>Ga0157374_10004534_pt1 | contig 11664 bp, 4 predicted proteins | sample M25metaG_FD_115308 | JGI IMG/M metagenome (GOLD analysis project Ga0157374, IMG submission 115308) | Miscanthus rhizosphere microbial communities from Kellogg Biological Station, Michigan, USA - M2-5 metaG | ecosystem: Host-associated > Plants > Roots > Rhizosphere > Soil | place: USA: Michigan...
ACTTTGATCAAAGAGGCTCCTCCTTCTTATCAAATAGACTCATGGGAGAAACTGGAATTTTATCCTGATGCATTTAAATACATGAGCAGGATTGCTGATGAACTGGATTATGTATTGATCATGGTTAGCAACCAGGATGGCCTTGGTACTCCTTCATTTCCTGCTGAAAATTTCTGGCCCATTCATCAGCACGTCATTAAGAGTTTCGAGAATGAAGGCGTGAGCTTCCACGCCACACATATCGACAAAAGTTTTCCTGAAGAGAATTCTCCCAATCGCAAGCCGGGTATCGGAATGTTCACTGAATATCTCAATACACCGGCTTATGATATTCCGAATTCATTTGTTATTGGCGATCGCGTCACCGATGTACAGCTTGCAAAGAATTTAGCGTGCAAAGCTATTTGGCTAAACAATAACCCCAGCTTAGGAGGGACTGAAGTAAAAGACAATCTGGAGGAATTAAAGAAAGTAGTGGCTCTTGAAACCCATTCCTGGGAAGATATTTACAAATTTCTCAAACTAGGCTTACGTAAGGTGTCACATGACAGGAATACAAACGAAACTAAAATACATATTGAGTTAAACCTCGATGGCAATTGTAATTCAAGTATTTCAACCGGCTTAGGATTCTTTGATCATATGCTCGAACAGATCGCAAGGCATGGCAAAATGGATATGACAATTCAGGCCAGGGGTGATCTGCAGATCGACGAGCATCACACGATAGAAGATACGGGCATTGCCCTTGGCGAAACATTTGCAAAAGCCCTGGCTGACAAAAAGGGAATAGAGCGTTACGGTTTTGCGCTACCAATGGATGATGCCGATGCCAAAGTGCTGATTGATTTCGGGGGGCGCAACTGGATCGTTTGGAACGCTGAATTTTCGCGTGAAAAAATAGGAGAAATGCCAACTGAAATGTTCTTTCATTTCTTTAAGTCTTTTTCGGACGCAGCCAGATGCAACCTGAACATAGAGTGTCACGGGGAGAACGAACATCATAAGATTGAAGCGATCTTCAAAGCATTTGCAAAAGCCATTCGAATGGCGGTCAAAAGAGACCCGATGAGTAATTATTTGCCTTCAACAAAGGGAGTTTTATAATTAAAGCGAATTACGAAGAGTAAGTTTGAACGGAACTTCAAGATGTTCCCTGCGATTTTCCAATATCAATTGCGCGGCCATTCTTCCCATCTCCGCAAAATTCGTTGATATGGTAGTGATGCCATTGAGTATGATCTTTTTTATCGGGGTTTCATTGTAAGAAATGATACCGATGTCGTCACCCGCCTTCAGGTTCAATTGCATCAGGCGTTCGATCAGGCTGACCAGATCATCTTCCATCACAGTAATGTATGCTTCCCCGGGGTTTATCTTTTCGTTTTCAATACTGTTGATCACCTTGTAACTGAATGCATAATCCTGGCAATAGCGGCTAAAGCCATCAATGATCTCAACAGGATAATAGCTGCCTTTTGGAAAAATGATCTTTATCGTATGATACTTATTCAGCCTTTCACTTGCCTGTTGTAACGCTTCATAAATGTCCTTTGAAAAATTCTCATACACCGAGGCATAAGCTTCCGTCAGGCCTCCAATTTCTTTATCCAGCAAGACCACTTTTTCTTTTGGAATGGAATTAATGATCTCGTGTGCTTTTTCACCACCTTCAATAAAATGCGGGATAATCACATAATGAGAGTAATCTTCTTTTTTACCGGACAACAGTTTTCTGAACAGCGAAAAATCATTATTGTAAATGTAAAAGTCGATGGCCGCCTTCTCACCCAATGTGGCGATAAACGCATCGTAGATAATTTTTTTGTGTGCACTTAGTTTATTGAATAACAAAAAAATTTTCAGTGGCTGGTTAAATTCGGTCTTTGCAATAAAATAACCTTTGCCCGGTACCGAACCGATAATGCCCAGCTTCTTCAATTGCCTGTAGGCCCGCTCTGCCGTGTCTCTCGAGATCTCAAGTTCATAGCTTATCTCATTGATGGATGGCAGGATATAATTGTGTCCGATGTTCCCGGAATTGACGCTTTTGATAATCGAGTTGGTCAATTGCAAATACTTCGGAGTCACGGATTGTTCATCGATAGAAATATACCTGTAAATATTTTCTGATGGCATTCAACCAATCGTTTTTGGCAAACCTACTCTTTTTCGAAGTCCCGTTGGGAAGGCGGGGATGCTTGTTTCAATAAGCCTTCTTCTTATATTTTGTCGTTCTCGCATCATTGATCACACCTTTCCAGTTGAGACCGTATGCAAAATCATAGACATGTCCTTCACTGTCTTTGTACGGCTGCATATCCAATGGTACATCTTCTTTTTGTGTCTCCACCGTATGCATGTCGACAGGGATCTGCAAGGGCAACAAACCTGATGGCTCTACGGCTCCGGAGAGAATATCCATTAATGCCTGGTCCTGCACACCAAACGAAACAATCAGCCCCTCAATCTTTGATTCAAATTCTGCAACCACTGCAGGGTTAGAGAGGGCCATACATACGATCACCGGTTTTCCATTCATCGCCACTTTCGTATCAAGTATTGAATTCAAATCAGTTTTGTTACTGGCCGTAATTGCTTTTCCTTTATAAGAACGATTGGTAATGGTTGGATCCACAACCGGGTCACCTGCAGCAATGCTTTGTTCTCTTGCATCTGTTGCAGTGTAAGAACTGTATTGAAGGCTAATAGGTACATAACCATTCCCACCGCTTTGCCTGTCTTCCTTACTGTAGCCAACTCCACCATTTGGCCCCTTTACGAACACGATGGCCAGGTCCGCTTTTGAAGGATCCTCTGTTACATTGAAATATTTTTTAACAATATCCAGGTTCACGGGATATTCAACCCGTTCAGGTGTTACGTTACCAAACCAATCTCTCGCGGCAGGAACTGTTCGTTTAGGAATAAAAACTGTTTTTGTTTTTGCCAATGGAAGCACATTGCCTTTGTTCTTCAGCAATACAATTGATTTTAGCTGCGCTTCATAACCTGCTTTCATGAAACCAGGATTACCAACGATCTTGCTTGATTCATTCGGATCGATGTAAGGGTTTTCAAACAACCCTACCTGGAAGATATTGCGGAGCAAGCGCATTGCTGACTGTTCGAAGCGTTGACGCATGAATGCTTCACCATGCTCTTTAATGCCCATTTGATACGCATCTAATATGGGCTTCGCGACATTATTGCCACCGAATTGATCAACGCCTGCCATCAATATTTTATAATGTCTTTCAGCGACTGATAATTTTTCAACACCCCATGACTTACCGGCAAAAATATCCGGCGTTTTTCCCTCATCAGAAGTAATTGCCCAGTCGGTACAAACCACACCATCGTATCCATATTTGTTTCGAAGAAGGTCAGTAATGATGAATTTGCTATAACTGTTGCCAACATTCTCTTTATTTTTTGAATCCTGGTTATAAGAGATCGTATAGTAAGGCATCACCGCTGCGGCATGTTTTGTTTTACCATTCAGCTTAAATGCGCCGTTAACAAATGGAGTGAGTTGTGTTTGAAAATTATTGCCTGGATAAACAGCAAATTTGCCATAAGCAAAATGCGCATCACGTCCGCCCTCTTCAGGTCCGCCGCTGGGCCAGTGCTTTACCATCGCATTTACGCTGTGATAGCCCCATCCATTTTTAATTTCAGAAGAACCCGTCGAAGTTTGAAAACCGTCGACGTAAGCTCTTGCCATGTCTTCTGCGAGCTGAGGGTCTTCCCCAAATGTTCCGTTGAACCTGCTCCAGCGTGGCTCTGTGGCCAGGTCGATCTGTGGAGATAATGCGGTCGCAATCCCCAAGGCTCTGTATTCCTGTGCTGCAATGTGCCCAAAACTTAAAACGAGCGATGGATCGAATGTCGCTGCCATGCCAATAGATTCAGGCCACATGGATATCGTTCCTCCTGAACCGATGTTGTACTCGGCATTCGCCACAACACTATTACGGGGATCGGAGCTATTATTGGCTGGAATGCCGAAACCGATGCCTTCTACGAATGCCTGTACATTGTTGTTCCATTTTGCGGCAACTTCAGGACTCATCACACGTGTGATCAGCACATGACGCAGGTTGTCATCTTTTAAAAATTTCTTTTGCTGGTCACTGATATCATACGGTTGCATGCCGCTTGAGTCAATTGGTTTGCCATTATAAGTGCCGGCGCCAAATCCCCGTGGGTTAGCAGGTATGGCCTGGTGGGCGCTGTACAACATAAGTCCTGCGATTTGTTCGACAGTCATTTTACCCGCAAGATCTTTCGCTCTTGTATCAACCGGCAAGCGCCAGTCTTCATAAGGATCGAGCTTACCATTTTTATTAAGGTCTTTAAAATGAAGACCCTTGATAGTTAGAATAGTTACACCTGAAGAAGTCGAATAACCTAACGTTGGTCCCTTTGTATTAGTAACTGTCTTAAAGTCCGTGCCAGGCTGGCTTTGCGTAAAACCATTGATGACGGCAAGAAGAATAATAGTACAAATCGCAATTCTCGTAAAATGGAAATATTTCATGATCGAACATTTAATCAGGAAAGAATAAAGATGTTTACTGACTATTCGTTTGTAGCAACCTTTGTGTCCATCGTGTCCCGATAGTTATAGGGGCGCTGTGAACTTTGTGACCATGTTTTGCTAGAACAGAAGGGTCACGAAGGACACAAAGAACCACGAAGAACACTAAGCATCGCCAGAATAGTCTCTATATGATCGCGATGAAATTACGCAATGTTTGATCAGCACAGTGCAACTCATGTTCAGGATTATTTTTTATCGTATAACAATGCGACGACGGGCAAAAATGATGCGACAGGAATCGAAAATGATGCGACAAAAAACATTGCTGGATTGTCTATTCGTTTCCGGGCATGACGGCTCATGACAGTTGAACTTTTGCATACTTTTATTTTTACTACATAAACACGCCATAATGAAAAAAATTCTTTCTCTCATTGGCCAACTGCTACTAGCTGTTATTTCCTTTTCACAAGTAAATATTTCAAAAGATAGTTTGTATAAAAACTTCGTTACGCCGCCCAACAGCGCAAAACCGCGTGTATGGTGGCATTGGATGAACGGGAACATCACCAAGGATGGTATAAAAAAAGACTTTGAATGGATGTCTCGTTCCGGCATTGGTGGCTTTCAGAATTTCGACGCAGGTCTTACTACGCCGCAGATCGTTAAAAAGCGGTTGATCTATATGACACCGGAGTGGAAAGATGCTTTTCGATTTGCTACTCGCCTTGCCGACTCGCTTCATTTGGAAATGGCGATTGCGGGTTCTCCGGGTTGGAGTGAAAGTGGCGGTCCGTGGGTACCAGCCAAGGAGGGTATGAAAAAAATAGTGTGGCGTGAGATCCGGGTAAAAGGTGGACAAGCTTTTACGGGGAATTTACCGAAACCCGCATCTACTTCTGGTGTGTTTCAAAATTTGCCGATCCCTGAAGAAATTTTTAGCCTAAGCGAAAAAACAGCAGCGCCACCTGAATATTATGAAGACGTTGCTGTTGTTGCATATCGAATACCCGCTGCAAACGTGGCAATGAATGATCTGAATCCAGGGATCACTTCAAGCGGAGGCAAGTTTTCATTAACTCAATTAACAGATGGTGACCTGGCCGCGACGAATCTTTTACCGTCCGACTCGTTAAAAGGATATGCATGGATACAGTATGAATTTGCGCAGCCTCAAACCATAAAAGCGATCAGCGTTGTTGGTGGTGGAAGCCGGTCACCGTTTGGATTAACCGGTGAATCGGAGGACCGCAGTTTGGAAATAAGCGATGATGGGGTCAATTTTCGAAGAATAAGTTTTCTTCCACTCGGCGTTATCCCACAACAAACAATTACTATTCCGGCAACCACGGCTAAATATTTTCGCGTTACATTTAAAAATCCGCCCCCTCCATTTGATTTTGGCGCCATCACAGGAAGTGGTATCAAACCTCCAAAAGCCCCGGCGGGAACAGACATTGCAGAAATCGCGCTGTATCCTGTCACACTCATTAACCATTTTGAAGAGAAAGCGGGTTTTGCAGCTGCGACTGATCTGAACTCGCATGCTACACCCGCAACAAGTGATGCGATCTCCGAAACAGATGTTATTGATCTGACTGGCAAAATGAATGCAAATGGAAGCCTGAACTGGACGCCACCTCCGGATGAATGGAAGATTATTCGTTTCGGTTATTCACTGACAGGTAAACAAAACCACCCTGCCTCGCCCGAAGCAACAGGGCTGGAAGTAGATAAACTGGATGCAGCTGCGGTCAAAAATTATTTTGAAAACTATTTAAATCAGTACAGAGATGCAACAGGCGGATTGATCGGCAATAAAGGATTGCAATACGTCGTCACTGACAGCTACGAAGCAGGACAGGAAACCTGGACGCCAAAGATGAGAGAAGAATTTAAAAGGCGACGTGGTTATGACCTTCTTCAATGGATGCCTGTATTAACGGGAGTAATTATAAAAAGCACGGAAGCAAGTGAACAATTTCTTTGGGATTACCGGAAAACGATTGGTGAACTGTTAGCAGAAAATCATTACGATCAGCTTACGAATATTCTTGCTAAGTATGGGATGAGGCGCTATTCAGAATCGCATGAGAACGGCAGAGTGTTCATTGGTGATGGTATGGATGTGAAACGCAAAGCAGCTGTGCCCATGGCGGCCATGTGGACTCCGGGATTGGGTGGTTCTTCCTTAACTATGGCGCAGGCTGATATTCGTGAGTCCGCATCTGTAGCACATATTTATGGGCAAAATCTCGTGGCTGCCGAATCACTAACTGCTATTGGTCTCGGAGGAAATGCATGGTCATATTCTCCTGAAAAATTAAAACCAACTGCTGATCTTGAATTGGCCAGCGGATTGAATCGTTTTGTGATCCATACTTCTGTTCATCAACCTGTGGATGATAAAATACCGGGCCTGGGGCTTTCTATTTTTGGACAATGGTTCAATCGTCATGAAACATGGGCCGGCCAGGCAAAAGCATGGACAGATTATCTTGGGCGCAGCTCTTACATGTTGCAACAAGGAAAATTTGTAGCCGATGTAGTTTATTATTATGGTGAGGATAATAATATCACTTCTTTGTTTGGTGGAAGTTTGCCCAATATTCCCGAGGGTTACAATTATGATTTTATCAATGCCGATGCATTGATCAATTTATTGTCGGTAAAAGATGGCAAATTAGTAACACCCAGTGGTATGAGTTACCGTGTGCTGGTGCTTGATAGTAATGCAATGAAAATGTCGCTGCCTGTCTTAAGGAAAATAGAAAAATTAGTAAAGGCAGGCGCAATGATTGCGGGTGTGAAACCAAGTTCAACGCCAAGTTTATCGGACGATCAAACCGAATTCAATAAATTGGTAAGTGAGGTCTGGTCAGCGGCCAATCCAAAAGTATCAGACGGCAATCCATTAACCGAAGTCTTCAAAGTATTGAATGTTGTTCCCGACTTTACCTATGATAAATCACAAAACGATACAAAGCTTTTGTTTGTTCATCGTTCTTTGAGTGATCGTGAAATTTATTGGATCAACAACAGGAATAACAAAAAAGAAAATATAACCGCAAGTTTTCGCGTAAGTGGCAAGGTCCCGCTGTTGTGGCACCCGGAAACAGCCAAGACCGAGGCTTTGTCGTACAGCATTGCGAACGGGATCACAACGATTACACTGCCATTACAACCAAACGACGCAGTATTCGTCGTGTTCAAAGACAAAACAGCCAATGCCTCTGTCACTTTGCCTTCGACTGAAGAAAAAGAGTTGAAAACAATTGATGGAAGCTGGAAGGTGACATTTCAAAAGGATCGAGGCGCTCCAGCCGAAGCGACATTCGATAAGCTTGTTTCATTCACGGAGAATCCTGATGCCGGTATAAAATATTTTTCAGGAACGGCGACTTATACAAAGACAATTGTTGCAGATAAAAATTGGTTTGCCAACCACGCGCAATTGTGGTTGGATCTTGGCGATGTAAAAAATCTTGCCGAAGTAATTGTAAATGGAAGATCGCTCGGTGTCGTTTGGAAGCAACCTTTTCGTGTCGACCTTACGAATGCGTTGAAGGCAGGTGAGAATAAAATTGAGATTAAAGTGACCGATCTTTGGGTTAATCGTTTGATAGGTGATGCACAGCCAGGAGTTATGAACAAGATAACGTATACAACTATGCCTTTTTACCAGGCCAACTCAAAACTGCTTCCGGCAGGTTTGCTCGGCCCTGTTATCATTACATCTGTTTCCGGCAAACCCTAGAGCGAGCTTTCACAAATCAACAAAGCCGTATGAAAGAATTTAAATTTTTGTCGAAATGGTTACTCTCTTTGAATATCATTAATTTTTTATTTTGTACTAACCTGCATGCACAGAAAGATTCACTGGTTATCGATTGGAATCATGTAACACGCATTTCAAAAACAACAGCTACGCTGCAAGTAGTCGAAAATCCAAAGCTAAGACCGAGCTCTTCCATCCATGCAAATACATTTAAAGCGTTAAAAGAAGTAGGAGCGGATTATGTGCGCTATGTACCCTGGTTCCCTTATTCGAAAATGGCTGTGGCAGAGCTAAAACGACCAACGAAAGATTCTACATTTTGGGACTTCACTTACCTCGACAGCACCATGGAGGCCATTATGAATGCAACACAGGGGCATAGTGTTGTTATCAACTTCAGCACGACACCGTCGTGGATGTGGAAAATAAATTATGACATGCCTTATCCCAATGATCCCTACGAAGTTTTCTGGGCATACAACGATGGCGCTGAATTGATGGATACAACAATGAAGGAACTTGCAGGTTATTATGCAAGATTATTTAGCTGGTATACCAAAGGAGGATTTACAGACGAGCGTGGAGTGTTTCATGAATCAGGCCACCATTATAAGATACCTTTCTGGGAAGTGCTGAACGAACCAGACCTGGAGCACAATATCTCTCCCCGTCTTTACACGAAAATGTATGATGCCATTGTGACTGAATTACGAAAGATATCTCCCTCAACAAAATTTATTGGCCTCTCGTTGGCGTTCGAAACCAATCCTGAATACTTTGAATATTTTTTAAACTCCAAAAATCACAAGCCGGGTATTCCTCTTGATGGTATTTCTTATCATTTTTACGGCACGCCTTCTTTTGGAACACAGAAGCTGGACGATTATCAATATACATTTTTTGAAAAGGCCAATTATTTTTTGGACAGGGTGCGCTATATTGAAAACATCCGCCACCGTCTATCACCGAAAACAATCACTACTATTAATGAAATAGGCACCATCATCGGCGCAACAAATGGAGATGATATTCCTTCCGAATACTGGAATTTATCAGGAGCTATGTTCGCTTATATTTTTCTCGAACTCACCAAACTTGGGATCGACGTGGCAGGTGAATCACAGCTTGTCGGCTATCCTTCACAATTTCCGGACGTGAGCATGGTAAATTGGGAAAACGGAAACCCAAATGCCCGATATTGGGTTTTGAAATTGCTTAAAGAAAATTTTGGTCCTGGTGATAAATTGGTAAGAACAAGTTTCGATTCCCAGGATGTCATAGCTCAAGCATTTATCACTACAAACGGAAAAAAGATTTTACTTATCAATCAGCGAAAAAAAGAAGTAATGATTAAGTTACCGCCTGGAATAAAAGGTGGAAAGGTAGCCATTGTCGATGTAAGCACTGTTAACGGCGCGGGGATGATGCAGGTTACAAACAATAAGATCACATTAAAACCTTTTGCGGTAGGTGTGATCACGTTAAAGTAAATACCAGTAAGAATACTAGCTTTAGATAAATTATGAATAATGATCGCGATCGATTTTCACAGAATGAAACGAATTAAAATTTTTCTTTCCACGCTGTTACTGGTTTTGCTATACACTGCCGCGGCTTTTTCTCAGCCGAATGCCCAGGCAAAATGCATGATCAGTGTAAAAGTTGATAAACTCATGGCAACGATTCAACCTACTATGTGGGGGATTTTTTTTGAAGACATTAATATGGGTGCTGACGGCGGTATTTATGCTGAGTTAGTAAAGAATCGGTCATTTGAATTTTATAAACCGCTGACCGGCTGGGGCGTTCAACCCGCGGATGTACCATACGTCCCTTTTCAAAAACAATTTGGTGAAGGAGCAGTAATAATCGTAAACAGGCAGGAGAAGAATACCGCGAACCCGCGTTTCGTTCGCATCACTGCAAAAAATGCCTCAAAAGGAAGTCTTGGCCTTACCAATGAAGGCTTCGATGGAATAGGCGTGCGGAAAGATGTGCCGTATAACTTTTCATTTATGTATCATCAACAGGCAGTCGGTTTAAAATTATATGTTGAATTAGTCGATTCAACTGGCAAATTCCTCGGCGGGACTTCCATAGTTCCCTCAGAGATCGGAGAAAAGTGGCATAACCAATCTGCAAGTTTTGTCGCCACGGGCACTGAATCAAAAGCCAGAATGAGTATCTGGTTTGAAGGCAATGGTATAATTGATTTGGATATGATCTCACTTTTCCCGGGTGATACGTGGAAGAATCGTGCGGGTGGAATGCGATCGGACCTGGTACAGTTGCTTGCCGACCTTAAACCTGGATTTGTGCGTTTTCCCGGAGGATGCATCGTTGAGGGTAGGGAACTGTCGACACGATATCAATGGAAAAAAACGATTGGACCAGTGGAAGAAAGGCAATTGATCGTTAACCGTTGGAATACCGAGATTCCTAATCGCCCAGCACCAGATTATTTTCAAACATTTGGTTTAGGTTTCTTTGAATATTTTCAACTGGCCGAAGATATCGGTGCGGAGCCATTGCCGATCTTGAATTGTGGAATGGCCTGCCAGTTCAATACTGCAGAAGTAGCTCCAGTTGAACAACTTGAACCGTATGTGCAGGATGCATTGGATCTTATCGAATTTGCAAACGGAGATGTCAACACCAAATGGGGAGCCGTTCGTGCAAAGCTTGGTCACCCGTCGCCATTTCATTTAAAGATGATCGGTGTGGGAAATGAGAATTGGGGCCCACAATATGTAGAGCGACTAAAAATTTTTCAAAAAGCGATCAAGGAAAAATATCCTTCTATTAAAATGATTGCGAGTTCTGGTGCCATGTATGAAGGAAAAATGTTTGATTATCTCACTGCTGAACTGAAGAAAATAAAACCAGAGTTCATCGATGAACATTATTACAACCGGCGTGAATGGTTTTTAAAAAATGCAACAAGGTACGACAGCTATGACCGAAGCGGTTCTAAAATATTTGCTGGCGAATACGCGGCACAAAGCGACAGGGTAGTAAGCACAGAAAATAAAAATAACCTGGGAACTGCGATAGCCGAAGCAGCTTTTTTAACCGGGCTTGAGCGAAATGCGGACGTTGTGAATATGGCCTCATATGCTCCCTTGTTCGCAAGAGTTGATGGATGGCAATGGAAGCCTGACCTGATCTGGTTTGATAATCTTCATGCTTATGGCACTCCCAACTATTACGTGCAAAAACTCTTCAGCACCAATAAAGGCACCAACATCCTCCCGGTGACGTTAAATGGACCGCCACGCAATGCGCAGGACAATTTGTATGCGAGTGCTTCACTCGATCGGCGGACGGGCCAGGTAATTCT
>Ga0157374_10004537_pt1 | contig 11660 bp, 15 predicted proteins | sample M25metaG_FD_115308 | JGI IMG/M metagenome (GOLD analysis project Ga0157374, IMG submission 115308) | Miscanthus rhizosphere microbial communities from Kellogg Biological Station, Michigan, USA - M2-5 metaG | ecosystem: Host-associated > Plants > Roots > Rhizosphere > Soil | place: USA: Michigan...
ACGGAGACTAATACGCTACGAAAAGACTACCAAAGAACATGGTCGAAGCTTGGCACACCAGATTCTCATCCGAACCGCAAAGCTAACCACACCATAGCGCCTCTCTTCGTAGACTGGTTAGCCAGTATTGGTCATTAGACGCCATTTTATCGTATACTTACACCATGCTGCAATCCGAACTCGAACAACTCAAATCCCGTATTGCTGCCCTCGAAGCTCGCAACAAACGCACCAGAATAGGAATGAGCTAATGCCCTTCTTCATAGGTGCCGGACTTATCCTCACTCAAAACGACAAGTTCGTCCTTATTAAAGAAGTCCGTCACGAAAAAGCAGAGCTATACAATCTGCCTGCTGGAACACTCGAAGTTGGCGAAGATCTCATCGAATGTATTATCCGTGAAGCTAAAGAAGAGACAGGCGTAGACATAACCCTTGAGTGTCTCGTAGGAATCTACCAGACGGTTATCGCTACCGGCAGTAATGTGCTGTTCACGATTTTTGCCGGTAGCGCTCCACATGATGCTGTTTTTCATTCAGACGAACACGACATTATTGAAGCGCTTACCTACGAGCAGATTGTTGCACTTGGCCAAGCTGGCAAGCTTCGAGCGCCCACTATCCTCAAGGCGATTGATGACTACCGTGCTGAGCAGAAGCTGCCGCTCGCAGCCGTGCAATCATGGCATATTGATGAGATGGCTTCGATTACGGTTGGGAAGGATCACTAAAGAGATGAACAACCGACGGAAGCTGCTCTTCCACGACAAACCATCATAAGCCCGCTCGAATATTCGCCCGACGAATATAATATCGCCGCTATGCTTTCGGACGAAACCTTAAAGAAAGTGACTGCGCTACAGGCTCAACTTAAAAGGGCCCTTGGGGATGCAATTTGGCTCACGCCGCCAACCTGCCTGCACGTTACGCTCATGGAGATAATCTGGGACGCAGACTACAAAGGTAAGTCTCGTAAGAAATACTTCGAGCAATGGTACAAGCAGTACGGCCAAGTAACCAAGGAAGTTCTAGCTTCTTGTTCGCCCATAACACTACATTTTACTGAATTAATTGCCAGTCCCAGAGCGATCATCATCAAGGCTGAAAATCCTGAGCCTCTTAATACTATTCGAGCGAAGCTACTTTCACGCATAGAACTGCCCAAAGGAACTAGACTGCCACCCGACATAGCTCATTGCTCTATTGCCAGATATAACAAGAGTATCGATGTACAAAAAGTAAGAGCGTTGAGCAAGCCGATCGATTTCAACGAGTCAATTACCCAGTTCAAGTTAATGAATGACCTCGTACCACCAGACTTTAACCCAAAGTGCGTAGAAGTGTACAATCTTGCGAGTTGGAGGCCATAGTAATGACTTGGGATATTAAACGCAGCCTTTACGGAGCGGGTGCAAGCTTTCTTGCTATGGTCGGAGTGTGTATTGCGCTGTATCCGCATATCTTTCGTAACTACCAATACGGGATTAGCGAGTTCGGCGCCGTGCATAGGACGCACATTCCGTTCTTTATAGGCTTTGCTGCTACGGTTTTCTTTTTGGTTCGTATCGCGTTCCTTTTGCGAACTGCCGACAAACCACTCAGCTACTTATTCTGCTGGGTGGCTTTTTGCATGGGCGGCATAGCGGTCACTTCATACCCCATAGATCGCTTGTGGTATGACCTGCATTGGGTGTTTGTGGGCATGCTTGTCCTGGGCATACTAGCGGCGATGGCAATGCTAACCAAGCGCCATGCAGCAGGCAGGCTCGACTATCTACTTATGACTTTATTCCTCGTAACAACTTTCGTTAGCATCTTACCTGTCGTGCATGATATTCCGGGCGTACGCCAGTTTATACCAAGAGAACTCCTTGGATTTGTAAGTTCGTTCTGGGTGCTGGGGAGGGCTGCCGTGAATGATGGCGAGGAGCCGCCGAACAAGACTTCTGGCTAGAAACATGGCCGTTAAAGACAACAGACGTATTAACTGCGCAACTAAAAAACAGCACCCATGAAACTCACCAGAATCCAAAAACTCTACCTCAGTAATTTCCTCACCGGCCTTGTCTTTTGGTACGGCATTGAAAAGCTGTTTATGAAGAGCATCGGCATCGATGCCTTTGGCATTGGTATTGCCACGGCCTTTATTTCCATTTTTAACCTCATTCTTGATATCCCCGCCGGTATCTTGGCAGACAAATGGAGCCGCAAGGGCATGCTCGTTGTTTCGGCCGTTGCACTGGTTGCAACAGCGCTGACACTGGGCACAAGCCATAGTTTGCTGCAGTACATTATTGGCTATGCCTTTTATGGCATCAACGTTGTGGCAACGAGCGGTACCTATCAAGCAATCATGTATGACAGTTTGCGCGAAGACGGCCACGCCGACCTTTACAGCAAGATAAACGGCCGGGCGTACGCGCTGTTCCTTGTTGGAGCAGGCGTTGCAAATATTACCAGTGGTTTTTGGGCATATCATTTTGGCTATCGTTCCACGTATTTCATCTCGATCATTTCGTGCCTTATGAACGTCGTTGTTATCTTGAGTATCCGCGAACCGGCGTACCACAAGCCTGAGCAAAAGGAGAAGGTTATCAAACATCTCGGCGCTGTCTCGAAAGAAATAACACGCATGAAACTGTTGCGAACGCTGGCGATTGTAATGACTGTACTCGCCGTGGTCGAAGTCTTTAAGATCGACTTTGGGCAACTGTATATGCTGCGGTATATTTCACAGCCGCAACTTATTGGTCTTTTGTGGGCGGCATATGCCTTTACCTGGGCACTTGGCAGCGCCATTGCGCATAGACTAAAGGCGCACCTTACGCCGCTGGTTGTGGCAACAGTGCTGCCGCTTGTATTCATGGCGTTTATCGACAACGCCTTTAGCCTCATACTCTTTATGGTGCAAGCTGTGGCCGCCGCGGCGCTGTTCAACCAGATAGAAACGCGCATTCAGGACAGTACGCCATCGACGGTGCGTGCTTCGGTGCTTTCGCTGCTGTCGGTTGTCGGCAGGATGGTGTCGATTCCGGCGAGCTTTGTGCTGGGGTGGCTGTTCAACGCTTATGGTGCTTTTTGGGCGCTGCGGTTCGTGGCGGCTGTGGCATTGGCCGTGCTGATATTTTGGTTTTGGGCTAAAGCGGCTAATTCCGCTGAGCCGTCGGCAGTTATTTTAGACTAGTAGCAGGTCTAGGTTTGGGCAATTCCTGACCAGTATCTTATACTAAGACAAATGAGCAAACTGAAAGCCATTATATTCGATGTAGATGGCGTCATTGTTGATTCCCGCGAAGCAACATTATAGAAAAGTAGCCAAACTTTCTCTCGGTGCAGTATGATTGTAAGAAGAAAGATATTAGTATGAACAATCTGGGTGCCCAGGCAAAAGAATGGCTGCGGGCAGTTCTTGGCGCTACACCGTTCAAAGCCACAAAACATTCCCATTCCCACCAGGACGAAGTGTACAAAATAGAAACGCCCGGCGCGAACTACTACCTTAAAATTGCGTCGACACTTATAGCTGAGCGCGATAACCTGCAAAAGCTTGCGCCAATATTGCCTGTGCCGCAGGTAATTGACTTTCATACTTCAAGCGACGGCCATGATTACTTGCTTATCAGCGAGCTGCCCGGTAAAAACCTCGTTGAACTCATTGGTACATTGGCCGATGCTGAAATCGTGGAGATTTTCGCGCAGGCAGTGAAGCAGCTACATGCCTTACCGGCGACTGCTTTGTTCCCTGAAGCAAATGCACACGATGTGCTGCTCCATGGCGACATGGCGCTGCCAAATATTATAATTTCAGAGCAAAAGAAGATCGGCTATATCGATTTCGCGCAACTCAAGTATGGCACCCCCGAGTTAGACTTGGCGGACGCGATATGGAGTTTGCAAAGAAACCTTGGCCCGGCGTACGGTGAGCTATTCTTGCAAAAATATGGTACCGTAACCATGACGCCGAAAATACAAAAGGCCCTTGCGTTTAGATACGGAGAGCCGCTCGGCAAGCGCGAGTTTGAACAGAAAGGATCCCCGCATGATTTCCAAGAGTAACATGGGCAGCACTATCGACCCGCGCCTTACTGCCATAGACAACGCGCTCTATCGCATCGCAACCAGAGTGCTTATTATTAAAGGCGACAAGGTACTGCTTGTTCGTGAAAAAGATGATGATTGGTGGAGCTTCCCGGGCGGCGGCGTTGACTATGGTGAGACGGTTCATGAAGCTTTAATTCGCGAAATAGTCGAAGAACTTGGTGTTACGGCAGAGCATATTATTGTCGGTGACCAGCCAGCCTTTATCTCTATTGGGGCAGTTGCCAACGGCGTGCCGCGCTGCAATATTTTCTACCATGCTACTGTGCCCGAAGAAGAGATCAAGCCTACAGAAGACGTCATCAAGCAAGAATGGTACGGCCTTGGTGAGTTTTCTAGCCTTAAAATGGGGCCAATGACCGAGGACGTTATGACCGAACTACGCAAGATACTTGAGAGGATACCTTAAACATGAACGCAATCCATCACATAGCCCTAAGTGTTGTCGATCGAGAAACTTCAAAGAAGTGCATTTTTTGGCAAGCAGACGACGGGCGGGAGTTTTAAATGAGTACGAGCTTAAAGACTCAGATTATCATCGTCAATGACCAAGACGAAATTATCGGGCACAAAGAACGTGGCACGCTCGTTAAAGAAGATATCTACCGCGTGTCCGCCTTATGGATAACTAACTCAAACGGTGATATTCTCTTAGCGCAGCGCAAATTCACTAAAAAGCACGACCCCGGTAAGTGGGGCCCAGCCGTTGCCGGTACGATTGATGAAGGCGAAACGTATGATAGTAACATTATAAAAGAAGCCGAAGAAGAAATTGGACTGAAAGACATACAACCCAAGGCAGGCCCGAAATTGCGCGTTACTGGCGAACATAACTATTTCGGCCAGTGGTATAAGCTTGTCGTAAACAAACCTGCCGAGGACTTCTTGATTCAAGCGGAAGAAGTAGAACAAGTTAAATGGTTTACTCGAAGCGAGTTAGGCCAAGAGTTACGCGAACACCCTAGTACCTACCTTACAGGTTTAGACAGGGTAATGGAGGCTTTGCAATAATGCCTCTCATTTATGTAACCGGCATTGAAACCGCTGGTAAAACGACCACCTGCAAAGAGCTACAGAAGCGTGGTTACGAAGCATATGACGTAGATGAAGGTATAGCGCATTTCTATAACGTTGTAACCGGTAAACAGGGTAAATGGGTAGATTCCGCCACGGGGCGTTCCGAGAGTTGGTATAACCAGCATGAGTACCTAATGGACCGCAACCAAGTCGAGAAGCTAGCCAAGAAAGCGAAGAATAAACCCATATTCCTTTGCGGTACCACGCGGCTTGATTTTCTGGTGACAGATTTATTCGACCAGATTATTTATCTGTATTTAGATGAGGCTACACTAAAACAACGGCTGGCAATCCGGCAATCCTTTGAATGGGGGAGCGCTCCATATGAACGTGACATGATCCTCGGTTGGCATAAGCCTACTGAGGATGATTACAGAAACTACGGGGCTACCATGATTGACGCGACGCGGCCCATAGGCGAAGTGATGAATGGGATATTACAGGCAGCGGAAATATGATTAAAGCTCTCATTTTTGATTGCTTCGGTGTCTTTTACGTCGACCCGGTCTTCGCCTACATGCACGACCCAAGCTCACCAAAAAACAAAGCCGATGCCTTGCATGACCTCGATGAACGGGCTGCTCGCGGCATGCTGTCAAAAGCTGGCTTCATCGAGCAAGCGAGCGAATTGCTCGGGTTGAACCCTCAAGAAGTAGAAAGTCGATTCTTCCAAGGTCATACTCGTAACAACGAATTAGTCGCCTACGTAAAAGAACTACGCAAAAACTACAAGATCGCCCTACTTAGCAATATTGGTGCTGATATGATGGACGGGTTCTTTACCGAACAAGAAAGAAGTGATCTATTTGATGTTGTAGTTCTCTCTGGTAGTACAGGCTATGCTAAGCCCGACCCGGAAATATTCAAGCTTGCTTGCGACAAATTAGGCATTGAGCCAAACGAGGCAATTATGATCGACGACGTAGAAAGCAATTGCGACGGCGCTGCGGCTATTGGCATGCACGCAGTCCAGTATCGATCCTTTGAGCAAACAAAGCAAGAATTGGAGAATTTGCTATGAGTCAAACTATCTCAATCCTTCAGTGGAACATTTGGTACAAAGAGGACATTCATAATGTTGCGGCGTTCCTCAAAATGCACCCGACAGATATAATCTGCCTGCAAGCGCTGACCATTCAGGATATGTCGGAAACCGGCCATACGCCTGACTACATCGCGAAAGAACTCGGTTATTATCACTTCTATAAAGAGATCGACCTTGACGAAGGCAAGATACCCTTGGCTAATGGCATTTTCAGCAAATACCCAATCGTGAACACAAACTGGCGCTGGATTAACGAAGCAGGCGGCACCGGCCACTATGATGACGAAAACCGTGCGTATATTGAGGCGACCATAAACGTGAGTGGCGAACACGTTACGGTTGCTACCACACATATGTCGTACACTGGCGCATTCGTGAGCACGTCGCGCAAACAAGAAGAAACGCAGAAATTAGTTGATATCCTTAAAGCTAAGCACAGTCGCTTTATTTTTACGGGCGACCTAAATGCCACGCCAGATTCGCCGACTATTCAAGTGGTAAGCAGCGTGCTGAAAAACATCGGCCCAGACTTTAATCAGAAGACCTGGGCAACCAAGCCATTCTCTTACGACGGCTTTGAAGAAACAGATCTCAACTGGCGGCTCGATTATATATTTGCGACACCGGATATAAAGACCATTAGCGCTGAAGTGCTCAAGACGGAATATTCAGACCATTTGCCAATTCGAGCAGTAATATCGACCGCGTAATGCCCGCTTAAGTGCGCACCCCAACTTAGCCAGCGTCAATAGCCTGACAAGGGTTAATAATGCAAACATTTTACAAACATGCAACATGTGGGCTATTATTAGATTACAAAATAAATCGGGGATAAAATCTATGCCGGCTGAATTTGCGGAGCCAATAAGGCTCCAGGGTGAGGCAATATTCCGCCAGTATTCGCCAGAGTATGATACCGGGCGATGCACAATCTTTAATGAACTCGGTAACTTAGGCATGGCGCAAGAAACATGGGCGATGCAAGGCGGCTTGTACCGCGACATGGCTATTGTATCGGCCGAAACGCCTGATAATAACGATTGGTTGCCAGCTAACTTGGACTTAATGCGGGATACAGCGGCCAGCCAACCGGCCACTCGTTATTATATGTGGCAAGAAAATGAGCATCCTGACCAAAAGGCATCGGTGCGTCTACAACTCCTTGAATCATACAAAGACTTGCCCACATACTTGCGGTGTAACGATAGCATATATCCCGAAAATAAAACGCTGCTTCAAAAAATGGTAAAACAAGGCTATGTAATTGGCGAAGCCGGTTCTTTTGCCAGGAGCTTACAAGCCGATTCAATTTCTATGCACCGTGTACTTCGTGAAATGATCCGTGATGCTGTGGACGGTTTGGCATATGGGGTGGACGCGCTGGAAGATGCGCCGAACGCAACCATACTAACGAGGCAGGCACCGCAAAAGCAGGCTTGGCTTATCGGCATGGTGACACGCACGTTCGATACGCTACAACTGGTGTACGGCCGCCGCAACCTATGGCGCATTGGCGGTGACACATTTTTTGACCCGCGCGTTAACTTTGCTTTGCGCTATGGGTTGCTTATGCCGAACAACTTCGTTAATAACTTGCATCTTGACTATCTAGAAGCACACGACCAATGGCAGCATGCGCAAAAATACGGCAGAGATATGAATCCGCGCATTTACCAACGTCTCCAAGAAAAGTGCTTGCTCTTTACAGATGGCCTTGGCCGGGGCACCAGGCACATGAACAACGAAGCTTGGGACTGCCAAAACCAATTACGCCACAAACAACCAGAAAGGTCATAATGACACCAGAACTTGCTGAACGCAGAGCACAATTATTACATCAGCCATTTGAGTGGCAAGAGCCAATCTTTTTTCCGGGCAGTCCTGACGGGTTACAGGAAGCACTTGATACTGGCAAGGTGCTGCGGCTGTACGATGAGGCCGAGATTATTGCTACCTCGCTTTTTAAAATGCTGCACCCTCACCCCGACCAAAGAAACGACGCCAAGCTCCGCAAGGATTTTGTTGACCCTAAAATAGACCTAGACGCAACGTTCGGCCAGTATGTGTTCTACCCAGAAACAGGTGAACTATCACGCATTGCCGCCAAAGATGACTATTTTATGCTGCTGGGCGCTGCCGACAACGGATTGGTTGCCGAAGGGGAAAGGCGAGTACGCCAAGAAACTACGGTAATGACTGCAGGCTTAAGTGTGGGAAGCGAAGTGGCTGCCCGCTATGCGATGGAGGGCTACGGCACAATTATATTGGCCGAATACGACACATTGGAGCCAATGAACATGAACCGCATCAGGGCTTCGAGTTTGGAGGTCGGTTCGCTAAAATTACTGAATGTGGCGCGTTGGATTGCCTTTTACAATCCCTACATTAAGCAAATTCACCTGCCTAACGGGCTGAATATGGAAAGCACTGAAGAGGTTAAACGTCATAAGCCCCGGGTGGTTGCCGATGAAATGGATAGCTGGGAAGCAAAAGCTATTTTAAATCAGGGGCTAGCCGAAATGGCAGCTGAAGTGGACTTCGACCCGGCTCTTGTTACTGCTGCTGACACCGGCCGCGTATCGCAACTGGATAGCCGCTACCCCGGCCGAAAGGGCAACAAACCCTTTAACGGGCGTATGAGCGCCGCCGACATTGCCGCGGCATATACCCCGGCTGGCAAGGATTTCAAGTATGTGTTAAAGGTTATCGGGCGGCACAATATGGATAAAACGTTGCGGAATGCGCTCGCTCAAGCTGGCCGCGGCGAGTTAGCTTGCGTGCCGCAGCTTGGCATGACTGCCACGTTAGGCGGCGTGCTGGCAGCTCATGCCACAAACGAAATCGTGGCTGGCCGCGAGATAAAACCGGGCAGCTATGCCTGCTCAATACCTGAAACATTCAGAAGGAGACAACGTGACTGGTTATTTAGAAAGAGGTAACTTCCCGGCAGTCATCGCCGTTGGCGGCTATACGCCTGATACTATATTCACCAACGCGGATTTGGCAGAGTTCCACCCTAGTATTGGTTTAACGCCCGGGCAAATAGAGGAAAAGACGGGGATCCAGGAACGGCCGATCGCCCCCGCCGACATGGAACCTTCTGAAATGGGTACCATCGCAGTAAAAAGAGCGCTTGCCAATGCCAATATTACCAAAAACCCGCGAACCGGCTTGTACGAAGTGGTCAATGACCTGCTCGTCTCGACCATAACGCGCGACAAAAACATGGAAACACCCGGCCCGGCCGCCGAAGTGCACCGGCGTGTGGGGCTGCCGTCGAGCTGCTCGGCTGAGGACTTAGGCGCAGCCTGCGCCGGAATGGTGTATGCGCTTAGGGGCGCGTCGAACCAAACGCAAGTCAACGATGTAACGACAGTCGCCGTGGGTTTGGGTAAAATGTCGCCGATAACCAATTACGACAAGCGCAATACAGGCGTGATCTTTGCCGACGGCGCATCGGCGCTGGTTGTGGAAAACCGGCCGGATGTTATCCGGCCCCAGTTTGCGTTCCATACGGAATCTGATATCGAAGCGGTATATGCGCCAGCCGGCGGCACGATTGAAATGAACGGCCGATTGGTAACGGAGCTGGCCAAAAGAATATTGCCCCCGCTTGCCCTGCGGGTAGCTAAAGAAGCCAATTGCATCGACGAGCACACCGGTTTAATCGACTGGAATACAGTAACATATGTCGTGCCCCACCCGGGCAGCGGCCCGCTTATCCTCGATGTCGCCGCTGCTGCCCAAATTCCTAACGAAAAACTGGTGCTCAGCTTGCATAAGCATGGGAACACCTCGGCGGCCAGCATCGGGCTGGCGCTTGAGGACGCTGTTAAAGAAAATAAATTCGACCGTAACAAGCCGATTGTTGCACTCTTTCTGGCCATCGGTGCCGGAATGGTTGCTGGCGCCGGTATAATGGAAGTGAAACTGGAACCGGCAGGCGCTTCAGGCTCCAGCTAGCCTTGTAGTGCGCCTTATTTTAACACTCGGCGCACGTCGCTGCTCAGGGCCGTAAGCAAGTTGTAATTGAATAAATTATGGTCATGGGCGAGGTTGTCGATGGCGTTTTTGTCGGCCGGATTATCGCTGTACACCACTACCTCATCACCAACTTTGGCGGCAATGGCGCCCAGGCCTATCATGGTATGGTTCATGCAAACGCGCCCAACAATGGGAATAAAACGCAAGCCTATCTTAACTACGCCGGCGTTACTCAGCGCCCGGTCGACACCTTCGTAATACCCAAGCGGCAATACCGCGATTTGCATGTCGCGGGGTACGGTGAAGGTGTAGTTGTAACTAACCTTGTCGCCTCTTTTAAGGTCGATAACTTTTGTAATGGTGCTTACAAGCTTAAGCGCAGGCCGTAAATTTTTAAGTTGGGCGTGCAAAGTGTGGCTCCGCGGAAACGGGTTAATGCCGTACAACCCAACGCCTAAACGGAAGGCGTTGGCGTACCTGGATTTAGCCTTAAAGCTGCCGGCACTTTGGGCGATATGAAAAATTGTCGGCTTGGCGCCCGCTGCTTTTACCATGTCGACGCAGCTGTCAAACTGTTCGACGGCGGCGTCGACCGTGGCCGGGTCGCTGCCATCACTATCTGCCAAGTGGCTCATAACACCTTCTAGCACGAGATTTTTGTACCCAAGTACCAGCGTGGTAAGCTTGGTAATTTCGCCTAGCCGTGCGCCGTAGCGGTTCATACCGCTGTTGGCTTCAAGATGCACTTTAACGCGTTTGCCGGTAGCGCCAAGGGCACGGATGCTGGCCGCGTCGTGCACCACGAATGCGAAATTATCGTATTTTAAGCGTTTGTAATTTGCGGGCAGAATCGCTCCCATAACCAACACCGGCTGTTTGCTGACTTCGCGGATGCGCAGCGCCTCGAAGTAACCGTCGACCGCCAGATAAGGCAGCTTGCGGCTTTTAAGTGCTTCGGCTACCAATGTGATGCCGTGGCCGTAGGCATTGCCCTTAAGTACCGGAATCGCTGGCATGCCGCTTAAATTTTCAAACAAGCTCAAGTTGTGAAGCAGTGCCAGGCGCGAAACCTCGATGCGGTTATGGGTGGCATAACCTTTTTCGAGTTTACGAAGCAGGCGGTCGATAGTTTGACGGATAGACATGCTGATGCTTTCTACGGCCGCCCCGGCAGTGGCAACCGCGCCATTATTGCCCCGGCCGTTCCAGCCGCGGCAGGGGAGTTGCTATTCGGAAGATATCTCTTAATGTGTCAGTGTACTTTGCTAAGCCGGGCGGAAAAGGTGGCACAAAGGCGTCGCAGCCAGCGAATGTAGCCTCGCCATCAGGATGTGGACGGTTATAATTTAAAACAGCGATTATAGAGGGGTCACCGGAGTAATGATCGCTGTCGTACCGTGCCCAGATGTCGTTCTTTGGAGTCTTTGCCCCAACACCAGCCATGTATTCCAGGTAAT
>Ga0157374_10004541_pt1 | contig 11653 bp, 9 predicted proteins | sample M25metaG_FD_115308 | JGI IMG/M metagenome (GOLD analysis project Ga0157374, IMG submission 115308) | Miscanthus rhizosphere microbial communities from Kellogg Biological Station, Michigan, USA - M2-5 metaG | ecosystem: Host-associated > Plants > Roots > Rhizosphere > Soil | place: USA: Michigan...
AACGCTGCCTGCGCTGAAAAGAACGCGATTGCTCATGCGCTGTTCGGCACCGATCCTCTTGATCCGGTGAAGATGTACGACGAGTATGCGGCGGCCGCTGAACAGATTCGGCCCTTCGCGGCTGATACTGGCCGCATGCTGAACAACATCCTGGCGCAGGGCGGCAGCATCATGTTCGAGGGCGCACAGGGAACCATGCTTGATATCGATCACGGCACCTATCCTTATGTGACCTCATCCTCGGCCACTGCCGGCGGCGCATCGACTGGCACAGGCGTAGGTCCTACTGCGATCGGCACCGTCATCTCCGTGACCAAAGCTTATGTAACCCGCGTAGGCGGCGGTCCATTCCCCACTGAAATACACGATGCATCGGGCGAAGAGCTTCGTGCACGCGGCAATGAATACGGCGCTGTTACGGGGCGTCCGCGCCGCTGCGGCTGGCTGGATATTCCCATGCTGCGCTATTCAAACCAAGTCAACGGGGCTGAGTGGCTGGTAATCACCAAGCTCGACGTGCTCGACACGCTGGGAGAAATTCCCATCTGCATCGGCTATGAGATTGATGGCAAACTCACTGATGAGGTGCCCGCAGATGTGCAGGGGCTGGAGACCATCAAGCCCAGGTACACAACCTTGAAGGGCTGGCGCCAATCTACCGAAGGCATTACGGATTTCGAGAAGCTGCCGAAGGCGGCGCAGGAGTATTTGCGCTTCCAGGAGCGCGAGAGTGGCGCACGCATCGGCATGGTTTCTACTGGACCCGATCGAGATCAGACGATGGTGCTGCCGGAGTTTGCGGCTGCGCTCGACAGCATTCACAAGTAAACTGAAATGGAAAGATAAGTTGAGATTATGGACCTGCGGGTCCTCTAGAAGGATGTTGATCCTATGGTCAGCTTTGTCGTTCGTTTCAAATTTGCTCCTGAAGATCGCGCTGAAATGGCGGAGGCCGTTCGAGTTCTGGCTGCAGCGTCGCGACTCGAGCCGGGCTGCGTTTCCTATATTCCCCACACCTCTGAAGATGACCCCGATACGATCGTTATTTACGAGCAGTATCGCGACGACGAAGCATTGTCAGCGCACCGCGAGACTCCTCACTTCAAAAAGCTTGCTGTTGGCGGGCTGTTCCAGAAGATGAAGGAACGCAGCCTCGAGAATCTGACCGCTATCAGTTAGCCGGCGGCAGCGTCCAATTGCCAGTGTTTCAACCGAAGGGCGGATGTGCCCCGATGGTAATGCAGGCGGGCGTACTGAAGCAGCAGCGTCTCTTTACCTTGCTGCCATTGACCACCTAACCTTCCCGGGGATACTATCCGTTACGTTTATGTCGGATAACGCAAGTGTCCTCTCCGATCACGTCAGAACAAACCGCCAGGTGGCGATTGCGCGCATTCTGTTGATCGCGCTAATCGCGCTAGTCAGCGCCAACCTGCTGCAGGCCGGACAAGCCAAGCCCAAAAAACATGAAGTTCGCCACGAGATTTTCGATCTCGAAGATGCATGGCGAAATGCCGTGCTGAAATCAGACATAAGCGCCATGAGCGCTCTGTTGGCAGACGATTACATGGCGATCACTGCGTCAGGCATGCTGCAGACTAAGCAGGAATCGCTTGCGAACATGAGGGCTCACAGGGTTCACATCACTACGCTTGTTCTCTCCGATCGCAAGGTCCGGTTTTATGGCAAGACTGCGCTCGTAACATCACGGGCCGAGGTTCAAGGTACTGCGCCTGAAGGCGACATCTCCGGCGATTTCCGCTATACGCGAGTCTATGTTCGCGATGGTCAGGGCAGGTGGAAGATCGTGAGTTTCGAGATCAGCAAAATTCGGAATTCCGGCGAACACAAGAGGCAGGACTCCGGGCCGGGAGGGCAGTAACTCTTCTGCGAGTTACTTTTGTCACATAGTTCTCTTTACTATTGTCCGGCACCCCCGTACTGCAAACTGAAGAGCGTTATTTCGGTTCTGTTATATATGGATCTGTAAGCAAGATCTCGGGGGTCGTGTTTTCCCATGATCCGATGACGCTGATGAATTCTTCAATTGTTTAGGCGACTGAGCGTTCGATCGATGCCCGAACTTTTCTGCACGTCTACTTTGGTCTTCCGAAAGAGAAAGATACTGAGCCGCCATCTTGCAGGTTCAGCAACGCTGCGCGCGATCGCGGCCAGATCAGACTTGAGGCCAATAAGATGAAACCCGCGCAGTTGAGCACGCTCAAGTTCTTCGCACTCTTGTTCCTGTTGCCGGGCTTGGCGGGACTGATTGTCTCCACGATGATTTCGACTCGCTATCTTGACACGATGCCCAGAAGACGCGTCGTGGAGGAAAGCCGGGTGGTACCACGCGAAATACACGGCATCGTCATTTACCAGACGAAGGAAGAAGACAAGAAGCTGAGCAAGACCGAGTACTCGTCGGTGGCTGTGTTCGTGGTGGGTCTCGTACTGGGCCTGGTGTATCTGGAAAAGTGGGGAGCGACCCAGGCTCGCTACGGCGAAGTGGAAGACATTTTGGCAGAAGGCCGATCCTGACGATTATTGATTAGCCGAATGCGCATCATCCATCTCCTACAATTGAGAAATGCCTGAACTGCCTGAAGTGGAAACCATTGCGCGCGGTGTGAATGCACGTGTGCGTGGCGACCGCATCGTTCACGCCTGGTTCGCCAATCATCAACGGTTGTTCAAGTCGCATGCTGTGCGCCAAGCCAAAGGCCTTGAAGGCCGCGTTCTGGTATCGGTGCACAGAACCGGGAAGCACATTGTTTGTGAGCTTGCCTCTGCCCCAAAGGGAAGGCATAGCAGCAAGGCGGAGCTGCAGCCCGACGCGCAGTGGATCGTGCATCTGGGCATGACCGGACGCTTGCTCGTGACGACTCCTGATGCGCCGGTTGCGCCGCATACACACGCGCGGCTTGAATTGGAGAGTGGCAAAGAACTGCGCTTCGTCGATCCGCGTCGATTCGGCAAACTCGACTTCCGCGATCTGAAGGGTGGAGAAGCCTTCAATGCGGCTGGCGCTGAACCGCTGATGATTGCGCAGGAGGAGTTCGCCGCGCTGTTTCGCGGGCGAAAGCTAGCCATCAAGGCCGCGCTACTGAATCAGTCCCTGCTTTCGGGCATTGGCAACATTTATGCCGACGAGAGTCTGTTCCATGCCGGCATCCGCCCGCGCCGCGGTGCAGGACGCCTTACCCGAGCGGAACTGGAGCGGCTGCGGCTGGCTCTCCAGTCGGTTTTGGAGCAAGCAATTCGCTTGGGCGGTTCATCGGTCTCAGACTATGTCGATGCGGAGGGCATGCGCGGATTCTTCCAACTAGAGCACTGCGTTTACCTTCGTACCGGGCAGCCCTGCAGGCACTGCGGCACGCCGATTCAAAGGATTACTCTGGCCGGCCGGGGAACCCATTTCTGCCCAAAATGCCAGCGCTGAAACGGCGGACTATGGTTTTTTGAATTATTCGCCTTTTTCCCTACTAGATTGCAAAAATCCACGCACTTACAATCCACTTAAGTCGCACAAAACAATAGATCATGTAAACGGCCCATCGATTGCTATTCTGAAGGGTGCCAGTGATGTACCGGCTGCCGTATTTCGGTAAGCCAAGAACAGCAGGCCCCGGCAAGAGCCACCGCCCACAGAGCGGACCCAAAAAGGGTAAACCGGCCGGACAGCCTGCAAAAGGTGCGGTGGATAACCACCGGCCGCAAGATTCGGGAGGCCAGTGGCAATGCAAGACCGAGACGCTGCTCCAATCGGAGCAGCGTTTTGTGCATTGCAGACGCTTTCATTTTCCGGGAAAATCAGCTCCTCCCGTACATCGAAAGTACACTTGCCAGCTTGAGGGCTTCGCTGTAGTATCGGAATTGCCTATCAAAGCGGCTGACGCGGGCCACCCATTATGGGTAGAGCAAGCTCGCCGCCGAGCAAGGAATTCGCCGGCCCAGTTCAATTCATACATAGCTGTAAATGGCGAGAGCTCGCATAGGAAGCGCACCACCTGAGAAAAGCACACGTCGCACCGTATCGATCCTTACCAGTGGACCAAGCTGTACTTGAGGCTCCTGTGTACCCTGCGGCGAAAGTATTTTCAGAGAGAGATTGAGTTTTTGAGCCAGGGAATCTGATCGGTGACGGCCTGCTTGGATGCAGGTTGAAAAGCACGAGGTTTCGATTCGTGGCGAGTGAGAAACGGGAGTCTGTGAAGTTCACCCAAATGCCGAACAGAACCGGTTCAAAGATGCTCAAATCGCCGAGCAACAAGGGCAAGCTGCGTGCAGTTCTTTGCATCGTGCCTGCCGCGGCCACTGTAAAACATCCTTCTGAGATCTAGTGAAGAGGGCAGAATTGAAAAGCTCGGCACGTTACTGCAAGAGCGGAATGCCGCAATACATGAAATTTGAAAGCAAAGCTTCAGAAGTAAATCAGGAAGTACAAGCATGACGACAGAACCAACGCAGCCCCAACCTGAAACGGGGTCAGCGCCTGACAACGGTCAGTCGCCCCAAGCGCCAACTCAAGGGCATCGCCGCCGGCGCCGGCGCCGCAAGAATAGATCGAGCCAACAAAATGGGCAGCCCGGCCAGCAGCCGCAGATGAAGCAGCCGCACCCTGCACCGCCGCAGCCTCAGCAGCAGGCGCCTCAACCGCCGCAGCAACGACAGGGGCAGCAGCACCACAGCAATAACAACAATCAGCCGCGCAAGAAGAAGAAGTTCTTCCAAAAGGGCTCGGCTCCTCAGGCTCAACCGGGCAACAGTATCGGTGGCCCCGCGCACGGGAAACGCAAAGGCAAGCAACGCGGCCCGCGCGAGTTTGTCGGCCCAATGGATCACAGCTATCGCGTCGCGAATGGCAATGTGTCCGATGGACCTCCGTCTACGATCCAAATGATGAGCAACAACGGCGGCGCAGGTTACTATGCGGAGAATTACGCGCCGCCATCCGCTCCCGCTCGCGAGAACGCTCCCACGCGCATCTTCTGCTTTATTGAGGATCTGTTTTTCCAGGCGAAGATTTCAGAAACCGCTCGTAAGCTCGGTATCAAAGTCGAATTCATCAAGGGCGATAAGGAATCCATCGCGAGATTGCTGGATTTACCTGAAGGCGAACGTCCCACTCTGCTCGTCTTCGATCTCAACAACCTGAATGCGAAGCCGCTGGTTCTAATTCCAAAATTCAGGGCCAAGCTAAAGAAGGCGACGTCGATCATCGGCTTCCTGAGCCATCTGCAGGGCGATCTGAAGCTGAAGGCCGTCGAAGCGGGCTGCGATACAGTGATGCCTCGCTCAGCATTCTCACAGAGTCTGCCGAATCTTCTCCGCCGCTACGGTGTAGAAGAGGAAGAAGAATACGCACAGCAGCCGATGTAAAGACAGGGAACAGGTTTTAGGGATCAGGGATCAGAAAAAGCAAGGGCGCATCGCTTAGGATGCGCCCTTCTGCTTTAGTCGGAAACTGCAACCGAATTGAAGTATCGTTTACGGATCCCTAAAACCGTTCCCCGATCTCTGCTTTATCCCGGAGGCCAGGTCATTGATCGTCCACCTAACAGATGCAAATGCAGATGTTTCACAGTCTGGCCGCCGTCCTCTCCTGTGTTCACGACTACGCGATAACCTTTGCCCAGGCCGCATTTCTCTGCGATTTCGGCGGCAACCCACATGAGGTGGCCAAGCAGTTCACGCTGCTCGAAGCTTGCGTCGCTCATTGAACCGAGATGCTCGCGCGGAACGATGAGCACATGCGTCGGCGCTTGCGGGTTCAGATCGGTAAACGCAAAGGCGAGCTCGTCCTGATAGACCGCCCTTGACGGAATGCTTCCTTCAACGATCTTGCAGAAAATGCAACTCATAGCGAGACCAGTGTACACGGCAGGTTGCCGTCACCGCATGGCAGCGTAAAAAGTTGCAGGTGCTGAATTCCAGATCAGCATAAAATCGATTCATGGCTTCAGGATCTGCTGCCCCTTTCCGCATTGTTCACAGCGTTTGCTCGCACGATTGCCCGGACTCCTGCGCGGTTCTCGTCACAGTGAACGAAGAAGGTCGGGCGGTAAAAGTCGAAGGCGACCCGTCGCAGCCGGTGACACAGGGATTTCTTTGCGGCAAAGTCGCCAAATATCTCGACCGCGTTTACTCGCCGGAGCGGATTCTGTATCCGATGCGCCGCAAACCTGGCCTAGCTAAACAGCCACTGCAGCGTGGTCGTGAGCACGAGTCGTTTGAGCGCGTGAGCTGGGATGAAGCGCTCGACGCGATCGCGGGTCGATTGCAGCAAGTGAGCGATCAATACGGCTCTGAAGCGATTCTGCCGTACAGTTATGCGGGAACCATTGGCCAGCTTGGTTACGGTTCGATGGATCGGCGCTTCTTTCATCGACTGGGCGCGAGCAGGCTTGATCGAACCATCTGTTCTGAAGCAGGCGGAGTGGCTTGGAACACTGTGTACGGAAAAAAGCTCGGCACGGCCACTGAAGATTTTTGTTTGGCCAAATTGATCATCGCCTGGGGCGCGAACATTCACGGCAACAACGTTCATCTGTGGCCCATGATCGAACGGGCGCGCCGCAATGGTGCTCGCCTTATCGTTATCGATCCGTATCGAACGCGAACTGCCGCACTCGCCGACTGGCATATCGCGATCCGCCCCGGAACCGATGCTGCGCTCGCGCTGGGCATGATGAACGTGATCCTGAACGAGGGGCTTGAAGACCGCGCGTACATTGACGAAATGACGCATGGGTTTGCGCAACTGGCGGAACGTGTGCGCGAGTACACGCCAGAACGCGTGGCCGCATGGACGGGTATGACGGCGGCCGAAGTTGAACAGCTTGCGCGCGAGTATGCCACGACACGACCCGCAGTGCTGCGTCTGAATTATGGCATTCAGCGCGCGCAGTACGGCGGCGCGACCGTGCGTGCGGTGGCCATGCTGCCGGCCGTGACTGGCGCGTGGAAGCACCGCGGCGGTGGTGCCGTGCTTTCAACTTCGGGGGCGTTCGCCTGGAACGAGAATGCCTTGCGTCGGCCAGATTTGCAAAGCGCTTCGCCGCTTGGCCGTGAGGCGCGCCTCGTGAATATGTCCGCGCTCGGGCAAGCGCTGACGGAGATCGATCCGCCGGTTCATGCGCTGTTTGTGTACAACTCAAACCCCGGCGCGGTTGCCCCTAATCACAACACCGTAGCGCGTGGACTTGCGCGTAATGACCTTTTCACGGTTGTGCACGATCTGTTCTTTACCGATACGACAGATTACGCCGATTACATTTTGCCGGCGACAACGTTTCTTGAGCACACCGATATTCAAGGCGCATATGGTCACTACTTTGTGCAGTTGTCAAAGCAGGCCATTGAGCCCGTTGGCGAGTCGCGTTCCAACGTGTGGCTCTTCGGACAGCTTGGGCAGCGCATGGGCTTTGCCGAGGCGTGCTTCCGCGATACGCCGGAAGACATCATCCGCCAGGCGCTGAAGATCGGCGCGAACGGCCACTCTGCCAATCCGGAAATGGAACACATCACGTATGAAGCGCTTGATAAGCATGGGCATTTGCCGCTCGGTTTCCACTGCGAACCAGAAATGAATCCGTTTCTGCCCTTCACCTCCGGCGTTCTTTCCACTCCCGCAGGCAAGGTGGAGTTTTACTCTGAAGCGCTGGCTGCTGCAGGACAGGACCCATTGCCGGCATTCACTCCGCCCGCAGAATCGCGCTGGGGCAAAGATGCGGTGCGGTATCCGCTGGAACTGCTGTCGCGCAAGGCCGACAATTACATGAACTCCACCTTCGCCAATCTCGACGGGCACCGCAAAATGGAAGCGCGTACCAACCAACGGATCGAAATGCATCCTCAGGACGCCAAATCTCGGGGCATCGCGGATGGCGAGCTTGTGAAAGTCTTCAACGATCGGGGAAGCCTGAATTTGACGATGATGTTGAACGAAAGTTTGCCGCTCGGAGTCGTGGCAACCCGCCTTGACTGGGCCAAGCTGCACCCGGATGGATTGAACTCAAATGTACTGACCAGCGAGCGGCTTACGGACATCGGGGCGGGTGCAACGTTCTATTCCACACTGGTTGAAGTTGCGAAAGCTTAGCTGCCTTTCGCCAAAAGTACCTTCGAAGAGTTAAGCTGTCTGCCATGAATTGGTGGGATGTTCTTATTGCGTCTGGAATTATCGCGGCCTTTCTGATTTACCGGCGCGCTGGGCTAATCACTGTGAAGGACGCGCAGGAGTACCTGAAACATGGCGCGCTGGTAATCGATGTGCGCACGGCAGGCGAATTCGTAGCAGGTCATCTGCCGGTCGCCGTCAATTTGCCTCTAAGCGAAATTGAGAGCAACTGGAACCGCCGCATCAAAGATAAGAACCAGGTGCTGCTGCTCCATTGCCAGAGCGGTGCTCGCAGCGGCGCAGCGAAAAAGAAGCTCGTCGCGCTCGGCTGCCCGAACACTTACAACATGGGTGGCTACACGCGTGCTGCGCGTATCGTCAGCGGCAAATGATGCGTACGCGGTTCGTCAGCTCAGTTGACAGGCGAAGCCAGTGGTGAAATCTCGATGTAATCGAGAGCTGCAGCATCGCTGCCATCTGGAATTGCCTTGACCTGCAAAACATCACCCGGCTTGAGCTGAATATTGTAAGCGGTAAAGCGCGTAGAGTTGTCTCCGTGCGGATAGCGCGAGGGAAGCGTAGCGTCTGCATTCCATGACGCAACAGACTTGCCATTCACTTCCAGCGTGAATTTCGCTGTTCCGCCCTGCAGGTCAAAATACTGCGTTGCGATGCTGAAACTGCCTGCTGCTCCCTTATAGGTCCACTCAGCGGTGCAGCCTTGCGGGGCCGTGGCTTTGTCGCACGAAACGCCCTTGCCCTGCGAAGCATCTTCCCACGGCGTCACTTCTATCGGCTGATACCCGCTGAGTTTCGCGTCTTCCCCTTCGAGGCGGCCCGGGAATTTGCCGGCGCGGCCTTTCTCATCTGCGATCCCGCTTAGCTTGAAGAAATACTGCACAATTGCGTCGCGCCATACAATTGCGTGACCAGCCTGATATTCAAGCCGCGCGCGCACATCTTCGAAAAACGTGGGATCGATTTTGCCTTTGAGCGTTGCCCACTCTTCGCCCAAGTGGGCAGCTTCCTGCGCTCCCTGGTAATGGCTGTCATAGAAATACTGGATGACGGTTCTGCCATCGTGGAGCTTGTGGGTGTGGGGAACATGGTGCATGAAGAGCAGCAGATCATCCGGCGTGGTCGCAGCGGACTCATACAGCTTGGCAATCTCTGGCGGGTACTGGCCAATGTAGCCTGTGCCGGTTGCGACGGTACGGTCCATACCGATACCTTCGCGATCGTCGCGATGCCATTGTCCCCAGCCGTTGTGCTCGCTGGCTTCGATGTCGGGCCCGTAGTGGCTTCCGGTGATGCCAGTCAAGGTTTGTGTGCCGAGAGGCCCGGTGTAATGCTCATAGGCGGGCCATGATTGCATTAACATTTTGGTCACAGTGCTGACCACGACTGGATTGTTGTTGATTGTCTGGCGCGTCCACTCTTCTGCGATCTGCTCAGGTGGAAGATTCGGGTCCCACGCAAGCCGACCGAATGCGTAAAGATTCGCCAGGGCCATCGGCGATCCCAGCCAGTCGCGGCCGATACTTGCCACACCCACCATTCCACCCGTTGGCCGGTGAAACGATTTGCCCTCGATGATCTCCTTCACTGGAGTGGAGTGACTTTCCGCGCGCAGATCGAAATCGAGAACTTCCTTCCACATGGGCGCGATGTAAACGAGGTGCTTCTGCTGACCGAGGTATTCCTGCGTGATCTGCAATTCCATTGCTTCATCGGTCTGGCGCAATCCGGCGAACAGAGGCGAAACAGGCTCGCGTACCTGAAAATCGATGGGGCCTTCTTTGATTTGCACGATGACATTCGGCGCAAATTTTCCATCGAGCGGATGGAAGATGTCATAAGCAGCGCGCGCGCGATCCGCCTTCATGTCGTTGTAGTCGAGGTGATTGTTGTAAACGAAAGCTCGATATAGCACGACGCCACCGTGCGGCTGGAGCGCATTGGCCAGAACGTTGGCGGCATCAGCCGGACTGCGACCGTAGCTCGCTGGCCCCGGCTGACCTTCAGAATCTGCCTTCACGGTGATACCGGCAAGATCGGGGATGAGCTTGTACACCTCATCGAACTTAGCCGCCCACCAAGCTTTCACTTGAGGGTCGAGCGGATCGAATGTGCTGAGCCCGCCGACTTTTTGTGGGCTGGCGATATCGACGCTAATGGCCATGCGCACGCCCCAGGGCCGCATGGTATCGGCGATACGAGCCAGACCTACGAGCGACTCCGGCGTAAGAAACGGCGCTGCTCCATTCACGTTGTTTACATTACAGCCATTGATTCCGATCGACGCCAGCATGCGCACATATTCGCTGACCGGCGCAAGATCTTCGCGAACTTTGCCATCTTCTAAAAAAATCGATCTCCCGCCGTAGCCGCGCTCGACCGTGCCGTTGGCATTGTCCCATTCGTTTGTCCAGCGAATGGCCATCGCGGGACGCCCGCGCAGAGGGTGCTGGGCGAGATCTGGCAGCTTGCCGACATCTGCGGTGGCTGGCAACCGAAGCAACGCGAAAGCGCCATACAGTGCGCCGCGCTCATCTCCTCCGGCGATGATCATGACGCGATCTGCCGGCTTGTTTGAATCGTTTGAATAGACCCAATACTCATCAGCACCGAGGTTGGCGGGAACCGGAACTTTTGGATACGCCTTGCGAATTTCATCTGCCGTGCCCACGACCGTGTCACCGGCAAACATCTGTTTTGCGCTGGCGGTGAGCTGTCCTTGCGCAACATCGGCCACGCTGCGCTTCAGTTCCGCCACGGCAGACTGCTCGAGTGCTCCGTTGCCGAGCGCCCGAATTTTGAGGGGAATGATCATGTGAGTGGAATGGTTTCCGTAGCGAAGCCATGCTTGATCGGCTGTCTGTGCGGGACAAACTGAGCCCGCTGCGAGCAGGGCTGCAAGCTGCAACGTGCATCTAAAGATTGGCCTGCGGAAATTGATCTTCTTTAGACGCGCAACCGGCCTCGTGATCATGACTCTTCTCCCCATATCGTTCTACCACTCGCAGGCCCGTGAGTGCAGCGGGAAGGCCGTGATTGATATGCTTGTGTGTCCGATGTTTAAGGGGAGGCTGGAGTAAGTGCCAACCACCATGCAAGCCATTGTAAAGACCCGGGCCGCGCACGGCATCGAATTGCGCGAAGTGCCAGTGCCCACTCCCGGCCCCGGAGAAGTTCTCGTCCGCGTACAAGTGGCCAGCGTGTGCGGAACCGATCTGCATATCTACAACTGGGATCCGTGGGCTAAAGGCCGCATTCATCCACCGCTCATTCCTGGGCACGAATTCTCAGGTGCAGTAGCCGCGGTGGGTCGAGGCGTCTCGACCGTGCGCGAGGGCGACTTGGTGAGCGCGGAGATGCACGTGGCTTGCGGCAAATGCCTGCAATGCCGCACCGGACAGGCACATATCTGCCAGCACGTGCGCATTTTTGGTGTTGACGCAGATGGCGCCTTTGCCGAGTTCGTCATTATCCCTGAAACGAATATCTGGAAGCTCGCTCCGACAATTCCTCATG
>Ga0157374_10004542_pt1 | contig 11652 bp, 10 predicted proteins | sample M25metaG_FD_115308 | JGI IMG/M metagenome (GOLD analysis project Ga0157374, IMG submission 115308) | Miscanthus rhizosphere microbial communities from Kellogg Biological Station, Michigan, USA - M2-5 metaG | ecosystem: Host-associated > Plants > Roots > Rhizosphere > Soil | place: USA: Michigan...
AATTCAATTTTCCTGCTGGGCGGCATCCCGGGTCTGCTCATTACTTTTCTCGTGGCGCGACTTCCGGAATCCCCGCGGTGGCAGATTTCCCAGGGCCGGTTTCAGGTGGACGAAGCGATCATAGAGCAAATCGAGTCCAGCACCAGTCGCCGCGTTCCGATTGCGTCGACTTCCCCTGCGGTAGCGGTGCCTGCGCGGGCGCAGCCGGGAAACTGGACCGAACTTCTTTCAAGCATCTATCGGCGGCGCACTCTGATCGTCTGGACGCTCTGGGCAGCCGCCTACTTTGTGGCCAACAGTCTGAACAACTGGATGCCCAGCTTGTATAACGGTGTCTATCACTTGAACCTGCGTCAATCGTTGCGCGCCGCGTCAATGACCAACGTCGCGCAGGTCGCGGTGCTGCTGGTCTGTGCGTTCAGCATCGATCGCGTCGGTCGCAGGAATTGGACCGTCGCCGCCTTCATTCTTGGTGGAGGTACGCTGGCGTTTCTGGGGATCATGGGTTCACAAAACGTGTTGAGCGTAATGATCCTGGGCACATTGGGCTACGGAATCATCGGCTCCATAAACGCTGTGCTGTACCTTTACACGCCGGAAATCTACCCCACCCGTATGCGAGCGATTGGAACGGGCCTGGCCACATCCTGGCTGAGGATCGCCTCGGCGATAGGACCGGCGCTCGTCGGATTTCTGGTGGACACGAAAGGTATACGTTCAGTTTTTTTGATGTTTGCCGCGGTAAGCCTGGTCGGCGCTATTGCCGCCACCGCGATGGTGGAGACAAGCGACCGGCGTCTTGAAGATATCGCTGCTTGACGTGGTATTTCGACGTGGCAGTTCCGGAGTCTCTCGGGCTCTCATTCGCTCTGTGGCTGCACGAAAACTGCGTCGCTGCGAAAAACGTCCCCAGATAAATCTGCCTCAGGTTTCCTTTTGCTTCTGTCCGGCGTTACTGCGTGAGGTTTCGGTCATGACGGACCAGTCCAAGTGACCCAAGCCACGAGCTTGCGCGGCGATGCACTTGTCGCGCACAACGCTCGCATAGGACAGTGGCGCGTGAACCTCGGCGGCGGCTTCGAGGATTAGAGTGACGTCCTTCGTTCCGCCGTCTAATGTAAACCCGGCTCGACCGAAATCGCGGGCGCAGATCCGGTCGACGTACTCTCCCGCAGCAGGCATAAATTGCTTGAACATGCCGGTGAGCATAGACGGATCGACACCGCGGCATTCCGCGAATACGTAAGCCTCACCGATTAGTTCGATCAAGCTCGCAACCATGAAGTTACCAACGAGTTTCATGCTCATTGCGATCGCGGGATCTTCACCCATCGGGATGATTCGGTTCGCGTAGGCGTTCATCACAGGCGCAGCGCGTTCGAGCCATTCTGGTTTTCCGGCCACGAACGTGAATAGCTTTCCGGCAGCCGCCGCGTCGGGCCGTCCTGCGACCGGGCCCGCGATGTAGTGGCTCCCCTGCGCAGCATGTAATTGTGAGAGCTTCGTGCTTAAGGAAGGCGAAATGGTTGTGGTCCCGATATGGATGGCATTCGGGCGCATACCGGCCAGTATGCCGTCCTCCCCAATCACAGTTCCCGCAACAGACATGTCATCCATCAAATTTGTGACTATGATGTCGGCGGATGCGGCGGCTTCCAGCGGCGTCCTTGCGCCCCTGGCGCCCGCATCGACGAACGGTTTCATCTTCTCCGTGGTTCGATTAAAGACAGTCAAGGGATAGCCGGCGTTCTGAATATTGCGCGCGATCCCGGAACCCATCCTTCCGAGACCTATGCAAGCAACCGAAGGATTCATATTGATGTTCTCCCTGGGGTTCGCCGCCATAGCGGCCCGAGATACGTATGGCGCTGAGACGCGTCTATGTATACCACGGGATCGGATAGATGAGCCGTAACCGGAGCAGTGCTGCCAATCCAAATTCCTGGAAAACGGTTCCGGGCGGTGGTTGACCGGCAAGTGAGACCAGCGTATGTTTTTGTGACGGCATGAAATCGGCTATGACCATCGCGATTTAGACCATGAGAGATTTTCTCAAGCGCTATGCCAAATTGGCCGTAGGGACGCCGTTCTCGCCGGCGGTCCTGAATATTCTGGTCACTTCGGTTTGCGACATGCGGTGCACGCATTGCTTTTTCACCGATGAGCTCGATGACGTCCCGCGCAAGAAATTGCAAATGACCACGCGCGAAATTGAAATGATTTCGCAAACATTGGGCGGAAATCTGGGTGTCTTGATTCTTGCCGGAGGCGAGCCGTTTATCCGCAAGGACCTTCCGGAAATCGTGCGCGCTTTTTACACGAATAACCGGCTTGAGTCGGTACATCACCTCCAACGGCCAAATTCAGAAGCGAATTTTTCCCGACGTACGGCGAATGTTGCAGGAGTGCCCGCGATTGAACGTGACTCTGGCCTTGGGCATCGATGGTTTCAGGGAACAGCATGACAGGATTCGTCAAAAAGCCGGATCGTGGGACATCGTTATCGACACGGCGCGCCAGCTTCAGGCAATGAAAGAGGAATTTCCGCAGCTCGACGTGCAGACCTGCACCTGTTTTATGAACTCAAATCAGGACGCGATTTTTGACTGGTACGACTATCTAAAGAATCAGCTCAGGCCCGACAAAGTGAATTTCAACTACATCCGTCCTCCGGCGGCGGATTCCAGGGAACTGAACATTGACGGCGAACGCTACGCGAGACTTTCAGCCATGATTAACGAGGATTCGCGCCGCGGCGCGATCCGCAACCACTACGCAGGCCAGAATGGTTTTTTCAAAGCCGCTCTGGACGTCTATATGCACGGCGTGATCGCCACAACGCAGGAGACGCAGCAGGCTCAACTGACCTGCTACGCAGGCACCGCCGGCGGAGTGATCTACGACGAGGGGACCGTCTCTTCCTGCGAAAATCTGCCGCCCGTGGGAAATCTGCGCGATTATGATTGGAATTTCAGGAAACTGTGGTTCTCTCCTGCGATGCAACAGCGCCGCAAGAAGGCCGCGGCCGGATGTTTTTGCACGCACGAATCAAACTGCTACTATCCGTCTCTGCCGTTCAACCCGAAACATCTCATCCAGATTAAAAAAATCGAAAAAGAAATGAAGCAGGCGTGGAATGCGGCTGACCACACGCGCGCCCATGCGATTTGCGCCGTGGGTACCGTCTCCTCGCGTACTCGATGAACGCAAGCGGCGGCATGGCAGAGACCCAGGTCCTCATCGTAGGCGCGGGTCCGGTGGGCCTGACGCTGGCGCTTGACCTGGGCCGCCGTGGCGTGCGTTGCACATTGATCGAGCGCAATGCGACTTCCATCCAGCTCCCCAAAATGGAGCGTTGTAACGCTCGCACCATGGAGATTTACCGGCGTCTCGGCATTTCGGAACAAGTTCGCGATGCCGGGCTGCCGCGCGAAGCGCCGATGGATGTATTCCTGGCGCTATCCATGGCTCACACGGCGCTCGTCCACTTGCCGTATCCTTCCGTGTCCCAAGCCAAAAAAGAAATCGCGGCGCGCAACGACGGCGGCCTTCTTGAGCCCTATCAACTCATCTCTCAATACACCCTCGAACCGCTTCTGCGATCGATTGTTGAAAATCTCCCCGACGTAAATGTGCGTTTCGGCTGCGAACTGATTTCGTTCATGCAAGATAAAAGTTCAGTGACCGCCACGGTGAAAGCCATCGACGGACCGGAAGAAACGATTCGAGCCGCGTATCTGGTCGGATGCGATGGCGGCTCCAGTACGGTTCGGAAGCAGCTGGGCATTTCTCTGCGGGGCGATGGAAATATCCGCAAGCTGCGCCAAGCCCTTTTTCGCTGCGACGATCTGTACGATCGCATTCCCATGGGCAAAGGTCGCCACTACCACATCGCGGAAGGACCATTGTTTCCGTTCCTCATCCTGCAGGACAGCACCCGTCACTGGACCCTGCACGCCGCGGCATCGAGCGATGCGGAAATGGCGGAGATCTTCCGGAAGTCGCTGGCCATGCCCATTGAGTTCGAGATGCTTTCCGTAAACGAATGGACGCAGCATTTATTATGTGCGGAACGCTATGGCGATGGCCGTATTTTCATTACCGGAGACGCTGCTCACTTGGTGATTCCCACCGGCGGGCTCGGAATGAACACAGGCGTGGGAGACGCTGTCGATCTTTCCTGGAAATTGGCGGCGATGCTGGGTGGATGGGGAGGACCACACCTCCTCGCATCGTACGAAGCGGAGCGACGTCCGATCGGATTGCGTAATGTCGAGGTCTCTCGCACGGCCATGACCGGACGGCAGGGCTGGCGTGCGGCCTATGATCCGAAGATCCGGGACAATTCCCCGGAAGGCGAGCATACGCGCGCCCGCATGGCCTCGCTCTTCGACGTTCAGCAGCGGAAAGTGACCGAGATTTTGGGAATCGAGGCCGGATATCGCTATGTAAACTCCCCCATCGTTTGGCCCGAGTCCGGCGACGGACCCGATCCCGGCAATGTTTCGTATATTCCAACGACGTGGCCCGGCGTTCGGTTGCCACACGTCTGGCTGAACGACGGCACAGCATTGCATGATCATCTCGGCTCAGGATTTACTTTGCTTCGGCTCGGCGGAACTCGCGTCGATACCTCAAATCTACAGCAAGCGTTCGGAGAAATGCCTGCTCCACTGGACGTACTCGACATTGCATGCGAAAGAGCGCGCGAGATCTACGAATATGATTTGTTGTTGATCAGGCCGGATCTGCATGTTGCCTGGCGCGGCAATAAGATCCCCTCGGATGCCGCCGAACTTTCCCGGATCGTCGCCGGTCATTGCGCACCAGCGGTCTGAACAGCCCGGAGTAGCACTCGAAGGATCGAGTAAATCTTGCCACTCGACTCGCTACCGCACGTAAGAGGCCTTAACAGAAGTGTTCGGTGTGCAGAAACTTCTCTGGAGAAATACGATGCTCAAACAGTTGATTCAACCCATACTTAAACCCTGGCTAAACCGCCGACGGCCGGGTTGGCTGGCCCAGCAGGCAGCTCTCGAGCTCAGGATCGACAAGCGGACCTTTTGTTTTTGAGAACAGCTCTGGCGAAATTAATGTGGCGTTATTCTCTAAAATATTTGACGATGAGATTTTAGATGGTCGCCGGAATTCAATGTGATGGGAGAAGGCAGAATTGATGCAGCGAGTGTCGGGCTATAACGAAATTCGGGATGCGCAAGCGAGTTGGCTCTCATGCTGACCAATGGTGTCTGGGCTCAAATCGAAGTCGGTGATGAGCATCTGCGGCTTTTTTCAGAGCACAACGCGCAGGGCATTCAAGCGTCCGTCTACAATTTCAAAACCAAAACCTGGATTGCGCCTTCTGAGGCGGTCGATGACATCGAACATGGAAAGGACCGCGCGCAGGCAATCGCCAAGGAATATCTGAAGCGCGTCACCGGCCTGGATCTTCCGCCCGTGCAGTGGAAGGAATCGCGGGACCGGTAGTGGCGAGGAATTGTTTTGAAGCAGCCGGCTCCAACGTCGGCGCAAAGCGGTAGCTTTTCCCCAGGCGGCAATTCGTTTTGATCTCAGTGCGGCGCCACCGGAAGTGCGAACGCCGTGAACGTCAGTCCGGCCGTGGTCACCACCCATTGCCGGCCATCGAGCATGTACGTGACGGCCGCCGAACCCCACACCGGCGCGCCGGTCTGAAACTTCCAGAGTTCTTTCCCCGTTGCCCCCTCGAAGGCGTGGAAGTATCCTTCGTTGTCTCCCGTAAAAACCAGTCCGGACGCCGTGGACATCACGCCCCCGGTGAGATCAAGAGAAACGGTGGATGGATAGGGCCGATACTTGTGTTCCCAGCGCCGTTGCCCGGTGGTCGGATCGATGGCACGCAGCGCGGAAAATTGGTCGTGGCCCTCGACTAGCGTGCGCCCGCCGCTCGGCACGCGGACTCCCATTCCGATCGGCTCGGTCGGCTTTACTCCCAGCCATGTGGCGCAGGTTTCGTGAGCCGTTACAAAAAATAATCCCAGTTCCGGATCGAACGTCGGCGGCTGAAAATTGGTGCCGCCATGATTGTCCGGCAGGCACTTATCCGCCGTTCCCAGGTTGTCGAGGATGATCGGGCGTCCGTCTTTGCCGATTTCCTTGGCCCAATTCGATCCGTCGATGAAAGGTTTGGCGACTAGCAGTTTTCCGGATTCACGGTCGAGCGTGTAGAAAAATCCGTTGCGGTTGGCGACCATGATCACTTTATGGGGCTGGCCGCCGATCTTAAGATCGGCCTGCACCGGAACGTGTGCCGAGTCCCAGTCATGCACATCGTGCGGAGTGAACTGGTAGTGCCATTTCAGTTTTCCGGTGTCAGGGTCGAGCGCCACTAGTGAGCACGTGTAGAGGTTGTCGCCCTCGCGATCGTCGCCGTAATAATCCGGGTTCGGATTGCCCGTGCCGTAATAAATGAGATTCAGCGCCGGATCGTAACTTCCGGTAACCCACACCGATCCGCCTCCGCGCGCCGCCACTTCGACATTCGGCCATGACTCGGCACCCGGCTCCCCGGGCATAGGAATCGCATTGAAACGCCACAGGCGCTCGCCGGTTTGCGCGTTGTACGCGTCGAGGTATCCACGCGTTGAAAAATCTCCGCCGGCTACTCCGATGATGACTTTATCTTTCACGATAAGCGGCGCAGCGGTAATCGCGTTGGCGTTTTTCAGATCGCCTACTGCCACGTCCCAGATCACTTCGCCGGTCTTCCGGTTCAGGGCCACGAGGTGTGAATCCAGCGTGCCCATGTACAGCCGATCGCCCAGGATTCCGAATCCGCGATTGACCGGGCCACAACACACCGACGCAATAAAGTTAGTTGGCAGCCTGCGACGATAGTTCCAGATTGGTTGTCCCGTCCGTCCGTCAATCGCCCAGGCCTGATTGTTATTTCCGGTCACGTACAAGATGCCGTCCACAACCAGCGGAGTATTCTCAATGCCGCGCCCGGCAAGACCGGGTATATCGGTCTGGAAAATCCACTGCGGCACGAGCCCTGCGACGTTTTGCGGTGTGAGCTGTTTCAGGGGGCTATGCCGCTGCCCGGTGTAATCGCCTGAAAACGTCAGCCATCGTGACGGATTTTTCAGTCCACCCAGCAAATCTTGTCCGGTGATGGGAGGCGGCGCCGATTCCTGCGCCCGAGCAAACGAAATCGGACCGAGCGCCAATCCAAGAGCCAGGATTGAAATCATTCGCCGTCTTAGGATGTGTTTGTTCATGGATCGTTGTCTCACTCTCGCGCGAACAGAATCACGCATTCGAATGCGTTGCGGCCGAAAACCATGGGATGGCCGCATCGTACGCTGGTCTCGCATCGCGAGCAAACGAAATTGTCGCCAGTGCATGGACAGCCAAGGTTGCGTCAGAGAATTGCCCCTGAGCCACCCAATCGGCCTTCTGGTCTTGCGCGGCACCCCCCACCAGCGTAGACTTACGACATTATTTTGGCGGTGAGAATGCGCCAATCGTTGGGTTTCCACTCCTTCCTTGCTGCGCTCCTGCTTAGTGCCGGGATGTTTTTTTGCGCGCCGATTGCCGCCCAAAAAAGACCGACTGGTCCACCCGGATCAGGGGGAACGGCGCCGGCGCATACGTATTCAGTTCGGGGCAGGGTAGTGGACGCCCAGGACAATACTCAAATCGAAAATGTAAGGGTCGAACTGCGATCTTTCACGGGCGCCACGGTGGGAACCACATTCACGCGGGCGGCGGGCGGCTTTGAGTTTCTCAACGTCGGAACGGGCAGCTACGAAATAATTGTGCAACAGTCGGGGTTCCACACGGTTACTCAGCGAGTGGACGTCACTCAGTCGGTCCTCGGACTTTCCGTCGAACTTCACCGGAATACAGCCCCTAGCGCTTCGACAACCGGGCCTTCTTCTATTTCCGCAAGGGAACTCTCCATTCCCCGCAAGGCCCATGAAGCCATGGAGAAGGGCTTGAACTTAATGCAAGGAAAGCCCGATTATCAGGCAAGTATTAAGCAATTCGAGCGCGCGATTCAGGAATATCCGGACTACTACGAAGCCTACACTCAAATTGGAATCGCTTATCTTCACACTGGAAACAGTGCGAACGCCGAACAAGCCCTGCATAAGGCGCTGGAGCTAAGCCATGAGCGCTACATCGATGCGCTGTTCTGGACGGCGACGATGCTCAACGATAGTCAACGTTTTGCGGACGCCGAACCCCTGGCGCGGAAGGGCGTCGAGCTGGACGCCAGTTCCTGGCAGGCGAATACGGAATTGGCGCGGTCCTTGCTTGGCTTGGACCGTGCTCCCGAAGCCGAGAAAAGCGCTCTCGCCGCATCGAAATTGCGACCGGACAATCCCTTGCTCTATCTGGTTCTTGCGAATGTTCACAGCCAGCTTGGCAATGCCCCCTCCCTTTTGGACGACCTGAACAATTATCTCCGGCTGGCTCCTACGGGTTCGATGGCTGACCAAGCTCGCGTGCAACGAAAGCAGCTGCAAGACGAACTTGGAAATGCCCAGCAAACTTCGCCTGCGCCGACCCTGGACCACTAAACGGCGGATGCGCGCGGCGTTCGGATGTTGGAGTATTGAAGAGACTATTTTGGTTCGCGGACACTTCTAGTGCCCCCGAGCAAGTTGTCGGACCGTCGGCCCGTCGGAAAACCGATATTAAGAATAAGTGTGAGGAAGTCCATCGCCATGCTCCGCTTCGACGCCAATGGAACCAGCGCGGCTCATCGATACTTGTCGTGGATCAAGTGCAGGGATTCTGCGGCGATTCGGAGACTGGGCCGCTCGATTTGTGCTCTTCTCCTCGCTGCCCCAGCCGCATCAACGGCGTCTGCGCAGGCAGTAGTACTAAATGATGGTGTGAATGTCGCACCTAAAGTAGCGATTTCCCGATTGGAAGATTGGCCGGCTTCGAAGGCTAAGAAGCGTTCCGACGCTCCCATCCTTTGGCCGCCTGTGAACGTGGACGCCGCAGTGCCGCCGATCGCACCCGGAGTCTCATGCCCGCTCGATACAGTCCTGAAGGGAGCGCGTCTACGCGTGCAGGAGCTGCTGGAAAACGTGGATCGCTTCACTGCCACCGAAGTGATCGACACCGCTGAAATTGGTGCGGATGGGCGCGCGAGGCGCTATATGAAATATAATTTCAACTACCTGGCGGCAGTTTCCCAGGCCAAAGACGGTGATTTAAGGTTCGATGAAAGCAGAAAACAGACCGGCAAAATCAATTCCACGCCGATTCCCATTCGCACGGTGGGACTTTCGGTCGGCGCCGTCGTTTTTCACCCGTTGCGGTATAACGATTTTGAAATGACTTGCGAGGGCCTGGGACAGTGGCGCGGAAAGCCGGCATGGCAGCTTCGCTTTGCACAGCGTCCCGACAAACGGCCCCGGATTCAGGCTATTTTTGATAACGGCCACTGGTTCGACGTGAAGCTTAAGGGGCGGGCCTGGATTGCCCCGGAAAACTCTCAAATTGAGCATCTGGATTTCGATTTACTCGAAACCGTCCAGCCGATCCGACTTTTGACCGAGCACATGAGCGTCGATTATCACGCCGTGGACTTCGCAAAACGCAATATCCAGCTTTGGCTTCCGGAGAGCGTGAATTTTTACATTGATATCAGCGGACACAGATACGTGAATCGCCACAGGTTCACTGATTTTCTGCTTTTTGCGGTGGACACCAGCCAGGAAATTCATCCGCCGAAAATTGATCCAAACTAAACGAGACGTCGCGCAAAGCAGCCAGGTTAGTTCGTTTTTTTGTGTACTGCCTGGTTTATTGCAGCGCGGCCAGGGCGCTCTGAAGTTCGTGATGGACTGGAATCATGTTTTCGACGCCGCTGACTTTCAAAACTTTCGCTACCATCTCGTTGGGGCCAAGCAGAACCATCTTGCCCCCGCGCCCTCGAATGACGAGCGCCGGAGCAACCAGGGATCGCAGTCCCATGGAGCCAAGAAAAGAGACGTTTCGCAGATCTACCAGCACCAAATTCCGGCCTCCGGCAATGACCTTCATACTCGAATCAACCGCAGGGGAATTCTCCACGTCGAGTCTGCCTTCGAGAATCACCCTGGTAATCCCGCCTGCCAGTTCTTCGGTCGTGATCGCCATCTGGTTAAATCCTCCAAATCGTTCGCCCTGTAGACGCTGTCACAGCATCGATTGCATGAAATTTGAGCCTATGTTGGTGAATTCAAATGCGTGCAGACCCAGTTCGTTCGCGAGATCCCTGCAAGCCAAAATTCCGCGCACGCTGTTTCCCTTGGCATCCAATTTCGGGGAGTACACCGCGATACCGAGTTGCCGGTTGACGATGCCAAGAATCCCCCCGGCCACTCCACTCTTTGCGGGAAGGCCCACACGGTACGCCCATTCTCCGGCATGGTCATAGAGTCCGCAGGTAAACATCACCGTCAGTACATCCTTAATGTACTGGAAATCGAAAACCCGTTCGTGGGTCACCGGGTTTGTACCCATATTCGCGAGCGTGGCCGCCATCATGGCCAGATCCTGACAGTTGACCAGAAGCGAGCATTGCGAGAAATATTGCTCCAGTGTGGAATTCACCTCGCCATCGATCACGCCGCAATTAAGCATCAGGTAGGCAATCGCGCGATTCCGGTTGCCGGTCAGGCTCTCCGATGCGAGAACTGCCTGATCAATCCGCAGTGGCCGGCCGGCGGCCACCTGCATGCGCGCGACGAATTGCTGAACTCCGAGCTCAGGCGGCTCCGTTTTGATCAAAGATGAAATAGCGATGGCCCCGGCATTAATCATGGGGTTGAAAGGGCGCATCGTTTTCGGATCAAGCTCGATGGAATTGAAAGCTTCGCCGCTGGGTTCAACGCCTACGCGTTTCAGGGTGTCGTCGCGCCCGAATTGCTCCAGGGCCATTTGAAACGCGAAAGGCTTGCAGATCGACTGGATCGTAAATTCTTGTTCCCATTCGCCCGCGTGCACGATGCGCCCGTCGACGGTCACCAGGCAAATACCGAAATGCTCCGGATTCGCCTTTGCCAGTTCGGGAATGTACGTTGCCACGTCCCCTTCATCGATATTTCTGTACTTCTGATAGATATGCTCAACAATTTGTTCAACGTGTGATAATTCGGACATGATCTCCTGAGCCGGTGGGCATTTTTTTTGAGCTCCGAACTCGCAAAAAAATTGCGAAGTGTGTGATCAACCCTATCGGAAATTGCCCGCAGGGTCTAATCCAAGTTTTAGATTCGCCATAATGGAATTGTCGATTCGTTTCATGAGCGGAAAAACACAAGGGTTCCCGCGGTGAATTCGTTTCAGCATAGTACTGCACAGATATCACTGCCGGGTGGCTTTGAACTCGTCTAGCGAAGCCAGATTGCCCGGTCCTGGTACGTCAGGCTATGGTAGTCTTTGGCAAGGTACGTTCAGCTTCTCCAACTAGAGACAGAGGAGTCAGTATGAACACATTATTCCGGGCCGCGTGCCTCTTAATCCTGTCTGCGTCTTTCACATACGCCGCTTCGGGTGGATCAATCTCGGGCACCGTTAAAGGCCCCGACGGGGCGGCCTTCAAGGGTGCCTTTGTCCGCGCTCAGAATGCCAAGACCAAGATCACGGTGAACGTCCTGTCGGATC
>Ga0157374_10004545_pt1 | contig 11646 bp, 9 predicted proteins | sample M25metaG_FD_115308 | JGI IMG/M metagenome (GOLD analysis project Ga0157374, IMG submission 115308) | Miscanthus rhizosphere microbial communities from Kellogg Biological Station, Michigan, USA - M2-5 metaG | ecosystem: Host-associated > Plants > Roots > Rhizosphere > Soil | place: USA: Michigan...
ACGGTATTGCCGTGCGTTACGTGCGCTGGCGCAGTGTGGGCGTGTGCACCTACCGTCCTACGGGGTTCACGAGGCTGTTCAATCCGCCTGTCAGCATTGTACTTCGCGACATATCGCATAGGTTCCTCGCGATTCTTTGGGTATATACCCATGTCGTTCAGCTCTTCTTTGAAGATCTGCAGTTGGTACTCCTGCTTCAGCTTTGTTGGGTCATTGGTACCAGCGTCGGCTGCTATCTTTGCTTTTGTCCGATCCGACATAGATGTCAGATAATTCATCTGGCTAGCATTACGGGTCGTTTGCTTAAATTTTTCGGCACGGTGCTTTCCGGGCTCCGGAGTTTCTTCGGACCGGGCATCGGCAGCAGCCTTTTCCTGCTTTAGCCAATCGCTCAATCTCTTTTCAAAAGTACCGAGTTTTTTGAATTCAACGAATGTGTCGATGCTATCATCAAAATCAGGCAAACTACGTAAGTACGTATCGTACCTTGCGAACCGATCATAATTTTTATCATTTAAGTCTGCTGGGGAATTAGCTCTGGAAAGGTTAAAGTATTCTTGTTCACCCTCGGGGTTTAACATCCACTCTTCTCGGTTAGAAGCATTTCCTAAAAACTCAATTTCGTCTCGATCAAGCTCAACACCATCGGCGCCATACAGATGACGGCCATGTTCCGTAATGCCTGCAAGTAGCATGTCTGCGTCCGTAAAATCATCGGCATTCGGAATGTTCCAGCCGCTAAATTTGTCGTTCAGCTCATTTAACTCAACAGCTGAAGTTCTAGCAGCAACAGGGGCTTCTCGATCTTCGACCACGTTACCAGTAGTGCGTTCGCCTGCAAGCGCTTCTTCTTCATCGAGTATAAGGTCGTGTAGGTGTATACGTGCTTCGGCATCAGCCTTCAGCCGCCTAAACGCTTCGTTATAGCTTTCGCCGCCTCTTGCGGCACGGCGAATTTCTGCTCTATCTTCCTCTGACAAGTCACTTAAATATTCGGTGTCAGCAAGGGCAAGGTCTGCGTCCATTTCGGCAGGGCTTAGCTTCCAGAAGCTCAGGCCAGGTTTATTAGCAATCGTCGAAATAGAGTGTGCAGCAATCGGGTCGATTAAATGACCGTCGATGTAGTAATAACCGCTTTCCGGGTTTTCAATGGCACTGGCGTGTCCCCGTACCATTTCGATGAGCTGATGAGCTTCCTGGAGGTCTTTAGGGACGTACTCATACAGAAAAGCCTCGGAGTCCCTGAGATCTTGGCTAAGTCTCTGGGCTTCTGCGTCGTAAATATGGTCGTCGTAAATTTCTGACATAATTTTGTAGTCTTATAGGGGCCAAATGTTATGTTTGTTTTTTGTTTGAACTGATTGAATAATAGCAAAATATAAGCGTTTTGTCAATGGGTTTGCGCTTTTGTCAATTACTGCAATGTAGCATATTTTGCTACACTATAGCTAATGATTGTTTTGGGCATTGAGAGCAGTTGCGACGAGACTTCCGCAGCGGTGGTCGAAGATGGGTTTAAGCTCCATTCGTGCGTAGTTTCGAGTAGCATGGATCTGCATGTACTGTACGGCGGAGTAGTGCCGGAGATTGCGGCGCGCAGCCATATCGAGGCTATAAACACCGTGGTTGAGCAGGCTTTGGAAGAAGCACACGTCACATGGGATGATATCGACGCAATTGCGGTGACGTACGGTGCCGGTTTGGGCGGTTCCCTGTTGATTGGTGTTTTGACTGCACGAACTTTGGCAATAACAAAACAGAAACCTTTGTACGCGATAAATCACGTTGAGGGGCACATTTATGCCAATTTCCTAACTGAGACTTCCCTGCCCCACTACGTTTTGCCAGCCGCCCAGCCGGAATTTCCAATGTTGGGGCTAATAGTTTCGGGCGGACATTCGCAGCTAGTGCTCTTTCGTAATCACTTTGATTACACCTTACTTGGGCAAACTCAAGATGATGCAATCGGAGAAGCGTTTGATAAGGTGGCTAAGATTATCGGACTTCCCTACCCTGGCGGCCCGAGCGTCGGTAAAAAAGCGATGGAGGGCGATGCGCGCAAGATTGAATTCCCTAAGGCGAAGCTGGCTGGCAAATACGACTTTAGCTTTAGCGGCGTGAAAACGGCCGTCTTAAGGGCTGCACAGGCCGAAATTGGTGAGGATTTCACATTTCCTAGCAAAGACCTGCCACAGCGTCTCTCTGAAGCTCAGAAGGCCGACATTGCGGCCAGTTTTCAGCGCGTCGCAGTAGAAACCGTCGTTGATAAGGCGGTACTGGCATTTGGCGAGTTCAAGCCCAAGAGTTTCGTGATCGGCGGCGGTGTGGCAGCCAGCCCAGAGCTTCGGTGGCAGCTTGCTGAGCGACTCCCCTTGCCTATCGCCTATACCGACCCGAAACTCTGTACCGATAACGGCGCTATGATTGCTACGCTTGGGTGTTTTAAGGCTATGAACGAACAGCCTACAGCAGACCCCTACTCTCTTGATATCGCGCCTAACCTTAGTATGTAAAACAATCTCCCCTGCCATGTTCACACTGACAGGGGCGGAATTCGATTACGCGGAGTACGCCACTCGGCGGCATTTCGGCCATGGTCTGAAAGGGGAACCTCCAAGGTTCCCCTTCGCTGCGCCAGGCCCTTGGCCTGACGGCTACCCTTCCGGCGCGGGTATGGAAGTTTGATGTAAGTTCACGTGAAAACTTCTATTTAATTGGGGCGAGACGCCTCAGGACTGCGCAGTTTGGGATGAAAAGAGAGCACCGGAATGGAGGTGTACTAGAGGTACGACGGAATGAGGAGCGGAGCTTTTCGCCCAAAATACGCAATCCTGTGGTGTCTCATTAACAGAGGTGATATACTGGTCAGGACATGAATTTACCAAAGACGTACGAACCAAAAGAATATGAGTCCGACATCTATGCTCTCTGGGAAAAGGCAGGGGCTTTTGAGCCAAAGGGAAGTGGAGATGCCTATAGCATCGTCATGCCGCCACCGAACGCCAATGCGAACCTTCACATTGGCTATGAGCTGACCGTTGCACTCGAGGATATTCCAGCCCGCTATCACCGCATGAAAGGGCAGCCGACTCTCTTGCTGCCAGGCGCTGACCACGCCGGATTTGAGACTCAGTCGGTATACGAAAAACACCTCGCCAAAGAAGGGAAGAGCCGGTTCGATTTTTCACGGGAAGAGCTGTACAAGCAGCTTTATGACTTCGTAGCCCAGAACCGTTCTAACTTCGAAGGCCAGATGCGCCGGATGGGGGTGAGTTGCGATTGGAACCACTACACCTTTACGCTCGATGAAAAAATCGTAAAACAGGCATACGCCACATTCAAACGAATGTGGGACGAAGGGCTCGTTTACAGGGGTGAACGGCTTGTGAATTTCTGTACTTTCCATGGAACTGCGTTTGCGGATATAGAAGTCGCCTACAAAGAAGAAAAGGGCAAATTGTGGTATATCAAATACCCGTTAACAAACGGGAGCGGGGAAGTGGTAGTGGCGACGACCCGGCCGGAAACTATGCTTGGCGACACTGGTGTGGCTGTGCACCCTGAAGATGCACGTTATACCAAGTTCATTGGCAAGACGGTGAAATTGCCGCTGACGGGCAGGGAAGTGCCGATCATAGCCGACGATTTCGTTGAAAAAGACTTCGGTACTGGGGCTGTGAAACTCACACCTGCGCACGACCCAAATGACTTCGAAGCCGCCGCCCGGCATAGCCTACCAAAGATATCGGTGATTACCCACGAAGGTAAGATGAGCAGCGAAGTACCCGAAAAGTACCGCGGGTTGACGGTGAAAGAAGCCCGAGAGGCGGTTGTGGCCGATCTTGAGAAGGAAGGCGTGCTCAAAAAGACCGAAGACCTCACGCATAATGTCGGCCACTGTTACAAGTGCGATACCGTTATCGAGCCGCTGCTCAAAGACCAGTGGTTTGTAGATATGCAGCCGCTTGCCAAGCCCGCCATTGAGGCGCTAAAGGCCGACAAGATTAAATTTTATCCAGAGACAAAGAAAACACAGCTAATCGGCTACCTGGAAGGCCTGCGCGACTGGAATATCAGCCGGCAGATTGCCTGGGGGATTCCTATTCCTGCGTTCCAGAACGTAGATGAGCCGGACGAGTGGATTTATGACGAACGCGTCGACCAAGAAATTATCACTGTTGGTGATAAGACGTACCACCGTGATCCGGATGTGTTCGACACGTGGTTTTCTAGCAGCAGCTGGCCGTACGCCACGCTTGGATTAGATTCCGAAGATTTTAAGAAGTTTTACCCGCTCAGCCTCATGGAAACCGGTGGCGAGATCTTGTATCCGTGGGTGAGCCGCATGATTATGCTCGGCCTGTATAACACCGGTGAAGTGCCGTTCCGCGAGGTGTACATCCACGGCTACGTGATGGCGGAAGACGGCTCGAAGATGAGCAAATCTATCGGCAATGTGGTTGACCCGCTTCCGGTGATAGACCAGTACGGGTCGGACGCGCTGCGTATGGGCATTATCGCCGGCCGTGCACCCGCCGTGAATCGCGGCTACGACACGCGACGTGTGGAAGAAGCGCGCAATTTCTGCAATAAGCTTTGGAACATCGCCCGCTACGTAGAGGGCGTTTTGGGCAATAGTTACAAGCCAGGTGAAGTGCCCGAACCGCAGACATCAGCCGATCACTGGATGTTGCTAAAGCTACAACATGCAGCACAGACCCTGGGTGAATATCTGGATGAATATCGCTTTTCTGAAGCGTACGATTTGCTGTACCACTTTGTATGGGACGACGTAGCCGACTGGTATATTGAAGTCAGCAAAAACCAGCAGAGCAGGGAAGTGCTCGGTTACGTTCTTGAATGCATACTCAAGCTCGCACACCCGTTTGCACCATTCGTAACGGAAACCATCTGGCAGACTTTGTACAGCGAGACCGACAGCCTGCTGATAACCAGCGAGTGGCCGAATCCGGCGAAGGGCGACGAGAAGCAGGCCGAGGAGTTTGAAGAGCTGCGTTCTATGATTACCGAGATCCGTTCGCTTATAAAAGCCCTGGGCTTAAGCCGTCCGAATCTGTATTACACTGATGTGCCTTTCCTTGCTGCCAATCATGATCTGTTGGTACGCATGAGCGGGCTCGAAAGTGTACAGGAAGTGAGCAGCGGCACTGGGCTGCAACTCAGCAGCACGAAATATCGCTGCTGGCTCGATGTGGACACTGGCATGATGAAACAATATGCCGACAAACTTTCAGATCAAATTGCTATGCAGGAAAAGAATATCTCGCAGCTCCAGGCCCGACTCGATAATAAGAGCTATGTTGAAAACGCACCGAAAGCTGTTGTTGACGAAACCAAAGACAAGCTGAGCGATGCTAAAGCAGAGCTTGAAAGACTGAAAGTAGAACACACCCGCTTCGAAAGCGCCTAGTCTGCAGGTTGTAGAGCAGTGGAGACGGCAACGATTGATTCGGCTGCCTGGTAGTCGTGGAAGCTGATTGTCTGCCAGCCGAGGCGTCCGGCCGCGGCCAGGTTGAGGTTGTCATCATCAACCAGCAGGATTTCGTGCGGTTCTAAACCGGCGCGCTCCTGGGCGATTTCAAACATTTCCGGTTCGGGTTTGAGCTGATGGACCTCTGAAGAATCGATAATTGCATCGTACTGTACGCGCGGCAATATGCCTCGGTCTAACATCGGTTGCACCAAGCCTGGCAGGGTGTTGGTGAGAATGCCTATTCGGTAATTTTGTGCCGCCCATTCAATAAGCTCGGTAATACCTGGCGTAGGTTCGACCACTGCAAGGTAGTATTGGTTCCAGTCGACCATCATGTTGAGCTGCTGGGCAAGCGCAGTATTGAGCTCGTCGATGCTGCGCGAGCCGCGCCCGACATCGTTGTTATACTGCCAGAACAGAGATTCTACTTCTTCGGCAGACTTGCCGCTGTTGCTTTCACTCGCCAGTTTCTTTGCTGCTTTATTCACTGCCGACTGCACCAGGCAGCCGTTCATATCGAAGTAAACGAAACGTACGCCGTTATGGGAAACTTTCTTTTCTGCCGGGCCAGTCTCTACGTGCTCTTCTGCCGGTTCGCTTTGCACTGGCGTCTTGCCTGATGAAACATCTTTCAAAAGTTCATCCAAGCTAATTCCCATTGTTTCTGCCAGGTGCTTTATTGTGAAAACCGAAGGCGCACGAATTGCGCCGCGCTCGATTTTAGCGAGCGTAGAATAACTTAGCCCTGATTTTTGGCATAAAGCCTGCTGTGTTAGTCCGGCATTTTTGCGCGCAGTCTGCAGCACGCGACCAAGCTGTTTTTCCTCGGTCAAGCCTCCACCCGTATCCATGGCCGTATTGTACCAGTTTTAGCTGGCAATATGCTAGTAAAATAGCCGTATCCGGTGGGTTATTTAATAATCATACGGCCGATGGAATATACCACCACCAGCACAACCACGAAAATCACCGCCGCACCGGTGAGTGTAGTCTGCGTATTGCCGTACCCAGTTCTACCCTGAAGCTTGTAGTACGCCCAGGTGCTGATGCTGATCGCGGACAAGAATGCTACAACTCCGGCGCTCATAGTTCATCTTCCATGCGAAGTTTTTCAGCCATTGCCGCCAGGGCAGGGTGGTCTGGTTCCGCGCTCATATCTGGGATTGACCGATATTCTTGCTCTGTATCGAAGGGGAAGATTTTTACGTGGGCATGGTCGACGACGTCAAGTCCCTCAATCATCACACCGACTCGATTACGACCGAGAACCTCGCGGATACGTGCGCCTACTTTTTGAACCGTAGCCATAAGTGTCTGGTAGTCTTCGGCATTCATGTCCCAAACAAACCCAACTTGTTTTTTGGGCACAACAAGAACGTGGCCAGGCTGTATAGGGTGGATATCTAGGAACGCGAACGTATGAGCATCTTCGTACACCTTATGAGAGGGGATTTCGCCTTTGATAATCTTCGTAAAAACCGAATCTTGCATACATTTAGTGTAACAGCAGGTTGTTCAATACAGGGAATGAGACCAAACAAAAACGGTCAGCTCTCGCTGACCGCCTTAATTTGGTACACCCGACAGGATTCGAACCTACGACCTTTGGCTCCGCAAGCCAACGCTCTATCCAGCTGAGCTACGGGTGCTCGTTAAAGAGTAAAAACTCAATGCAACAGGGGTAATTCTAGCATAGCTGACTGAAAAATGCTAGCCTCTGACCTCTTGAATATATCTGTTACAATATTGCGGTACGGAGAGGTGGCCGAGTGGTTGAAGGCGCACGACTCGAAATCGTGTGTAGGGTCAAACCTATCGAGGGTTCGAATCCCTCCCTCTCCGCCAAGGAAAGAGTCGGTCGTTTTGACGGGCTTTTTTTATTTTTCTACTCGGCGCTGGCGTTTCGCTTCGTACCTATGGGCACTTCGGCGAAAGTTGTAGCTGATGAAAGTCGTAAGTATTCCAACCCCGATGAAAATGTAAAACGTAGTGAAGATTTTGCCGAAATCAGAGTGGGGCACGTAGTCACCATACCCAACTGTCGCAAGCGTTACGACACTGAAATAATAGGCATTCAGCCAAGAAAAGTGCTCAACCATGTGATAAACCACCGTACCAAGACCCAACATTACGACTACTGACCCGAGTAGTATACGGTAAATATGACGGTCGAATGCTTGCTGCATGTTTGCATTATGAGCTCATACGGCAGGGAAGCGGTGCAAAATATTTTACAGCTTCGGTGTGTTAAAAACTGGTACGATGCGCTTGTAATAGGAGGACTATTATGACGCCGAAATCAAGGCGCGCGAAGGTGAACAGAGTAGTGAGCATAGAAGAAGTGTTCGCGCTCGATGACCTTGCTTACCTGAATCAGTAACCGAATTAACTTTTATTACTTTAGCTACAATTGAGCAGTATCTTCTGTGTACTGGCGAGAAATGTACGTACCATACGTAGGTGTACGCGCACAGATTGCCACCGAATGGCAGACACCGCCATCATATTGAGCGTAGGCCAGGAAGGCGGCCTCTTTTTGCGCTAAATCCAGGCCGCTGATGTTACTTTCGTAACCATGGATCGGGTACCCAATATATCGAACTACTGGGATCGAGAGTGCGCCACCGAAGTGTTGTTGGTCGTACTGCGCAGCAGCTGCTTCAGCGAACTTGCCGGTTGTTATGTGGTCTGGGTGGTCGGGGTAGGAACCGCTCGGCACATCTGCCTGGGTGTGGATGGCAGCTGGCTGGTACGCGCCCATTAGCGCCGAAATCGCGTCGATGAGTTGATGAGAAGTGTATTCTGACTGTCCGTCTACCGTTTTGAGACTTTCGATACTTCCACCATATAATTTCTCTAGGGTATTAAAGCCAGACTTTTCAAAGCCTTGGCCATGCATGCCGCCATCTGGCAAATTGAAGAAAATGAGCGACACTTTGTTGTTGTCACGCGGGCTAGCAACACTTACGTATTCACCGGGCGCAACTTCTACCGTTTGCTGGTTCCACACCGCTTTTGAGCCAACCATCGAGCTATATGCAGCCTCGGAGCCAAGCTGTCGGTTTAGCCAGTAAAACCTGTCGCCCCCAGCATCACCCGCAGTCAGATACACTGTGCGGATACAGCGACCGGATTGGATGTCATGCAGCAAATCTGGGCTGAGGAAGAGCAGGTCGTCATCTTGGTGAGCGACTACGTTCATTACAGTTGGCTGGGTACAGTCGGTGCCCGCCAGATCGGCGAGGGAAACCGGCAACACTTGTGCCTGCGTTTGCTGGTGCCGGACATGTTCGAACGGGTGGCTGCCACGATCGTAAAAGAGCAATGCTCCAGCTGGTTTCGAAGGTGTACCAGCTGTGATCTGGGTGGCGTTCGGCAGGCCGTACTTGGCAGTGACTTGCTGGAGGGTGCAGTGTGGGTAGTTCGTAAGACTACCGCTGCCGTCTAGAGAAATGAGGTATGCGAAACTGTGCTTATTTAAATCTGGTTGCCAAGTTTTGCTAGTAAGGACTTGGCTCGGAACAGTACAGTCAGAAAGAGGCGTGATGTTTTGTGTGCCGTGTGAGGCAAGCTTTACAGGCAGCACACGCCAGTAATCGCCGACAAGGAAATCTACTTTATGCTGTTTGAGCGCCTCGGCTATCAATGTGTTGCGCGCATCCAGTGCACTGAGTGCCTTAGTCTGCTTCGAATTAATCTGGATTGCCGTGGGCACCGCAATGGCGATAGCCAGCACTAAAACGCTCGCGATTAGCAGCAAATCTTCCGGCCATTTCCATGTCTGATTGCGCAGCCACACGCTTACCGATATTGCGAGAGCGAAGAGGGAGATGGCCAGGTAGCGTGCATCGACTGCAAAGTAGTGTTCAGTCGCTATGAAAACGCCAAACGCCGCAACCGTTGACCAAATAAGTGTGTATGCCAGCATTTCTGCCACAGGAACCTTGGCGTCTTTTGGTGCTCCTTTAAGGCTAGGCAATAACACCTTAGCAACGACAATGAGCGCACATATTAATACTGCCGCAGTCACCAGATACACGATACCGTTCGGACTCCATATTCTGTCTACGAGCGCCCCCGGCAACTGGCTCAGCACACGGTTATCATAAACCGGATTTGCCCCGGCGTTTGTAAACAGCCCGAGCACTGCGTACGAGACTCCGAGTACTACGCTTTTGCTGCTATGAACCACACTATACGGTGAGGCATTGGTGCTGCTTGTCAGTTGTGTCAGATGGGTAGCGGTGATAATGCCGAGGATACCGACTGCGATCAATGTTGCAATTAAACTTCCGGCCAACCATCGTACTGCGAATGAAGCCAATCGCCAATTGTTAGCAAGTACATATACCACTAACGCAAGAAGTGCCCCGCCAGCACTTAGACTGATAAACAGTTTGTCGCTCGCTATAAGAACGCTCATGAGCCCTACGGCAACCGGGAAGTTCCAGTTACGCATCCGTTTTGCGCGTACAAAAAAGATGAGAGCGACCAGATATACTGCATACTCCAGATTACGCGTCGTCAACATAGCCATATTTGTCGGCAACAATCCACCCGCATATGGTTGTGCCGGGATAAGCAGCAGCGCCAACGAAAGTCCCAGACAAACCGTACCAAACACGAGCGGTCGGCGATCGATTTTATAAAGTACGAAAGCAAGCACTGCCACTGTCAAAACAGAGACAGAAATGGTCGCAGCCAAAAGACTAGTCTGAGTCACTCCAAATAGGCTGACCAACCAGAAAATAGGCCATTTGAGTAAAAATGTATGTGCTCCGGGGAAGATTGCCCCATGAAACGTTTGCCAGTTTGAAAACATGTATGGGTCTGACAACTGGTCGGCATTGTGGGACTGCAGCCGCGCGCCCAGCCACGCCCATAAAACAGTTGTACCGAGCAAGGTCAGTACAGCGAAAACAGCATATGCCCGGCGGAACACATTACTTTGAGCCAGTTTGCCCATGCCACGCACTAACTGGCGTGAATTTTTGCTTACAAACGCAACAAACGGAGTAATTTCCTTCGAGTCCGCCATCAGCCTATCAACTCTGCATCACTGTTTTTGAATATACGAGTCTTGTAGATGTAAAAATTCCAGATGGTGGTAATACCGAGTGCGATTGTCCTAGTGACAACGGCAGGCAAGTGGTTCTCGAGCAGTTTAGTGAGCAGCACCGAAAAGCTCAGGTTCCACACTATGAGCAGCGCGGTGGCGATCATCTGTGGAATCAGTATGCGGTGGTGCATACGCTTGTCTCCAAAGGTGACAAGTTTTTGCAGGAAGAACGATACCAATGTACCGAGACAGAAGCTGATTGCCACTGCTAGCGGCGCGTTGGCACCCATTTTTTGTGCGATGACGATAACTAGGAGTTCAAACGCATACACGCTGCCGCCGATAATTAGATAGCGATAGCCCGGCCGCTTAAGCAGTTCTTTGATACGGTTCATGACCAACCTTTCGTGCGGGTGTCATCAACTACATACAGTGGGCGGTTTTGCGTTTCTCTGTGGATGTGCGATAGATACAATCCGATGATTCCTTGCGAAACCAGCAGGATGCCGATGAGGAACAAAATGAGCACTATCAAATAAGCCCCTGCGGTGGCATGCGCATTGAGTGGATCACCAAAGGCCCAGTTTACAATCATGCCCAGTCCGAGCAAAGTCGCCAGGGGCAGTACAACGGCACCAATGTAGGCCGTTATGTACAGTGGTGAAATGCTGAGTGAAACAGTGCTGTCTATGGCCAACTTGAATAGCTTGCGGTAAGAGTAGTTTGCCTCACCATGCAAGCGCGGGTTCTCTGCGTAGGGCACATATTGGCGTTCATAACCGAGCCAGTCTATGAGCCCTTTTGTAATACGATTGTGCTCAGTAAGCTTATTGAATTGAATCTGGACTTCTTGATCTATCAGGCGAAAATCGCTTGTGTTCGGGTCTATGCTTACACCAAGGACGCGCCGTAAAACAGCGTAGAACAGCTTCGATCCAGTACGTTTAACCATGCCGGATTCCCGACGAGTGTGACGCTGGCCGATTACGACTTTGGCGCCTTGCTGCCACTTTTGCACGAAAACCGGAATTAGTTCGACGGGGAACTGCCCGTCGGCATCTACGGTCATTACAGCCTGACCGCTCGCAGCATG
>Ga0157374_10004546_pt1 | contig 11643 bp, 9 predicted proteins | sample M25metaG_FD_115308 | JGI IMG/M metagenome (GOLD analysis project Ga0157374, IMG submission 115308) | Miscanthus rhizosphere microbial communities from Kellogg Biological Station, Michigan, USA - M2-5 metaG | ecosystem: Host-associated > Plants > Roots > Rhizosphere > Soil | place: USA: Michigan...
CGCCACGAACCCCAGAAAGAGATCTCGATGGTGGCTTGGACCAATTCAACTATCATTAAAGACGGCTCGCAGGAGAACACGCTGGAGGCCCGCGATAAAGGCGATTCGACGGAGCTCTACATTAACGGACAGATGGTGACTTCCGTTAAGAATACCTACGCCTATAAGGGCGGGGTTCCGGGGCTTTATTCGGGCGACGGCGTGAAGATCGCTTTCAAAGATCTGAAGATCATTAAATAAGACATTCACTTTCCGAATATGAAGCAATGTCCACGATGTGGCCAAAGTTACAGCGATCCTGATCTTAATTTTTGCCTGAACGACGGCGAATATCTTACTGATTTCGGCCCGGCCTCCAAGCCTTTTGACGATTCTCCGCCAACCGTGATGATGGACCCGACCCGCGTTACAAATCCGATGCAGGGACAATGGCAAACGGCACCTCCTCCGGCACCGTTGCAACAATCCATACCTGTCGGACAAGGTTTTGCGGCCTATGGCATACCGGCGGGGTCCGATCAAACCCTGGCGGTGGTATCGCTCTGTCTCGGCATAGGAAGCCTGACCATCGGATGGTGCTGCTCGCTTGGTCTTTTGCTTTCTCCGGCGGCGTTGATAACGGGCTTCATCGCCATTTCCCAGACTAAGAAAAATCCGCAGCGCTATGGCGGCCGCGGCTTCGCAATCGGCGGCATTTCTACGGGAGGCGTGTTTCTTGCTCTGTACGTGGCATTCATACTGATTTACGGGATCGCAGTATTATTCGGAGCCTTGACTGGCGGAGGGCACTAACCTGTTATTCTTCACAAACTTTCGCGCCATTTTCAGGTTTGGCGTCCTTTCCGTATAATGGTTGCAGATGCGTGTAACACTGCATGTCGTGGCCGGGCCTCAAACTGGACGCGTTTTCACATTTGATCAACACGATACTTTCATGATCGGCCGGAGCGAGGACGCCCAGTTCTGCCTGCCTCACGACCGTTTTTTTTCGCGTCACCATTGCCTGCTCGAAATCGCTCCTCCGCAGTGCTTTTTGCGTGATCTAGGTTCGCTGAACGGCACGTTTGTAAACGGCATAAAAGTTGAAACGGCGCACTTGAAAAACGGCGACCGGATCCAGGGCGGCGAAACCGTGCTCGAGGTCGAGGTGGCTTCGGATCATTCCGAAATGGGCCCGCCTTCGAGAAGGTCGAACCCGAGTGCGGAACCATCTCTGATCACGGTCCTTTGCCTGAATTGCGGTGTTCCCGCCGAGGCTGCCGCCTCGCAGCCAGATGCTAAGCTGTCTTACGTTTGCGATGACTGCCGCGAAAAGCTTCGCAAGAATCCGCAGCCGATACCCCACTACCAGATGCTTCGCATCCTCGGCCAAGGTGGAATGGGAAGCGTCATGCTGGCCCGCTCGGAAAAGAATGGTCAGGCAGTCGCGATCAAGACCTTGCTACCCGAGGTCGCCGTCAGCGACCAATCGCTCAAACGATTCATGCGCGAGATCGAAGTCGCTTCATCGCTTCAGCATCCCAACATCGTTAGCTACATCGAGCACGGTTCGCACAACGGAATTGTCTATCTTGTAACTGAATATGTCAGCGGAATGGACGCCTCGAAACTTGTAAAAAGCCGAGGCGGAAAACTGCCTTACAAGGAAGTGGTAAAGATCATCGAGCAGACATTGGATGCCCTTGATTATGCTCACCGTCTTGGATTCGTTCATCGCGATATCAAGGAACAGAACATTTTGGTGGATGGAAAATATCCTTCGTATCGAGCTAAGCTAACTGACTTTGGCCTCTCGAAGAGTTACAAACAGACGGGGATGAGCGGTGTTACCATGGTCGGCGATGTTGCGGGAACGATCGCCTACATGCCGCCTGAGCAGGTCCGCGACTTTAAGGAAGTGCAGCCGCCATCGGACATCTACGCGATCGGGATGACGGCTTATAGTTTGCTGACCGGTGCACACGCGCTAGATATCTCACCAAACGCAGGCATTTCCGAAACCGTAAAAGCTATCTTCGAAAAACCCATCATTCCGATCGCCTCTCGCGTACCTGAAGTTCCTATACGGGTTTCCGCCGTTATTGAAACGGCCCTTGCTAAGCAGGTCGAACTGCGATGGCGAACGGCAGGCGAGATGCGCGAAGCACTTCTAAGAGCAGATAAAGAGTTCTAAATCGTTCTTGTCACTTTCGTCAGCGACCGCGGAGCGTCAGGGTCGAGGCCCTTTGCTTCGGACAGGTGCGCGGCGAAAAGCTGCGCCGGGATGATGAAAGGTATCGGGTTCAGGAACTCTTCCATTTCGGCCGGGAGCTGAAGGCTGGCGGGGGAGAGTTTTACGATCTGGGGATCGTTCGTGATCGAAAGACAATCAGCATGAAGATCGCGCAGGTTGTTCAGCAGATCGAGGCTTCCTTTCTGCGTCGGGCCAGAGGATGCGAACATAATAACTGGAAAACGGCGTTCGACGATAGCGAGTGGACCATGGAAAAAGTCGGCTGAGGAAAAACGCTCGGCAACGACGTAACATGTCTCCATTAGCTTTAGCGCAAGTTCGTAGGAATTTCCGTAGTTCATTCCACGGCCGACGACCACGCAGTTTTCCATAAAGACGTAACGCTGAACGACGTTCTTAACTTCCGTCTCAACTTCGAGCGCTTGTCGCGCAAAATCCGGAATCTTGTGGTATTCAAGCCGTCTGTCACCAATGGCCGAAGCGAGCATATAGAAATGCAGCATCTGGCCGGTGTACGTTTTGGTAGCCGCAACCGACTTTTCACGGCCGGCATGGATCAGCAGCGTCTCATCTGCGATCTTTGCCATCGATGATTCTGCTTCGTTTGTAATAGCGACCGTAAATGCGCCGGATTCTTTCGCGCGCTCAAGTACGAAATTTATATCAACGCCTTCGCCGGATTGTGAGACGCCGATCACAAGCGCATGATTGAGACGCATCTTGGCGTTGTATAGCGTAAACACGGAAGGAGCGGACAGCGAAACGGGAATGCCTGTTGTTGTCTCAAGAAGATACCTACCGAAAAGTGCCGCGTTGTCCGAACTTCCGCGGGCGACAAGGATTATGAGATCGATCTCCTTTTGACGAAGAAAGTCACCAAGCTTGATGACCTTTTCACGTTCGGCTGTGATCGTGCGTTCTAGGACATCGGGCTGCTCCGCGATCTCCTGCAGCATTAGTGACATAAAAGTTTCTTAAGCGGAATAAAGATGCAATAACCAAATCTTAACATCTGGATCGGCGTTGTCGAAAATCAAGATCCGTCCAGAAGCGGTGGGCAGGGAGCCGTAAACGGCGATCTATCGCGTTGGTGCGGTTCCTGTCGGACTTTGGGGCTGATCTGGGTTTTCTTGATCGTCGACCGGCGTGGGTGTGGCCGCTGCGTCCTCTTCGTGCATTTGGCGTAAGGCAGCGTTGATGGCGGCTCCGATCATGACCGCGAGGGCTGTGAGATAAAGCCAGAGCATCAGGATGATCACCGCCCCGAGCGAGCCGTACGTCTTGTTGTATGTATTGAAGTAATGGAGATACAGGCGAAAGAGCCCGGTGAAGAGAATCCACAAAACTATTGCGACGAGTGTGCCGACATTGATCCAGTTCCATCGAAATTTCTTGAAAGATGGAACGACGTTGTAGATAACTTCGCAGGCGATCAGCAAAACGACCAGAATTGTCGCCCATTGGATGGAAGCGAGAACGAATGAGGAAGTGATCCTAAAACCGATCGCTGCGAGCAGCGACTGTCCCAACTCCCAACCGTAGAAAACGACACCTAATATGACTGCGGTCAGGGCGATCAGGACGAAAGTGATTCCCACGGAAAGTGCCTTGGTAATGAACCATGAACGCGTTTCCTTCAATTCATAAACAGCATTGAGCGCTCCGCGAATGCTGCTAACGCCGGCCGACGCCGACCAAAGCGTGACGATCAATCCGACGGTGAGTTTGCCTGGAGAGCTTGTTGCGACTATTTCCTCGACGGTGTTGCGTACGAGGTCGTAGGCGGCGATCGGCAGCAGTTGCCGCATGTACTGGAACAACTCATTTTTTAGCCCTTCGGTCGATCCGAGAACGAGGCCAAACAGACTGACAAGAAAAAACAGGAGAGGGAAGAGCGAGAACGAAAAATAGAAGGCCACCTGAGCTGAGCGGTCGAAAAGATCGGCGTCAGTCATTCTCGTATAAACGCGCTTGAGGAAATCGATCCAGGGGAAGTGAAGCAATCTCATTTCAATCTTGGTCTACGCCGGTAAATCGCCTTTCGACGCGGCAGCCGATCCCGCAGGTTATCTCGTAGGATATTGTGTCGACCATGGCCGCAAGGTCTTCGGCCTTACAGGAAACGCCGTTTTGCTCGCCTATCAGAATCACGACGTCCTCTTCACCGGCTCCTGGCACGTCTGTTACATCGATCGTGATCCAATCCATTGATACGCGGCCGACAACCGGAGCGAAAGTTCCATTTACGATCACCTTTGCGTTATTTGAGAGTCCACGCCGGTAGCCGTCGTGATAGCCGATCGGTACAGCAGCGATGAGCGAATCACGTTTGGTCGTGAAAATGTGCCCGTAGCCTACGCCGTCGCCAGCCGGAACACGCTTCAGTTGAGCGATCCTGGACCGGAGCGACAGTACGGGTTTTAGGGCCGGCTTTGCTATGCCGCTCGGCAAGATGTCACCGCCCAGTCCATAAAGAATGCCGCCGAGACGGACCATGTTTCCGCGCGACGCAGGATGAACCACGGCCCCCGGCGAATTTGCAAGGTCTATGTGCGTCGGGTCAAAGCCGGCATTCTTAAACATCTCCACGGAGTCGTAGAAACGCTTGATCTGAAGATCAGTGAAAGCGATGCCTCCCAGCTCGTCGGCGACGGCGAAATGAGTCATTAAACCGTCGACCCGCAGGCGATCCAACGTTCTCAACCGCCCGACGAAATCCTCGACCTCGTCGAAACGAACGCCGAGGCGGCCCATTCCCGTGTCGATCTTCACGTGGATGCGAATTGCCCTGCCAATAATCGCGGCCGCGGAATTCAACCTTTCTGCGCGGTCGAGTTGATACACGACCGGGGTAACGTCGTTTTCGATCAGGACAGATTCTTGTCCGGGCCAAAAGCTTCCGAGGCAAAGGACAGGCGTTCTGATTCCTGCGTTGCGAAGCTCAAGAGCCTCCTCAACAAGCGCAACGCCGAGCCAGTCAATGCCCTCACTCGCCAAGCGACGAGAGCACTCGACCGCTCCGTGTCCGTACGCATCGGCCTTGACCACGGCCATGTATTTAACAGCGGTGCCGATGAACGACCGGGAAGACCGGTAATTATACGCAAGGTTGTTGAGGTTTATCTCAGCGATCGTGGGGCGTCTGGTGTTAAGGGAAAACATTAAGTTCCGGATGTACGCCAACTAATGCACGTTAGTGCTGTAGAAAAAAGAGTTATGGGTTTTCTCCACATTAACTTGAAGTGTTGGCAGCGAGACACCTCAAGTTACTTCTAAAGCGGAATGTTTCCGTGCTTTTTCGGCGGATTTGAGTCACGTTTGTTTTGAAGGAGGGACAAAGCACGGATCAGCTTTGGGCGCGTAAACCTGGGTTCAATGATCTCATCTATAAATCCGCGCTCGGCAGCGATGTAGGGATTTGCGAACTTCTCTTCGAACTCGGTGACCTTTGCTTTTCTAAACGATTCGTCTTTTGACTCGATGTCGCGCCTGAAAAGAACGCCGACTGCTCCCTCCGCTCCCATCACGGCGATCTCAGCCGTCGGGTACGCACAGTTGATGTCGGTGCGAATGTGCTTGGATGCCATAACGCAATATGCTCCTCCGTACGCTTTGCGCGTAATGACGGTAATCTTTGGAACAGTGGCCTCAGCAAATGCGTAGAGAAGTTTCGCACCATGACGAATAATGCCGGAGTGTTCTTGATTAATACCGGGGAGGAAACCGGGCACGTCTTCGAAGGTGATCAACGGGATATTAAAGCAATCGCAGAAACGCACGAAGCGGGCCGCTTTTACCGAGGCATCGATGTCAAGTACACCTGCGAGAAACGCCGGCTGATTGGCGACAATGCCTACGGAATGGCCACCGAGCCGTGCAAACCCGATAACAATATTTGGTGCAAAATGCTGCTGGACCTCAAAGAAATAGCCCTCGTCGACGACGTTATGAATAATGTCGCGGATGTCGTATGGCTGATTTGCGGATTCGGGAACGATCGAATTCAGCTTCTCTTCCATTCGGTCCGAAGGGTCGTTAGTGGCTACAAACGGCGGATCATCAAGATTGTTTGACGGAACAAATGAAAGCAATTCGCGCGTGATTCGAAGCGCATGTTCGTCAGAATCCGCCGCGAAATGGGCGACGCCCGACTTTGCGTTGTGCGTCATCGCCCCGCCGAGTTCGTCTTTTGTTACCTCTTCGTGGGTGACGGTTTTGATCACGTCCGGGCCGGTGATGAACATGTAAGACGTATCCTTCACCATGACGTTGAAGTCGGTGATTGCCGGAGAATAAACCGCACCACCGGCACACGGGCCGAGGATACAGCTGATCTGGGGAATGACACCGCTCGCTAGTGTGTTGCGGAGGAAAATATTTGCATAACCTCCGAGACTTACAACGCCCTCTTGGATCCGGGCGCCGCCCGAATCATTCAGGCCGACGACCGGGGCTCCGGTTTTCATAGCGAGATCCATGATCTTGCAGATCTTTTGCGCATGGGTTTCGGAAAGCGATCCACCAAAAACCGTAAAGTCCTGGGCGAATATAAAAACCTCGCGGCCATCGACAAGCCCATGTCCTGTGACTACACCGTCGCCAAGTATCCTTTGTTCAGCCAGTCCGAAATCGGTCGAGCGGTGTACGACAAATTTATCGAACTCCTCAAAGCTTCCCTCATCAAGAAAAAAATCGATGCGTTCCCGGGCCGTCATCTTGCCCGAGGCACGCTGCTTCTCGAGCCGTGCTTTTCCGCCGCCTTCTTCTGCCAATTCCGACTTTTCTTTCAGCCGATCCAGTTTGTTAATCATCTGATGTTCCGCTTGCATACGTGTCCAAGTCTAATGATTTTCGGCCTGTTTGCAAACCACTCTGCCGGTTGCTTTTTGTTTCATCCGGGCACACGTGGTATCAATTTAGCTGCGAATGATCAAAACGGAAAAGATCACGAGTCGAGATAATGCTCGTCTGAAACTCGCTCGACGCGTTCGGGGCGGCAGAGAAGACGGCGCGATGTTTGTAGAGGGAATTCGCCTGGCAGAAGATGCTTCGCGTTCCAGTATGCGTATTCAGGAGTGTTTCGTTAGCTCGAAAGCGTTCAAGAATGAACGTGTAAAAAATCTAGCTGCTCGATTGATCAACAGCGGCATTAATGTCAACGAAGTTTCTGACGATTTGTTCTCATCGATCTCGGATACGGAGAATCCGCAAGGGCTCCTCCTGATCTGTGATCGGCCGGTAGATGGACGTGCGGATCTTGAGATAGCGATCGGCGACTTGGATGGAAAGATTCCGATTGTCGTTTTTCTGGACGAGGCCAACAATCCGTCAAATCTCGGAGCGATCCTTCGCACGGCCGAGGCTGCGGTGGTTCAGGGCGTCATCGTTTCAAAAAATTCGGCGGATCCGTTTTCGCCGAAGAGTTTGCGTGCTTCGATGGGCTCGGCGTTCCGGATTCCGGTGTGGACGGAAGTAAGCCTCGGCGACGCGGCTGAATGGGCACGCGAACACCGGATGATCGTAACCGCCGCGGATATCGAAGGTGATAAAACCTATACTCAAATTAACTGGAAACTGCCTCGTCTGATGGTATTCGGATCCGAAGCTCACGGATTGAGAGAAGTCGACAAAGAAAAGGTCCAGGACTTGATCAAAATTCCTATGGATTCGAATGTCGAGAGTCTTAACCTGGCGGTTTCAGCGGGCGTGATCCTATTTGAGGCCAAGCGCCAAATAATGCCCTAGCTATCGATTGGCGTTCGAATTCGCGCGATTCGCGTTTGCGGGATTTGCATTTGAAGCGGCGTTTGAGTTGACGGAAACATTTGTGGCCGCATTTGCCCACTCATTCAGGTCTTTTGTTACGGCTTCGCTTGCGGGAGCGCTATTTATAACAGCCAGGGCCACAGCGATATCCATGTCCAAAGTCGCCGCGTCGGGATCGGTCGGCTTTAGATTCTTCCGGGCTTCCGTTAGGGCTCGCTTCGCGTTGTAGAAGTCTCCTCTCCTTAGCAGGGCTCTTCCTATAAGATAAAGGTCCGCGGCGTCTGTCCCAGGACTCCATTCCTTATTTGCGTCAAGGTATTTCTCAGGATCTTTATCAACATTTCGCCGCGCCTCCTCGTACGCGGTCAATGGAGGATTGTCAGACTTTGGCGACAGCGCCGGAGTTGCTTGCGGTTGATCTTGCGTCGGTTGATCAACCGTTCGCGGTTGAAATAAGGCATACATTCCGGCCGCTCCAAGTAATCCACCGAGGATGAGCAGTAAGAAGGAAGAGAGGAAGTTGCCCAGGAATCCGCTCCTTTTCGGCTCTGCCACGGGTTCAATTCGGCGAGAAGGCTCTGCGAAAACCTGTGGAGTTCGAGCAACAGGAACCACTGGTTCCGGGAAAACGTGCGTCGGCGAAGTCTCGACGATTTCCTGAATCGGCAGGGGTTCAACGACTGCAGGTTCCGCAATTTCAGGTTCACTCAGAGGGTCAAGTTCGATCGGCTCGAGCTCGACTTCCGGCATAACGGCTGGCGGGGAGTCGGGTACAAGTTCGAGAACGTTACCGTTATCCGCATTCGGCTCTGGTTGAATATGCGCCGGGATGGGGTCTAAGGAGATCAGCTGCTCCGGCTCGCGGGTTATGACGGGCTCGGCCAATTGATCGAAAGGCGACCGGACCGTGGCTACGGTGTCCTCTTCCGGGTCTTCGATGAATATCGGCGCGGATTCCTCAAAAACCTGTTCATCGCCTTTTATTTTGACGACCACGGCGGTCAGGTTATCCTCTGCACCACGGTCGTAACATATCTGTTTCAGGCGTCGGCAAATATCTTCGAGGTCTTGTTCGGCACGAAAAACGCTTTCGAGCTCCCAATCGTCGATATGTCGTGTAATACCGTCAGAGCAAAGCATAAAGCTTGTGTTCGGTTCGACCATGATCGTCTTCATGTCGACTGCGACGGTGGCCTCGGCCCCGAGCGCACGGCTGATAACATTTCGGCTTGGATGCACTGCGGCTTGCTCCGGGGTCATGCGGCCTGCCCGAACTTCCTCCGCTACAACCGAATGATCGAGAGTTTCCTGCGTTATATTTCCGCTGCTGTCTACGCGATAGATCCTGGAATCTCCGACGTGTCCGATGGTGGCAATATTTCCCGAGAGATGAAGTGCCACAACGGTTGTGGCCATCGTCGCAAGCTGCGGCAGGTCGTGGGACATTTGATAAATGGCCGAATTAGCCCGCTGGATAGCGACCCGCATCACATCTTCGGCATCCGCACTTTCAGGTTTGTTGGCAAACGCCTCGCCGATGATCTCCACCGCCATTTGTGAGGCGACGTCTCCGGCTTGGGCCCCACCCACGCCATCGGCTACGGCAAAGATGCCGTGCTTCGACAGCTCGAGATATGAATCTTCGTTCTGCGGGCGTTTTTCACTTAGGCCTCGGTCGGTTACCGAAGCTGATGCCACCTGAAAGTTTTCTTCCATCCAAAGGTCTCCGAGCGAACAATAATTCTAATTACAGCAATAATTTACCCGATTAGCCTACGGTAAAGCATTAAGCGAATTTATCTGCCTGTCGACCGCGTTTCGGTGCGAGAAAGCCATCAGCATTCCCAGCATGAAAAAGCTCGTGATCAGGCTAAATCCTCCATGGCTTACGAAGGGTAGCGTGATGCCAGTCATAGGCAATGCGCGCGTAATTCCGCCGATGTTAACGAGAGCCTGGAATCCAATGAACGCGACCAATCCAATTGAACACAGCTTGCTGAACATGTCTCTTGAATCAAGAGCAGTCCGCACTCCGGCGCTGACAAACACAATCAGGGCAAAGGTTAGCAACAAACCGCCGAAAAGTCCAAGTTCTTCGCCCACTGCAGCGAAAACATAATCCGAGTCGGCGACCGGTATCAATTCCGGGTAGCCAAGACCGAGACCGCGCCCCGTGGTGCCGCCTGACGCGATTCCGAAAGTCGCTTGCGCCGGCTGAAAGGCGAGTATGTCAAACCATGCATCGACATTGATGGTTTTCTGCATGTCCGGATCTTCTTCAAGCATCTGGGGAAGTTGGGGATTCTTTTCTACGAGTTTTTTGTAATACTCGTCATAATCCTTCTTCCACCATGTCGTTTCCGGAGTCGGCGGATCAAATCCATCAAGCCACAAATGGAATCGCTGTTGAATACGATCGGGTAATACCTTCTTCACCGGTCCAGCAAGAGTCGGAAGCAGCGGGATCTTTTCCTGAGTGTTTACAGGCAAAGCCCCGACGATCAAAACTCCGAGGATCAAAGCGACGCTTCCGATAAGGACAAATCGCTGCGAAAGTCGGCGGACGGCGACCAGGTAGAGTGTGGCATAGACCGCGCTAAAGACCATCATTTGGCCGAAATCCTTCAACACAAAGAATGGAACGAACGGCAGGATCGCCATTACGATCAAGGGGACGACGTCTTTAGCCCTCGGCAGGCCCCAATAGGTGCGAGCCAGGTTCTTGTATAGCACCGCAAGTATTGCGGCGAAGCCGATCAGGAAGGGAATTTTCGCAGGCTCCCAAGGCGTCATATTGCCAAGTGCTTTACCGGCGCGGGATGTAATAGCCGCAAGGATCAGTGGCCCAAGGGTTAATAGTACGATTAAGAATCCGTTCTTCTGCAGCAGGTCCAGGATTCTATCGCGTCTGATAAATAGAAACGCTATAAGCATTCCAAGGATTCCGAGCAGAGGATTGACCGTGTTGCCGGAGAACAATACCTCGCGAAGCGAATCGGTGGCCGGTCGCGGTGTTTCTTTCGAGAGGTCCACGGGCGACGGCGGTGTAGCCGGAAGCCCCATTATTTGCTTCTTCTCGGGCGAGTACGTTTCCTGAATATAGTGAAGCTGCAGCGTCTTGATCTTTTCCTGGCGGGCCTCGGCTTTTTCCTTCCTCGAAGTATATTCAGGATCGCTGAAAAGCCTGTACTGAATTGTCAGCCCGATCGAGAAAAGGAGAACAGCCGCTGTGTAGATCGTCCAATTACCTTTGAACTTAAGTACATGCTTTAAGAAGATCGGCAGGACCGCAAGAAAAGAGAGAAGCCCTAAGTTTCGAAAAGCGGTCAGAGGCGATGTTTCATAGCCGCGGATCAGCGCTCCATAGTAAATAGAATAGTGCGAGATGGCCGTAACAATTACGATCAGCACTAGTATGAAGAAATGTGATGACGTGCGGTTTTTCATCTACCTATTTCGGTTTCTTCTTTGCGGGCTTTGCCGGTGGAGCCTGCTTTGGCGTGTACTTGTCTCCAAGCAGCCCAAGTGTTCTAGCCTTCAAGATCACATTGGCAGCGACCGGTGCAGCTGTCTGGCCGCCGAATTTGCTGCCGATGTCTTCGATCACGACCGCGATCGCCACCTGTGGATTTTCGAGCGGTGCA
>Ga0157374_10004547_pt1 | contig 11639 bp, 6 predicted proteins | sample M25metaG_FD_115308 | JGI IMG/M metagenome (GOLD analysis project Ga0157374, IMG submission 115308) | Miscanthus rhizosphere microbial communities from Kellogg Biological Station, Michigan, USA - M2-5 metaG | ecosystem: Host-associated > Plants > Roots > Rhizosphere > Soil | place: USA: Michigan...
AGGTACGCATCGCCCTGCGGCCACGACTTCGCGTTCGGGTCGCCGGGCCCCGCGACGGTGTAGAAGCGCCAGGCGCGCTTGCCCGTCTGCGCGTCGTACGCGTCGATGAACCCGCGGATGCCGTACTCCGCGCCGGCGACGCCAACGATGACCTTGTCCTTGACGACGAGCGGCGCGACGGTCACCGAGTAGCCGGCGGCGTGATCCACGAGCTCTACGTCGAACAGCACGCCGCCGGTCTTCATGTCGAGCGCGACGAGATGCGCATCCAGCGTGCCCATGAACAGGCGATCGCCAAGGACGCCGAAGCCGCGGTTGATCGCGCCGCAACAGAGCTTCAGATTGTCGGGCAGCTCGCGGCGGTAGCGCCAGATCTGGCGGCCGGTGCGCGCGTCGATTGCCCACGCGTTGTTATTGAAACCGGTCACGTACAACACGCCGTCGATCACGATCGGCGTCGTCTGAAAACTGCCAAGCGTGCCCGTCTGGAACGTCCACTGCGCCGACAGCCGGTCCACGTTCTCCGGAGTGATCTGCGTCAGCGGACTGTGGCGCTGGCCGCTGTAGTCGCCGGAATACGTCAGCCATCGCGACGAATCCTTGAGGCCGTCGACGAGATCCTGCGGCGTGATCGAGGAAGAAGCCGCCGCCGGCGCGGCGGGCGCCGCGGGCGCGGACGGGCTCGCACCGCGGAGCGTCGCGAGGTAGCCGAGCACGTCCTTCAAGTCGTTGTCGGACAACTGCGCGGTGCCGTAGGTCGGCATCAGCGAGGTCTTTTCGTGTATGACTTCCTGCAGGTTGGCCTTCAGGTAGCCCTGCAGCCGCTCGCGCGTGTCCATGATCTGGATGCTGAACACGTCCTCGGCCTTCTTCACGCCGCGGATGCGCTGGCCATCCTTCGTCACGAGCGTCACGGTCTCGAACGTCGGCGCCATCCATTCCGACGGCGTCCGAATCTCACGCGTGAGGGCCGCGCGCGATCGCTGTGCGCCGATCCTGGAGAGATCCGGCCCAATCCGTCCGCCGGTGCCGCCGACGCGATGACACGAGGTGCACTGCTGCGCGAACAGCTGCTGACCGTGCTCCGCGTTGCCGATCGGCGTCTCGGGCGTGGCCACGCTCCCAAGATTCCTCAGATACGCGATGATCTGCAGGATGTCGTTGTCCGACTCATCCAGACCTTGCGCCGGCATCTCGGTCCCCGGCACGCCTTTGCGGATGGTGTCGAACAGCCGCTCGTCCGTCGCGCCGCCGGCGACGAACGCCACGAGATCGGGCCCACGATAGCCGCCGGCGTCGAGCCCGTGACAGTCGCCGCACCTCACGCGATAGTCGGCCATGCCGGCACGGATCGATTCCTTGTTGCCCAGGTGCGGGTTGTTCGCGGCGGGATGCGGCGTCACCTGTCCCTGCGCGATGAGGAGGCTGCCAGACACGAGACACAACGCTCCCAGCAGCGAAGCACGCGAGAGGGTCATCGAAGCCTCCATAGCTACGCGTTGACGATTTGTGGAATCAGCGTGCCGTACACATCCGTGAGCCGCATGTCGCGCCCGTTGAACCGGTACGTCAGCTTCGTGTGATCCAGCCCCAGCAGGTGCAGCATCGTCGCGTGCAGGTCGTGGTACGAGATCGGCTGTTCCAGCGCCTTGAGGCCGAACTCGTCGCTCGATCCAATCACCTGCCCGCCCTTGATCTTGGCGCCTGCCATCAGCACCGTCTGCGCGCCCGGATTGTGATCGCGTCCGACGCCGCGCTGCGAAATCGGCATGCGGCCGAACTCCGAATGCATGATGACGAGCGTCGTGTCGAGCAGGCCGCGCGCCTTGAGGTCGGTGAGAAGGCCCGCCATCGGTTGATCGGTCTCGGCGGCGTGCTGCGTGTGATTCAGTTTGATGTCGTCGTGCGCGTCCCAGGTGTCGGTGTTCTGGTTGCCAAGGCCGCCGGCGAACACTTGCACGAAGCGGACGCCGCGCTCCACGAGCCGGCGCGCCATCAGGCATTGCCGCCCGAACGGTTCGCTGATCGGATTCTCGAGACCGTACAGCGCCTTGGTCGCCTGGGATTCGCTCGCGACGTTCACGGCGTCGGGCGCGCACCCCTGCATGCGGTACGCGAGCTCGTACGAGGAGATGCGCGCCGCCAGCTCGCTGTTCCCCGGGAACTTCTGCATGTCCAGTTCGTTCAACTTCGCCAGCGCATCCAGGCGCGCGCGTTGAGACTCGGCGCTCATACCGGCCGGCGGCTTCAAGTCGACAATCGGATCGCCTGACGAGCGGAACTGCGTTCCCTGGTACGCGGCGGGAATGAAGCCGGCGCTCCAGTCGTTCGGGCCGCCGAGCGGGCCGCCGCGCGCGTCGGTCATCACGACGTACGCGGGGAGACTCGACGCGACCGATCCCAGCCCGTAGGTGACCCACGAGCCGACGCTCGGAAACCCGAGGTTGATCTGGCCGGTCTGCATTTCGTACGTGCCCTGCACGTGATCGTTCGACCGTCCGTAGACCGAGCGCAGGAACGCGATCTCGTCGACGTGCCGGCTGAGATGTGGGAAGAGCTCGGCGACCTCAATCCCGCTCTGTCCGTGTTTCTTGAACGCAAACGGGCTGGGCATCAGCGGCCCGGGGAATCCCTGCCGCACGATCACGTCGCCCTGCACTTTCCCGTCGATCGGCTCGCCCGCGTACTTCGCGAGTGCAGGCTTCGGATCGAAGGTATCGACCTGGCTCCAGCCACCTCCCATGAACAGTGAGATCACGGCGGTCGCGCGCGGCTTGAAATGCGGCGGCTTCGGCGCGTAGGGGTTCACGCCGGCCGCGGCGGCGGCGCAGGAATCGTCGGCGGCGGCGTCGGCCGGCTCGCCCGTCAGCAGGCCGTGCCGATCGAGCAAGTACGCGAGCGCAAGGCCGCTGACGCCGCCGCCTGACCGGAAGAGAAACTCACGGCGGTCCCAGAAATGCCTGCTGCATCGATGCGACATGGACCGTCACCTCATGTAGAGGAATTCGTCGAGGTTCAGGACGACGTGCGCGAAGGCCTCGAGCGACTGGTTCTGGATCAAGCCGGCGCCGATCGCGATCTCGGCCGGCGTTGCGGTCCGGGCGAGTGCGATCCGATACGCGGCGTTCACTTGGGCCGCCGGCTCGCGCGCTTCACGCTCGACGCGCGCGGCAAACAACGCCGCCTCACTCAGGACGAACGGATTGTTCAGCAGCGTGAGCGCCTGGGTCGGGACGGTGGACACGTGCCGTGCTCCAGCGGTCACGTTCATGTCCGGATGATCGAACGTGTCGAACATCGGATACGGCAGCGATCGCCGCTGGTAGACATAGACGCCGCGCCGCCATGCCGACGGGCCTTCCGGCGTGTTGACCCTCTTCCCGCGGTACTGGCTGACGAGAATGTCCTTCGGGATGAATGGGAAGATCGGTTCGCCGCCGACTTGCAAATTGATGTTACCGCCGACCGCCAGCATGCTGTCGCGAACGATTTCGGCCTCGAGACGCTGCGGGCGGAAGCGCCAGAGATATCTGTTCTCCGGATCGGTGCTGGTGTTCCCGGCGTCGTCGAACGCCGACGCCATCTGATAGGCCTCCGACATCATCATCAACTTCGAGAGTCGCTTCAGGCTCCAGTCCTTCTCGAAGTCGACCGCTATCCAGTCCAGCAGTTCCGGATGCGTCGGGGGATCGCCCATCTTGCCGAAGTTCTCGAGCGTGGCCACGATGCCGCGCCCGAAATGTTTCTGCCAGACGCGATTGACGATCACGCGCGCGGTCATCGGGTTCTGCGGCGATGCGATCCACTGCGCGAGCGCGAGCCGGCGGCCCGACGTGCGGCCGTCGGGGCGCGGAATCTCCGTCGGCGGGTTGCCGTACGTGATGACGTCGATGAAGCCCGGCGTCATCTGCGATCCGTGATTCTCGACGTCGCCGCGAATCAGGAAGTAGGAAGGCGGCACCTGGTATCGTCCGGGACCGGTGTGCAGATACGGACCCGCGCCCGGCACCGGGATGCGGCATTTCGGACAGCTGACCGTATCGTCGCCTTCGCCGAGTGGCGAGGATCGGTAGTCGCCATCGGTGGCGATCTCCGCCATCGGCAGTGGCTTGGGCCGTTCGGCCGTCAACGCGGCGACCTGCGCGGTCAGCGCCTTCTTGCGAGCGCTGTCTTCCGCGGTCAGCACGCGATCGACCTGCGCGCTCGAAACGTTGACAGCCTTCAACACCTGCGTCGCCAGAAGCGTCTCTCCCGGCGTTCGGTCCTTCTCGGGTTTGGCGAGCACTCGCACGACGTTGTCGGGAAACTTCGCCTTGATCTGTTCGGCCTGCAGGCGCTCGCGGTACGAATGCTCGACGCGCTCGATATCGACCTTGATCGCGGCGATCTTCGCGTCGATGTCCTGGTTCTTCGCCAGGTAAGCGTCGGCTTCCGCCTTCGGGGCGAGCGGCACCTCGGTTTCGACATAGCCGAACAGCGACGCCTCGATCCGGTAGTAGTCCTTCTGCGCGATCGGATCGAACTTGTGGTTGTGGCACCGTGCACAGTTGACCGTCAGCCCGAGCGTGCCTTTGCCGATCGTCCCGATGATCTCGTCGAGGTAGTCGTAGCGCCGCTCGGGGTTGTCCTTCTCGCGGAACAGCACGCGGGGGCCCATGCGGAGAAATCCGGTGGCGATCAGGCTGTCGTCGGTCTTGCCGTCCATCTCGTCGCCGGCGATCTGTTCGATCAGGAACCGGTCGTACGGCTTGTCGTCGTTGAACGACTTGATCACGTAGTCGCGATACCGCCAGGCATTGGGCCGATGCGTGTCGTACTCGAAGCCCGCCGAGTCCGCATAGCGCGCGATGTCGAGCCAGAACCGGCCGTACCGTTCGCCGTAATGCGGCGAGGCCAGCAGGCTGTCGACGAGGCGCTCCCACGCATCGGGCGATCGATCCGCGACGAACGCGTCGACCTGCGCCGGCGTCGGCGGCAGACCAAGCAGATCGAGATACGCGCGGCGAACCAGCGTCTGCCGATCGGCGCGCGGCGCCGCCTTCACCGCATGCGTACGGCGCGCGGCTTCGAGAAAGCGGTCGATCGGATTCGCGAATCCGCCGCCGACGTCGGGAAGAGCAGACTGGACCGGCAGCTTGAACGCCCAATAGTTGCGTTCCTCCGGCGTGATGACCCTGTTCTCCAGCGCGGCGAGCGCGGCCGCGGACCGCGTGGCGGTCGGCGACGCCGGGGGATCCCATTTCGCGCCTTCGTCAATCCATTGCTTCAGCACCGCGACTTCCGCCGTCGTCAGCGCTGCGCCCTTAGCCGGCATCGGCGGTTTCTCGAGCCCTGCGACGCGGCGGTACAGACGGCTTTCCTCGGCGTTGCCTGGAACGAGGTCGGTCCCGCGAGCCCCGCCGCGAAGCAGGCTCTCGCGGCTGCTGAGATCCAGTCTTCCCATCGGCGCGGTGTCGCCGTGGCACGACCGGCAGCTGCGCTCCAGGATCGGTTCGATGTCGTTCGGGAATGAAACGGACGCCTGAGGCGAAGGAGCAGCCTGCGCGCGGACGAGGACCGCGACCGGACCGGCCACGAGCAGGGCGAGTGCGATCGACGTGAAGCGCTCATGCATCGACGCGACTCCTTCTTGATTCGCGCGATCCTAGCAAATCCGGCCCGCCGGCACCGTACGGATTCAGCTTTCCGGCAGGAACCGCCACCAGACCGGTTTGACCCGCGGAACCCCTTCAATCGAAAACCGCGGAAGGCCCCCGTTGTGCTTGATCAGGCTGCTGATGTCGCCAAGCAGCCGGGGGTCGGAATAGTAACTGTGCGCCAGGAAGTCGGTGCTGACGACGGTGGCGTCGATCGACTCGATGCCTGGAAAAGTCAGGACGGGATTCGCATCGCCGGCCCGGGGTCCGCGCTCCAACTGCTTCGCGAGTTGCAGGACCCTGTCGGATCCCGACGCGTAGAGCGTGATGCGTTCCGCCGTTCGCACGAACGCGGGTGCGAGCCCCAGGAACACGCGCCGATCCACGTCGGGCGCGGCCATGATCACTTCCGTCAGACGTGGACCGCGCTGTTCCTGCGCGAGCTGTCCCAGCGCCTGAATCAGCGCCCGATTCCCCATGCTGTGCGCGATGACGTGGATCTTCGTGTTCGGTGTTCGGGCTGAGAGTTGAACGAGGAATTCCTTGAGCAAAGGAACGGTCGCCTCGTTCCGTTCCTTGTCGGCGACGTAGTCGCGGCTCGTCGCGGCCGATGCCCAGCTGTAGAGAATCGGCGCGCCGTGAAATTCGAGATCGTGCGCAAGCTGCGCGGTCTTGAACACGGCGGCGTCGAACGCAACGTTGAACCCGTGGATGAACACCAACACGCCATCGTCGGACGCCGCGCGGGTGACCTGCGGCCAGAATCCGTCGGGATCGACGCTGCGCTTGACGATCACGAAGTGGCGGCTGGGATCCTCCTTCCAGTCGCGCCAGTCCAGCGTCCACCATGTGGGCCGCTCGACTGCGCCGACGCGATGGCGATCCAGGGGCACGTCGACATCGCACCAGCCAAGAGCGAGCGGACGAAGAATGCCCGAACCGGCTTCGACGACCGCCGGCGACGTTCCAAATGTACCGACGGCGGTCAGCGGAACGCGATCGGTGCCGTAGTAAATCCGGTGCCTGGCTGTGTTGATCGTCGGCGACGACGTGGAACCCGCAGGCGTGGAGGCGGGCGGCTTGGCCATCGTCGGCGGCGGCGTTGGCACCGGAGGCGGCGGCGTCGGTGGTGGGGGCGGCGGAGTCGGCGGCGGTGGCTGCGGGGACGCAGCTTGCGACGGATTGCCGGCCGACCCGGTTACCGGCCCGTCCGCAAAGTCCGGCGCGCGTCCAAGGGCTGCAATCCAGTAGAGACCGCTGGCCCCGATCGCGAGACACGCGAGCGTGATGAGGATCGCCTTGCGTCGCTGCCGCAAGATCCTGGCGATCCCGGACAGGGTTTTCATGGCTTCCCCCTGGTTCAGGCGACCTTGCCGGAGATTACCCGAAGTTCCGGCCGTTTTGAAGGGTGGGCCCGGCGTAGAATGCGCCATGCGAACAGGCATTCTTCTCGTGGCGTCGGCCCTCTCGCTGGCCGCGGCGGCGCCTCAACGCTCGGAAATCGTGTTCGCCCGGGTGTGGCCGAATGCGGGCCAGGTCGGCCTCTTCATCGCCGATGCGGACGGTGGCAACGAGCACCCGCTGGTCGGTCTTGGGGCCATCGACTACGACCCGGTCTGGGCACCCGACGGCAGCTCGATCGTGTTCACCTCCGATCGCGAAGGCTCCGCCGACCTCTTCCGGGTCAAGCCCGATGGGACCGGTCTCGAACGCCTGACCGACAGCCCCGCGTACGACGATCAGGCGGCGTTCTCTCCCGACGGCAAGCAGATCGTCTTCGTCACCACCCGCAACGGCGGCACCGCCGATTTGTGGACGATGGATCTTGCGACGAGAAAAGGGAAGGCGCTGACGTCGGGGCCGGGCGGAGATTTCCGGCCATCGTGGTCGCCCGACGGCCAGTGGATCGCGTTTTCTTCCGATCGCGGCAGCTCGATGCCCATGGGTCACGGACGCTGGGAGCACCTGCAGCTCGCGGACGTTTATCTGGTGCACCCCGACGGCACCGGGTTGAAGCGCATCACCACGCCGGGAAATTTCTGCGGCAGCCCGAAGTTCTCGGCCGACAGCCGTCGTCTCGTCGCGTACTGCATGGACGCGGAAGACACGCTCGAGATCCGCCGTCCCAATCCGCGGCCGGAGAACGACAAAGATACCCGCGCGACCCTGGACACGCGTCTGGTCTCCATCGATCTCGCCGGCGGTGCCATGAGCGCCATCCAGGCGGGGCCCGGCGCGAAATTCAATCCGTCGTTTCTCGCGGGCGATGTCGTGGGCTACGTGCGGAAAGATCTGCCCGACGCCGGCATCTACTACACCGGCGGCAAGAAGGGACCGGCTGGCGACGTTCGTTCCGCGGCGTGGTCGCCCGACGGGAAACGCATCGCGTTCCATCGACGGCTCGCGGCGCCGCCGACGAACTGGTTGAAGACGTTCAGCCGGAACCCGCAGTTCGAGCTGACGCTCACCGGGATTCTTCCGGCGTTCAACGCGACGGGCGACAAGTTCGTGATGACCGGCCGTCCCTCGACGCCTCCGCTCGGCGCGACGCTGCAAATCGTGAACGCCGGCACGAACAAGGCCGATGTGATCTACCAGGACGCAAAGCGCAACGTGATGGCGCCGAGCTGGACGCCGTCGGGCGACAAGATTCTGTTCGGCATCGGTGTCTACAACCTGTTCTTCAACGGCTTCAACGGGCTGGTCTTGAAGAGCGAGGATCGGATTGAAGGCGGCGCGCAGATCGCCATGGTCAACGTGGACGGCACCGGGTTTCACGAGGTGACGAGCGGCGTGAACAACAACGGCTTCCCCTCGATGGCGCCCGACGGCAAGCGGTTCGTGTACCGGTCGTTCGGCCCCGACGGCGAAGGCCTCCGCATCATGAACCTCGAGAGCAAGGCGATCACGAAGCTGACTGAAGGCTACGACAACTTCCCGCTGTGGTCGCCGCGCGGCGATCTGATCATGTTCTCGCGCGCCGACAAGGGCGACTACGAGATCTACACGATCAAGCCGGACGGGACGGGCGTGAAGCGCCTGACCTTCTCCCGCGGCAACGACGCGCACATGGCCTGGTCGCCAGACGGCGAGAACATCGTATGGGCCAGCTCGCGCATGGGTTTCAAAGACGAGGGCACGTACACCGATGCGCCGCAGCCGTACGGCGAGCTGTTCGTGATGCGCTACGATGGCACCAATGTGCGGCAGCTCACCGACAATCAGTGGGAGGACGGCACGCCGTCGTGGCGTCCATCGCCGAGGCAGCTGTCGTCGCGTTAGTGGGACGCCCGGACACTTCGAATCCTGAGCGCCGGCCCGACCGTCTAAGAATCTTGCCGTTCGTCAACCACCGTTTTGGCAAGGAGCCGTCAGATGGTATTGCGCAAGATCGTCGCAACGCTCTCGCTCGCTTCGCTCGTGTGTCTGGCCGCCGCGCCGGCACGCGCGCAGGACGTCATCAGCAAGGAAGGCGCCGCGGTCGTCAAGGCATCGTTCATCAACGATCTCGAGACGCTGCGCACGAAGTTCGTCGGCCTCGCTGAAGCGTTTCCGCAGGACAAATACACCTGGCGCCCGATGGACGGCGTCCGGTCGGTGTCCGAGGTGTTGATGCTGGCCGCGATGGAAGGCTACAGCTTCATCCCGAACTCATTCGGCGCGAAACCCGCGGACATCCCGCGCGAGGAGATGGGCAAGCTGCGCACGCTGACCGACAAGGCGCAGGTCATCGAGCACCTGAACAAGGGCTTCGCGCACGCGAAGAAGGAGCTCGAGGCGCTCGATCCCGCGACGCTGACGGCGAAGCGCAAGATCATGATCTCGCCGAACCCGGTCGCGGTGACCGACATCGCGCTCGGCATCGGCGGCGATCTGCACGAGCACCTCGGACAGATGATTGCTTACGCCCGGATGAACCACATCGTTCCGCCGTGGAGTAAGTAAGACGAAGCGCGCCCTCGACCGCGTCCTCGGCCTGCGGGACCTGATCCTCATCGTGATCGGGACCGTGATCGGATCCGGCATCTTCCTGGTGCCGGGCGGTGTGCTCCGGCAGGCAGGCGGACGCCCCGGACCGGCGCTGCTGGTCTGGATCGTCGGTGGCGCGCTGTCGCTGCTCGGCGCGCTGTCGTACGGCGAGCTGGGCGCGATGAATCCCGCCGCGGGCGGTCTGTACGTGTACTTGCGCGACGCGTTCGGGCCGCTCACGGCGTTTCTCTACGGCTGGACGTTCTTCCTCGTGATCGCGACCGGATCGGCGGCGACGCTCGCCGTCGCGTCCGGCTCCTACCTGCAGCAATTCGTGACGCTCGGACCCATCGGTGAGAAGCTGGCCGCCGTAGGTCTGCTCGCCGTGGTCGCGGCGATCAATGTGCGAAGCACGCGGCGGAGCGCCGACGTTCAGAACTGGAGCACCGCGATCAAAGTGGGCGCGCTGCTCGTCATGAGCGCCGTGCTGATCGTGTGGCATCGCACCGCGCCGGCGGCGGACGCGCCCTTCTGGCCGCGCGAGGTGTCGTCGTCGCTGCTCTCGGGGATGGGGCTCGGCATGATCGGCGTCCTCTGGGCCTACGAGGGCTGGCAGTACGTCACGTTCTCCGCCGGCGAAGCGATCGACCCGCAGCGGACATTTCCACGTGCCATCGTCGTGGGTACGGCATCGCTCATCGGCATCTACCTGTTCGCGAACGTGGGTTACCTCGCCGCCCTGGGTCCGGAAGGCGTCGCGGGTTCGAATCGCGTGGCCGCGGAAGCCGTTGAAGCGATCGTCGGGCCCGGCGCCGCGAAACTGATCGCGGCGGCCATTCTCGTGTCGATCTTTTCCGCCACCAACGGCCTGACCATTTCGGCGCCTCGCGTCTATTACGCGATGGCCAGGGACGGCCTGTTCTTCCAGACGCTTGGCGACGTGCATCCGCGATACGGCACGCCTGCCGTCAGCATCGTGGCCGGGACGGTCTGGGCGATGGTGCTCGCCTTGTCAGGGACCTTCGAACAGCTGTTGACGTACGTCGTGTTCGTCGGCTGGATCTTCTACGCGCTCGGCGCCGCGTGTGTGTTTGCGCTGCGGCGCAAGAATCCGGACGCAGACCGTCCGTTCCGCGTCCCCGGCTACCCGTGGACGCCGCTGCTGTTCATCGCCGCCGCGGCGGCACTCGTCGGCAACACGATCGTCTCGCAGCCCGGCCGCGCGGCCATCGGCATCGGCGTCGTGCTGCTCGGCCTGCCGGTCTATTTCATCTGGCGCTCGGTTTCCACACGAACGTAGTGTGCGCCTTCAGGCGGACCACACGAAGTCCGGCTGAAGCCGAACACTACCGATGACGGGGCACTCTCATGGTGTAAAGGTGTCATGACGCCGTGATGACGCGCTAATGACCGATGAGCAGCAGTCCGGCCGAGAGGATCGCCAGCACCCACAACGTGAGGTTGACGTCACGCCAGCGGCCGGCGACGACGTACAGGAGGGCGTGCAGCAGGAACCCCCAGAGAATGCCTTGCGTGATGGACAGCGTCAGCGGGATCAGGATCACCGTCACAAAGGCCGGCAGCGCATCTTCGATCGACAGGAAATCGATCGACGCGATCGACTGGAACATCGCCACGCCGACGAGCACGAGCACGGCGGCTGTGGCGTACGCCGGCACCGCCGCGACGAGCGGCGCGAGGAAGAAGCACGGCAGGAAGCAGATGGCGGTCACCACCGACGCGCGGCCCGAGCGCCCGCCCATCCGGATGCCGGCGATGCTTTCGACGTACGCCGTGCCGGGTGACGTGCCGACAAGACCCGACGTGAGCGTCGCCAGCGCGTCGACGATCAGGCCGCGCCGCAGGTTGATCGGACGTCCCTCGGCATCGGTCAGACCGGCGGCATTGGCCACGCCGATGAACGTCGACAGCGAGTCGAACAGATCGGTGAAGAAAATGGCGACGATCGTCGGCAGCAGCGCCAGCTGCAGCGCGCCGCGGACGTCCAGCGCCAGAAACGCCGACGAGAAATCG
>Ga0157374_10004550_pt1 | contig 11637 bp, 8 predicted proteins | sample M25metaG_FD_115308 | JGI IMG/M metagenome (GOLD analysis project Ga0157374, IMG submission 115308) | Miscanthus rhizosphere microbial communities from Kellogg Biological Station, Michigan, USA - M2-5 metaG | ecosystem: Host-associated > Plants > Roots > Rhizosphere > Soil | place: USA: Michigan...
CGGAGATTATGACAATGACGGCTTTCCCGACATTCTCGTGACCTGCGTCGGACAGAACATTCTCTTCAAGAACACGGGCAAGGGCACGTTCCGTGACGTAACCAAAGCCAGCGGACTGGGCGGGCGGCAGGCTTTCAGCACGTCCGCGTTATGGTTCGATTTCGATCGCGACGGTCTGCTCGATTTGTTCGTCTGTAATTATGTGAAATGGTCCCCCGAGCACGATGTCTTCTGTAGCCTCGACGGGAAAAATAAATCCTATTGCACGCCCGAAGCTTACCGCGGAGAAACCTGCTGGCTGTTTCACAATCTAGGCAACGGCAAATTCGAAGATGTCACGCCGACCAGCGGAATTTTCGACAGTAGCTCAAAGTCACTGGGCGTGGCGCTGCTTGACTATGATCAGGATGGATGGCCCGATTTACTGGTGGCCAACGACACCCAGCCCAATAAGCTTTATCGCAACCAGCGCAACGGCACGTTCAAGGATGTAGCGGTCGAGGCCGGAATCGCCTTCAGCGCCGAAGGCAAGGCCCGCGCCGGAATGGGCGTGGATGTAGCCGATTTTGCCAACTCGGGCACTCCCGGTATCGCCATCACCAACTTCGATAACGAAATGATCGGCCTCTACCGCGCTTCCGGCGGCGGAAATTATGTGGACGTCGCCACTGCGAGCGGCGTGGGATTTGCCTCCAAAGACAAACTGGGATTCGGCTGCCTCTTTCTCGATGCCGATCTTGATGGAGCGCTCGATCTCGCAGTGGTCAACGGACACATCGACGACACGGTGCGTAACGTTCGCGGCGTCGGCTATGCTCAGCCGCCGCAATTGTTTCTGAACGATGGTCAAGGAAAGTTTCGCGATATTGCTGGCGAAGTCGGCGTCGGCTTCGCTCAACCCAAAGTTGGCCGCGGATTAGCTTACGGCGACTTCGATCGCGACGGCGATCTTGACCTGCTGGTCACCACCAACAACGGTCCTGCCTATCTTTATCGGAACGATCAGCTCACTGGAAACAAAAGCGTTCGGATTCGCCTGAACGGAACAAAATCGAACCGCGACGCTATCGGAGCGAGAGTACGAATCTTTCACGGCGATACCAGCCAGACTCGCCTGGTAAAGGGCGGATCGAGTTATCTGTCGCAGTCCGAACTTCCCTTAACCTTCGGTTTGGGAAAACGGGACAGGATTGATCGTCTGGTAATCGATTGGCCCAACGGCACCACCGAAGAGCACAAGAACTTACCCGCGGGACATGCGTACGAGTGTGTTGAGTCAATAGGAATTACACCACTTGCCGGCTTCTAGACCGAGACCCTCGAGAATTCGGCCCCAGAAAAATTGGAACGGCACTGCAGAAATAGGAACCGGACCCGTACAAATGGGAGCGGCACCGCAGAAATGTGAAGGGTGCGCCGCAGAAATGAAACGGTACCCAGAAATGGGAAGGGCACGACCTTGGTCGTGCCACTAAAGCCCGGAGAAGCATCGCGGTTTAGCGCCTGAGGTCGGCTTTAGGCTAGTACTTTCTCATTATTGCGCCCTGCCGTCGCCGGAGTTAATTTACCTGACATCGACCTCACGCGGCCTACCCCGGCCGTGATCCTGAGGGTTCACCCCACGAAAGAGGCAGGTACGGCTACCTGCCTCTTATTTATCTTCCAGCCTTCATCAAATCATTGATTCGCACCTTCAAAGTGCCAGCTGCCGCTTTTCCTTCTGCCTTTTGGATCAGATTGTTGGATTCCGTTCGATCCATTCCCCAGTCGTAAAGCTGATCTCCCATGGTTTCATGCGTGATGAATTGCCACTTTGATGTGACCAGGGATTTCATCGCGCCGGTGCTGGCGGTGGGAATCAGCGATTTTGCGACCCGGTCTTCTTTGTCTGAAATCGCGTTGTGTGCCAACTCAGACAGTGGATCGGGCCAATCCGGCGCCCCGCCGGTTTGCCACAGTGCACTCAGACTCGAGGCTGCAGGAAACGGGCCGGCTCCCATCAGATCCATGATGGTGGCGGGAATCGCGGCGTTGGTGACTGGCCTCGGCACTCTAAACCCCGCGGGAGCGTGGCCGGGATACCAGATCACCAGCGGCACCTGAATCAGTTCGCGGTACAGCGCCTTGCCGTGGGTCCTCAGGTGATGCTGCCCGAGCGATTCACCGTGGTCAGACGTAATCACGACCAGCGTATTGTCAGCCAGCCCGCGCCGCCGCAGTTCGTCCATCAGGTGCCCGATGTAGTCATCGACATACTTCACTCCGTCGTCGTATGCATCGATGTCAGTTTGCCGAGGCCATGAAGGTCGTGGATAATCTCGCGGCGCCCCGTAGGGATCGTGTACATCGAAATAATTAAGGAAAGCAAAAAAAGGCCGCCGGCGATCGCGGTCAATCCATGCGATGACTTCGCGATTGATGACGTCAGCGCGTTTGCGGACCCCGAAGGCTCCGCCATAACTGCCGGAACCTTCCGCGTCCTGATCGAGCAGGGCAGTAAGGCCTAGCTTTCGCAACATGCGCTTCACCAGGCTATGCTCGCTGCGCTTGAGATAGATGCGGGCAAACTCCCGGCCATAAAGAGTGCGTACGAAGGCATCGCTGAACGAATGAAAATAATCTTCGAAATGAACAAAGCCCCGGCCGAAACCAAGGTCACGGGAAAAGTACGTGCGATTGGCGGAGAAGGCCCCCGTGCGATATCCCTTTTGCTCCAACGCTTCAGCCAGAGTGGGGAAGCCACCCAGACCCTGGCTGTCCCATCCCAGCCACGGCTCAGGCTGCACAGCGCCTACGCCGTGCTCGAACTGATACCGTCCAGTCAGGAGAGAAACGTGGGAAGGGAGGCTCCACGAGCAGGTTGAAATTGCGTTCTCGAACAACACTCCTTGCTGCGCCATGCGATCCAGATTCGGGGTCGTGGCGCGAGGGTATCCGTATGACGAAACGTGATCGGCGCGCAGCGTGTCCACGACGATCACGAGCACGTTCGGAGCATTTCCGGTTGCTGTAGGAAGGCCCGCGACCGAGCTTCGTTCCCGTAGCCAGCTGCCACCTTGGATTCCCGCGAATGCGAGTATCCAGAGCGCAACAGTCCACGGAGTGGCCTTTTTCCAGAATTGCAGCGACGCGCTCTCGCGTTTCCCGCACCAGCGGGCGAAAGCCACGGAGACACCCAGAGCGAGTAAGAGACAGGCGCGATGATAAAGGCGGCTGGTCAGGGTCAACCAGTCATACACCGTGAGAAATGTCAGCAGAAAGATGAGCGCTCGCATCGCGGGAACCCGAGGTACGAGGCGAGCGATAGTCCAGCAGATCAGAGCCGCCAAAAGGAAAAATATTAAGTCGACGATCGGCGAGATCCAGATGATCTCCGGAGACACGTGCATCATCGGGCCCCAGCGGGCCCAATTAATTCTCTGGAAAAGAAGAAGTCCGATACCCTCGATGAAACCCGTGGCAATCCCGAAGCCCAGGCCTACCAGAAGAAGCGAGGATGCATTCCAACCGGAAACAGACGGTTTATCGATGGGTTCGGTACGCACGATGGGATTGAGTCACTCAGTGTAGCAGTCCACGAACCGTGTGGGGCAGCCGCCCTCGGCTGTCCAGTCGAGCGCAACTCGACGCATTCTTTTTCTCCGGCGGTTCCTGGCCGGTGGAACTTTCGCGCTTGCTGAAGTAAAGTGAACTCCCGTAAACGCAGCGGCCTGAATGATTCCTTCGCAAACCAGTCCACCGACATCTCCCGCACTTGCTCCGGAGACAGCTCCGGCACGACCGCGTTGGCTGTTTCCAGCCATACTGATAATTGTCTACGCGGCTCAATGCGCATGGTTCATCCGCACCCAATCGCTCACTTATGATGAGCCCGTACACATCGCCGAGGGACAGAACGCGTGGCGTTACGGACAATTCGAGCAGTACAACGATCATCCTCCTCTGGCGCGTCTGTGGTGTTCGCTGCCTCTTCTGGATCGGAAGTGGCAAGTTGAAATAGAGAAACTGCCGGAGTCTTTCCGGATCTCGAGAATATCTCCCGATCCGGAATCTCTGGCATGGCGCGCGCGATCCATGAATGTATTGCTTGGGTTGCTGCTCGCATTATTAGTGTGGCGTGTTGCAGATCGATTGTTTTCGCGGACTGCAGCGAATTTCGCGCTGGCCTTGTTCGCTTTTTCCCCCTCTCTGATCTCTCATCTTTCAATAGCGGCCACGGATGGCGCCGCAACTCTTTTTATCTTTGCGACAGCGTGGGCTCTGGTTCGCTGGCGACAGTCGCCTACATGGAAAGGAACGTTGGGCCTGGGTTTGTTGCTCGGACTGCTTCTGCTGGCTAAATTTTCTACCGCGCCCATGTTCGTGCTGGCTCTTTTGTGGATGCTTCTTCTCGGTAGGGACGAAGTCTTTAAAACGCCAGCGCGATGGAACTGGGGCAAGACCGCGGCGGCGCTGCTCCTCGCACTGCTAGTGGTCTGGGCCGGATACTTCTTTCATGTTTCACGCCTCACTGTCCGCGACGGCACACTGACTGCTACTTTTCCTAACTGGAGCGAGCCTATCATTAGGCAGGTTCACGGTAACGCAAACTACAGCGTCCTCATTCCAGCAGGAGAGTACGTCGAAGGTTTTCGTGAATTGGTGAGGCACAACCGGCAGGGGCAGGCCGCGTTCTTTCTGGGACAAGTTTCCACTCGCGGTGGATGGAAATTGTATTACCCGACTGTGATCCTGCTGAAGTGGCCAACAATTGTTTTGGCTTTGTCGTTAACCGGGCTCGCGATTGCTTTGAGAAAAAAGATCAGGGTTCCGCCCGATCTTTGGATCATGGCATCATTTCCCGCGATCTATATGACAATGGCGATCTTCGCGCGTTTCAATATCGGAGACCGTCACGTGCTGCCCGTGTATCCCTTCGCCATCCTGTTCGCGGCGGCAGTCTGGGAGTGGGCGCGACGCAAACCGGCCGCGGTTGCAGTCCTCATGTTGCTGGCATTCTTGAATGCCGCTGACGCGCTGCGCTTCGCGCCCGGTTATCTCTCATACTTCACGCCGTTCGTGCGCTCGACAGAAAGCTACCGTCTGCTGACCGACAGCAACCTCGATTGGGGACAGGGATTGCTCGCTTTACAAGACTATCAACGCAACCATCCCGGAGAGCCGATCGCATTGTCTTACTTCGGCAGCATCGATCCAAGGTTATACGGAATTCAGTCGAATGAACTCGGAAGCCAGCGCCTTTCAGGCACGATCGTGGTCAGCGCCACAAATCTTTCAGGACAATTTCTGACAGATCCAGAACGCTATCGCTGGCTGCTGCAACAGAGACCGGCGGCGATCCTCGACCACTCGCTCTATGTTTTTAGGGTTGGTGACAATGACCAGCAGAAGTAGATAGTGAACAGCTAAAGGCTAAGAGCTAAAAGCTGATTTACTGTCCAGCCCGCAGCGGCGAAATCAAAAGCCGGCCGCCGGACTTTCTCGACGAATCAGACTTCTCGGTCTGGTACGACAGGTCGAGCGAGCCCTCGGCGCTGGGAGCAGCCTGAGCCAGCATTCCCGCCAGGGAACGGAAGGACCGTCCAATATCGGTGCTCTCCTGAAACGCAACCGGAACTCCCTTGTCAATCGCGGGTGCAATCGCCTGGTAGTTGTTGGGAATCTTCCACAACAGTTTGCAACTGGTAGCTTTTTCTACATCCTCGTCGGTGAAGCCGGGAATCTTTTTGAAACGGTTGAGGATGATGCGTACGCGATCGCGCGTGGCGCCATCTTCCAGAAATGCACGAATGCGGCTGGCGCTCCACAAAGAGACGACATCAGCGTTAGCGACCAGCAGCACGGCGTTCGAATGGTCGCAGAGCAGCCGCGCTGTCGAATCGACGCGTCCCGAGCAATCGACTACGACATAACGGAAGTGTGCTACCAGCAAATCGAACAGCCGCGCCAGTTCTGCCGCAGTCGGAGTCAGACCCTGGGGTTGCTGCGGACCCGCCAGCAATTGCAATCCGCCTTTGCACGGGGTCATCAATCCTTCCAGCAAGGAAGCGTCCAGACGGTGCAGGTTTTGCAGGGCATCGACCACGCCAAACGTGGGACGAACATTGAGATGAAGAGCGCAGTGTCCCAGGGGAGCAAAGTCTACGAGTAGAACTCCGCCCTGGGTTTCCTGCAGAGCGATAGCGGTGTTGACCGCAACGCTGGTCGCGCCCGCGCCGCCCTTGGAATTCATCACGGTAAAGATCCGCGCCCGCCCCGATGTTGCACGTCCTTTGCTGCGTGATGCAGTGAAGCGTGTGAATGCCTCAATCAGGGCTTCGGAAGTGGCGCTGCGTTCCAGAAACTCGCCCGCGCCCGCCCGCATGGCAGCCACAATGGTTGGCGGGTGGGTCATTTCGCCGACGGCAAAAACTGCAATCTCGCTCGTACTTGTCTGGATGAGTTCTATGGCGCTGATGGCCCGCTGAGCGTTTTGCGCGTCGAGGTCGACAATGACCACTTCTGTCCGGACGTCCTGCATCTGGCGCAGTACCGGATCCGTGGGACTAGTCGGGAATCCCACATGACTAAAGACATTGCGGCCCATCCCGGTTCCTTCCAGGCGTTGCTGGAGCACCGTCAGCCGTTCTCTGTCTTCCGTCAGAAGAGTTACAGCTACACCCTGCATTGGCTTCACTCAGTCTCTAGAATCAGTATGTTATTGAGATATAAGGGTTACGCCAAGTGACTGGCGTAACTTGGTTGTCCCTGCTGGAGCATCCGGCTTTCGCCTGCGATACCGCACACCTGTAGCGAGTCTTCGAGGACTGCCGGGGGACAAGTGTGTCAGGAGAAATCTGAAGGAACTCTTCCATCAGTAATCAACATCTTATGCAAAAAGGAAGAGATTGGGAAGGAGTAAAAACCGTGGAAAAACCGCACCCGGCAGCCGTTTTGGCCGTCAGCTCTCAGCTGTCAGCTTTCAGTAAAAGCCAGGGAAAGTCTCGAGCCTAAAAGATACGACCCTTTGGCCTAAAGGGCTCAGGGCTAATAGCTGAAAGCCTGAAAGCTGCCTTTTTCACCCTTCCACTGCGACGGCAGGCGTCCCTGAATCGACCGCACTCTTTCGAGTCTGGTCAGCGTCGTGAGCCCTCGAAACCCGGGGGAAGGCGGCGACTTGGGCTGCGCTCTCGGCAGCGGAGAGATATTCGTAGCCTTCGATGTGTAACGCCACACCGAATTTACTGTCCACGGGAAGGACACGCGTGACCCGGCCGCGGCAGCGCACTCGCATATTTTCGGTGAGCGTAATCTCGGCGGGCATCATGAAAGTCAGTTCGACCGCGTCGCCCTGGCTGACCTGAAAATCGGTGTAGAAGAAAGTTCCACGGCCACTCAAGTCCTGGGTGAAACCACACCCTTCCCGGTCAGTCCCAGGCAAACGCACTGCAATGGGAAGCTGGAAGTGGAAGCGCTGCGACGCGCGGCGTTCAAAATGGACTGGATTGGCGCTCATGGTTTCTCCGCTAAGCCGGTGTTGCCGGACAACCCGGCGTTGAACTGGAATACTCTACGCCAGTCGGACCACTCGCGGAAGGTGGAAGTTGCTGCCGCAATAAAGTTTCCGAGAAACCACCGAAGGCAGAGGACAAAGGATCGCGTCCTCTGTGGTTAAAAGCGCTGCGTTTCTCCCGAATTTATTAGATAATAAGCAGTGAACCCCACTGCCGACAGCACAGAAAGCAGGCTGGTTACCGGCCACTCTTCGTGCTTTGCGCCACCGCAACTTCCAGCTTTTCATCAGCGGACAAATCATCTCCGTGATTGGCTCATGGATGCAAAGTATTGCAGAGTCGTGGCTCGTCTATCGCCTGACCGGTTCTGCGCTGCTGCTGGGCGCCACCGGATTTGCCAGCCAGATCCCAGTGTTTCTGGTGGCCCCGCTGGGCGGCATCGTTGCTGACCGTTTCAACCGTCAGCGCATAGTGATTGGAACCCAGATTTCGTCCATGATTCTCGCGCTGATCCTGGCACTGCTCACGCTTACAGGCGTCATCCGCGTTTGGCACGTCTTCGTGCTGGCTGCGCTGCTGGGCGTGGTGAATGCTTTTGATATTCCGGCGCGGCAATCTTTCCTGGTAGACATGGTAGGTAAGGAAGACCTGATGAATGCGATTGCGTTGAACTCCACCATGTTCAATGGCGCGCGAGTCATCGGCCCAGCGATCGCCGGAATTCTGGTCGCTCGGATCGGCGAAGGCTGGTGCTTTCCTGTGAATGGTCTCAGCTACATCGCAGTCATTGCCGGGCTGTTGATGATGCGAGTAGATCGCCCGACGAGCCTGGCCAAGCATGGTCCGGCGCTCGCGCACCTGATCGAAGGCTATCGTTTCGCGCGCCACACCGCGCCGATCCGTTCGATTCTCCTACTCCTCGGACTCGTGAGCCTGGTGGCGATGCCCTATACCGTGCTCATGCCGGTCTTTGCCGATCAGATTCTGCATGGCGGTGCCCGAGGCCTGGGAATACTGATGGGAGCAACCGGTGTTGGAGCGCTGCTGGGCGCACTTACGTTGGCGACGCGTTCCGGCGTTCTGGGATTAGGCCGGTGGGTCGCCTTCACCTGCGGCGGCTTCGGTTTCAGCCTCGTACTGTTTGCATTCTCGCGTCACTTCTGGCTGTCGGTTGCACTGCTCCTACCGGTGGGATTCTGCATGATGCTGGGAATGGCATCGTCGAACACACTGATTCAGGCGATGACTCCTGATCATCTGCGCGGCCGCGTGATGGCGATGTACACGATGATGTTTATGGGGATGGCGCCATTCGGTTCGCTGTTCGCGGGAGGTATTGCCGAACACTTGGGAGCTCCGTTTACTGTGTCAGTCGGCGCGGTCGCCTGCATCGGCGCTGCATTTTTATTCTTCTTCCACCTTCCGAAGATTCGCGTGGAAGCGCGGCGGCTGATCTTCGCCCAGGAAGTCGCAGGCGGAGAGCCGTCGGTTGAGATGACTGCGAGAGTCGTCGAAGATTAGGTTTTTTTGTAGCGTCGGCATCCTGCCGGCCCGAAGGTGGGGGCGGGGACGCCCCACGACAGCCGGCGGGACGCCGGCGCTACGAAATTCGAGATCGCGACGAGAGCTGCCGCAGCTTATTGTCCGCGGATCATGCGGACTACCTGCAGCAGGGAACTGTGTGCAAACGGCGCGGGCGTCAGCGTGACAATCATCATCAGAAGTGCGAACGCCGCCAGCCAGCGCCGCCCCGGCGTTACTCCCGGCCATTCTTCGACCATGGGATGCCGCATGCCGCTGATGCGCAGCAGAATTGCCCACAGCAGCCATCCCGCCCAGAAATAAAACGCCATCGGAATCAGCGCCACAATCGTCAGTGTCGAAACGATGCGATGCGCCCGTGGATTCAGTGCGAACACAATGTGTCCGCCGTCCAGTTGTCCGCCGGGAAGCAGATTGAGTGCAGTGGCAAACATGCCTACCCAGGCCGCAATTGCTGTGGGATGAAAATAAATATCCTGCAGCAACGCCGAGCCGCCATGCACATCAGCCAGTGGAAGCACTGTCCATAGAATGTGGAAGATCAGCGGATACCCCATCTCAACATCCGAATTCGCCATCACACCTGGGACAACGCGAGAGTGATGCATCGCGATCACAAGCACAACCAGCGCTGTGACAAATCCAGCGATCGGCCCTGCGATTCCGATATCAAACAAAGCGCAGCGCGATCGGATGGGAGACTTTATGCGAATCACTGCTCCGAGCGTTCCAATCAAAGTCGGCGCAGGAATAAAGAAGGGAAGCGTGGCGTAGACGCCGTAATAGCGGCAGTAGAGATAGTGACCCATCTCGTGCGCCAGTAGAATCAGCAGCAGCGTTGCCGAAAAGGGGATTCCCAACAAAAGGCGAGATGGCTCATGCAGCGCCCAACGCACCGGAAAAAGTGGCAGCGCTTCGTTTCCATGAACAAACGGTGCAGCGTTGTTGAGAAAATCAAATTCCATTTTTGCGCCGACTACTAGCGTGGTGAAGATCGTCGCCACAAACAACAGAATGTGCAGCCAATATCTGGGATTAGGAGGCTGGATGACGTAGGCTTCCGCAGGCAGGTACTCGGCCGGTGGGGCGGGAAGTGAGGGAGTAAGGTCGGACATGAAAACTTTAGCGCCGCGGTATTGCGTGGAGACGAGGATTGTGGCCGCCCAGGTCGCCCCGGCGGTCCGAGCCAGGACAGTGCAGTCCCGGCAGTCCTAACCTACTCGATCGACTGCAACTCCTTGCCAGGCTTGAAGCGAACTGCCTTGCCGGGAGGAATCGAGACTTCTGCGCCGGTGCGCGGATTGCGTCCGATTCCGGTCTTGCGTGGCCGCACGTTAAACACGCCAAAGCCCCGTAATTCAATACGATCGCCCTTGGTCAGCGACCGTCGCATACTCTCGAAAACGGTTTCGACTGCCAACTCGGCTTTGGTCTTCGTGATGCCGGTCTTGTTCACTACTTCATTGATAATGTCGAGCTTGATCACTGGAGGCTCCCGTCGTCAACCTGAGAATAACCTACCAAGTCATTGATGCTAAGGGACATATGAGAGATTGTCAACGGCAGCGTATCTCCCGTAAGATGGCCACACCCAGCCGGACTGCATTGAGTAATTGGGAAATCGGGGAATTTGGTAATTTGAAACCAAGACCCAAAGACGATTTTCCAATTCCCCAATTACGAAATTTCTCAATTCCCCAATTTGTTTAAGGAGCTTCATGCTTAAGAGCGACCGCTGGATCCGCAAGATGGCCATCGAGAAAGACATGATTAACCCCTTTTCCGAGAAGCAGGTACGGGAGGGAGTGATCTCCTACGGATTGTCTTCCTATGGCTATGACTTGCGTGTGGCTGACGAGTTCAAGATCTTTACCAACGTGAACAGCACCGTGGTGGATCCCAAGAATTTCGACGAGAGATCGTTCGTCACTATTAGTTCGGATTGCGCCATCGTTCCGCCCAACTCGTTCGCCCTGGCACGTTCCGTCGAGTATTTTAAGATTCCTCGCGAGGTCCTGACTGTCTGCGTCGGAAAATCCACGTACGCCCGTTGCGGCATTATCGTGAACGTCACCCCATTTGAGCCGGAGTGGGAAGGCTTCGTCACCCTCGAGATTTCGAACACCACACCTCTGCCGGCAAAAATCTACGCCAACGAAGGTCTCTGCCAGATTCTCTTCTTCACCGGAGATGAAGTCTGCGAAGTCAGCTACGCGGACCGCAAAGGCAAGTACCAGAGTCAGAAGGGAATTGTGCTGCCGAAACTCTGACGGCAGACGTCGGACTTCGGGCGTCAGACCTCGGCCCAGCTCTTGGATTTTCTTCTTCTTGATAGGGAATGCGAGCGGTGTCCCTGTACAAAGTCAGTGTGGGATGCGCAGAGGTCCGACGGCTGACGCCCGACGTCTATTTTCTACTATTCTCGCCCTCTTTAAACATGTACTTGATCGCCGGTTTGTAGACCAGCAGGTTGGATTGACCGTTGCGCGCGACTTTCAGGCAGCTCTTGTCGTACCACTCGATCATGCCGTGAATTTCTTCGCCATCGCGCAGCACGATGACCATCGGGGTTTTCGACTGCATCTGCTTCTGATAATAAAAG
>Ga0157374_10004552_pt1 | contig 11635 bp, 11 predicted proteins | sample M25metaG_FD_115308 | JGI IMG/M metagenome (GOLD analysis project Ga0157374, IMG submission 115308) | Miscanthus rhizosphere microbial communities from Kellogg Biological Station, Michigan, USA - M2-5 metaG | ecosystem: Host-associated > Plants > Roots > Rhizosphere > Soil | place: USA: Michigan...
AAGAGAAGGCGGCGGCCCTGATAAGGGAGACGGTAAGGGGAAAGAGCATGGCACGCCAGATGGAGAAGGCGAAAGAGACGGGGACGGTAAAGGTGACAAGGATGGGCGAGGAAAGCCCGGAGGAGAAGGCGGTGGCGGCCCCGACTCAGTAGGAACAGGGAATGGCAAAGACGGCGAGAAGTCCGGAGGTGGAGCAGGAAGTCATAAAGGAGACAAGGGCAAGGGCGACTCCAATAGAGGCGGGCCAGATTCAGGATCAGGTGATGGAGACGGGAAGGTGAGTGGTCTAATTGACTTATTAAGGTAGAAAATCTATTGATCTGAATTCATAGGGAGACGGAAAAGGGAAGGGTGGAAAACACACAGGGAATAAGGTAAATGGCCTAAGTAGATGGACTCGAATCCCAGCGATTTATCTAATGGATTTCAGGGAGAAAATGGAGGCGAAGCGCCAACCAGCAGCGAGGAAGGAGGAAATGGTGGCAAGGGATCGAAAAACGGTGGCGGTGGATCAAACACCGGAGGGTCCGATGGTGACGGCGACAAAGGTGATGGGAAGAATACAGCAACAGGAGGCGCGTCCCGAGAGGCGATAAAGGGCGGCACGGGCAAGGGAGATGGCACTGCGTCTGGAGACAAAGATGGTAAAGGCGGAGAAAGAGGGGACAAGGGCGATGGAGCAAAGAATGGAGGTGATAAGGAAGGAGAGAATGGAAACAAAGGCGGAGAAGCAAAGAATGGAGGTGACAAGGAAGGAGAGGGTGGAAACAAAGGTGGGGATAGAGGTGGCAGTAAGACCGGCGGAAACGGTAGTGGTGGCGAGGGAGGCGGCAAGTCCGGTGGCGGAGGCGAGGGAGGAGGCAAGTCCGACGGCGGAGGCAACAAATCCTCAACACAGAGTCCAAACGGGGGTGCTGGATCGATCGGTGAGGCAGGAGAATCATCTTCAACGCCATCAACAGTGGGTGGAGGTGGGGCTGCTGGGAATGGCACAGGCGACGGCCAAGGCAAGGAGGAAGAACTGATCCCAATGGGAAAGGGTGGTGGCGGTGGAGGAGGCGATGGGCACCACGAAGGGTCGGGAGAAGAGGAGGAGGGCTCGGGTGAGGGGAAAGAAGAAGGTTATACATAAATATAATCTTATTATTTCGCATTTGCACACTTTCCTCGCCACAGACTCGAACGAGCATGGTAACCACGAGACTACGCCTGCCCATCCTCCCCACACCACCACCGAGGAGCAAACACCGAGCACCGAACCCACGACAACGCCAGTCCCAGCTGCTGGTAGTGGTGGAAATAGAATCCTCCGATTCGAGGAAGTCCCTCCACAGCAACAAGTGCAGCAGAGTCCCGAGCTTAGGGCACTTCGCGGCGTTACCCGAGCTTGTTTCAGTGGTGACACAGTGGTGAGGACCACTGGAGGAGAGAAGTTCATGAGTGAGCTAGAGGTCGGGGACATGGTAAGTGAGTGCCAGGGAGTCCATTTTGCTACACATAGCTGGTCCTCTTCCAAGGTGCTAGTTCCTGTCTCCGCTAACAGCTTCAAGCTCGAGCGAGTCGAAATGTTCTATCATCGCGAACCAGAGACCGTCGCTAGATTTGTGCATATTAAGACGGAACAAGGTCCACATTTTTCCTCTCATTTTCCTTCTTGACGGTTTGTCGGTTTAGGAAGGACCTTGTCACTAACCGGTACTCCACCTATACAGCACTATATAGCACACATTCCTACATTGATACTTGATTACAGCACTCCATCTACTCCCATCTGGCTCCTGTGATGAGATGATGGCTGTCAAGCTAGACAAAGAGGGCCTAGATGAGTGGATGAGGAAGTCAAGGTACTAGCGAAATAACTCATTAACCCCTGTAACCAGTTGGGTCATGCCGGCAATTTATTCAGATTTGCACACAGAGTACAGCCAGGAGAGTGTTTACTGTCCTTTAATGCAGAGACCAGTCAGGTTTCCGTGGACCGGGTAGCTAAGGTGAGACCAAACTTCTATATTCAACCAAAATGCCGCGACTAATATTGGCTTGATGTGTTAAGGTTGGTCGGACGCTTTCTAAGGGCATATACAGCCCGATGACGGTGGAGGGGACCATTGTGACGAATGACATCCTCGCGTCGTGCTTCTCTCACATCGAGAGCCACTCGGTATAGAAGAGCATTTTATGATTTGACGTGACAATTACATTATAGACCCAAAAACTCGCATTCGATGTGCTGTACGCCATCTACAGGACTTTCGGATACATGAAGGGTATTGATTCGCTAGCCACTTCTGCAACTAAGGAATGATTAAATTGCTGCCTGTGTTTAGATTTGGCTGGACAGAGGGTTCAAGAAGTTCCGAGCTTGCTCAACTATGTTCACCAGTTCAGCTGGTATATGGTGCCATTTTCCAAATACTAACCCTGACGAAGAGACCTGACGGTGGTAGAAGTTATAGTATTAGCTTCATATACGCGAATGTTTATTGCTTGGCCTTTCACCTTTGCCCATTCCGCATCCACTGCTCAACTACAATAATGGACACCTCTGGCGAAGGCTAATTAATGGAGTTGAAGTAAATACGAATATCATATTTCTATGATCACCACCATAATAACTCTTGACGATTACTGCTTCGTCAGCGCCTAAATTAATGTAATAGTTATAACCGTTCGTGACCCGACAGCTCATTCTCCTACTCTCCGCATAATGGCCAGCCTATACTTTAGCTTCTCCTGCTCGGCAATTTTCTCGGCAATTGCTGGGATGGATTCGAGTACTTGCTGCGACACGGTTCCGTTTTCGAAGTCCTTGCAGAGGCCCTCCATCTTCTGTATCTCTGCTTCCTAAATATGCGCTGCGATAAAATGAGTCATCGTCCCATGGCAAAAACTGACCATGTCAACTGATGTTGATTTTGGGAAGGGATTTAATGGACTAAGGGATTTCTCATAATCATGGATGGAAATGGTGTGAAAAGGAAGCACGGTATCTAATCATCTCAACAACATGGACACAAAAAGAATTTAACCGACTGTTTATTGTCTTTCAACCACATCTTCTTTAACCATAAGCACTCAATTTCAGCAACTGTATTAACGATCTATGCGTCTCGATATCACATCTTCCCGACGGCTTTGATCCCCAGAATGTTGAACCATTGCAGCATCACGTCTCCGGTCACCTCGATAAGCACCAGGCGGTGATAGTGGATCGTAGTTTTCCCTAAAATTTATCGACATTATCCGAATAGTCCATTAGTAGTCTACTAATAAACCATCAAGGAAACAAACCGTCGAGTGTTTGGACCACATAGCAAGTGGTGTAGAAGTCGTGGAAGGTACAGGCCAACTTGTAGACATAATCGGTAATCTTGTGGAGCATCAAACTATCAAGCACGTTCAGCAAGCAGTCGGAGAACTTCAATATTTGTCTGGCTAGTTTGAACTCTTTCTCATCCTCGAGAGGAAGTGGCTTATCGCCGAGTGAGTCTACGTAGGTCTGCAGCTGCTCGCGAGAGATCTGCGCTGTCCTGGCGATCGAACTGCAACAGATTGCGTCATGAGCAAGCAAGCACCACTACCAAATCTGTAATACCCACCGAATTCGAGCATAAGCGTACAGCATGTAGACCGCAGTATTCCCCTTGTCGTTGAGCATCTAAACATGAATAAACAACGAAGTCAATGACTACGCTAAAGCTAGATGCTTCCGTCCACCTACCTTATCGAATGAGAAGACATAATCAGTCGTGCGACTACTTGACAAGTCCGCATATTTGATACAGCCGTACGCGACTGCGTCACGAGCAGCTGCAAATTCCTCTTCAGACAGCTCCTATAAGTCGTCGATAAGTCATAAAATGTCCATAACCATATAGGAAGTACCTTAAGAGCACTTACATCTTCTCGTTTCTTCTCCTTGAGCTTCTCATCGGCCCTTCGCAGACCCTCGTCGAGTAGATCCGTTAGCCTAACCGTGTCGCCTGACCGAGTCTTGAACTTTTTCTTGTCTTCACCGAGCACGAGGCCGAATATCACATGCTCAACGCGTTTCTCCGAAGGATCATACCACCCCAGCATTCTTGCAGCGGCATAGACAGTCTATATTGCAAGGCCTTTAGAGTTGACGTTACAATACGCCCACGAGCGATGCTTCACTACCTCCAAATGCTCGGACTGTCCTCGATCGACGACATACAGTATCCAGTCTGCCTTCTCTTCGAATAGGCGATTCTTCAGGGCAGCCATATCCGAGGTTCCGTACGTATAACCGCCATCGCTCTTCACGATCTACAAAGGACTATATATATAGTGGAACGATTCTATCGGGAATGAGGATACCGTCAAAGGTGTTGTGCGACCAGTGGCCCATAGAAGCTGTCGTCCTTCGTCTAACTTCAGAACTCCTTGCTCGTCAAGTTCCCTCACGATGTCCACCATCCGAGACTGATAGTAGGATTCCCCCCTCTCCTTTAATCCCTTGACATCGAGGCGCTCGTAGATCCGTTCAAAGTCTGCATTTTAAGGAAATTAGCCTTGGCCATGCTATTTATGACCAAAAGTGACTACCTTTCCTGCTTACGTCACATATCTGTTTCCAGGCTTTAACAATATCTGGGTCGCCATTCTGCAGCTTCACCACACACTCGTACGCCCTCGCCTTGAAACCTGCATCAGTGTCGAATAGCACTTTTGACTCCTAAAAAAGAGATATCCGATGGGAAAAGGTACTATTGGAGTAACTCACTTTGTAGAACTCCTGAAGGTCTTGAATCGGTGGAGTCTCAGTAAGGTAGTTTGGAAATTTGTCCTGCAGATGGGCTATGAGCATCCCAAATTGAGTTCCCCAGTCACCAATGTGGTTAAGTCGCAGAACCTTAACAGAAAAATTAGAGTAGTGTACAATGGTCACCACCGGTTGAGCACACTTTGAAGCCTGTGTAGTCAAGGAGCCGGCAGATTGATTCGCCAATGATGGTGGAGCGAAGATGGCCAACCTTAAGGTGTGGAGATAATGATAAAATGTTGCTCCATAGACCTGAGCCCTGCACCTACATGCATCTGCTTCGCAATATTCGGAGACGAATAGTCGACGATCACCGACTTTGGCGTGACTTTCGGAATAAGCAGCCCCTACATAACTAGTTAATGTTTAGCTGCTTAGCTAATATTTCGCGAATCAACATACCTTCGAGAATATGCTGGAAATCCTGCCACGCAAATAGTCCCTGCTGATGAAAATGTTGAGGAAGAGCTTCACAGTATCTATCTGGAAATAAAAAAATTTAGTGTAAGTAGAACGAAATGGCTCCAGCTGTACAAACCTTCTCAATCAGATCAATGGTCTCCAGGTTCTCCAGGACGGCCTTGGTCACCGATTCAGGAGTCACAGTTGCCTCGGGAGTGGAGACCTGGCGAGCGATCAGCACTGACATATCGAACTGGTAATCTCCGAACTTCGTTTCCTTCGTCTCCTTTACATAGGGCATGGACGGCGGCTTTTGGTATGTCGGGTACAGCTGAATATGCCTTGGAATGTAAATTTACTGGTGTAGCTGATAGTCTGTGCTACCTTCTTGACGATCCCTTCAAGTATTGAGTTGAGCTTCTCAACCAGCGAGTCTCCATGGTCCTCCACCTGGACGTACTTGCGGGATTGGCTATTTCCAGAGCTCATGCTTTTCTGTGTAATCTTCCTGTAGGATATTGAGCGGAATAAATTCTACAGATATATGGTATTCGCAGTTAAATACTGACTTTGTTGGACTGCCAACCCGGAAAGTAGAAATATGCACGAAGTCTTTACTCCCGATACCAACGAAGAGATCAACAACCAGTCAACGCCAACAACTCCTATCTAATCTAGACTGCGACCTTCTTGATGAGTAGATAGAGATTCTTGTCAACTTCAAATCCATGGAGATTGTTTGCATCACCCTGCAGCCTCATCAATAGTCCCCCGAACGAAGCGTACGCCGCCACACGACTTGTTCCCCCGGCATCTCCTGTGCTGCCATCGTCACTCTCGAGTCGGTAGATCTTCCCGTACATGCCATACTCAAATACGGCCATCTTGCTGCTCTCGATCTAAACACTATCATCAGCGATAGACCTCCGTAGTTCTCAAATAAACTTACGCGATCATATTCCCCTTCATCTGGTAAGCCGTCCTCCCTAAGGGTTCCATACAGCATGAGCCTGAACTTGTCGTTGAGAATCATGGGATAGAGCTGGGTGTTCACATCAAGGATCAGGTCCATCTTAAACGACTCTTAAAAGAGACAGGCTAGTCGAATGTACAAAGCCCAGAGTTCCAACGTTCCCTACCTGAATCGCAAAAGATCCGACTGACGCGCTCAAACTTCTTCCCATCGGGATCGATGTTCTTCACCACGAAGATGTCGTCGAAGCTGAGAGAGGCCATTTGATTGATCCACTTGCTTCTGATGCCTTTTGTTTGATAGCTTGGTTGGGTGATTGAACTCCGAAGTCGGGATTGACGTAGGCTAGTGCAATTTTTTGAAAATTCCAAAACAAATAGCCAAAGCCCTCCTATTTGAATGCCATCGCCGGAATGTCATGAGCGGATCTGCATAAGTTGGTGTGTTCGGTGCAACACAAATTGTTGAGTGATAGATGTTGTCATGTGACGGAGAATCACTCTGTTTCTCGCTGTGCTATTTAGCCAAAATGACTAGAGATTTTGCACTTGCGATTATTGAGCTCTCTCTTCTATTGTTACGGGTTCAATGCGTTGCGTCTCAACTTGTAAGCACTGCCTTCTCTGGGAAGCTTAATGTCTCGCGCTAATTAAGGATCCAGATGACTCTCGACTTCCAGACTCATTCGAAGGGTGAGAAATTAATTAACAACGAAGAACTACGCCGTTAGCTTGTAGGGGCTATCGAGATCAGCAAGATGATGTAGATCTGATCGATGTCTTCGACGAATATCCTTCACAGCTCGCGCACATCATACGGGTCTTTACTGATAGGGCCAGTTTCAAGTGCCTTTCCCTCAAATCGGCACTAGTAACTGGAAGCTCAGGAACCAGTATACTGCCAGAAGACATTATTGCAGTGGCTGCGATGGGGGATGGCTTACTGGTAATCGGTCTCTGTAGCGGAATATATTGCATAAAGCTTAATTACTAGACTGGTTCTGGAATGTGGCCAGACACCGACATTGATGTTAGGGGAGCGTCTTTTGCTACAGGTGCCGATGCTAATTTCGATCAGATTCCTACATTTGCTAGTATCCTTTCTCCTTTGGGTTACTCTTCTATTATCTAGCGGACATATTTTTCAGACGCGCTGAAGCTTTTTAACCCCAAACTAAAAGGAGCCTCACAAGGAATGGGTCCGCTGGCCACAACTTCACACCACCAGCTAAATGTCGCAGAGAGTGGAGCGGCCATAAATCGTCTCCCGAAGCAGGTCTTCATGCCTGATATGTATGGAATGTAAACCGACCTTTGTTATAGGCTAGTGATCTAGTTGCGCGACTATTGAGAACGGTTAATCAGAGCGAATTGGAAAATGGATGGATATTGCTGTTTATATCGGTGGGGACGGAGGAATTTTGCACACAGTGTGCTAGCCCACCAAATGCCGCACTTCTTCGGAGATCTCTAGTGACATTGCGTAAAGCCATCCCAAAGCTGTTCATCGTTCTACTAGGACCAGTAATAATTAGAGGCTCGTCGCGTCTCACCTATGGATTCTTGAAGTACTAACTAGAGGAATTACAAGTAGTTCAACTGCTCTGCCTTACTTATCGATGAATTAAGATCTCGGTGCAAGTGCGTCAGCGAAATCGATGCGCTAGAACTTAAGGACCGACTCAAGGATTGGAGAAATACCTTTGAGGAACTTGAGGAGGAATTTTACGCTCGACACTACCCGCAATTTGTTTTTCTCTTCCTCCCCTATCTCAGCATTGAGGTTGCGCGGCCTGAACTTCTGTTCGTAAACAACTGGGTTCTCCTGAACAGATTGGGGCATGCCCATGCAGCGAGATGGCTCTGGAATTCGATGATCGCTGGTCCCATGTACAATTTGACTAGGACTGTGTCCTTTCAGGAGACTTATTACTGCCCGTCACTGGTATAAGTTTATCCTAATATATAAAGAATGACAATGTATTATGCTTAAGGACTGTCCATTCTTCCGAAACAGGCTGAATTTCCGGCAGTGTAGGTATGAAATATAGGTGTAGGCTTATTCTATTTATAGAAATAGAATCTTTCCTAGCCCCATGACCATATCGGAATATCAAAAGAGGCACCCCGCACCGATTGGAGCCATCCCCAGCGGAATGGTCGCGCATCAAAGGGTAGGGTTCGTAAAGGAGCATGTGATACTAGCGACCATATTGATCCTGACAATCTCTTTCATATCTGTTTTCGTCGCATCCACCATATTTTATTGCCATGGTATTAATGCAAAGAAGGGGCGATTTGAGGAGATCCAGGGAGTGTAAATTCGCAGTGATAAAAGCAGCCAGTTTGGCAATGAATCCATCAACATTGTAGATGATAATGCTCGTAAGAATGGCTCGCTTTCCAAGAAGCAGAAATGGGCTCATTTACAAATTAACCTTTTCGGCTTACCCCTGACATACCCACGTCGATAAAGTGAAGAGACTTGTGTAGGGGAAGTGGCCATCGCAGTGCCAGTGGCAACGTGTGGCAACATTCATGTCACCCAATTCATCACTGCCTACCTCCCCTCACCTCACCAAACCACTTCCTCTCGCCGTATTCGTCATAGGATGCCCCACTCTCGGATTTTCACAAGCCGTTCTTAATTGGGCGCTGGAGTGGCAGAAAATTCTCATTGTTATTAGCAACAAGTGGAGTGGGTAGTACAGCGAGTAGTCCGCCTGCAGCCACCGTTCTGTTATTTCTGTTTATTTTGCGCCTAGAATTTCCTTCCCCGCTCCCTCTCCCTTGCCTGGAATTTAATCATCGCCTCGAGGGCAGTGGGAATTGTTACATGAGCTGGCATGCGACATTTACCGAGCGAGCGGTGGAATTGAATTTCCCTAGCTCTACAATCCGTCGACTACGCTACCTAGCTAGATTGGCAACAAATTAATCACGACCGATCACTTCCTCGCTGGACAGATCAATCAAATGGCTAGCTGTGCCCGCCTGTGCCGCCCAATGGGCAATTCTATGTTACGATAGTAATTCCAATCTACAAGTCACGACAGCATCGCCGCGCATCATACGCATGCATCGATGTGAACTCCCTGTGGATGGAATGGCCGGAATTTCGGCGTAAGTCCAGGCCATTAGTATTAATGCTGTTGGGAATAGAATACAGTCGTGTTTTCACGGCTTTTTCATTTTCACCTATATTCTTTGCACATCCGGACTTGGGATGGGAATCATTATTATCATCCATATCTGTCTCATATGTATCTCCCCACCATTCTAGTGCCTTGTGCCTATCCCACTCTTGAATTGGCGCGCTCATGCAGCAGTTCTTACAGATTGTTTACGCTTTGTACTCGAGATCCTAATGCATATTCCCTGAGAATTCAGTCTAGTCATGTGATCTCACCAGCCCATCGAGAATCGATCTCCACCACCAGATCGCTCATCCGATCCATGAAGTGGCCTTTACCTTTCACTCTCCTATCCCTTACACTGCTCCAACTCCTGTTGCCTCAAGTCACGAGAGCGAATGCAATACAAAAGAGGGAAGCGGTTGAGACGTCAGCAGATGTCAACTCAACCGACGATGTCGAGATCGTGCTAGCATCAGATAACGGAAGTAATTCCGATACATCCAGCGCCGCAAGTGGCTGGTACTACTACGAAATCGACTTGGCAAAATCCTTCCGCGATGCCCAAATAAGTGAGCAGTCCTGGGCAGCCTACCAGCAGTTTAAAGGTAGTAGGCAATTTGACCTCCTTTGTATTCCATACTCATACCATCTACTTGCAGAAGACACGTGCAGGTCGAATGAGGGAGAGCTGTACATAAACGGGCGTGTGCTGAACAACAGTGGGAGTGAGGGATACTTCAAGTGGGAGGAGATACAATTCCATCGAGAGCTGAGGAAAATGTAACAAACTGCTCTAACCCCCTTAACTTTCGGATCACAAAGATGAAGCTCGAATTCAGCATACTTCCTGAGACGCGTGGCGGCAGCTACTCCTCTCTAATCGGCAACAGTGTGCTGGACGATCTAGATTCAAGGCTTTTCGCCTCCACTCCCGAGTCCCTGTGCAAAGCTACGCAGGAGGACAGCCTGAAGGAACTGGACCGGGAGGAGAAGGACCGGTTCGAAGACTATCTCATTAACAAGTGAGTGAAATCTTAACATTAACAAGAGTTGAAAACATCGGGTAGCGAGAGAGATTGCACACATGTGCATGGCACGCTAGTGCTTGTTCCGTGGAGCACGCTTAAAGTGTGATGGTTGCTTTGTTGTGTCCTGTGTGGTTGCAAGTGAATGTGTTGCAAGCTTCCCCGCTCTACTTAAGCTTCCCTAATACTCGTCGTCCTCAGTAACGCCTCCTGCCACAAACCCACAATGAGGACTATCCGCTGTAGACTGATACCCGGCTGTTTTCAGAGTTATCCCGATGAGAGGAACATCGGAAGAAACCAAATCGGCATCGAATTCCACTATCCAAATCACGACGATAGCGCCTGCACCACCACAACATACAAGCACATCTCCACCTTCCATTGAGATCAAAGGGCCAAAGAGCTCATCGCTCACTGGCGACTTCCGCTAACATCCTCCTCTCCCTCCTCTGCAACCACCCATCCTGTGTACCTTACCTCAACCACTCCCATCGCTTAAATCCCATATTAGGGCATTAATTAGTCAATAAGAAGTCTCCTGAATTCTCCCAGTCTAACGTTCTCCTCCCATCCCATCTTAATCCTCATCCATCCCCAAACTCCCCAAAAACTTCTCCTTCTACTTAGTTGGTTTGCCTGTGCTTGCCGACTGGTTCAATCGTGCATTGCTGTCACTTCTTGTTGATCGTTATTGTTGTTGTGAAGCGTGTGGGAGTACACATCGTCTAATGTCGGGCGATGAATAAACAACGATGAACAGCTTCTCTTAAAAACACAAATCTAACAAGGGATAACCTAACCTCGGCACTCAAATTCAGGGTCTTCACTCCACACTAATGGTACGAGCCGCTGCCGAGAAGTGCCCCTACTCCCCTGTGCTGATGCTGTAAATGGCTGTTATTCCCCCACTGAACTTCAATACATACCCATGGTACTAGAAGATGATATTCGCCTAGACCCTTGCTACCCTTCCTCGAGCGAGTTTTACGCTTCACACACTAGTCGACCCGAGTGAGTTCACTTCTCTCTTGTATCTCCACATTCTACAACACCTCGACCTCGCTAGCTTATTCGAGTAGCGGTGCCAATGACACGGCAATCCGTTCACATGCTCTTGCATTGTATTCAATCCGCTGCTTCCCCTTCCACGATTCGAGTGTCTTTTCAAACACGATTCACTTCACTCACTTGTGTCCAAGAGCCATGGCTACACACAGCTGGTATTAATGCGTAATTTTTGGACTGTATTGTACATAACCTGCAGCAAGGGTAAAAGGTGTCATTGTCGAACGAACCAAGCATGTGTCGAC
>Ga0157374_10004560_pt1 | contig 11621 bp, 9 predicted proteins | sample M25metaG_FD_115308 | JGI IMG/M metagenome (GOLD analysis project Ga0157374, IMG submission 115308) | Miscanthus rhizosphere microbial communities from Kellogg Biological Station, Michigan, USA - M2-5 metaG | ecosystem: Host-associated > Plants > Roots > Rhizosphere > Soil | place: USA: Michigan...
AACTGGCGCCTCGGCCATCTCGAGAACGTCCGCGTCCGCAAGTTCGATCTCTCGCAGCCGGCCGCCTACCAGCCGCTGAAGGAAGAGCAGATCGACACCATCGTCTGCCTCAACGTCCTCGAGCACATCAAGGCCGACGAAGACGTGCTGAAGGCGTATTTCGATAAGAAAGCACGCGGGGGTAGCCGTATCACGCAAAACACCCAACCTTTTCAGGCGCCCCGGCTTTTTGCCTGGTTGCCCTTGTCCGGAGGCGCGCTCCGCTAAATGGCTGTATACCGCTCGATCCGCGATCTCGATTGGACGCTGCTGATTGTTACGGTCGCTTTATGCGGGCTCGGCATCCTGCAAATCTACAGCGCGACGCTCGCCACCAAATGGGAGGACGCCTGGTGGAAGCAGATTATTTGGGTAGTCACCGGGCTGGCCATGATGTGGATGGCTTCCAACATCGATTACCACATGCTCCTCGGGCGCGTGACTTATCTCTATCTGGCTTCTTTAGCGCTTTTGATCACCACCGCAGTGGCCGGAAACAAGGTGTTCGGCTCGACGCGCTGGATCCGTGTTGCGGGCTTCACGCTTCAAACGTCCGAATTCGTCAAAATCGTCCTGGTTCTACTTGTGGCCCGTTATCTAACGGATGTTAAAACCGCGGGTTCGGTGAGTTGGAAAGACCTCGTAAAGCTGGGCGCCCTGGTCGGCCTGCCCATGCTTTTGGTCATGAAACAGCCTGACCTCGGAACTTCGCTGACCTACATTCCCATATTCATCGCCAGCATATTTATGGCCGGCTTACGCTGGAAATATATCGCCGTTATCGCCACTGTCCTATTGGTCAGTTTGCCGATCGGCTATCATTTTCTTAAGCCGTATCAAAAAGATAGATTGGTAAGTTTCGTCTATCCGGACCGGGATCCGAAGGGAACGGGTTTTCAGGTGATCCAATCGAGAATTGCGGTTGGCAATGGAGGAATGTGGGGCCGTGGAACAAAAGAGAGTTCTCAGACGCACCTCGGGTTTCTACCGGTGCCGCATACCGATTTCATCTTTTCCTCGTTTGCCGAGGAACACGGATTTGTAGGTGTGGTGATTGCCCTCGTTTTGTATTTCCTGCTGATCATGCAGGTAGTGCAGAATGCGCAGACTGCGACGGATAAAGCCGGATTGTATATCTGCATGGGCGTTGCCGCTTTGCTTTTGTTTCATGTGCTTGTGAACGTGGGTATGGTGATCGGAAGAATGCCGATCACCGGAATCCCGTTGCCCCTGATGAGTTCGGGGGGATCGAGCACGTGGTCTATTTTCCTGATGCTGGGTTTGGTAAACGGCGTCAGGTTGCGCAGGTTTGTGAATTAAAAACGGCCCCAAGCGGGCCGGTTCGGACGAAAGGGCCCGAGCTGAGAAGGACAAAGATTTTCGGATTGGTTGACATTTAAGTAAGAGTGAATAGGGTATGCCGGCCGCGTGGGTTTTGTTGAGATCGTCTCCGCTCGCTTGGCGATACGGGTTTTCGGCTTAGCGGTCCCGTTTGAGACGCGGACGGCAAGCATAATACACATCCGGAGTTCTTGGTACTCTCATCGGCCCCAGAGGTGGTGATTCGATGAGTAAGGAACTGGTGATTGGCTCCAATCGCCACGAGACAAAAGTAGCGATCCTCGAAGAGGATCAATTGGTTGAAGTTTATTTCCAGCGCGGTCAGGAATACGCGCTCGCCGGAAGCATCCATAAAGGGCGTGTCACGCGCGTGCTTCCCGGAATGCAGTCCGCATTCGTAGATCTCGGCCTCGAGCGCGACACTTTCTTATACGTATCGGATTTCTTCGAGGAACACGGCGAAGACATCGACACGGTCAAAGAGGATCACCCGCACCATCGCGGCGACCGGCGCGATCGGGGGCAGAATCGAGGACGCGAGCGGGCGCCCGAAGAACGCGCCCCTGAGACGATAGAAGCCGCCTCTAGCGAGGGAACCGGCGTTCCTGTGGACGCCGCGGCGCCTCCGGAACAGACCATCTCCCGTCCCCCGGAACAGATTCGAAGCGGCGAGCGGCCGGAAGGCGACCGTGGCGGCCGCCGCGGCAGACGTTCTCGGCGGCGGCGATCGCATGGCCGGGATTTCCCCGAAAGTAAATATGCTCAGCCTGCCGCAAATGCCGGGCGCTCGGTCGAGTCTCCCGCCACGGCGGAAGCACCCAGGGCCACCCTCCAGGAAACAGAACCTGTGGGCGAAGAACCCGACGGCGTGATCGTCCTCCCAGGGGAATCGCTGGCGAAGTATCGCCGGACTGAGCCGGCGGGCGAGTCGCACGCCGATGCCGAATCAGACTCCCCCGAGTCGGACTCCGAAGATGCCGAACCCGGCGAGCAGATCGCGGCCGAGGCCGACGAGCTGGAAATGGCGGACCGGATCTTTTCGCATCGCGACGGCGATGCGGTGGAGGCTGAGGAAGAAAAGCTGGAGCACGTCGAGCAGGATCATGCCGACGCTTCTGCCGGTGAACCGGCCATGCCCGCGATGACCCCGATCTATCGGGGCGAAGAAGAATTTTCCGGTGCGCCGGTCGACACGGCAGTTGAACTGGACGAGATGGAGACCGAAGAAGCCGAGGAGACGCTGCCGGCGGTCGAAGATCTGGCGCCGGAAATTGAAGAAGCGCTCGAGAATGCCGCCGGCGGTGATGTCGTCCCCAGCGACGCGGAAGGCGAAACGGCCGTAGCGCCGTCCGAAGAAGGCGCGGCGGCGGTCCAAACCGCGATGGTACGCGATCCCAGCAACCGTTCCATGCACCGCGTTTCCCGCCGTATGCGGCGGCGGCGCGGCGGCAATCGTTTTGGGCAAGGACAGGCGTCTGGCGCCGGTAGTCCCGGTGCGGGCAGCGCCGCGGCGCCGGCCCTCGAATCGCAGATCCGCGAAAACATCGAAGAGCACGCCACGGAACGGCCCGAGCGGGTCATGCCCTCCATCTCGGAATTGCTCAAGCCCGGCCAGGAGATCATCGTTCAGATTGCCAAGGAGCCGCTCGGCCAAAAAGGCGCACGCATCACTTCCCATCTTGCGCTCCCAGGCCGTTATGTCGTATTCATGCCGAGCGTGGAGCATTTAGGCGTTTCTCGCAAAGTGGCGAGTGAAGAGGAGCGGCACCGGCTCAAACGCATTCTGCAAACCCATCGCGTAGGCACAACGGGCGGCTTCATTGTGCGTACCGCCGGAGAGGGTGTGCCGGAAGAAGAAATCGCCGCCGACATGAATTTTCTCTATAGCCTCTGGCTTGACATACGCCAGAAGGCCGAGAAAAAACCCGCGCCCGCGCTGCTGCATTGCGATCTCGATTTGGTGCAACGAATTTTGCGCGACCATGTGACCGACGAGTTCAAAGCCATTTGGGTTGATAACGAAGAGTTATACGAAAGTGTTTTGACCTTCATGCAGCGCTTCCAGCCGGCGCTCGTGAACCGCGTAAAGATGTATACGCGCCCTGCCCCGATATTCGATGCGTTCGGGATTACGCAGGAGTTGGAGAAGGCTCTGCGACCTAAGGTTTGGCTGAAGTCCGGCGGCTATATCGTGATCAATCAAACCGAGGCGTTGGTGGCCATCGATATCAATACCGGCAAATACGTCGGCAAGTCAAATCGCCTCGAAGACACCATCGTCAAAACGAACATTGAAGCGGTCAAAGAAATCGTGCGGCAAATCCGGCTGCGCGACCTGGGCGGCATCATCGTCGTGGACTTCATCGATATGGACGAGCGCAAGAACCGCCAAAAAGTGATGCAGGCGCTCGAAGAAACTATGCGAGCCGATAAAGCTCCAAATAAGATTCTCCAGTTCAACGATTTCGGACTCGTGGCGATCACGCGCAAACGCGTTAAACAGAGCCTGGAACGAACCCTCTGCTCGCCTTGCCCGCACTGCGAAGGCGCGGGATACATTAAGAGTGTCCAAACAGTGATCGGTGAGATCCTGATAGAAGCACAGAAGATAGCCAAGGCGATCGAGGGCAAGGATGTCCTGTTGCGCGTGCATCCGGATGTGGCCAAGGTCCTCAAAGCCCACAGCAACAAGTATCTGGAGGAGTTAGAAGAAATTCTGGGCCGGCCGGTGCTGGTAACCGGCGATGCCGCCCTGCACCACGAAAAGTTCGATCTAGGCTAAGCAGTCGAGCAAAGAACCGTCCGTCACGCGCACGCAATAGCAGGTCTTATTCCGTCTGGGATAATCTGATGAGGGTGTCCGTAAGCAGTTGATTCTAAACTTGGAGAGATGGCCGAGTGGTTGAAGGCGCACGCTTGGAAAGCGTGTTTAGGGGAAACTCTAACGTGGGTTCGAATCCCACTCTCTCCGCCAGCTCCTTAGTTCCGTTAAAACCTGAACTTCATCCCGAACTGCAGAATCCGCGGATCTTCCGCCGTGGGGATAATTCCGAAATTCGACGAACTCAGGTTCACGTTTGGCGCCTTGAGATTCGCATGATTTAGCGCGTTGAATGACTCGCCGCGCACCTCCAGTTGCCCATCCTTCTCGAATCGAAAAAATGCGGCTGAGCGCGAAGTCCAAATTTACATAGCTAGGTCCGCGGTAGGCATCCCGACCGGAGTTTCCATACGTTCCAGGCGCATTGTTCGCGAAAGCGCCGCGATGCCACCGACTGATTCTCTGGCACGACCGCAGAGGGATCGAGCACATTCGGCCGGTCCAGGCCGACACCGGTGAGCGATGCATCCGAGCCCGTAGTTACGGTTAAAGGCGCGCCGCTCCGCATCTGCACGATCGGCGCAAGCCGCCAGTCTTTCGTTAAGCCCCGCACCCAACCGCTACCGAGGCCGGCGCTCTGGACAACCACCGAAACGTTCGCGACGTGCCGGTAATCGAAATTGCAGTCTCCTCGATCGGCGCCACGATTGCCGGAAATCTGGTACTTAGACCCCGTCAGTTCGCCGGTGAAGTCGAGTTGGCTAATGCAGTGGGACCAGGTGTAGTTCGCAAGCACCGTGTAGTTCTGTGCAAAACGGTGCTGAACAGAAAATAGCATTCCGTTGGCCGGTATATAAACCGCGGGATTGATTTCCTCGCCCGACCACACGTGCGTCGTCTTATTTCCCAGGTAAGTTAATGAAGCCAGCCAATCGTGCGCAATCTGCCGCTGCTAGCTCACGTTCCACTGGATCATATAAGTGGGAGTGCTCACGAGGGGTAAATTCACATACACGCCATTCGCCGGAAACGCAATATCTTTTGAGACCGCGTACGCCGCCGGAAATGGACTGCCCCCAGGATAACCAGCATACGGATCGCTAGATCCGCCAGCAGGCGAAGGGATGCTGATGGAAGTGCCCCATGAGACTGTGCCTGGTACTCTGCACCCAATCGATCCGACCGATTCCCTGGTTTTCATCTCCAGTCCGCCGGATTCCGTAAGTGATCTTGCCACGCGGATCGCTGGATTCGGGAACATACTTCAACAGATTTAGCGCCTGCGGATTGAATCTCGATACTGGAATCTGATTGCCCGCAAATTTGGTCTTCGTGATGGGATCGACTAGTTGCCTGCCTTTGCCGCCCGAGACGCAATTGCCACTGTCGATTGTGCTGAAATCTCCATTCATAACGGCTGCCGTAGGCACATAAGCGACCGTTTGCGGCGGGTCGGTACGCTGCCGCGTCGCCTGAAATCCGCCAAAGACGAATAGTTTGTCTCGAATAATCTTGTCGCCGAAAGTGCCGCCGAACTGATTGCGCTTGAGTGTGTCGTGCCGGGGAGCGAAAGTGTTCCGGGCATTCACGTTGCCATTACGGAGAAACTCGAATAGATCGCCGTGCATGCTGTTCGTTCCTGATTTAGTAACTGCATTTACGACTGCGCCCGGATGAAGACCGTACCGCGCCGGCAGACTGCTGGTCTGCACGCTGAATTCCTGCAAAGCATCGGGAAACGGAACCGGTAAGTTGACGTTGGTGGCGTTGTCGTTATGATCACCGCCGTCCAATAAGTAATTTACGCCATTTGCCTGGCCGCCCGCGACCGAGATAGTCGTGGAGCTGGCATAATTCTTACTGCCTGTCATGCCGCCGCCCGGAGCTGTTACGGCGGCGCCCGACAGCACGATCAACTGCGTTGGCTGCCGGCCGTTCAAAGGCAGATCGACGATACGCCTCTGATCGATCAGCTGCGAAATCGACGTCTCGCGAGTCTCCACCATTTCCGCGCTCGCCGTCACCTCGATACTTTCATTCACCGAGCCAACTGCAAGCGTGGGGTTGATTTCAACGCTGTTGCCCACCTGTAAGAGAATTCCCGACTGAGAATACAGCTTGAATCCGGAAGCTTGGACTTCCATCCGCTAAGAACCAATCGGGAGATTGGGAAACGTATAGCGGCCCTCGCCGTCGCTCACCGTCTTGTGGCGCTGCTGCTTACCCGTCTCGATGATTCTGACCTGCGCCCCTGCAATAGGCGCTCCGGTTGGATCGAGCACCCGGCCTGAAACTTGAGCGATGGCTACAGACTGTGCTGCCACGGGCGGTGCGAATACGCCTATCGAAACAATTCCAAAAATCGCCAGCGCGCACACGGCGCCGGCTCGATACATGCCGAGCATGGAGCTATCTCCTTTAAACCGGGAGCAAGTTAGTTGATAGGCTCGAGAAGTCTATCTAGTAGAATCACGTACCGCTAATCCTACAAAGCACGGTCTATCATCTTAATAAGACAAGTGACAGCGCATTGAAATAATCGTGCCTGAATCTGTAAGCGCTGTCAAGGATTTTTTGAGACCTGCACAACACTAGTCGAGCCGGAAGTATCTAATTCTGACTAACGCGGCTAAAAGACGTTTCGCAATTAGCCAAAGTTAAACTGTCGGAGTAAGAGCTCTATACCGGAGGGGGATTACGCTCGGGATTTGTTCGCTGGTGCCAGTAGGGATATGCCGGTGCGACTGCGCTAGCCGCATCCAGCTTGGCCACTTGCTCGGCCGTAAGATGCCAACCCACTGCGCCGAGATTCTGCCGTAACTGCTCCTCATTCCGCGCGCCGATAATTACGTTGGCAACAGTAGGCCGCTGTAGCAGCCAGTTCAAAGCAATTTGTGAAACGCTCTTGCCGGTCTCTTTCGAAACTTCGTCAATGGCGTCCACCACCCGAAATAGATACTCGTCGGCGACCACTGGGCCCTTGTCCACGACCGCTTGCGATTGCAACCGGCTGACGACCGGTGGTGGGGCACCGCGCCTGAGCTTTCCAGTCAGGCGTCCCCAGCCGAGCGGGCTCCAGACCACCGCGCCCACGCCTTCCTCGATGCCCAGCGGCATCAGTTCCCATTCATAATCTCGCCCGACCAGCGAATAGTACGCCTGATGCGCCACATAGCGGCTGTATCCATAACGATCGGAAACCGCCAGCGATTTCATTAAGTGCCAACCCGAAAAATTCGAGCAGCCGATATAGCGGATCTTTCCGCTCCTGACTAATTCATCGAGCGTCGCCAGCGTCTCTTCCGCCGGCGTCAGGGCGTCAAACGTGTGAATCTGGAATAAGTCGATGTAATCGGTCTGGAGTCGCCGCAAGCTTCCTTCGACCGCTTCCAAAAGATGCTGCCGCGAAGAGCCGACCGCATTCGGCTCTTCCCCCGTTCGGAAACCCGCTTTGGTGGAAATGATCACGCGATTGCGGCGTCCGTGAATCGCCTTTCCCAAAATTTCTTCCGCCGCTCCGTTGGAATATCCATCCGCTGTGTCGAACATATTGAGCCCGGCGTCGAGTGAAATATCCACCAGCTGCGTGGCTTCCGCTACGCCGCTCGATCCCCAGGCCTTGAAAAATTCGTTGCCTCCGCCAAACGTTCCCGTGCCCAGGCTGAGCACCGGAACGTTAAATCCGGAACGTCCTAGTTTTCTGAATTCCATAATCAGACTTCGCGCGCCACGCCGGTAGAATCCCGCACGAGAAATTCCGGGTCGATGAGAATCTCACCGCTGGGCTCGGCGCCGCTACCCGCATTCGGAACCAGACTGGCGAAAACGCTGTGCCCGATCCGTTCGCGCGGAATATGCACCGTCGTAAGCGCCGGGAAACAAAATTCCGAAAGCTTAATATTGTCAAATCCGGTCACGGAGACATCTTGCGGAACGCGCAGCCCTTGATCGCGCAGCTCACGCAGCACACCAATCGCCGTAAAGTCGTTCACGCAAATAATGGCGGTGGGCGTGAAGCCAGAAGCAAGAAGCTGCCGCGCCGCTTTCCTTCCGCCTTCCGGACCGTCGGCATCGGCTTCGGTCGTAATCTCCAAATGCGGCGAATAGCGCGCCACGGTTTCGAGAAACGCTTTCTTGCGCTCATCGAGAGGCGCCAGCTTCGCGTGATGCCCGATGAACGCCATCCGCGTGTGGCCCAGGTTGTGCAGGTATTGAACGATCTTTTCAATGCCTTTGCGATACTGCACGCGTATATTGGTGCTCTTTTTGCCCGGCGCGCCGACATCGTAAAACACCACCGGCATGTCACCCTCGGCTAGTTCGGTCTTCAGCGCCGAATCCATCTCGGAGACGATTACGGCCAATCCCGCCACACGGCGGCCCATCATTAAACGAATGCTGGAGACCAGCCGCTCCGGCTCATAATCCGTATTGGCCGCGACTACTTCATAGCCATGCGCATGAGCATCCGATTCCAACGACTGAAACACGTCGAAAAAGAACGGATTCTCCATGTTCGAAACTACGATCCCGAGCGTGCGGCTCTGTCCGCCAGCCAGCGTCCGCGCGTGCAGATTGGGGTGATAGTTCAGCTCGGCGACCGCTTTCATCACGCGCGCGCGCGTCGAGCTCTTGACTACATCGAGATTGTTGAGCACGCGCGACACCGTCGCAGACGACACGCGCGCCCGCTTGGCTACGTCTTCCAGGCTCATGTGGAGTCTCCCTCATGGTAACGCCCTGCTTAAAACAGATGCCCTAATTTGTCCCGCTTGGTCTTCAGATACTCGGCCGTGGTCTCGAGCGGCGGCACCACTAATGGCGCTCGCTCCACTACCCGAATTCCCGCGCTTTCGAGCGCGGCCACCTTATCGGGATTGTTCGAGAGCAATCGCACTTCTTTCACGCCGAAGTATCTCAGAATTGCGGCCGGCAGCGCATAATCCCGCAAATCCGCTTTGAAGCCCAGCTTCTCGTTGGCCTCTACCGTATCGAGCCCGCCCTCCTGCAGCTCGTACGCGCGTAATTTGTTCAGCAGGCCGAACCCCCGGCCCTCCTGGTGTTCATAGATCAATAATCCACGGCCCTCGGCCACAATCTCATCGAGCGCCAATTCGAGTTGCGAGCGGCAATCGCAACGAAGGCTGTGAAACACATCGCCTGTCAAGCATTGCGAATGAATACGAACCAGCAGCGGGCCCAATTCCGGGCTCGGATCGCCCAGCTTGAGTCCCAGCGCTTCTTCGGTTTCGTCCTCGCGAACGCCTTCAAAGCCGAATATGCGGAATTCTCCGAAGCGAGTCGGGAAGTTCGCTTCGGCGATCTTATTCAGTTGGAAGGTAGCGGAAACGATGTTACCCACTATTATAGAAGCCGTCGATGCTCACCGAACAACAATTGGCCGCGCTGCTGCTGAAGGTGGCAGTCTCGGCCGCCATCGCGAGCATCCTCATGCGCTTTGGCCGCATCCAGAAAATTCTGCTGCGCGACGAGCGCTCGGTCGCCGATCGCGTCCAGCTTGCCTTCATCTTTTCCGTTCTGTTCGGCGCGAGCGCCGAGGTCCGCATTCTCAGCCATCACGCGTATCAGTTCGTCGATCTGGCGCTCGAAGGCGCCGTCATCGCCGGCATGCTTGGCGGTTATGTCAGCGGACTGATCACCGGCATCTGCGTATCGCTGCCCGACATGTTCAGCGGCAAGCTGATGTCAATGCCGCTGTTTTCCGCCGCCGGATTAATCGGCGCGCTTATGCACGACCTGGCCCCGCGCAAAGAAGACATCTGGTATTTCTCGCCTTTTGTCGATCTGAACCTCTATCGTTTTCTACGGCAGGCGCTCCGCCTGAACCGCAATGCTATTCAACGCCGCGTAGTCGAATTGGCGGCCTTCAACATCGCTTGCAACGCTCTCGTGACAGTGACCGAACTTCTTCGCTGGAGTGTTCACAAGCTATTCATCCAACGCAACACTTTCTTTATGTTTGACGGCGAAACACTCCATCTTGGACTTTTTGTATCCTCCGCCGCTACGACGCTCTTTGCCGTCTCTCTCCCCATTCGCGTCTGGAGCAGTTTTCGCGCTGAGCGGCTGGTCGAGATGCAGCGCGCCCGCCTCACGGAGGCTCGCCTCACCGCGCTCACCAATCAGATCAATCCGCACTTTCTATTCAATACGCTGAATTCGATATCCACCCTCATCCGGATCGATCCGAACAACGCCCGCAACATGATCTATCGCTTGTCAAAGATCATGCGGCGCCTGCTCCGCAAAACCGAAAATTATTCTCCCCTCCGCGAAGAAATTTCTTTTATCGACGACTATCTAGCCATAGAAATGGTGCGCTTCGGTGACAAACTGCGCTTCGAGAAAGAGATCGGCCCCGGCACTCTCGATCACCTCGTTCCCAGCATGATTCTCCAGCCAATCGTCGAAAACTCCATCCGGCACGGACTCGCCGGCAAGCTCGATGGCGGGACAATCCGTCTTCGTACCTGGCTCGAGGGCGCGCGTCTTAATATTCACATTGAAGACGACGGCGTCGGAATTCCCGAATCGAAGCTGGGGACGTTATTCGAATCCGGTATCGGCGTCAGCAACGTGAACGAACGTCTGCGCGTTCTGTTCGGAATGCACTATCGTTTCAGCATCGACAGCACACCGGGACAAGGAACCCGCACGCTGCTCGAAATTCCAGAAGCCTCGCTCGACTGATGCAATACAATCGCAAGAGTTGGCGCCACTGACCATTCCTCTCGCGGGACAGCCGCATCCCGGCTCGGCTCATACCGCGGGCTTCGAAGAAGAGATTTCGCTCTTATTCGACGCCTGGCGTAACGGACTCCTGCGCTATCTGCTCTCCTCCGGGTTTAGCCTGGAGGATGGCGAAGAAGTAGTGCAGGAAGTCTTCCTCGCTCTGTTCCAGCATCTGGTCGATCGAAAGCCTCGCAACAATCTCCGGGGCTGGGTTTTCCGCGTCGCTCACAATCTCGGCTTGAAGCGCCGCATAGCCGCAAATAGACGCATGGAAGTCTCCATCCACTCCGACGCAGAGGTGCATGTCGACTCCGCTCTGAATCCGGAGCAGCAGGCAGCGGCCGCACAGAGGCAAACGCGGCTCGAGACTCTGGTGCGCGCTCTTCCGGAGCAGGACCGTTGTTGCCTCGCGTTACGTGCCGAAGGCCTTCGCTATCGCGAAATCGCCGGAATCCTTGGAATCTCGCTAGGCTCGGTAGCAGGGTCCTTAGCCCGCTCGCTGCGCCGCATCGCTCGCGCCGACAAAGGGTGACCGCATGCGACTCTCGACACATTTATCAGACGAACAGCTTCTCCTGGCCGCCGGCGGCGAACTCACTTGGCGCAGCGCAGTCGCCGCACGGCTTCACCTGGCTTTCTGCCCTTCGTGCCGTGCTCGCTCGTCTGA
>Ga0157374_10004562_pt1 | contig 11619 bp, 11 predicted proteins | sample M25metaG_FD_115308 | JGI IMG/M metagenome (GOLD analysis project Ga0157374, IMG submission 115308) | Miscanthus rhizosphere microbial communities from Kellogg Biological Station, Michigan, USA - M2-5 metaG | ecosystem: Host-associated > Plants > Roots > Rhizosphere > Soil | place: USA: Michigan...
CGCCACCGCCGCCATCGCCAAATTACGCGACGCCGCCAAGGCCGGTCAGGCTCCCGCCGTCGCCACCGCCGCCGCGGGCTTGAAAACGCAAGCCTTCACGAACGTCTCGCGCATGGACGACAAGGCCCCCATGGAGCAGCGTCAATACGCCGACTCCGCCGTCGTCCTCAACGAGGGCGAGGTGGGCGGATTCCAGCCCGGCCCGAACGGCGGCACCGTCATCTGGCTCGAAAAACGCGCGCCCGCCGACCCGAAGGTTCTCGCGGAACATCGCACCGAGCTTTCCGCCAACATTCTCGCCCAGCGCCAGAACGTTCTTTGGGCCGAATGGCTGAAAGCCGCGCAGAAGCAGGCCGGCGCGCCTTTCTTCACCGCCAATCGCGGTTAGGCGCGTCCTATCGCGATGAGCGAAATCCCGCCGGAGATCGAGGCGCTGTTCGACGAAGCGAGCGGCGACATCGCCGTCGGGGACCTCGACGCCGCCGTCGAAAAATACCGCCTCTGCGTCGCCGCTGTGCCGGATTATTTCGACGCCTGGCACGCCCTCGGCATGGCGCTCATGAAGACCGGCCGCTACCCCGAGGCGATCGAGGCCGGCCTCAAGGCGACGGAACTTGGCCCGAACGACCAACTCGCCTGGTCCAGCCTCTCGCTCTTCTACGTCCGCAACAACCAGATCAAGGAAGCCGAGGCCGCCGGCGTGAAAGCCCGCATCCTCTCCTGGGGCGGGAAGATTAAAAAAGAGGAATAGCCACAAAACGCACGAAGAGACACCAAAGGAATAAGGACATTCTTTTGTGTTCTTTTGCGCCTTTTCGTGGCTCCATTTCCCTTCCTTGAAACCATTTTTCATCACCACCGCCATTGATTACACGAATGGCGCTCCGCACATCGGCCACGCCTACGAAAAGGTCCTTGCCGACGTGATCGCCCGTTACCACCGCCTCAAGGGCGAGGACGTTTTCTTTCTCACCGGCGTGGATCAGCACGGCCAGAAGGTGCAGCAGTCCGCCGAAAAGGAAGGCCTTGCGCCGCAGGAATACGTCGATGGCATCACCGCGAAATTCCGCGCGCTCTGGACGAAGCTCGACGTGCAATTCGACGGCTGGGCCGCCACCACCGACGCCTCGCACAAAGCCTGCGTGCAGACGCTGCTCCAGCGCCTCTTCGACGAAGGCCAACTCTACAAGGCGAAGCAATCCGGCTACTACAGCGTCCGGCAGGAACAATTCCTCACCGAGAAGGAACGCGGTCCCGACGGTGAATTCGGCCCCGAGTGGGGCGAAGTCGTGCTCGTCGAAGAAGAGAATTACTACTTCAAACTCGCCGAGCACAAAGCCTGGTTGCTCGATCTGCTCGAGCGCCGGCCGGAATTGGTCGTTCCCGGCTTCCGCCTCGCCGAGCTGCGCAACGCCGTCGCGAAACTCGAGGGCGACCTCTGCATTTCGCGCCCAAAATCCCGCCTCAGCTGGGGCATCGAGCTGCCATTCGATCCCGATTACGTCACCTACGTCTGGTTCGACGCGCTGGTGAACTACATCAGCTTCGCCCCCGGCTACGATCCAAAATCCAAAATTCAAAACTCGGAATTCCACGCGTGGTGGCCCGCCGTCCATGTGATCGGCAAGGACATCATGATCCCGGCGCACGGCGTCTATTGGCCGATCATGCTCAAGGCCATCGGCTTCTCCGACGCGGACATCCCGACGTTGCTCGTCCACGGCTGGTGGAACAGCAGCGGCGAAAAGATGAGCAAGAGCCTCGGGAACGTCGTCGATCCCGACGCCCTCGCCGACAAATACGGCGCGGAAGCCGTGCGGTATTACCTCGTCGCCGACATCGTCACCGGCAAGGACGCCGACTTCAGCGAAGAGCGGCTCACCCAACGCTACAACACCGACCTGGCCAACAGCCTCGGCAACCTGCTGAACCGCTCACTGAGCATGGCACAGAAGTATCGGGAAGGACGTCTCGTTCGGAACCTTGAAAATGGCCTGCGCCCTCGTGCGGAATACCTCGTGAAAGCTTACGAGCCGGTTTTTGCCAACTACGAAGTGAGCGCCGCCATGGACCAAGCCATTCAACTGGCGACCGAGGCCAACCAGTTCGTGGAGCAGACCGCTCCATGGAAGTTGGCGAAGAACGGAGAAGACGCCGCTCTCAACGCCGTGCTTTACCATCTCGCCGAGTCGCTCCGTATCATCGCTATCCTGCTTTCGCCGGTGCTTCCAAAAGCTGCGACCGGAATTTTTGCGCAGTTGAATTGGGACGGCCCGATGACGCTCGACGAAGCCGTCTGGGGCAAGCTGCCCGACGGCCATCAGCTCGGCAAACCCGTCCCGCTCTTTCCGCGCATCGAAGCATGATTCCCCTGCTGGAGGGCAACGCTCCGTCGTTGCCGACTTTTTCCTCGAGGAAATCGGAAGCGACAGAGCGCTTCCCTCCAAATAGGAACGGGGGGGCGTCCACCTCGTTTTAACCCGTGAGTTCCTCATCCGATCCTCTCGCCGGCGTCACCGGCTTCAAGCGCCTGCGTTACCGCGTCGAATATTGGGCGCTGGAGGCGGTCGCGTGGTTCATTCCCAAGCTGCCCTACGACGCCCTTGAGCAGCTTGCCCACGGGCTCGGCGGGCTGGCCTACCACGTCGATGCGCGCGGTCGCTCGAACGCGTTGGAAAACCTCAAATCCGCCTTTGGCGAGGAATACACGCCCGACGAACGCGAGCGCATCGCGATGGCATCCTATCGCAATTTCGCGCGCACGATGCTCAGCCTTTTCTGGTCGCCGAATCTCACCGCGGGCCGCTGGAAGAGCGTCCTGCGCGTCGAGGGGCTCGACACCGACCCCATTCACCACGACCCCACGCAGGCCGGCATCTATTTCTGCGCGCACTTCGGAAACTTCGAGTGGCTCAGTCACGCCTCCGCGTTCGCGATCACGAAGGGGCCGATCATCTTTCAAAAATTCAAAAATCCGCTGCTGGGGCCGGTCTTCAGCCGGCTGCGCGCGACCAGCGGGCACGAGATCATTCCGCAGGAACGCGTGCTCATTCGCATGCTCAAGGTGCTGAAGGCGGGCGGCAAATTCGGCGTGCTCACCGATCTCAGCCTCGACCCGAAGCACAGCACCGTGCCGATCCGCTGCTTCGGCCTGTGGACCTCGGCCAGCCCAATTTTGCATGCGTTGCGAGATCGGACCGGCGCGAAATTGATCCCCTGCGAATGCGTGCCGCAGGCTGATGGCACCTACCTCGCGCGGTATCTGCCCGCGATCGACATTCCGCCGGATGCGAGCGCGACCGAGATCACACAGCTCTGCTGGAACGAACTCGAGCGCTCGATCCGCGCGCGGCCGGAGCTGTGGCTCTGGGCTTACAAGCAGTGGCGGTTCAAGCCGTCGCGCGGCGAGACGTCGCGCTACCCGGCCTACGCGAATGCGGCCAAGCGTTTCGACCGCTTGATCGCGGGCGCCGATCAATAAACGACGCGCACGGGCATGCCGACCTGCGCGGCATTATAGAAATCGGCGATCACGAGCTTGCTCACGCGAATGCAGCCGTGCGACGCGGGCGAGCCGGGCACGGGAATCGGCCCTTGGTGCATGCCGACACCGGCACCCGTAAGGCGCATCCAATACGGCATCTTGGCTCCCTCGAAACGGCCGCCGGGCGGCACGGGATCGCGCCGGATGTCGGCGTCGTAGCTCACGACATTGCCGGAGGCGTCATACATCCAGCCGAAGAGATCGGATTCCTTGTCCTGGATTTTTTCCATGATGTGGAAGGTGCCGGAGGGCGTGTCGTAGCCCTCCTTGCCCGTCGCGACGAGGGCCACGCCGATGAGCTGGCCGCCGCGGTAGAAGTAGGCACGCTGCTCGGAAAGATTGATCGTGATCGAGGGCGCGCCGCTGCCGCCGCCGTCCCAGTAGCTGATGTTATCGACGACCTCGTGCGGCCGGTTTTCGTTGCCGATGACGGCGGTTTGATACTCCTGCCCGAGGTAGGGAGTGTTGGCAAAATGCCCTTCCGAGCAACCGGAGAGAACGAGGGCCGCAAGGGCGAAGGACCAAGGAACGATAAGGACGGGCGACCGGCGCATGCGGATACGGCTATCACAACCGCGCCGGCCACGCCGCAGTTTTATGCCGCGATCACCGGTCGCCGAAAATCGCGGTGCCGACGCGCACGAGCGTGGCGCCTTCCTCGACGGCCACCTCGAAGTCACCGCTCATGCCCATCGACAACGTGCCGAAAGGAAGGCCGGTGCGGGCCGCAATGGCGTCGCGCAATTCCCGCAGAGCGCGAAAGTGCGGGCGCGACGCCTCGGGATCGTCGGCATAGGGCGCGATCGTCATGAACCCCTCGATCTGCAGCCGCGGCAGCACGAGCAAGGCGTCGAGATCGCGCTCGAGCGCCACGGGGCGCAGACCGAATTTCGATGCTTCGCCGGCGACGTTCACCTCGAGCAGCACGCGCGGGAAAAGACCTTCCTCGGCGGCGATGCGATCCATCGCCTGCGCGAGGTCGAGCGAATCCACGCCGTGAAATAATTCAAAAAGCGGGAGCGCGCGACGGACCTTGTTCGTCTGGAGATGGCCGATGAACTGCCAGCGCAGCGCGCCGGACAGCTCGGCGATTTTGACCGCGGCCTCCTGCACACGACTCTCGGCGAAAACCGTCTGACCCGCTTCCCAGGCCGCGAGCACGGCCTCGGCGGGAATTTTTTTTGAAACGGCGACAAGCTCGACGTCTTCGGCGGAACGGCCGGCGCGGGCCGCGGCTCCGGCGATGCGCTCACGAATGGCGGTCAGGTTTTGCTCCACGTCAGGCATAAGAAGAAGTCATGGATGGCGAATTGATATTAGACGGACTTATCCTACACTGCGCCGGTGCATCTCGCGACATTCAAGGTTTTCCGCGATCTGGTCGAGACTAGCAGCTTTTCGAAGGCGGCGGAAGTGAACGGCATCACGCAGAGCGCGGTGAGCCAGCAGGTGCGCGCCATCGAGCGAAAGTTCAATGTCCGTTTGATCGACCGCCGGAGCCGGACGCTGACCCTGACGGAGCAAGGCAAGGCGTTTCTCGCGGCGAGTCGCGACATCGTGGACGCCTACGAAAATCTTGGCCATCGCCTCGCCTCGATCAGCAATTTCGTGGAGGGAGTGGTGCGCCTGGCGACGGTTTACAGCATCGGCCTGCACGAATTGCCGCCGTATTTGCGCGCCTTCCGTCGGCTGCATCCCGGCGTGGACGTGAAGGTCGATTATTGCCGCTACAGCGAGGTGTATGAGGCCGTGCGCGATGGGTCCTGCGACCTCGGGCTCGTGGCCTATCCCGCGCGACAGGCGGGATTGCGCGTAATGACCTTCTGGCGCGACAAGCTCGTGCTGATCTGCGGGCCGGGCCATCGCCTCGCGAAGAAAAAAGCCGTCCGGCTGCGCGATCTCGTCGGCGAAAAATTCGTCGCGTTCGAACCGGACCTCCCGACGCGCAAGGAAATCGACAAACGCCTGCGCGCGCGCGGCGTGCGCATCAAGCCCATCCTGGAATTCGACAATATCGAGACCGTGAAGCGCGCCGTGGGCGTCGAGGAGGCGGTCTCCATCGTGCCGGAGATTTGCGTGCGCGACGAAGTGCGCGGCGACACGCTGGTGGCGGTGGAAATCGACGAGCCTGATATGTGGCGTCCGCTCGGCGCATTGGTGAAGCGCAACAGCGAGCCGGTGCCGGCACTCAAAGAATTTCTCGGCATGCTTGAAAAGACCGAGCTGGGTCGGCTTTAATAAGGGTCGCCATGGAAATTCCTCCCCCGGAAGCAAACGGCGCCCCCGCCATCGGTGTCATCGGCGGCAGCGGCCTCTACGAAATCGACGGCTTTGAAAATGCCCGCGATTACGAAGTCGAAACGCCCTTCGGTCCGCCCTCCGACACGATTGTCGGCGGCACGCTCCAGGGGCGCACCGTTTATTTCCTGCCACGCCATGGACGCGGGCATCGGCTCACGCCGCACGAGATCAATCACCGCGCGAACATTCATGCACTGCGGCAACTCGGGGTGCGGTGGATTCTCAGCGTCACCGCCGTCGGCAGTTTGAAGGAAAACTACGCGCCGCGGGAGATCGTGCTGCCGGCGCAATTTTACGACCGCACGAGCAACCGCGCCGGGCACACTTTTTTCGGCGGCGGCATCGCGGCACACGTGAGCTTTGCCGATCCCATCAGCACGCACCTCCGCACGTTGCTGGCGCAGACGTGTTCGATGTTGCGAAAAGCGTATCACTCCGGCGGCACCTACGTCTGCATGGACGGCCCGGCGTTTTCGACGCGGGCGGAATCGGAATCCTATCGCCGCCAGGGCTTCGACGTGATCGGGATGACAAATCTTCCCGAGGCCAAGCTGGCACGCGAGGCGGAGATCGCCTTCGCGACGCTGGCGATGGTAACCGATTACGATTGCTGGAAAACGAGCGAGGATCCGGTGACCGCGGAATCCGTCGTCTCGCACCTGCGGGCGAATGCGAACACGGCCCGGGAGGTGATCGCGCACGTGATTCCGCGCATTCCCACTGAACCCAACTGGCCGGAACACACGGCGCTGCGCACCGCCATCGTCACGGCGCGCGAATATTGGCCGCAGGAAACGCTCGACAAGTTGCGTCTGCTGCTGGATCGGTTTGCATAGAATGTCTCTTCGATCCATCTGGGCCGCGACCACCGCGACCCTCCTTTCGCTTGTCGCCTGCCAGTCCGTCCACACGCAGGATGCCGCCCCGACTCCCTCGCTCGAGCATCCCGTTTCCATGAGCCTGAGTCCGGCCGCGACTCCCGCGTCGTCACCCACGGCCTCGCCTTCGCCCGCCGCGAAGAAGCCCGCGCCGCTGAGCTACACCCAGGTGTCCGGCGTCGGCAAGACGATCGCAATCACCTTCGACGACGGCCCGTCGCCAAAGTTGACGCCGATGCTGCTGGATATCCTCAAGAAACGCGGCATCAAGGCCACCTTCTTCGTCGTCGGACAAAACGCGGCGGAATTCCCGGACATTCTCAAACGGGAAATCGCCGAGGGCCACGAAATCGGCAACCACAGCTGGAGCCATCCGCAACTCAACCGCTTGAGCGCGGACGGCGTGACCGCCCAGATCGAGAAGACCAACGCCGCGATCCGTGCGGCCATCGGGCATGATCCCGTGCTCATTCGCCCGCCCTACGGCGCAACCAATGCCCGGCTCGATCACCGCTTCAACGAGCAATACGGCATGAAGGTGATCCTTTGGGATGTCGATCCTCTCGACTGGAAATATCGCAATTCCGCCCGCGTCGAGCGGGAGATTCTCAGCCAGACGAAGCCGGGCTCGATCATCCTCGTCCACGACATTCACGCGACGTCCGTCGCCGCGATGCCGGAGACGCTCGATGCCTTGATCGCGAAGGGCTACAAATTTGTGACTGTCTCCGAGTTGATCACGATGGCCGGCAGCGTGAATCCGCCCGCACCCGCGCCAACGGTCGAACCCGCCGCCGCAACCCCGTCGCCGAACGACACGTTCGCGCCGCCCACGGCCTCGCCGACGCAGACAGAGCCCTACGCGACCGTGTCGCCTTCGCCAACCCCGGCAGCGCCGGCGACAGAGGGCAACGCGGCGCAGTAGCTCGGAAATTCCGGCGTCCAACCGAGCGCACGCAGACGCGCATTGCTCACGCGCTTGCTCGTCCAGCCGCGCTTCCGCTGGAGATCGGCCGGTCCCTCGGGCGGCAACGGACGCCCGAGAAAGTCGGCGATCCAGCCATAGACCGTTCGCTGCGTGGCCGGCGTGTCATCGACAACGTTGAAGATTTCGCCCCCGGCGGCGCTGCGCAGCACGGCGTCGATTGCGCGAACGGCATCGTCGCGGTGAATCTGGTTGATCCAGCGTCCGCCGCCGTTTTCCAGAATCGCCGTGCCGTCGCGAAATTTGCGCAGGAGCACGGAGCGCCCCGGCCCATAAATGCCGGCCAGTCGGAGGACACAGCCGCCGGCCGCCTGCGTCGCGTGCTCGGCTGCGAGCAGCAATCGGCCGGTCTCGCGATCGGGCGCGGCAGCGCTCGCCTCGGTCACCCAGTCGCCATCGGTCTGCGCATAGACCGACGTGCTGCCGGTGAAGATGAGCCGTGCCTCCGGAAACGCTTCGGCGAGCCGAGCGCAGCCTTCCACGTAGATTTGCCGGTAAGCCTCGGGGCCGCCGCGGCCGGAACTCGCGCAATGAAGCATGTGGTCGAAGGTCCCCGTGCGCTCGCGCAGCGCGGCGAGCGATTCCGCGCGGGTGATGTCCGCCGGCAGGACGGGATAGGGTTTTGCCGTGAGCCGGGCGGCGGATTCTGCCGAGCCGGTGAGGGCGACGACCTCCCAACCCGTGCGGGCAAAAAAATCGGCTGCGGCTTCCCCAAGGAAACCGCAGCCGGCAATTAAAAGACGAGGCAAGGGAAATCCCCCTGATGGTCCAAGGCGAGACGCCTTAGTGCAGATTGAAGCGTTGCTTCATCTTCGCGCGCTTGGCGTTGGCTTTCGCTTTGCGACGATACTTCTGCGTCGGGGTTTCGAAGGCGCGTAAACGGCGCACTTCGTCCATGATTCCTTCGGAGTCCATCTTGCCTTTGAGGCGCTTGAGGGCGCGGTCGATGGGCTCACCTTTTCGGACGATCACTTCGGGCATGGTTTTATTTCACCTTCTTTCTCTCCATCCCCGTTTTTCGGGGAGGGTTTGGCAGTATTCGCGAGCGAACCGGTCTTGACAAGGCATTTGTCCGAACCTGGCGGCGGCTATCGGTCGGCGGCGGGCAATGAGGGCACATCCGGGATCAAATCCACGGGAGCAGCCGGACGCAGGCCCAGGGACACAGGCCGCTGCGCGGCGCCGATTTCCAGCTGTCCGGACAGGCCCCGGCTGGTGGAAAACAGCGTTAAAATCGGATGGGCACTGGCGTCGGTGGCGGCGGGTGTTGCGATCAGGGACGGAGAAGAAAGCGTAAGGACCCGCGCGGACCGCCAGACGTAGTTGCCCCCCGGCTGCTGGACCAGACTGCCGGTAAACCGGGCGGATGATTCCTCGGCACCCCGCACGGTGAGCACCGCCACGGCCGGTTCATCGTCTTCCACCCCGTTCGAGATGATGATGCGCAGGGGGGAACCGTCGGGCAGATGGCCTTCGAACGTCTGTCCGGCTCGCAATTGGCCGCGCAGTTGTTCGAGGGACGCGGCGGCGGCACGCTGTCGTGCGGCGAGGTATTCGTCGCGGGACTGCTCGAGCTGCCGCGCGATGGCCTCGAGGCGGTCGAACCGCGCGGCGACTTCCGGGGAATCTTCGAGAGGAATGCGGGCGTCGGAATCCGGCGCACCCGGCACGCTGGCGTCGGTGTGGAACCCCACGGCGTCCCAATTCGCGCCGGTCTTGCGCAGGGTCACGGTGGCGACGGCATCGAGCTCGGTGCCGCCGGGAGTAACGATGCGTTTCACCGGCAGGTCGGCGCGGGCGCGGGCGACCGTTGCGAGAATCGTTTCACGGAGCGGCTGGCCGTCCGGCAGCGTGCTCAGCGCCCAACCGCGAATAGCGGTGAGACGTTCGGCGGCTTTTTGCCCACGAGGAAGCGTGAAGCCGCTGTGGACTTCGACCGTCGGATCGACAAGTCGGTAGCGCACGCTGACGACCGCCTCGCCCGATCCATCGGGCTTGGTCGCCACGGGCACCGTTTCCGGCACGGCGACGACGGCGAAGCCCTCCGGCGGATGCGTCTGCAGGTAGGACCGCGCGATGTCGCGTCGCGGGTCCTTGCAGCCGCCCAGCGCGAGGGCAAGCGCGCAGGCGGTGGGGACGGCGGAACGAAAACGGATCACTGCATCGGAATACGCCTCGGAGCCGCCGCTGGCAACCCGCAGACGCTATTTTGGGTCGGGAATGAACACCGCCAGCTTGCGGCCCTTGAACTTGATGCCGGCGAGCGACTGAATGACGGCGTGGACGTGCTCCTCGGCGATATCGACGAGCGTGTGCTTCGCCTCGATGTGAATGGCGCCAATGCCCTCGCGGGGAATGCCGCTCAGGCCGAGCACGGTGCCGACGATGTCCGCCGGACGCACTTCGCTGAAGCGGCCCGCCGTGAAGACGAGACGCGTCATGCCGGGTTCGTCCGAAACGTCGGAGATGGCGCGGGCCGGGCGGTCGCGACGGGGGTCGCCACCGCGCTCGGGGCGTTCGTTGCGATCGAAGCGCGCGGGCCGGTCGCCGTAATCGCCGGAGCTGCGTCTGGGCGCGGATTCGCGAATGGGCTCTGGCTCGGCAACGGGATTGCGGGTGGCGTCGGTGCCGAGGAGGTGCAACAACGCGCTGGCGATGTCGGTGGCGGAGTGGCCCTGATCGAGCAGGCGGTCGATGAGGGATTCGCGCTTGATGTATTCGCCGGCTTCGAGGGTTTCACGGAGCAGTTCGAAGGTCTGGTTCGTGCGCTTTTCCTCGACCTCCTCGAGGGACGGCACCTTTTCGCGGCGGATGCGGCCCTTGGTGAGATGGATCATGCTCTCGAGCTTTCGGATCTCGCGGCCGGCGACGAACGTGATGGCGCGCCCGCTGCGGCCGGCGCGGCCGGTGCGGCCGATGCGGTGGACGTAATCCTCGCCGTCGTGCGGAAGGTCGTAGTTGAAGACGACTTCGATGTCGTCCACGTCGAGACCGCGCGCAGCGACATCGGTAGCGACGAGGAACTCGATCTTGCGCTCGCGGAAGCGCTTCATCACGCGCTCGCGCATGGCCTGCGTGACGTCGCCGTGCAATTTGTCGGCGATGTAGCCGCGGGCAATGAGATGCTCGGTGAGCTGGTCGCACATCATTTTCGTCGCGCAGAAAATGATGGAGCACTTGATGTCCTGGACGTCGATGATGCGGCTGAGCGCCTCGAGCTTCGACCGACGGTCCACTTCATAATAGACCTGGTCGATGGCGGGCATCGTGAGCGTCTGCGGCTCGATGCGGACGTTCTCGGCGTTCGTCGTGTATTTGCGAATGAGGTCCTGAATGCCGCGCGGCATGGTCGCCGAAAAGAGCACGGTCTGGCGGTCGGCGGGCGCCTGCTGGAGGACGTTTTCGATGTCGTCGCGGAAGCCCATGTCGAGCATGCGGTCGGCCTCGTCGAGAATGATCATCTGGATCGCGTCGAGCTTGAGTGTGCCGCGGTCGAGGTGGTCGATCACGCGGCCGGGCGTGCCGATAACGATCTGCGCGCCGTCCTTGAGGCCTCGAATCTGGCGGTCGTAGGACGCGCCGCCGTAGATGGGCAGCTCGCGCACGCCGCGCTTGAAGGTGGCGAGCTTGGCGACTTCCTCGGCGACCTGGACGGCGAGTTCGCGCGTGGGGCACAGGATCAGCACCTGCTGGGCGCGCAGCGAAGGGTCGACTTTCTCGATGGCGGGAATGGCGAAGGCGGCGGTCTTCCCGGAACCGGTCTGCGACTGGCCGATCACGTCGGCGCCCGTCAGGAGCACGGGAATGGCCGCGGATTGGATGGGGGAAGCCTCCTCGAAACCCATCTTTTCGACGGCCTTCAGGACTTCCGGCGAGAGCCCAAGCTCCGCGAATGGTTTTTTCTGCATGAC
>Ga0157374_10004564_pt1 | contig 11616 bp, 12 predicted proteins | sample M25metaG_FD_115308 | JGI IMG/M metagenome (GOLD analysis project Ga0157374, IMG submission 115308) | Miscanthus rhizosphere microbial communities from Kellogg Biological Station, Michigan, USA - M2-5 metaG | ecosystem: Host-associated > Plants > Roots > Rhizosphere > Soil | place: USA: Michigan...
CTTCAACATCAGAATGATAACACTTTCGTTCTTCTTTTTGTTTACTTGTATTCCGAGATGTTGTTTGACAGAAATATCAGGTGTTATTCACTGGTTTCCTCTTCAATGATGATGATCTGGTTGTGAGATTATTGAGATGCTTTTTAGATTTTGTTATCCTGCTTTGCAATGCATGTCTACAAAATAGGCTGATGATAAAAATGATGGCGAGGATCACGAAAACTCTTGTTTTGCGAACTTTATGTTTTAAAAGTTCTACAGTTTAGTTCCAGCAAAAAATATAGTTTTCAGAGAAAACAAGAAGAACTATGCTTCGCATGATGCTCATCATCCCGATCCACTTGCACTACAACCATAGTATGATGGCCCTCGTCTTCGTCATAGTCATTTCCGTAACGATAATGGATGTGTAATAAAACGAGAAAAAGTGAGGAAATGGAACCCAAGAACAACAAGTAAACAAAAGGAAGTGAAGGAGAGAGGAAAGGAAATTTTGTGTTCGAAGCAAAAAGTCTATAGAGAAGTGGATAAAGAAAGTGATTCGAGATAAAACTGAAGGTGCAGTCCTAGCAACTTTGACACAATTTCTTAACCTACTGATACAACAGAACTTTTCCTTCACTTCCTTACACTTCTTTCGATTTTTGTAGATGTTTGTCGGATGAACTGCCAGAACAAAGGTTTCGCGAACCATTTCTTGTCTCACCATCTAAAGAATAGATCTGATGGAGAGAATGGATGAAAAGGATGGCAGTCTAAGAGTAAAGAAAATCAATCCTCCAGAAAAACGTAGCCTTTTCTTAGAAGATGACAGTCTTTTACTTTCTTAGGTATACAGTCTACAGTACATTTTAGATGAATGCAATCCATCCAAGCATCTCTCAATCTTCTCTACTCTTTTAGAGTTCAATCTGATGCAGTCATGCATCTCAAAAGATCTCTCGTGCAGACTGCATAGACTGCTTCATTTCCCTCTTCTTGGCTCTCATGGGTGATGAGTCTTTTCTTGAATCCTTCATCCCATGTCAAACAAGTGCTTCCTTTTCCTTTACATGTCTTACATGTCGACATAACATGCAGACAATGCCTGTCTCCGGACTGTATAGTCTGATGTTATACTTCAACTTTTCTTCCTCTTCCGGGTGTTCTACTCGAAATACAAAGTTCTTTTAGATCTTTTACTGCCTACTTTTCTTGGATAGAAAATCCCAAGAGTCTTTTTGTCTCTTTTTTCTCACATTTCTTATTCATCTGAATCGAAGAGTGTTATGCTTGAATAAGACATCACTTTTATTTTTAGAGAGATTTGACTTGTAATGAAGAAAACTTTCAATACTTTATGATGGATGTTCTACGAGTTATTTCAACTTGGTATGATTGTTCGTCTGATGAAAAATGCTATGTAATTCTACCTGTATTACTGCACTTATTTTATGGGACTGTTTTGAGTGTATGATTGACTTTCGTGTTTACTCTGCTGATGTTTAGAAATTTAAGAAGACAAAATCCTCTAATGACTTTGAAGTGCAATGCCTTCAGACTCATCATTTTCACCATTTCATCGTTGAATTCTAGTGGTACATGGTTTAAGGAATCACTTTTCATTTCTCGAGACTCATCATGCAATTCCGTTCTTCTCTCTTGTTAGTGTAAGTGAGTCCCTTCCTCTCATTTCATTTCTGCATTGAATTTCCTGTTTCCGGTCCTTTTGATACAAAAGTGAATGCAGTCCTTCCTTGAAGAGTCTTCAACTCAAGCCTCGAGCTGTCTTGTATGTATGAAATGAGTGTCTCTCTCGATCATCAAGAGAGACATGAGTGTAAGATGACATGAAGATGCCGGAGAAGATGCTCTCATCTTCTCTCTCGTCATCCACTCAACTGTAGGCATCATCTTGTTGTTTCTTTATCTCGTGCATCTTTTTCTCTTAACGATGTGAGCATCTTGCATGCAATAAAGTAGGGAAGATGCTCATCATTTTCTTAGACATCATTACTCATTTCTACTGCGACATGTCAGTCGGGATACAATGGTGATGATGTCCTTCGTTCTTTCACAGAATTTCCCCAAGTTCTTCTCTGATTTATACTTGTGATTCTTATTCATGACATGAATCTCATATTTTTCTTGAACACATCTTTCTTTAGTTTTTTAGATCCGGTTGCATTCATTCAAAAAAGAAAAATTCAAGAAAAAATGCAAGAGAAAGTTACCAGACAAGATGACAACGGAATCATGTATTGACTGCCAAAACGAAAGGAAAACATCTGCTTTTTTTGTAGAAAAGCATTACGTTATGCATTCACTTTTGAAACGGAGTCAAAGGCTCGTTAATCAATATGGTGTCATGTAAGAAGAGTTCCATACTTCAAACTTTCAATCAATTAGTTTTCTGATTTTGATCTTTAGCATCAAAACCTAAATCGACCTCATGATACGTCATACACACGACTCTCCCTTATTTATGTCGACTAAAGAAGACCCACTGCCATAAAAAGGTAAGTATTACATGATTCTTCTTCTCTGGTTATTGCAATGGATTTGACTTGTTCTTGACTCCCTGTGATGTACTGTTTCCAGGATTGCATTTCATTTTATTTACCAGGAATAGAATCGTTCAAGTGAATGTGCTCCATCCCATCCATATACTCTTCATAAAAGACTATCAGCGGGAGGTTTAGAGGAAGAGATGTAATCTAAGGCAAACAGGGCAGGAGAAGGAAGTGACATTCACTTCCAAGAAATTGTTGTACTGCATCTCTCATTCACGGAACCAAGGAAACCTTTACAATACATGTATGGAGACATGACTTAGTGTTATTTGTCTGCCGTTCTTTATCACTACTGCTTCTATTCCAGTGAATCAATAGGACCTCCTAAACACAGTCAGTAAAGTTATTTCTGATTTTTTAGTTTTCAAGAGTATGGGGAGGAACAAATTGAATTCCACTGATTATGTTCTCTCCTCTTTCTTTGTTCTTTTCATTTCGAGAGGAAGATGAGAGAGTTTGGAATAAAAGAGGGAGAGACCAGTCGACATGCATGTCAAATAGTATTTGAATAGAGATCGTGATGGAGAGAATGATGAGCGTGAATCATTTTAATAAAAACGTCTCTGCTTCTCATCAAATGAACTCACATAATCATGGTAATGTTATCACTGCAAAAACAATGGTAATCAAAAGAAAGAAATGATGAGACATCATCAGGTGATGAAGTGTTTACCTTTGATTCACTAGAAAATGAAAATGAATTGGAAATCATTGACATTAATTCTGCTGCATCTCATTATCATCCAAGAATCTCATTCCAAGCCAAACTGTACGTCCGACCTCGAGTGTGTGGACATTGTCAATGACTACTTTGCCGTTTGTGTCGGGTAAGTTTGGATGTCATTCTATTAACTGATTGATTGCATTGATGTTATTCAGAGATGAATGTTACCCTGGAAGAATTGACGGGGAACCGTGTCAGGTTATTCGACAATGTTATCAAAAGTATCAAACTTGTCATCCAAGTAAAAGAAGGTGCGACTGTCTCTACAACAGAATCAAAGACAAGTGTGTTTATGAGGACTATTGTGAGTCCAACTTTGACTGTGACAGTGGCCTGTCATGTATAAATAACAAGTGTAAGAAAAGTTCAATCGAAAATGACCTGTCAAATGAGACCTGTGGGAAACTGATCGGCTACATCATTGGAGGAGGAGGTGGTCCTCTAACAATCGCAGGGATTGTTATTTACTTGCTCAAGAGAAGATGTGATCAGAACAGGAAGAAGACTTCAGTGGAAGATGGAGGAGACAACGATTCTGACAATTCAAAGACAAATAATCAAGCAAATAAGACTGATAAAACAAAGAAGACTAAACAAAATCGACAAAAAAAGAAAAATAATAAGAAAAACAAGAACAAAAGTGTACTTGAGATGCAATCAATGTCAAGACAACACGACCAACCAGTTTTCATTTCAATCCAGAATGGGAATCGGAAGAAAAATGAACAAGAAGTAGAAAGATTACCTTCAATATATTGGGGTCGAGAACCTGGGTTGAGATCCACATATTGCTGACCATTCAAACATATTTCATACACATTACAAACACAGAAGTGATAAAACATGATTCATAGAAGTACATCATGATAATGAAGGATTAAAAAACAGATGACTGTTCTCTAGTTCATGACTCAAACAAGATCTTGAGATTTCACTCTGATTACTTGTCAATTTAATTTGTTTTTTTATGTTTAAATATCTATTGTATGGACCACATGAACCAACATCTAACTACCTGTGCTATCACATCATGCTACTCCACCTTCAATGACATTTTAAATCATAAACGTAATATGATCTGGACAGACATGATCACGTGGACCATTATAATGAGTGTTATCTTAGACTTATCTCAAACCCTTCAAGACCCTTCAAGAAGGGTGTGTAAGTAACTGGTCAACAGTAACATCATGACAATCGACTCCAAACACTTGGATCCATAGCCTCCGTCCATTGATATCGTCATACTCGTGCAAAGTCTTTTACGACATCATACTCTGTGTGTCTACATTCCTTCGTCTATTCTACTCTTACTGTAATGGTTGTTCTTTTATTACCTAGTTTTCGTAGAATGAAACTCTTCCCATGAGTCTCTTTGTCTCTTCCAACACATTTCCTATTCACTTGAACTGGATCGAACATCGAAAAACATCAGTTTTAAGGGCTTGACTCTCAATGAAGAAAGTGTTGGAGTTGTATGATTGATTAGGTGTTCAATACTCCATACGAGTTCTTTAGAAGAGAATTGATCGAAAAAGAATGTCTTCATTGTTCTTTTCCTTAAAAAGTTCTTTTCAAACTCGGTTCACGTTCGAGTTTCCTGTATCAGTCCCTAAGGAAGGCTTTGATTTTTTGTCTTTTATTCTTCCTTGAGGTCATCTTGGACTTGTGTGTCTTCCTGATCATGCTTCTTCATCTCTTTTTCGAATCGTTCTTTCACATAGACATTTGATCACATTTTACAGGTTTCCTTAGAATTCTTTGCATCGGTATCTTTTTCCCCTCTAAAGGGCTTTGTCGTCTCCTGCTGTGAATCATCCAGAATGGGATCGATTCTGTTTTATTTTTGCCTCCGTGTACTTTTAAAGGGATTTCTTTTCTTCCTAATGTATTCTATTCAATTTGGTTGTCTGGATAAAAGTTTTTCCTTGAAATGCCTGCTGCATTACGTTAGTGAGCGAATGGGAATCACTTGATGGAATCGAAGGCAGAGGAGACAAGAAAGTGGATTTGAATTCTATGCATACTAGTGATGCAACAAAACAGAAAGAGTAACTGAAAAGTGCAAAGAAAGAGAGCAATTTCTCCATCTGCTTCTCCTCGTTATCCGACCCCTTCATCTTCATCTCCTTTGAATGCATCTTAGATTCTTTATTGCATCTTCTTGGAAGAAGAAAGAGTACTCTTGAAAATGAAGCAACTTCTTGAATGAGACTCATGATGCGTTGTTGATGCATAAGAAATGTCATCTCTTCATGTATTCTTTCTTTCATTCTTTGAGACCTTGTTCTCTGGCAGTTTACATTCCTCTCTGTTTCAGTTGACATTTCCGTTTCCTTTTATTCATGTCGGATGAAAGAAGATGTCTTTGTCCTTCAAAGGAATTTCTCTCTCAGTTGTCACTCCATTTCTCTCCATCTCTACTTGCAAGTGTCGATGGGGAGCAGCAAAGGAGGGCAGACATGATGGAGGACCAGGGATGAAGAAGAGCTCATTTACATTTCCCTTCCCATACTTGTTATTTCTCGGAACCATCTCTTGCTTCAGACTTGGTTTGTGTGTTTTTGATCCCAAATGATTTGAATTTTATTCTTTTTGCCTCCTGATCCTTGAATTTAAATCATCACTAGAATTCTTGCCTGTTTTCATTCTCTCACAACTTGCCTTGTTTATCAAAAAACATTGGCAGCGGAAGGAAGATAAGCAGCATAACATCCTGTAAGATTGCTTTGAATAGAGATGCTCGAACATTGTCATGTACCCTAAGCTCATGCAACTCGACAATGAATGAATATCGTTATTTTCTTTACTCAGACAATAATAGAAATAGAAAAGAGACCATGACTCGAGGAAATCACACGAGACAAGAGGTTTTTGATGAGAATTCAAGAAAAAGAGGAGGTAAATTAAATATTGATTGTAATTTCCTTCTTTTCCCTCTTCATCATATACAGTCATCATAAAGATTCTCAAACTTAAGAATTGATGAGTGTGTGTGAGAAGATTCGCACTCAATCTCATATTTGTTTTCTTTGCAGAGTCCTTGACATAAGATGATCATTAACAGAATCATTAGCAGGAAACGCATCATTTACTTGTTAGTCTTGTCGGTCATGATTTGTTCCGTAGTTTTTTACCTGTTAATCATGCTCATCCACTTGTTTTCAACATCACCTTTTTGTCTGTTTTCATCTTGAATTCTTGCCAATTGTTTGGCATAACGACCTTTAGATCACTTTTTACTCGAGAACACTCCCTGTTTCACTTGAGGATACTTCATTCATTTCGTAAGACTTATAACTTGAGACAAATCATGGGCGGAGTAGAGGGAGCCCAGGTGTGTAACAGAGGCCTCTTTAAATGCAATTCTAGTTTACAAGAAGATGAATCTTCTCAGGCTTCATTTAGCCAACATGTATTTTATCTTGATTTTGTTAACTAAAGATGCCTCGAGACTAAGGAAGATACATCGAAAAAAAACTCATGTCAAGAATTGCAAGAACATGAGATGAAAGTGATCTCTTTTCTATTCTTTGCTGTCATGATAATAAGATGCCCCAGGAGTTTCCGTCCTTTTGTTTCTTACAAACTGATGGGAGAGCAAGAGAAATGAATGCAAAGAATCAAAAATGCATTACAAAACAGCTCCTCCTTTGTATTCTCACTAAAAAGATGAATCAATCATGATCGTGATTCTATCCCGTCTTACCTGCCTCTTTCTTGAACATCTCGTGACTTCAGACATAAGATCCTTTCTTATCCTGAGGAGATTCGACACACTTTTCATCTTCTCGTTGTTTACTCTGCTGAGGTTTAATGTAAGAAGAGTATCCGGCCTACAATTTAATGTCTTAGTGCTTGTCAAAGTCATTAGATTTAGAGCACGAATTCTCACCATTTCATCACGATTTTCTCTATGAGTTCATGTAGAGAGAATCACTTTTCATTTTTCAAGTCTCCAGTCTAGTCTCGTAAAAGAGAAACTCTCTCACATATTTCTAGTGAGAACATTCTGCATCGAATTTCCTGTTTCCGGTCCTTTTGATTCTTAAGTGAGAGAGTAAAAAGAGGAGGAAGATTTTTTTCATTCCTAACGACCAATAGACCATGCCATTCCATTCCAGCCCAACTTAATATTATCTCATGACACACAAGAAAAATGAAGCAGTAGACAAGAACAGACTTTTACACTTAAGAAGGTGCAGTCATCTTGATAGACTCACAATTGTTCTCCGAGGAATTTTTACTTGCAAAGAGGGGTAAAGAAACTGTCAGAAAAAATGCATGGATGGATCAAGTTTGTGAGGGTAGAGTTAACTTTTTAATTTAATCGAACATGCAAAGGGATGCAACGAACCATGAAAAGCAGTCGCAAATGTAGTGAAACAAGTCATTTTCATACACAACTCGATTCCACATTTTTTCATCAGAAGCCTAATCTTGTTATTTCTCGACTTTTCAACCCCTTCAACAACAAAGCCATCTTCATTAGCAAAAAGAGGGCAATGACTACATTGCATTCAGGGACTGTAGACTTTGGTTTGAATTATGATAAAACTAAAAGAATGAAAAATAAAATGAATGTCTCTAAAGATGGTACTAAAATAGTCATGCACTTCAATAGTTTTTCCTTGAAACTTAGGTCATGATCAAAATCGTGGATAAAAATAGGAAAGTCTTTGGGGGACTGTTTTTAGGATATTTTTCTAGTCTTCTTTATGTGATCATCTCTTAGACCTTGAAGATTTGAAGAAGTCGTTACATGACTTGACGTTTTCAAGACTTTTTTCTTAAGTACATGTTCATGTTTTCAAGATCAAGTAAACTTCCTCTTCTTAATCCAGAGGTAAAGGAAGCGGAAGAAGAAGGAAAAGCACAGAGAATATCTTTGTTGACTGAAATATCATGTCATAGTCATGTTTATGTCCTAATGAAACCAAAGCCTAAAAGAAGGACTGACAGACCGACAGACGTAACATCAACAGACTTCACTCATTCAGTCGATCAATCTCTGTTAGTGTTGCACTTTCTTTCATTCATTGATGTTGAGTGACTTGCACTCTTTTTAAATTCATGACTTGTTTGTTTCTCTTGTTGCACAAGTTTGTTGTAGAGAAAAATTTCAATTACAATCATGGTCTTTAGAATGCATTTCTGTTGGTGGGGATGCCTCCTTTTGTTAACTGTTTGTGTGAGAAATTCATTCCTCCCTCGTTTTATTATTAAATCAAAAGTGACGACAACGGATACAACAGCTATAAAACGGATGATGGTTAGGCTGACTTGAGTCATTCCATTCTTGATCCTGATATGGAAGTTACATGTTTTGTGTGATTCCATTCATGTTGTTGTTGGCAACTTCGTCACTGCATCTCTTGTTTTACATAAATCTTTCTCTCCTCTTTATGTCATTCCTCCCTTATGTTTACATTTGCGATTGAATGCCAAACATGATTTCTATTTCTTGTCTTGACTGCATCAGGGGAGGAAATAAGAGAGCCATTACAATCAGGGAGGGAATCATGGGATGACATCATCCTACACTGAGTTGACTGTACTCGAGTCGGACAGCTCTCTTTCCTCTCGAGATCAGTTCGAGAGAGAAATGAATTCAACATGACAGCCAAGTGGGAGGACGAGAGGAGTCGACAAGAAGGCCGATACAGATAGAGATTTAAGACTTATTTGAGCAGAAGGGATCACAAGTGCAGTATCGCTGCTGCATAGGAATCAATTGAGTGAAAAGACATTGGATAGACAATTCGATCACATACTCATGATTGAATCTGAAAGAAGAACAGTCTCTTTTTGTCTTCTTTACTTTTTTCTGTTCTGCTTCCATGGATGCAGTGGTCATTCAGTCGGGAATGAAATCTGTCTCGTTTTCGTTTGTGAATACGTCTCACTTTCTCGACCCAGACTTGACCCTTCGTTGTAATTCTTACAGGAAACTATTGAAATTGGAGATGATGTGAGACAGGATAAATGAATGCGATAAATAATTCAACCCCTCGTTGTTGTCTGTAGTATTATTTCTTTTTGTTCAGGTTATTGTCAGATGAATCAGGAATCGGTATTACTTTAGCTTAGTCTCTTTCGCTTCAAAAGTGACCAAATCATTTCAACGAAGTTGACACCAAGACGTGTGCCATCCGTTTCTCATTTTACACTTGAATTATTGTACTTCTCGTGTCTGAGTTTATGAGTCGAAAGGTTTCCATTACAACTACTACACAACTACCCTTATTGTCCACAAAAGAAGCTTTGTCTGTGTATTTTGTGCAGCCGGTCAGTCAATGCAGTCAACTCAAATCTCGAAAGCAAATCCAAAGGAAGGGCAGAAGGGATTTTCTTTCTTTTCCTCCTAAAATGTGTTATTTGTTCATGAAACCTCCTTCATTCCCTGAACTGTTGCATCTCAACGAACGTGAATGAAGTAAAATTGAAAACCATCTGCTGTACAGGGTAGTTGTGTTATTGGTTGTGGTGGGCAAACAGACATGCATACGGGCCAGCCATGTGTATCGCTAGATTGCATGTTTACCCCTCGTGTCTGTTATTCTTCTTCATCATCAACTCTACCCCTATCTATCTATTCTCTTTGACCTCATGAACCGTATCCTGACATGACTCCCATGTGAAGACTGTGAAGAGAAAACAAAAGTGAGAGATGACTCATTCTCACCTCCTGGTCATCACCTCCTGGTCATGAATGAGTCGGGAGAGTGAAGGCCATTTCTTGTATCTATTTTTGGACAGACAGACTTGCCATTTCCTTGGATGATGTGCTGTTTGTTTCCCTGAATTTATTCCTTGAAATGACCTCCTCTCGTGTCATGAATTTAGACAGAGTGAGATGGAGAGAACTCTTCTCCTCCTATTTATTCCCAGTTTCCTTCTTCATCAGTCATTTTGATTGGAAAGGAAGAACATCTTCTCACTTGACGTTGTAGTAGTGGTCAGTATGGACAGAGTTGTGTTTCCCTCTCGAAACTCAGATTTTGTCATACTCATTCTCAAGAATAGGTTTGGTTATGCTTCTGGGCATCATCCTTCAATCATACTCCCTCCTCTTTCGAGGGCACTCATAGGGTGTTAGATTTGATTTGATTTCCTGCTGTGATGCTCTTATTCCATACTTGAAAGCGGAGATGAAGAGAATCAAAAAGAGCCTCTTTATCGGTCTGGATATACAATAAAGAGGTTGTGCAATCCTTGTGGACAATTTTGCCATCCATTGTCGACTCATCTTTTTGTACATCCATTCACTTGAATGGAAAACTCAATGAAAATCGAGACACGCGTTGCTTCGAATGGACTTTTTCATTCTCAAGAGACTACTGTACTTCTACACTGAAGGCAACAGGATGGAGTTTGAAAAGAACAGATTTTCTTTCCATTTTCTTTATCGAGAGTCACTTTTGAAAGGAAACTCTTGCAGCTTCAACAACTGTTCTCGTTCGAGCAGTTCACTTCTCGTCTCTCATTTCTTTATGTCCGCTTTCATTCATTCATTTGTCACGCAGTTTCCTTCACTGACTCGAGTGTTTAGTAGTAGAACTTTCGGTTAAATTCACTCCAAGTTTTTCGCTTAAAAGTGCAGTTTTTCTTCAAAAAAGTAAACCTTAGCTTGAGAGCAGTTGTCACAGTCTCTTACTAGTCGTTTTAAACTGAAATCGATACTCAGATGTCTTCCAAAGATTTGGGATTCAATGAACTTTGCATCCCAAAGTTCAGGAGGATCTACAAAGAACCTCCTGGACAACAACAACCCTTATCTCATGCTGCTTTTTGATACTAATGATGCAATTAAATAGTCAAATGAGGAAGAAAAATAAGAAAACATGCCCTCGAGTTGTAAAGTCATAAAACCAAAGGACATGAAAGATTTTATTCACGAGTCAAGGAAAGTGAGGTATTTTTCTTTGAAACAAGAAACAGCGCGACTTCTCTTGAACTTCTATCATTCTTGTTGTTAAAGTACATAAATTTCACAGCCATGTATGGCAAGAACAACTTACCATGCAATTCTTAAAGTCGTATATAACAAATGCAGGTTTGAATCCTCTGATCATAGACTTTTATCGAAAGCAGGCTAGAAAACAATGGACAGAAATAGCATATGGAATGGGACTCAAACTGCTCCCACTGGTCATCTCAAATTCTCAAGTTCATGTCATCTTATGTCCTCAGATAACTTGTCTCAAAATCGAAAACTTGTGCAGAATAGCATTCAATTCAAGTATTTTTGTCTGGCATGTCTATCCGTCCTGTCTATCTGTCTTCCTGTATGACTTACGACCATTTGTCCCTGAAACTTGATATGGAATGACAGAAAAG
>Ga0157374_10004566_pt1 | contig 11616 bp, 7 predicted proteins | sample M25metaG_FD_115308 | JGI IMG/M metagenome (GOLD analysis project Ga0157374, IMG submission 115308) | Miscanthus rhizosphere microbial communities from Kellogg Biological Station, Michigan, USA - M2-5 metaG | ecosystem: Host-associated > Plants > Roots > Rhizosphere > Soil | place: USA: Michigan...
CCGACGCCCGGTACAATTCTTCAGGATTCGGCGCCCAATCGGCAACATCAATGGGAAAGACGTCTTCTTCCGCCTGAAACTTGCTTTCGAGAAATAGCTCGGATGCCACACGCTGCTTGCGCAGCTTCAGAAGTGACTCGTTCAAGGCGATCCGGATCAACCAAGTTGAGAATTTCGCGCTCTCGCGGAATTGCTCCAGATGTTGAAACGCTTTCAGGAATGCTTCCTGAACAGCGTCCTCTGCATCCTCCCGGTTGTGGGTGAGATTTTGAGCGATTCGGAGCAGTCTCCGGTCGTATCGTTTTACCAGTTCCTCGAAAGCGCTGACATCCCCATTCTTTGTGGCATGCACAAGTGCTATGTCATCGCACGATTCGTGCATCGCGGCTTGCGTTGTATCTGGACTCACATGCTTTATCCTCTCGACACTGATCTCTGTCCTGACCTGAACTTGCGTCTGACACGCCATGCTGAAATCCTCGGAAAAGCGCACGCATCCGCTACGGCACGAACTTGTAACCGGTTCGGTGCACAGTTTGGAAGTGGACTGGACGCGCCGGATCTTTCTCAAGCTTCTGACGCAACTTTAAAACGTGATTGTCGACGGTACGGGTCGTGGGATAGCTATTGTATCCCCATGCCTCATTCAGTAGTTCTTCCCGCGACAGCACTCGACCAGGATTCGATACGAAACATGCCAGCGCCTTGAACTCTTGCCTGGTAAGAGTGACGAGTCCACTCGAGGAGCGCTTCACTTCCATCTGTGTGAAATTGACATGCACATCTCCGAAGCTGGCGACTCTCGACTCGAACACAGGAACGGAGTCGCGAAGAGACTCACGAAGCCCTAAAACCAACTCATTCCAGCTGAAGGGCCACAGCACAGCATTCGTCGGAATCGAAAATGTTTCAACGTCGGGTCCGCCTCGATAGTTTGCGCGGGCGCCTGAGACGAGCGCCATACGGTAGTTATTCTTCTTTAACATCTCTCGCAGAGCTGAGGGGGCAGTGGGAGGCTTGAACACCTGTGAACCCGCGATCTGTTCTGCAGATCGAAATCTCCAGGTTTCAGAATACGGATCGTTTTGGGTGGCCTCTCGTGAGTCTGGTGAGGTGGGACTGAAATTGCGAAGGTTCGAAGGGCGCTTCGGTGCCATTTTCGTAGTTCCTTTGCCAGCGGCCGAAAGGTGTCTGGCGCCTCAACTCGTCGTTCCTTAGGAGCGGAGGCGGCAGAGGTCTTTGGCTTGTGACATCTGATGCGCCAAGCGCGTTTCAGTCAATTCACCGCACCTTATCCCTGAATAGACAACGCGTTTCCCGCTAATCGAAACAATCACAAGCATTTAGCAGTTAACATCTACTGCGCACGCATGCCTTCTGGACATGCTAGACTTCGTCCGCCCTCCGGGGGCCGCATGGAGCCGTCGAGGCAAGCTTCCGTCGTTCGGTTCGGGACCTATGAACTGGGTCTCCAGTCGGGAGAACTCCGCAAAGCCGGCGCGCGGATCAGGGTGCAACAGCAGCCCCTGAAATTGTTGGAGATATTGCTGGAGCGTCCGGGTGAAGTTGTGACCCGTGATGAACTGCGCAACCGAATTTGGCCGGACGAGAGCTATGGGGATTTTGATCAGGCCGTCAACGTAGCCATTGCAAAACTTCGGGCCGCGCTCGGCGACTCCGCAGACAATCCGAGATACGTCGAGACGCTTCCAAAACGCGGATATCGCTTCATTGCGGATGTGTCCGTGGTTGCCCCTACCACAGACAAAGCAAACATCTCTCTCCCTGTGGAAGATCATGGTCGCGTGGACAGAGAAGGTGCCTCTAGTCTTGCAAATTCCAAAAGCAACCTTCGACGTTATGCGTGGGGCTTTCTCAGCTTGGCGGTAGCGCTGCCGGTATTAGCCTTGGTTTTGTGGTTGTTTGTGCGCGGCGGAAAGGCCCCTGCGACCGCCTCTTCCAAACCGATTCATTCGTTAGCCGTACTGCCCCTGGAAAATCTTTCCAGCGATTCGGAAGATTACTTCGCTGACGGCATGACAGATGAATTAATCACCGACCTTGCGCAGATCAGTGCGTTACGTGTGATCTCTCGCACATCGATCATGCCCTACAAAGGCATCCGCAAGCCCCTTTCCCAGATTGCGCATGAATTAGGTGTCGACGCCATCGTGGAAGGGACTGTCCTGCGTTCCGGCAAGCAAGTTCGGATCACAGCACAATTGATCCGGGCCCCCGACGACAACCATTTGTGGGCCCAGAGCTACGAGGGAGATGTCCGAGAGACACTGGCGCTGCAGAAGCGCGTGGCTCGTACGATCGCCGAACAGATCCGGATCACACTCACGCCGCATGATTCGGCGGCACTCGAGTCCATGCCCAAGGTGAGCCCGGAGGCCTACGACAACTACATCAAGGGACGTTATTTCTGGAACAAGCGCACTGCCAGCGACGCGAAAAAGGCAATCTCTTATTTCAACCAGGCCATCGCCATCGATCCGAACTACTCGCTGCCCCACTCGGGTCTGGCGGAGATCTATCAAATCTCGGACCGCCCACAGTTGGCACGAGAAGAAGTGCAGAAGGCTCTAAAGCTCGACGATCAATCGGCCGAGGCGCACAACTCGCTCGCGAATCTTCTCAGCCTTTACGATCGGGACTGGGAGGGCGCCAGCCGTGAGTTCAAGCGCGCACTTGAGCTTGATCACAATTATGCTCCAGCTCACCACTGGTATTCCATGTTTCTTGCTTTAGAAGGACGCAAAGCCGAAGCGCTGGCCGAAGCAGAAAAGGCATATGAGTTGGATCCCTTGTCTCCGGTCGTAGGCGCGAACCTGGCAAAGATCCTCCAAGAGTCGGGGCAGGATGACAAAGCGATCGATCAAGCCAAAAAGACACTCGACCTCGAACCCAATTCTGCAATCACCCACGCCGTCCTTGGCCTAGCGTACGAGAACAAGCGGATGTACGAGCAGGCAATTAATGAATACAAGACAGCGGTGCAGCTCGGAGATTTGCCGGAAGAGACACGCGGGCTTCTCGGCCACGCATACGCCATTTCTGGGAACCGAACCGACGCGGAAAAGATCATCACTGAACTTAAAACGTTGTGGCCGACCCATCCTCGTGCTGCATTGGATCTGGCCGTCGTGTATTCGGGGTTGGACGATAAGGACAGCACCATGTCATGGCTACAAAAAGCCCGCGACAAGAACGTGCGTGACATTGCTGGGGTCAGCAGGGACGCCCACTTTGCCGACCTGCGCAGCGACCCACGCTTTCAGGAACTCATGCGGCAAGTAGGCGCCCCTCAAGGGTCGCAAGAATAACGCGCTACCCGCGCGGCGCCCTCCGCGTGGCACTTGTCACGAGTTTGTAAATTTCCTTTTGACAAACAAATGACACGGTTCGTGCGTCTTAACTCTTCCACCCCGAATCAAAGCTCTCAGACGCACTGAAAACAGCTTTTTTAAGTAAGACAGTTTTCAGACACCCCCGGGTCTTCACCACTAAGTAAGGCGTAACAAAACAAGTCGCGGCGAGCGGGCGCTGAAGTTCTGCCTCTCTCAGCACTTTGGGTACAGCTTTCAAATCCAACTTAGCAAGCACCTTTACGAAAGAGGAGAATCAATGAAACGTACTTTACTAGCTGTAGCTATGATTGCCGCAGTCGGCTTCGCAAGCCTCGCGCCGCTCGCGAGTGCCGAGGCCAATGACAGCGCCACGTTCAACCTGGTCAAGTCTGCTGGAGCGGCAGCCTGCCTTAACCCTGCAGCTCGCGGACGCGTTTCGATCAGCGATCTCGGCGCGGTTCAGAACCTGCATATCGAAGTCTTTGCTCTTCCGGCGAAGACGCAGTTCACCCTGTTCGTCGTCAACACTCCGAACGCACCGTTCACACCGGCGTGGTATCAGGGTGACCTCACGACGGACTCGCGCGGAAATGGCACCATTGATGTAACTGGAATCTTCAGCGACGAAACGTTTGTGCTGAATCCTGGGGTTCCAGCCGTTCCGGTCGAACTGCACCATTTAGGAATTTGGTTTGCTGATCCGACTGATGCGGGCAACGCGGGATGCCCTAACAACCCGACTCCTTTTGACGGCGACCACGTTGCTGGTATCCAGGTTTTGAACACGAGCAATTTCGCAGACGCCAACGGACCCCTGGGTCGGATTAAGTAGATTGTTGACCCTCCCCTGGGATGCGGGGTCGAACCTGGCCCCGCTTTTAACTCAACTATGAACGTGGTCCGTGCCAAGGACAGCGTAGTAAGCGAGCGGTTCAAGGGGTGTCACGAATAATTGTCATTATTCTATAACCACTATTTTAACAATCTTGTGACAGTTGGTTTCAATCGCGACCCTGATTGCGTGAATCTAACCTGAGGAAAGTTGCAACTTCTATATAGCATAAGGAGCACCGTGAAAAAGAAATTTGAGTTATTGAATGTCGTGCTGGTTCTTCTGCTCGGATTAACAAGTGTGGGTTGGTCCCAGCGCGCGTCCACGCGAGGAAAAGTAATATCACCCCAATCGAACCTTGAGCGATCGATAGATGTCGGCATTCGTGCCCACACGAATGTCGAGTTACTGATTCCCAATGGGAGCGGCCCCAACACATCTCTTGCTACAGCTTTCGGCGGGGTAATACCGGCGAGCACAACTCCTGCACCGGGTTTTGTGGCCGAAACTCCCGCTTCGTTGGGCTGCGTCTACTTCCTGGTTTCGACACGCGTTGCCGGTTGCAATCCAACCACTGCAACCCTCAACCCGTCAGGAGGCAGTAGGGTGATAGCCATTGTGGACGCCTTTGACGACGTCAACGCCGCCACTGACCTGGCAATCTTTTCGAGCCAATTTGGCTTACCGGCAGCGAATTTCACTAAAGTTTTTGCCAGCGGCGTGAAGCCGCCTCAGGATCCCACCGGAGGATGGGAACTTGAAGCTTCTCTCGACATCGAGTGGGCACACGCGATGGCGCCCAGCGCACGAATAATTCTGGTTGAAGCAGCCTCGAACAGCCTTACCAATTTATTGGCAGCTGAAACAGTGGCCGCCAATCTTGTGGCCGCTGCGGGTGGTGGTGAAGTTTCTAATAGTTGGGGTGGCGGAGAATTTTCCAGCGAATCAACTCTCGACAATCGATTTGTTAAGTCCGGCGTCGTGTTCTTCGCTTCCACCGGCGATTCTCCGGGAACAGAATGGCCTGGCGTTTCACCCAACGTTGTCGCGGCGGGCGGCACGACAATCAGCCGTAATCCCGCGACCCTGGCATTTATCGCTGAGCGTCCTTGGACCGAAACGGGGGGTGGCCAAAGTGTGTTCGAGAAGATTCCGACTTACCAGACTGCCATTGCCAGCATCGTCGGAAGCTCACGTGGTGTGCCCGATTTGTCGTTCGATGCGAATCCTGAAACAGGCGCTTGGGTCTTTGACAGCACACCAGTCGGAGGCTCGACCAGCGGCTGTTGCGGAGTCAGGGGATGGTGGATCGTGGGCGGAACGAGCCTTTCGTCGCCAGCTCTGGCGGGTATCGTCAACTCGGCCGGCCATTTCGCGACGTCTAGCGATAACGAGCTCACAACGATCTACAGCAATCTTGGCAATCCAGCGGACTTTCGCGATATCGCGATTGATTACTGCGGTCCGTTCGCCGGTCTGTCAGGCAAAGCGGGTTGGGACTTCTGCACGGGCGTTGGCAGTATTCAAGGCAAAGTTGGAAAGTAAGAAGGTCGCGCGGATACCTGGGAGGCAATTCGATCCGGATGTCCGCGCGATTCAGCAGATTCGGTCTTTCAGTTTTTCGATCTCCTGCAGCAAATGGGTCGCCGAAACCTCAATATATGCCTGTGCACAATCTCACCGGCGCCCCACTACCAAGAGTGTGAAAGAGTCAGGAAGGTACGACCGTGGAGTTGCGCCTGGCTTTTGATCGGCCATCGCGGTTACAACGTAGACTTCATGCGATGCGGGATTGAGCGTGAGGGTGCGGGCGCCACGCTGGGTTGGGACATTTTGTAGAACAAACCACTTATCTTTCTGTTGTTCGATGACGGTCAACGTTCCGTCTCCGTTTGAACTGAAGGCGAGGCGGAGTTCCGGATCGAAAGCGACTCCGTCGACGCCGTCTCCGATCGGAAGAGTCGTGATGGTCGTCCCATCGTTGGCATTCACGACCGCAAGAGTCTTGTTGCTGCAGCCTGAAAATAAAACTCTATCCGCTTGATCGAGAGCCAGGCCGGTTGGTTCTTCGCAACCTTTGATAGGCCAGCGGTGGACGACAGTCAGATTTTTCGTGTCGATTTCTGCAATTTCGGCGGTCGTTTCGACATTGACGAAGAGATGTCCTTGGCCATCTGGCACTGCGAACTCTGGCTTCCCTCCCAGAGGAATAGTGCCAACCACTTTGCCGGTCTTAGCATCAATGGCAGTGGCGTCTTTACTGCGGCTATTGAAGGTGAAAACTCGCCCGGACACTGAATCGTAACCGATTGCGTCTGGCCCGTTGCCCACAGGGATGCGAGACGTTTCTTTCAACGACATCGTATCAAAGACCGCGACTTCGTCGGAACCGCCAGCGGAGATGAAGCCCTTCGAGAGGTCCGGGGCAAGCGCGACGCCATGAACACCCTTGAGGTTTGGAATATCGGCGAGTTGTTTGCCAGTGGAGGGATCGACCACCATTACGTGTGTGCCGCGGGTTATGAAGAGGCGGTGAGCAGCGGCATTATAAGTAAGGTAGTCCCAGCCACCTTCACCGCCGATCGTAAGCTTCTGCTTTACGGCGAATTGATCGGAAGAAGCGAAGGCAGAGAGCGATAGAACAATTCCGAGGACAAATGCGCGAATGTGGAGTTGCATAGTGTTAAGAACTGTACTCCGCAGCAGTCTCTGATTCCAGTTGGGACCACTGTTTGTCAGCGAAGGAGATGTCGTATAGCGTATTGAAAGCCGTTCGATCAGATTATGCAGCCTTGGCACCCCAGGCGAAATCTGTATTGGCTGTTGTTGATGGCCGCGGTGAGCCCCGCCCAATCTACGCCTGCAGCCCTAGACCTTAAATCGGCTCTTAGCCTTGCCGAATCTTCGAATCTGGAACTTCGGGCGGCACGCCAACAGAGAGCCGTAGCTCTGTCCGGCGTCAAGATCGCTGGACAGATACCGAATCCGGTCATTACCTTCGCTGCCGCCCGTGATCTTCCGCACGAGAGCCTTCTCCTGGATCAGTCGATTGAACTTGGTGGAAAACGCGGCAGGCGCATGGACGTCGCTCGCGAAGAGCAGAAGGCGACCGATCTTGACATCAGTATTTTGGCAAGGCAGATACGCCATCGAACCCGCGATGCGTTCCATCGCGCGCTCTTGTCTCGTGCGCAGGCGGCTCAATCGAAGGCGGCGCTAGATCTTGCCACTCGCATTCGAGACGCGGTGAAGGACCGTTACGACGCGGGCGATGTAGCGCAGTTGGAGGTAATCCAGGCGGAGGTCGAAATGGCGCGAGCCACCGCCGATTATGAAGTGACGGTACAGGGTCAGAAGTCGGCAGACGCACAACTGGCCGCGCTTCTCAACCGGCCGCTAGATCGTGCTCCAGACTTGCTCGGACGAGTCGAAGACCTCCCTCATGTCGATGCGTTGCCTGCGATCACGGAAGTAGCATTTCGGTCCAATGGCGGCCTGCAGCGAACAGCGCAGCAACTGGCGATCGAAGAACAGCGGCTGCGGCTTGCGAAGTCAGCGCGCATCCCGAACGTGGACCTGCAGGCGGGCGTCGATCTTAATTCGCCGCCGGATTTTAATGTTGGTCCACGAGGTCAAGTTGCCGTAGCTCTGCCGCTCTTCAACCACGGACAAGCGGAGATGGCTCAGTCGAATGCGCGGTTGGAGCTGTTGCGGCTGTCGTTGATGGCACAGAGAACTAACACTGAGGTTCAGGTACTAGCTGCCTACTTTGATTACGAGGCGAAGTCGCGACAAGTGTCTCAATACAACGGAACGATTCTCCCTCAGACTGTGAAACTCGAAGAGATGGCGGAGGACAGTTATCGTTCGGGAAAAAGCAATCTGATCACTCTGATCGATGCCCAGCGGCGCTTAAACGAGACTCGCAAGGCATACCTCGACAGCATTTTTGCCGTACAAAGCGCCTTCTCCGCACTGGAAGAAGTCGTAGGAGCTCCGCTTGACTAAGATCGACAAGCGCATGGTCCAAACAATTTGCACCGTGTGCGGAGGAAATCTGGCGAACTTTCCAAAACGGATTCGAGTCGCTGTTCTCGTAGCGGCAGCACTCCTGGCGACGGCGAGCGGTTGCGGCAAGAGTGACTCTGGCAACGAAGCGACACTCGTTCCCGAAGTGACTGTAACGACCGTCCGCAAAGGCTCGATTGTTCAGAACCTGACGGTTAGTGGCAATTTGACGGCGCTTCCGAACCGCGACGCGAAAATAGCGGCGCTGGTTCCGGGAAGAATCCAGCGAGTACTGGTCACAGAAGGCGACTCAGTACATCCCGGGCAACTGGTTGCGCAAGTCGATCCCGTTTCACTCCGGGACCAGTTGGTGCAGGCCGATGCCGCGGTATCGCAGGCGCGCGCCAATGTTGAGAATGCGCGGATTGCAGCCGAGAGAAACGAGGGCTTGCTCCAACGAGGAATTGCCGCTCGCAAAGAAGTGGAAGACGCGAAGACTCAGCTATCGGTGAACCAGGCCCAGTTAAAACAAGCCGAGGCGGCACGCTCCGCGGCACGTACCCAGGTAAACCGATCGGAACTGCGCGCTCCGTTCGCCGGGACGGTCGTCCATCGTTTCTTAGGAGTGGGCGAACAAGTCGACGGTAGCAGTGGCCAACCGGTAGTTGAGATTGCCGATATCCGGACGCTGGAATTGCTGGGAACTGTGCCCGCTTCCCGGTTGTCGGAGGTTCAGAAGGGTGCGCGGTTCAGTTTTCAAACTTCAGCCGTATCCGGAGAAAGTTTCGCAGCGCAAGTGATCGATGTATTGCCGGCCGTGGATCCGGCTACTGACAATGGCACCGTTCGCGTGCGAATCGACAACGCAAAGCATCTGCTTAAGCTCGGTATGTTCTTAACGATCGACCTGGTGCTCAAGCAGACGTCGACCAGTCTGGTGGTGCCCAAGCAGGCAGTTTATCCGGATGAAGCTGGAGAGCCACACGTCTACAAAGTCACTGGTGACGAGGCGGAGTTTATCCCCGTCCAGTTGGGAATCCAGACGAAAGATCAGGCGCAGGTTGTTTCCGGTGTTGAGGAAGGAAACGTCATCATTCTTTCTGGTGGTTATGGCCTTCCCGAAAAAACCAAGGTGCGAACGAAGCCATGAACTTCGTCCGCGTGTGCCGACGGAACAGCCGCGCAGTTCTTTTGCTGGTTGGAGTGCTGACCTTGGCGGGGCTGGTTTCCGTCTTTCAGCTTCCTAGCAATATTTATCCTGAACTGAACTTCCCGCGAATCATCGTGCTGGTGCATGCCGGCGACTTGTCTCCGGACACAATGCTGGTCACAGTCACGCGACCGATCGAGGAACAAGTATCGACCGTCTTCGGCGTTCGCCGCGTGCGTTCTCGCACAATTCGTGGCGGAGCCGAAATTTCAGTGCTCTTTAGCCAAGAAGCAGACATGCAACAAGGGCTGCAAATGGTGCAGGCGCGCGTCAATGAAGCTCGCTCGTCGCTGCCCGCTGAATCTGAAATCCAGGTTGAGCGCCTTACGCCGGCGGTGTTTCCGATTCTCAGCCTGGTCCTGAATGGAAATGTACCGGATGCGGATCTGCGCGATTTTGCAGTTTACAACCTGCGACCACTCTTCAGTCGCGTACCTGGAGTTGCTCGCGTAGAGGTCGATGCCAGCGACGTACGGGAAATCTCGGTCGTGGTTGATCCGCAAAAAGCTCTGGCCCACCGCATCACGTTGCCAGATCTGGCAGACCGTCTACGGACGACGAACAGTGTCGTAAGCGTCGGGCGTCTCGACAGTGGATATCAACAGTTTCTCATCCTCGCCAATGCGCAGTTCAAGAGTCTTGAGGAAATGGGCAACAGCGTGGTCGGAAATGATCCGCAGAGCCCTGTGCGGCTGCGTGATATTGCGACGATTGAGGAAGGAATCGAGGATCGCAAGACCCTCGTTACTGGTAACGGCAAACCGGCGGCGATCGTTAACATCACGCGCCAGATCGGTGGCAACATCATTACGGTTTCGGACCAGGTGAAGGCACTGGCATTTCATGGAACCAATGTCATCCCTCCGACACTTCACCTGTCGACCGTGTATGACCTTGCTGAATTTGTACGAGAGTCAATTGCGAGCGTCCGCGATGCGGTCCTGATCGGCGGACTGCTGGCCATCATTGTTCTTTATGTTTTCCTTCGACAGGCTCGAATCACGATCGCCGCTGCAGTGACTCTCCCGTTGACGATCGTGGGAACATTTTTCTTCGTGAAGATGTTAGGCGGTACGCTGAACCTCATGTCTCTAGGAGGCCTGGCGATCGCAATTGGCTTGGTGATCGATGATTCGGTAGTTGTCGTGGAAAATATTTACCGGCATCTGGGAGCTGGTGAAACCGTAGATGATGCTGTCGAGAAGGGAACGCAAGAATTAATAGGACCGGTAGTCGGCTCGACCCTCACCACCGTAGTCGTGTTCCTTCCGCTTCGATACCTGCAAGGAACCGTCGGCGAATTCTTCGCAGCTCTCTCGCTCACTCTTTCGGCGTCTGTGCTTTTGTCGTTGTTATATTCGCTGACATTGATTCCGCTGCTGTGCGAGTACTTGCTGGGCCATGCAACGTTTCGGGAATCGTCGGTCCGCTTTATTGAACCTGTGAATCGTTTTTACGAGCGAGGAATCCGCTGGGCTCTTGCTCACAGATTACAGGTTGGATTGGTGGCGCTGCTGCTCATCGCTCTGCCTGTCATCGCCTACCTCAGACTGGGCACCGGATTTTTGCCGGAGATGGACGAAGGTGGGTTCGTCGTCGACTATCTCACCCCATCGGGCGCCTCGTTGTCGCAAACCAATTCCATTGCACAGAAGATGGAGCAAGAGGTAGCCAAACTGCCCGAGCAATCCGCGTTTTCGCGCCGCACTGGTGCGGAGATGGGCCTCTTTGCCACTGAGCAGAACAAGGGCGACATCCTTGTGAAGCTCAAGCCACGATCGCAGCGAAAACGGAGCGCAAGCGAGATCATCGAAGGTTTGCGAACTAAGATCACGAGTTCAGTCGCAGGGGTTGACGTCGAATTCGTGCAGATTCTGCAAGACATGCTCGGCGACCTGGAAGGTTCACCGGAGCCTGTGGAGATCAAAATCTTTGGCGCCGACGGCGATGAACTGGTGCGAATCGCCGATGAACTCGCGCCGAAGATCGAAAAGATCGAAGGTCTGGTCGATTTCAAGGGGCCACGGCGGGGAAATCCTGAGCTGATGATTAACGTGGACCCGGCGCTCGCCGCGCACGTCGGTCTCACCGTTGACCAGGTGTCTCAGCAGGTCCACGCAGGGCTGTTGGGCGCGTCTTCGACCGATCTTCGAAGAGCCGATCGACTGATTCCAATTCGTGTGCGCTATCCAAATGAATTTCGTTTCCAGGAA
>Ga0157374_10004568_pt1 | contig 11613 bp, 10 predicted proteins | sample M25metaG_FD_115308 | JGI IMG/M metagenome (GOLD analysis project Ga0157374, IMG submission 115308) | Miscanthus rhizosphere microbial communities from Kellogg Biological Station, Michigan, USA - M2-5 metaG | ecosystem: Host-associated > Plants > Roots > Rhizosphere > Soil | place: USA: Michigan...
ACGCTCTCATCGTTGTCGGCCCGGGTCTTGCCTGTGGCCAGCCAGGACTCGCGAATCCGCGAGATCAAGAACACCTCGTAGTCCATCGACAACCCGAATGCCAGGCAGAACAACAGCACCGGGACACTGGCCACCAATGTGCCGGTCGCCGTCGTGCCGAACGCGCCGAGGTGGCCGTCCTGGAAGATCCATACCAGCGCGCCGAATGCAGCGGTCAACGACAACGCGTTGAGCAGCAACGCCTTTAGCGGCAGGACAACGCTGCCGGTCAACAAGAACAACAGCAGGAAGGTGATCCCGGCGATCACCGACAGCACGAGCGGCAGCCGGGAGGTCACCGCTTCGGAGCTGTCGTGATTGATCTGGGCCCACCCGGTCAGCTGGACGTCTCGGCCGCCAGGAGTTGCGATGGCGTGCAGCCGATCCAGCTGGGCTTCCGACGCCTTCGAGTACAGCGGGGCGGTGGAGCTGACGGTCAAGAACGCGCTGTCGTCTTTCAATCCCGTTGCGGCCGAGGCAGGCCCGACGAGTGTTCCGTTGACGAGCGTGCCGCCCGGTGACGATACCGACGACACGTCCGGTACGCGCGACAGCTCCGCGGCGTAGCGGTTGAGTTCGGTCCCCGTCACCCCGGCCATGTGCGGAATCAGCACGGTCACATCGGTTAGGGAATTGATCGCAAAACCGGCGCGCAGCTCGTCACCGACCTGGCGCGCCTGCGCTGAGCCAGGTAGTACGCGGTCGTCTGGATAACCCCATTTGACGCCGAGGAACGGGGCGCCCAGGACGAGCAGCAGCGCGACGATAGCGATCCCGATCGGAATCGACCGCCTCATAACGGCTTTCGTCCAGCGGTACCAGATCGTCTGCTCGACCGGGCGCGCTACGGGGGCCGGGCGGCCCAGCAGCCGACGCGCGAAGCGGCGTACATCCAACGCGTCAAGCCGGTCGCCGAGCAGCACGATCGCCGCGGGCGTGACCACCATCGCGGCAATGGCCGCGAAAGCGACCACCGCGACGCCTGCATAGGCGAACGACTGTAGGAAGGGCATCGGGAATAGCGCCATCACGATCATCGACAGCCCGACCGGAACCGCCGAGAACAGCACGGTCCGGCCGGCGGTGGCCATCGTGTGCGTCAGCGCCTCCTCCCGTCCTGCACCGTCGGCCACCTCGTCACGGAACCGGCTGACGATCAGCAGCGTGTAGTCGATGGCCAACGCGAGCCCCAGCGCGAGAGTCAGATTCAATGCGAACACCGACACTTCGGTGGCGAACGTGATCGCGCGCATCACCGCCATCGAGCCGAGGATCGCGAACATGCCGACCGCCAAAGGCAGCGCCGCCGCGAGCAGGCCGCCGAAAACCCAGACCAGCAGCCCGAAACTCAGCGGGACCGCGATGGCTTCCATCACCAGCAAGTCTTTGTTGGTTTGGTCGATGGTCTGCGCATAGCTCATCACCTCCCCGCCCGCCCTGACCGTGACGCCGTCGACGTGCGGCAACAGATCCCTCACCTGTTTCGCGTGCTCCTGTGTGCCGGTCTCACCACCCGCGATGCCGGCGATGATCAGCCCCGTCCTGCCGTCCCGGCTGACCAACGCCGCCTCACCCTGCGGCGGCGTGGTCCAGGCCGACTGCAGTCCGGTCACGAAGGGCAGCCTCTTCAACTGCGCAACGAGATCGGTGCCGACGGCCCATGCGCCCTCGCTGTGCACCCCCGCAGTAGAGGTCACCGCAATGATCATCTGATTGTCACCAAGGCCGAATTTGTCTGACAGCAGCCGCGACGCCTGCCATGACTCCGAAGTCGGGTCTTGGAAACCGCCATTGGCCAGACTCTTGGTGACCGGGATACCGAAGATTGCCGCGCCGACCATCACCAGCACCGCGATGGCGATGATTCGCCGCGGCGCTGCGATGGCCAGTGTGGCAATTCTGTCCAGCACTACGGTGCCCTCCGGCTGGGCCGCAAGCCGGCTTCGTCCACGCTGACAACGGCGGATCTACTCGCTGTGCCCTGGCCCGGCCCCAAGGTGGTAACTGACATGAGCGCAGCGTAGGAGCGCCCGGCTGTCGTGACCCGCGTAGTCACCTACCTGTTTATCCGCGGCGAAGGCGAAACTCGCCTGTAGCGTTGGGACGATGTCATGGGACGTCGGTGGCGTGCGTATCACCCGAGTGGTCGAACTCGTCATGCCTTTTCCCATCGACTTCTCCGCCGAGGCCACGCCCGAAGACGTCGCCGCCGAGGCGTGGCTCATGCCCGACTTCGTTCATGCTGAGGCCAGTACCTGATGACCTTGCAGACCGCTGATCCCGGAGATCGATCAACAACACCTTCCCTTCCTGGCGCACCTGGCGACCGTCCGGGTTCTCTACTGAGACAATCGATCTCGTCGTCTGCACCCACCTGCACGTCGATCACGCGGGTTGGAACACACGCGTCTTGTCGACGGAGAATGGATCCCCACCGCCCCCCAACGCGCGCGCTACCTGCTCGGGGCCGCTGATATCGATCACTTTGCGCAGTCACACGATTCCTTGCACGCGCCCGCATTCGCCGATTCCGTACCTCCCATAATCGACGCCGGGCTCGGCGACCCCGTGGAAACCGCATGGCCCTCACTGGCGAGGCCTACTCAGGAGCACGCCGGGCACAACCCGGGCATATGAGCGAGCGCTATGTGATCACCGGTGACGTACTGCACCATCCGATCCAATGCCGTCATTCCGAGTCATCGAATTCTCGGCCGGACCTCCGGCGGCAACGACCCGTGAGATGTCACCATCATGCGGTGAGCGGGTCACCGATTCCCCGCACCGGCCAGGAGCTGCCCAAGTTATGAGCCCGACCAACCCCTGGCGGCACCCTCCCGGCGTCCCCCGCTGCGAACAGCCTCGCGCGGAAGGGCGCTTCTTCCTCCCCGGCGGTCGGCGGCTGGGCTATGCCGAGTTCGGCGACCCGTCCGGGGCGATCGTTCTCTGGTTCCACGGCACGCCTGGTGGCCGGCGTCAGTTCCCGCTCGTCGGGCGCCGCGCTGCTGAGAAGCTCGGCCTGCGCGTCGTGCTGGTGGAGCGACCGGGATCGGGCTTGTCCGACTCGCACGCCTACGAGCAAGTGGCCGACTGGGCCATCGACATGGCCCACGTGGTGGACGCCCTCGGTGCCGACCGGCTCGGCGTCGTCGGCCTCTCCGGCGGCGGCCCATACGCACTGGCATGCGCCGGATCTTCGGCCCTCGCCCGTCCAGTCGCGGCCGTCGCCGTGCTTGGCGGCGTTACCCCATCGGTTGGACCCGACGCCGGTACCAGCGGCGCCATCGAGTTGGCGCGCACGTTTGCCCCTGCGCTGTCGGCTTTGCGCAGGCCATTGGCCGCGGCCACAGCGGCGATGCTGCTGCCGATACTGCCTCTCGCGCATTTCGCTTACCGAGGGTTCTCCGGCCTCATGCCGGAAGGCGACAAGCGGGTCTTCGCCGACCCCGGCATCGAGGCGATGTTCGTGGACGACATCCTTGTCGTGGCCAGGGGCCGCTTCCAGGCCATCATCGATGACGCCCGTGTTTTCGGCCGTGACTGGGGCTTTCGCCTCGCCGATGTCAAAGTGCCCGTCCGGTGGTGGCACGGCGACGCCGATCCGATCGTCACTTTCGATGACGCCGAGACGGCGGCTTCTCGCCTGCCCGACGCCGAGCTGATCCTGATGCCCGACGAAAGCCACCTTGGCGGCTTCGCCGCTGCCGACGACGTCCTCGGCTTCATTCGCTTGCACTTCTGAGCCGATGGCCAAGTGCCGCAACTATAAACGCGACAAGCACGGCCTTCCCCCGTCGAAAGCGCTGTCAGCTCCGGCCGACCGTGTAAACATACTCGGGGGTGATGACCTTGGTAATCGCGGTCGCCAGAGTCGAGCTCGGCTCGCCGCCCTGGTGCGCGATGTCGGTGTTGATGAGGATGACCAGCGTCAGTTGCTTCTCGGGCAGATACACCGCCACCGCCTCATAGCCGGGCACGCTGCCGTTGTGACCGATCCAACCGCCGAGATTGAATATCCCCAACCCGTATCCGTCCCGTGGCGGCTGGCCTGGAATGCTCAGCGTTTGTAGCCGTTGCTTCTGCATCTCCGGGGCGAGCAACTTTCCGGTCACAAGTGCGGGCGCCCAGATGTGCATGTCCTGCAGTGTCGAGATCATCGCGCCCGCCGCCCATGCCCAGGACGGGTTCCAGTCGGTGGCCGTGGTCTCCGCCCCGGACGCGGTCGTGGTGGTATAGCCCTGCGCGTGCGGCTCCGGAAAGGCGTTCGTGGTGGGAAAACTTGTGTGGTCCATCCCCAGTGGCACCAAGATGTGAACGCGGATGTAGTCGGGCAGTTTCTGCCCGCCGACCTTTTCCACCACGAGCCCCAACAGGACGGTGTTGGTGTTCGAGTACTGAAACCCTTGGCCGGGAGGGAATACCGGTGGTTCTGCGAACGCGTAGCCCAAGAGTTCCCGCGGGGTGAAGTTGCGGTAGGGGTCGGCGACGAGTGCCTGCTGGAATTCCGTCGTGTTGGCGTAGTTCTCGAGCCCGCTTCGCATGCGCGCCAGCTCTCGCAGTGCGATCTTGTCGCCGTTTGGAACCCCGTCGATGTACTTTGCGATTGGATCATCGAGCCCGATCTTGCCCTGCTCGGCGAGTTGCAGTATTGCGGTAACGGTGAATGTCTTTGTCATGCTACCGATTCGGCTGTAGACATCGGTCTTCATGGGCGCACCGGTGGCCTTGTCTGTGACTCCCACCGCTCGGACGTATCGGCCCTCCGGACCCCATATGCCGATGATTGCGCCGGGGATCGAGGCAGCGGTCATCACCTGGCCGATGGCCGTGTCCAGCCGCTGCGCGGTGCCTGCATCGATATCGTGGGCTGCTTCGGTGTCTGATGTATTCGTTGTCGCGGTGGCCGATGACGGCGATGACGTCGAATCGTTGCCGCACGCGGATACCAAAATCAACAGCGCGACAGCCATCGTCGCGTGCCGTCTTCTCACTGCCTCAGCCCCATATCGAGGTGTTCGCCTGCACGGAACGCTACTCGCGCGACCACGTGTGCGGTCTCGAACGACGGGCTTCGAGCCGGACCGCAGCACTCACGCGTTGCGTCGATGGGTCCGAACGAAGACCGCATCGGCGCAGAGCCCAGTCGCGCCAACGAGTATTCCGAACAGGTTCCCGCTCACACCGAGTTCCTCGCGGTCGACGCTCGTCCGCGTAGACACCCTGACGGCTTCGTCCTCGAGCACGGCGACCGCGGCGTGCAATGGCAGTGGGTGGCTGGTGCCCTTGATGACGATGTCGGCGTGCAGGTCGACCGCGTCTCCGTCGGCGGGATCCGCCGCCGCGACGATCACGCTGACCTCCGGGAACTTCTCCACGTCGAAGAAGCCCGCCGACCGCAGATGCTCGTCGCGTTTCCCGATTCCCGTGTGCAACGACGCAGCAATGATGTCGATCCGGCCCGAAACCGCGCCCGTCTCGGTGACCTGACCCTCTCCCCTGACCTTCGCGAACCGGCCCGTCACGGTCATCGCGCCCCACATCGTCTTGTTCCTGAATTCGAACGTCGACCGGTCGGGAGCCAGCCTCCACTGGCCCACTACGTCGCTCAAAATCTCTGCGACCGTGGACATCTCATCATCACTCGGCAAGCTGGTTGACGATGCCGGCGAAGACCTTCGGCAGCGCCGCCGCGGCCGGCACGATGCGTGAGCGCAGCGGCGCCGACTCACTCGCCTGCAGCACCGCCGCCGTCAGCAGCCGATAACGCCGCGACATCCGGCGCCACTGACGGTCGTAGTCTTCCGGCCGACCGACGACAACGCACCCCACCAATAGCTCCGCACCACCGAACGCGATGCCCAGCCCCTCACCGGTCAGCGCGTCGACATAGCCCGCCGCATCACCCGCCAACAGCACCCGTCCCGCCACTCGGCTCCGAACCTTCTGCCGCAACGGACCGGCCGCCATGTCTGGGCCGTGCGGACGACCGCGCACCTGCGCCTCCAGCGCCGCGAACTTCGCAAGATGGCTGTCAAACCCACCTCGGCGCGAGGTGAGGATCGCGATTCCCACGCAGTCGTCGGCGACCGGCGTCACGTACGCCTCGACGTCCCGGCCCCAATGCACCTCAACGTGATCCGTCCACGGGGCGATCTGCACATGTCGGCGGATGCCCCACCGTCGCGGACCATCGCATGGCACCGCCAGCCCCAGCGATCGGCGGATCGGCGAGTGCAAACCGTCGGCCGCCGCCAGATACCGTGCGCGTAGCTCCCCCACACGCACGGACGCCCAATCCTGGGTGACCTTGCCGACATCGCCGTGCACGACCTTGACCCCCGCCGCCGTCGCCGCCTCCAAAAGCGCCGCGTGCAAGGCAATCCGGCGCACTCCTCGCCCCGCGCCGGACCGGAACTCGGCACTGACCCGCCGCTCGCCGTCCACATAGGTGATGCCAGAGAACTCCCGCCCATGCGGCTGGACCCCGAGGCGTTCCAGCTGCCGCACGGTATGCGGCATCAACCCTTCCCCGCAGGCCTTGTCGATGGCTCCGCTGCGCCGTTCGACGACGACCACCCCGAGCCCCGCCCGCGCGCCGTGCAGCGCGGTGGCCAGCCCCGCCGGGCCTCCACCAGCGACGAGCAGATCGATCACGTCAGGCTCGCCAGCACAGCGTTCTCGACCCTGATCCGCGTCCTCAGTAGCGTCGCGTTGAGCACCGAGAACACCAGCGCCGTGATCCACCCCGTCTGCACCAACGGCAGCGCCACCCCTTCCGCGACCACCGCGACGTAGTTCGGATGCGGCACAACGCGATACGGCCCTCCAGTCACGCGGCCCGCGCCCGGCACGACGACCACCCGGGTGTTCCACTGTCGCCCCAGCGTGGTGATGCACCACCACCGCAAGCCCTGAGCGAGCAGCACGACCCCCGACATCGGCCAACCCAAAATGCGAATGAATCGGCGGCGCATCGTGATCGCCTCCACCAGACACCCCGCGAGCAGGCCGGTGTGCAGAACCACCATCACCGGGTAGTGCCGCGCACCGACCTCGACACCGCCGCGCTGTCGGCTCCAATCCAGGTTGCGCTGCGATACAACCAGTTCAGCGACCCGTTCTACCGCGACGGCGCCGATCAACAGTGCGTACCGACCATTCACCTCAGTGCCAGCGCAGCAACACGAGTTCGGAACAGAAGCCGGGACCCATCGCCATCAGCACCCCCGGGCTTCCACTCGGCGGCTGTTTGGCGATTGTGTCGCGCAATACGTGCAATACCGATGACGATGACAGGTTGCCGACCTCGCTCAGCGAGCGCCAGGTGAGCTCGAGCGCGTTGTCGGGCAGACCGAGCGTCGCGGTGATCGCCTCGATCACCTTCGGGCCCCCGGGATGACTCACCCAGGCGCCGACGTCGCTGATGTTCAGATCGTGCGCGGCAAGGAAATTGGTGACGTCGTCGCCCAGATACTGTTCGACAACAGTCGCTACTTCGGGCCCCAGCACGATCTCGAATCCGTGGGTGCCGATGTCCCAGCCCATCGTGCGCAGCGAGTCGGGGTAAAGGTGGCTGCGCGAATCGAGGATGTCTGGGCCGGCGGGGTCGACCTGTTCGGCACGGCGTTCGCCGACCGCCACCACCGCGGAGGCTCCGTCGCCGAACAGTGCCCCTGCGACGAGGGTGGCCATGCTCGGATTGTGCTTGCGCGTGAGCGAGCAGAGTTCGACCGAAACCAGGACCGCGACGTCGTCGGGTGCGCCACGCAAGTAGTCGTTCATTCGAGCCACCCCCGCTGCCCCGGCCACACAGCCCAAACCGAAAAGCGGAACCCGCCGCACATCCGGGCGCAGCCCCAGCCGGCCGGCGATGCGGGCATCCAGCGACGGCACGGCGACGCCGGTGACGGTCGTCGACATGATGAGGTCGACGTCCGCGGGTTCTAGCCCCGCCTCGTCGAGCGCGCCCGATACCGCTGCACACCCGAGTTCCACCGCATGTTCGATAAACAGGTCATTCGCCTTGCCGAAGTCGGTCAGGTTCTGATATTCCTCGATCGGCAGCACGAGATGGCGACTCTGGACCTTGGCACTTGCATGCAGGCGCGAAACTGCCTGCGCCAGACCGTCGTAACCCGGAAGCTCGAGAAGCGCCTGGGTCACCTCAGCCTGGGTGTAGCGGTGCGGTGGTAGTTCGCCGTGTACGCCGGCGATCACACTTATGTTTTCTTTAGCCACACTATGGACACGTAGACGGACGTCGGTTGGGTTCATGTGATTGCCGACACATCTATCCGCTGTCCGTCAACGAGGGTCCTGTGCCACGGCGAAACGCCGTCGGCGTGGACGAGGCCGCGACGACACGACCTCGACCCAGCGCGTTGCCGGCCGCTTACCAGCGCCAGCCCCAGGGATGGAACGAAGGCCCCCAACCACCGTGCCAGCCGCCACCGTGCCAGCCGCCACCGTGCCAACCGCCACCGTGCCAACCGGCCGCCTCCACGGTGGGGGCCGCGGCGACCGTCGCCGGCTGGACCGGAGCGGGAGCGGCCGCGGCGATCGGTGCGGCACCGATAGCGACCGCGGCAGCGCCCGCCGCCCACATCGGTGTGATGTATTTCAATCCGATTCGCATAATGAAACTTCCTTTCGATGTCCTATCTGCCCTGCCTTTCCAGGTTTGCGCTGTATCGGACCGATTACGTCACCGCAGACACCCATTTGGTGACTCCGGCTAGCCGGTAGCCAATCTGTGAGCGATCGACGGCCGACACATTGAAAGTGCTCGCGCCTGAGCACTTTTGGTGTCTGTCGCTGTGAGGTGGGTGTCAACGCGCTGCAACCGCCCAACCGTCCGGGCTAGGTTTAGACCCGTGGCGCGCTTTCGGGACCGGGTGGCGATCGTAACCGGCGCCGGAGCGCGGGGCGGCATCGGTGCGGCGGTGGCACGCGCGCTCGTCTCGGAGGGCGGCCGGGTGGTGCTGGGCGCCACCTCCGAACGCGTGCATCAGCGGGCCGCAGAACTCGGCGACGCGGCCGTCGGCGTGATCGCCGACCTGACCGTCGACGGGGCGGCCGAGCGCCTGGTGCACGCCGCGCTGGACCGGTGGGGCCGGGTCGACGTGCTGGTGAACAACGCCGGCATGACGTCAGTGACAGCGGGTTGGGACACCGACGACGACGTCGCAGAGATGTCGCTCGCCGCGTGGGATGCGGCGCTGGCCCGCAACCTCACGACGGCATTTCTCATGTGCCGGTCGGTGCTGTCGCCGATGACAGCGGCCGGATACGGGCGAATCGTCTCCATCGGGTCGACCACGGGCACGGTGAACGCGATGCCCGGTCAGTCGACCTACACCGCCGCGAAAGCGGGCCTGGTGGGCTTGTCGCGGGCACTGGCCCTGGAGGTCGTCGGAAACGGCGTCACCGTGAACGTCGTTGCGCCAGGCTACATCTCCACCGATTCACAGTTACCGTTCGAAGCCGCCGCCGCGGCGGCGGGACCGATCGGACGCAGTGGCACGCCGGCGGAGATCGCCGCGTGCGTGCTCTTTCTCGCCCACGAGTCGGCCTCGTTTGTCACCGGGACGGTAGTGGTAGCCGACGGCGGCCATGGTCTGCCGGAGACTTGGCCACGGCCCTGAATTCACCGCAGCCCTGAGGTTCACCGGCGGCCGTGGCGAAGGGCGACCGCGGCCGGCCTGCAGCGGCACGGCCATGGCTGATCTCCGTCAGCTCGCGAGGAGCTCTTTGAGGACGTCGTCGATGAACTTGATGTCGTCGGGGTTCGCGCCGCCGCCCGCGAAGTGGCCGTAGACGCCCGGAATGACGCGCAATTCGGCGTTCGGGATGTGGCCGACCGCGAACTCCTCGTCCTCGGGCGGGAAGTAGAGGTCTTTGAGCGCTGGCACCACGATCGTCTTGGCCTTGATGGTCTTCAGCGCCGCGACCTGGTCGCCGTCGAACCCGCGGCCGGGCGTCGCGCCGACATTGCCGTTCTGCCAGGTCCACAGCATCGTCAGCAGGTTGTTCGGGTCGCGGCGGTCGAGGAAGAAGCCCTCCCAGAAGCCGACGAGGAAGTCCTCGAGCGAGCAGTAGCCCATCTTCTTGTACTCCTGCTGCCAGTAGAAAGCCTGCGAGAAGCCCCAGCCCGCATACACGCGCGCAGCAGCGCGCAGGCCTTTGACGGGCTTCTCGGTGTACCAGCCTTCCTTGAACGCGGCGTCCGCCGTCAACGCGGACTTGACGCCCTCGAGGAACACAATGTTGTGCTCGCTTGTCTTGGACGAGCCGCAGAACGGCAACGCCCGCTGGACCATGTCCGGATAGCTGACGGCCCACTGGTAGGTCTGCCCTGCGCCCATCGACCAACCGGTCACGAGCGGGAGCGTCTCGATCCCGAACGAGGTCACAAGCCTGTGCTGCTGCTCGACTTGGTCGTAGAAAGTGACGCGCGGGAAGCGCGCGGCGTTGTAAGGCGGCGGCGTATTGGACGGCGAGCTGGACAGCCCGTTGCCCAGCATGTTCGGGACGATGATGAAGTACTTGGCCGGGTCCAAGGCCATGCCGTCTCCGATCAGCCACTCGTTGTCCCAGTGGCGCCCCGAGTACCACGTCGGGTACACGATCGCGTTGCTCTTGTCGGCGTTCAGCGCACCGTACGTCTTGTACGCGAGCTTGGCGTCGCGCAGCGTCGCGCCGTGCTGCAGCGTCACATCGCCGAGATTGAAGATCTCGTAGTCCTGCGGGAACTCATCCATCGGAAGGGCACCTCCTCGTCGTCGAAAGCACCTGCTAGCGCATCATCGGCACGTCCGGCACCTGATGGATTATCGGTAACTCCGGTGTGTATCCGAAATGCCTTGATGCGTCTGATGATAACGAACATGGATGGGTTTTATTGGTAACCTGCGCCTTTGGCCGTGCCCGTCGTGATGCGGCATCGAATCACAGCCCTGTGCACAAGCTACTTGCAACCATTCGAACCCCACGCTTCTAGCAGGCGCTGATCGACACCGACCCGAACCGGGTGCCACCGTTGGCGCTCCGCCGTCCTTGGCTCCCAGAGCGACGCAGAATTCACTCGGGTGGCCGCCGAGGCTGCCCGCACCGCACCACCACGGGAGAACGGCGGCAAGCAGGACATCAAGAACTTCACCAAGGGGACCAGAGTCTTCTAGCCGGTCTTCGTCGACGGCGCGAACCTCTCGGTGGGTGACCTGCATTTCTCCCAGGGCGACGGCGAGATCACGTCCTGCGGTGCAATCGAGATGGGCGGGTTCATCGACTTAGGCGTCGACCTGATCAGTGGCGGTATGGAAACCTACGGCGCCTCCGAGAAACGCGATCTTCATGCCGGGCAACGTCGACCCGCAGTACAGCCAGTGGCTGGGGTTCTCCGGCACCTCGGTCAGCCCGTTGAACGCCAACGGCTCGTAAGCCCATAGTCCGAAATTGCCACGCGGAGCCGGTCTGGCGCGTTGGCGTCTCCAAGTCGTCATCAATTGATGACGACTTCGGGAAGCAGGTACCCCCTCGAGTCGGTCGTTGGTGGCGTCGCGCACATCCTCGCCC
>Ga0157374_10004570_pt1 | contig 11609 bp, 9 predicted proteins | sample M25metaG_FD_115308 | JGI IMG/M metagenome (GOLD analysis project Ga0157374, IMG submission 115308) | Miscanthus rhizosphere microbial communities from Kellogg Biological Station, Michigan, USA - M2-5 metaG | ecosystem: Host-associated > Plants > Roots > Rhizosphere > Soil | place: USA: Michigan...
ACCAGAAAAATGTCGTAGCCGCTGTCTTTGATCTTGGACACGACTTCGGCAATCTGCTCGCTGTCCGCCAGCGACTCGTTGATCGCCTCGCCCAATTCCTTCATCAGCTGCTTCAATTGCTGGTCCACTTGGCCCCCTGTAGCGGTAGTACTCAGTTACTTGGATGCCAGATCGGGTTACCGGGCTTCACCAAGCCACCGTCGTGTCCGTCATTGTAACCCCGAACACTGATAAAATCGACGCCGATGGTAAATGTGTCTACGGTCCGTAAATTGAGCATCGCAGCCCGGATCGCCGCCCAGCATGCCGGGCGCACCCGGACGGTCGGCGCCGTGCTCAAAGGTGCCCGCGCCACAGCGACCCATTTCGGACGGGTATTGCACCAGCTTTGGCTGGAGGTCACGGGCTTTGTTTTCCTTGCTTTAGCATTTATCGGGGCAGGCGCTTTTTTTCGCGAATATGCCCGCTACCAAGCCGGCCAAACCACAGCCGGACGCGTAGCTGTCGCAATTATTTTCACACTGACCTTTACCTGGTTCGGAGCTACGTCTTTCTGGAGAGTCTGGAAAAAAAGCTAAAGGCTTGAACCACAAAGGGCACGAAGGTACACGAACTGAATCTCATAGCTTCGAGGTTCCTTCTGGACGCCTCGAGGTTTCCTTCGTGAACCTTCGTGTTCTTGGTGGTTAATGCTTGTGTTTTTCTTGTGATGACGGATCAACCCAAAGCCGAGCCTCATCCACCCGCCGAACCTGAAACTTCCTCCCACATCCCCATTCGTCCCCGCTACACCGAGGACGATCTGAAGGCCCGAGACCAGGAACACGACGTGGGATACCCCGGCGACTACCCCTACACCCGTGGCGTCCAGGCCACCATGTACCGCGGACGCCTGTGGACCATGCGGCAATACGCGGGCATGGGCGACGCCGAGGAATCCAACAAACGATACAAATATCTGTTGGCCAACGGCACCACGGGCCTCTCCGTCGCCTTCGACCTGCCTACGCAAATCGGCCTGGATTCCGATCACCCTCTCGCCGTCGGCGAAGTCGGCAAAGTCGGCGTCGCCATCGATTCGATCGAGGATATGCAACGCCTCTTCGATGGCATCGAGCTGACGAAAATTTCCACTTCAATGACCATAAACGCGACCGCGTCGATCCTGCTGGCGCTTTATGTCGCGGTCGCCCGTCGCCAGGGGGCTGACATTCGCCAGCTCTCTGGCACGGTGCAAAACGATGTCCTCAAGGAGTACATCGCTCGCGGCACCTACATCTTTCCGCCAGCGCAGGCCATGCGCATCATCACTGACCTGTTTGCTTGGACCAACCAGAACGTCCCCGAGTGGAACACTATTTCGATTTCGGGATACCACATGCGCGAAGCCGGATCGACTGCGGTCCAGGAAGTCGCATTCACCCTGGCCAACGGCATTGCGTACGTGCAGGGAGCCATCGATGCCGGACTCGACGTCGACAAGTTTGCTCCGCGCTTGTCTTTCTTCTTTAACGCGCATAACAATTTTCTGGAAGAAGTCGCCAAATTCCGCGCCGCGCGCCGCAGGTGGGCCCGCATCATGCGTGAACACTTCAAGGCCGAGAATCCGCGCTCGTGGATGTTGCGCTTCCATACTCAAACCGCAGGCTCCACGCTGACCGCACAGCAGCCGGAAAACAATATTGTCCGCACGGCGCTACAGGCCTTGGCTGCGGTCCTCGGCGGCACGCAGTCGCTGCATACCAATTCCTACGACGAAGCCCTCGCTCTACCAACGGAGCAGGCTGCGCGCATTGCGCTTCGGACTCAGCAAATCGTAGCTTATGAGTCTGGTGTTCCACAGACGGTTGATCCGCTGGCCGGTTCGTACTACATCGAGGCCCTGACCAACGAAATCGAAACTCGCGCCACGGAATATCTGGGAAAGATAGAAGCTCTTGGCGGGATGATCAAAGCTCTGGAGCGTGGCTACGTCCAGCAGGAAATTCAGAACGCAGCCTACGAGTTCCAGCAGCAGATGGACCGCGAAGAAGCCGTGGTGGTCGGCGTCAACCGCTTTGCCGTGGACGAAGAGAAGCCTATTCCCATACAGCGCATCGACGAATCCCTGGAACGCAAGCAAGTCGAGCGTTTGCGGGCGTTGAGGGCGCGACGCAACCACGAAGCCTGGCAGTCCGCCCTGCAGCAAATCGGAGACGCTGCCCGCTCCGGGGAAAATCTCATGCCACGCATCCTGACTGCGGTGGAAGCCAACGCCACAGTCGGCGAAATATCCGACACCATGAGAAAAGTCTTCGGAGAGTACAAAGAGGCGGTGGTCATTTAATCCTCCGAGTCATCCTGAGCAAATTGGACGCGAGCGATAACTGGGATAGCCTGTCCAAGAAAGCCGTGAAGCGGCGCAAGAATAAAGCCCACGGCGCAATCCGCGGGAAAATAGCGGATCGAGAGCGAGCCCCGAAGGGGCGAAAGAGAGTTTGTGGGAGTCTCATCCGGGCCAGCGCAAACCGGCGCATGACCGGTCTCCGGGCGAGCGCTGGGCTAGTTCCAATCCAGTTGCCTTAGGCGACAGGTGGCCGGGCGAAGAAACTAATCAGACACCCGATAGCCGCACGCTTCGCGGCAAGGCGGGCAATAGTAGAGCCCGTCGCTGCACAGGCGAACATCGATCTGTCCCTGGCAGGAGCAGCAATACTTTTCGCAATCGCACTTCTCTTCTGACATGTCGCACTGCATGCAGTGATACTTAGTTTTGGTGCTGGTGGCCATACGCAAACTCTAGCGCGGGCCGAACGGCCGCGGAAGGTTCCGTTGGTAACCGCAAGGATCGAAAGGCCCTGCGGGAGCCTTTCTGTCCCTGACTGCGGTTGATTTGGCCAGTCTGCCACAACACTGAATCCGTCCTGGCTCCAGAAGTCCTTTGCGGAATCCTTAGCGAACTTCGCGGTTAAAGGCCTTGGATCTCGGACAGTTTAGAAAAAGCCAAAATCCTGACCGCAAAGGATTTCGCAAAGGACGCTAAGGAACCGAGATGAAATAAGGACACCACGCCCCTAGATCAGCTCAGTTGAAGCAGCCGCCGAGCGCATGTTAGGGTATTTAGTCTCACCATTACAGCAGCCCCAGCCACTGCTTTTGAACGAGGCCCCATTGCCCGCAGTTGAAGCCACTCCCGCTGTTCGAAAGACTGCCCTTAATTCTGTGCATCGCCAGATGGGCGCGAAAATGGTCGAATTCAACGGGTGGGACATGCCCGTTGAGTACCCATCCGCGGGCGGGATCATGGCCGAGCACAACGCGGTTCGGACGGGCGTGGGCATCTTTGACGTCAGCCATATGGGCGACATCCGGCTGCAGGGGCCGGAAGCTTTGGCTGCGGTCCAGCATATTTCCATGAATGACGCGTCGCGGCTCGCTATCGGTCAGGCGCAGTACTCGGCCCTGCTTTATCCCGAGGGAACCTTCGTTGACGATGTGGTCGTCCATCGCCTCGGCGAGGACGAATATTTGCTGGTGATCAACGCCGGCACCCGCGAAAAAGACTTCAACTGGGTGCTTGACCATACCCGCCAGTTCAATAGCAAGGTCGAGCATCTCTCCGACGATTTCACCCAGATTGCGATTCAGGGACCGAAGGCAGCAAGTGTGCTGCAGAAGCTCACCGACGCCGATCTCTCCGCCGTGAAGTTCTATTGGGTGACTCGCGGCACGGTCTGCGGCCTGAAAAATATCCTGATCGCCCGCACCGGCTACACCGGCGAAGACGGATTTGAAATCTACATCCCGAGTGATGAAGCAACCAGCGTCCGGGTATGGAACGAAATCCTCGAAGCAGGCAAGGAATTCCGGGTCGTTCCATGCGGCTTAGGCTCACGCAATACGCTGCGTCTCGAAGCCAAGCTGCCGCTTTACGGCCACGAAATTTCCGACTCCATCAACGTGTGGGAAGCTGGACTCGATCGCTTCTGCAAAATGGAAAAGCCGGATTTTATCGGCAAGGCCTCCCTCGAAAAATTAAAAGCTGAAGGGACAAAGCGCGCTCTGGCCGGAATAGAAATGCTGGAACGAGGTATCGCCCGCGACGGCTACAAGATTCTCGATATGGAAGGCCGCGAGATCGGCTACGTTACTAGCGGCTCCCCCGCGCCGTTTCTGAAGAAAAACATCGCGCTTGCTTATGTACCCACTGAGTTTGTTCCCCTGGGCACAGAGTTGAAAGTCGAGATCCGCGGGCAAGGAGTAAAGGCACAGGTCGTTCCAACTCCGTTCTACAAGAAACCAAAAAAGGTTTAACCACAGAGGACACAGAGAGCACTGAGGAAAGAAGTAAGGATTAGCTAGGAGCCAGAAGCTAGAAGCCAGGAGCGTAACGCGAAATGCCCTTCCCAACCGACTACAAGTACACCAAAGAGCACGAGTGGATCAAAGCCGACGGCAAGAACGCGACGATCGGCATCACTAGCTACGCTCAGGATTCGCTCGGCGACATTGTGTTCGTCGATCTGCCCAAGCCAGGCGCCGATATTACAGTTGGCAAGACTTTCGGCTCCGTGGAATCGGTGAAGGCTGTGTCGGATCTCTATGCGCCGGTTTCCGGCACCGTGACCGAAGTGAACGGAGAGCTGGCGACCGCACCCGAGAACATCAACAAGGATGCGCACAGCGCCTGGATGATAAAGATCACGCTAAAAGATCCAGCGGACCTGAATGCGCTGCTCTCGGCCGCCGACTATGAAAAATTCGTCGCGGAAGAGGGCGGACACTGATCGCTAGCGAGAGTTCAACGATCGAACTGGCTTCGAGATACATCTAAAGAATCCCTATGCGTTATTTGCCTAAATCACCCGCTGACCGCAAAGCCATGCTGCAGGCTATCGGGGCGCGCTCGATCGACGATCTGTTCGCTCCCATCCCGGCGGAATACCGGCTCGATCGAGACCTGAAAGTTCCGCGTCAGATGGCGGAATCCGAAATCGTAGATTGGTTTCGCGAGCGCTCCCGTGAAAACGGAGACAACTACGCCAGTTTCCTCGGCGCCGGCGCCTATTCACACTACCGGCCGGTGATCATCGATTCGCTCATCTCCCGCGGCGAATTCCTGACTGCCTACACGCCTTATCAGGCGGAAATTTCCCAGGGCACTCTACAAGCTATTTTCGAGTTCCAGACTATGATCTGCGAACTCACCGGCATGGAAGTTGCGAACGCTTCCATGTACGACGGTTCCACCGCGGCAGCCGAGGGCGTGATGATGGCTGTCCGCCTCACCGGACGTCGCTCGGTCGTCATTGCCCGCAGCGTGCATCCCGAATACCGCGAGGTTCTTACTACTTACGCGCATCATCAGAATCTCCCGCTGTCGACGGTTTCGTTCCAGGACAACGGCCGCGTCAATCTGGAAGAGCTTGAAAAATCCATCACGGCGGAAACTGCCTGCGTCCTGATTCAATCGCCGAATTTCTTCGGGACCATCGAGGACGCCAATGCCGTCGCCGAGATCGCGCACAAAAAGGGCGCGATGCTGGTGGTGTCGATCGCGGAAGCAGTTTCCTTGGGTATTGTCGAACCGCCTCGGCAGGCCGACGTCATCGCGATGGAAGCGCAGTCGTTCGGCGTGCCTCTCGGCTTCGGCGGACCTTACTGCGGAGTGATCGCCACTCGCGAAAAGTTCGTCCGCCAGATGCCCGGACGCCTCGCCGGCCAGACCACCGACCGCAACGGTAAACGCGGCTTCGTTCTGACACTTGCCACACGTGAGCAACACATCCGCCGCGAAAAGGCGACTTCAAATATCTGCACTAACCAGGCCCTGGTCGCACTAATGGTCAACATCTTCATGACCATCTACGGGAAAGTCGGTCTCAAGGAACTGGCGAAGCAAAATTTGGCGAAGGCGACTTACGCCGCCGCACAATTCAGCAAACACGCCAAAGTACTGTTTCCTACCTCGCCACGCTTCAATGAATTTGTAGTTCGTACCAGCGAAGATCCCTACGCCATCAACAGCCGGCTGCTTGGGCATCAGACCGTCGGTGGTCTGCCGTTAAAAAAGTTTTACCCCGAGTTGGGCAATGCTGCTTTGTGGTGCTGCACGGAACTGACCACTCGCAGCGCGATCGATACCGCGGTCGGCTTGGTCGCCGAAAGCGAGCGTTCGGTAAGTGCTGCCAAAGAAGAAGTGGACGCGCAGGAGGTGGCACGATGAATCCCAAGACAAATAAGGCCACCCGGCACGTCAACCAGAACGAAGGCTTGATTTTCGAGAAGTCGTCTGCAGGAAAAGCGGCATGGAAACTGCCTCCGCTCGATGTTCCCGAGGTCGATACCGCCGCGCTCTTAGGGTCCTCCGAAAGAAAAGATCTGGGCCATATGCCCGAAGTGAGCGAGATCGAAATCATCCGCCACTTCACCCGGATTTCCACCTGGAACTACGCCATTGATTTGGGAATGTATCCCCTGGGTTCGTGCACGATGAAGTACAACCCACGAGTAAATGAACTGGTAGTGCGCCTCGAGGGGCTGGCCAATGGACATCCGTACCAGCCGGAACGTATTTCGCAAGGCGCGCTGCGCATCATCAAGACCCTGAGCGAATGCCTGACCGAAATCACCGGCATGGACGCCATCACCCTGCAACCCGCCGCCGGCGCGCATGGCGAGCTGACCGGACTGCTGATGGTCCGCGCCTACCACGAATCAAAAGGCGGCCCACGCAAGAAAATTCTGATCCCAGATTCCGCTCATGGAACTAACCCGGCGACCGCCTCGATGGTCGGCTATGCAGTAGAAAATTTGAAATCGAACGCTCAGGGCATGGTGGATGTAGCCGCTCTCACTTCGCAGATGAATGAAGATGTCGCGGCCCTCATGCTCACAAATCCCAACACGCTGGGTGTCTTTGAGCAGGAGATCCACAAGATCGCAGAGATCATGCACGCCAAAGGCGGCCTGCTCTACATGGACGGCGCCAACATGAACGCGCTGGTCGGTAAGGTCCGTCCCGGTGACTTCGGCGTTGACGTCATGCACCTGAATCTGCACAAGACTTTCTCGACGCCACACGGTGGCGGCGGCCCCGGCTCCGGCCCGGTGGCCGTGAAACAAAAGCTCGAGCCGTTCCTGCCGACTCCAGTGCCGATCACGAAATCCGATGGCACTCTGGGTTTCGAATACAACCGTCCGCAATCCGTCGGACGAGTACGCGCGTACTACGGCAATTTCGGAATGTTCGTCCGCGCGCTGGCTTACATCATGGCCAACGGCCCCGACGGCCTGCGCCAGACCACCGAAGACGCCGTCCTCAACGCCAATTACATTCGCAAGGGCCTCGAAGGCGTGTTCGATCTGCCGTATTCCACCCCGAGCATGCACGAGGTTGTGTTCAGCGATAAACTGCAGGCGAAAAAAGGCGTGAAGACCATGGACATTGCGAAGCGCCTGATCGACTACGGCTTCCATCCCTATACGACTGCCTTCCCGCTGATCGTGCCCGGCGCGTTGATGATTGAACCCACCGAAAGCGAACCGAAAGAAGAGCTGGATCTGTTCGTCGAAGCCATGAAAGCGATTGCCGAAGAGGTCGAGGAAAATCCGCAGACCGTATTGGACGCGCCTCACTCGACAAGAATTTCCCGCCTGGACGAAACTGCCGCAGCCCGCAAGCCTGTGCTTAGGTGGAAGCCCGTAGCCTAACGGGAGCCACCCGTTTCCGATCATGATTCCATTAATGCGCACCACAGACGCCTCTGTGTCCTCCGCGCCAGCTGTGATTAAATCTTTTCGTTGCCGACAACCGGAAGAAAGTCGTCTGAAATGCCTGCCGGCGTTTTCTCGTCCCCCGAAAAGCGCAACGTTGTGTTGTGTCTCCTGCTGGTAGTCGCGACGTTAGCGCTCTACAACCCGGTCAACCGTCATCCTTTCGTTAACTACGACGACGATCGTTACGTCACCGAGAACCCACATGTCCACAATGGCCTAACCTGGGATACGTTCACCTGGGCTCTGACCGCTACGGAGCAGGGCAACTGGCATCCCCTCACCTGGATGTCGCACGCGCTGGATTGGCAACTCTTCCACCAGAATCCCACGGGACACCACTTCACCAGCCTCCTGATTCACTCCACAAATGCAGTCCTATTATTTCTATTTTTGATTTATGCCACCGGACGCGTCGGATCAAGTTTCTTCGTGGCGGCGATATTTGCGCTTCATCCCATCAACGTCGAATCGGTGGCCTGGATCGCCGAGCGCAAAAACGTCCTCAGCACATTCTTCTTTCTTGCGGCACTCCTCGCATATTGCTGGTACGCGAAAAGACCAGACTGGCGCCGATACCTGGCATTCGCGGCGCTGTTTGTTTTGGGGTTGATGTCGAAGCCGATGGTCATCACGCTTCCGTTTGTCCTCTTGCTGCTGGACTACTGGCCGCTGGGCAGGATGCAGGGGAGTCCAGCAAACGGAGAAGTTCCACAGTTATCCCTTTCGCGATTGCTGTTCGAGAAACTACCGCTGCTCGTTCTCTCTGCCGCCAGTGCAGTCGTCACTATGAAAGCCCAGCAGGCAGGCGGCGCCGTGCGCTCGACCGCCCAGTTTTCGCTCGCAGTGCGTCTCGAAAATGCGGTGGTGGCCTACGCGACGTACTTATGGAAGATGATCTGGCCGTCGCATCTTGCACCGCTCTATCCCCATCCTGGCGATTCGCTGGCGGTGTGGCAGATCGTGATTTCCGCACTCGTCCTGCTCGCTGTGACGGCTGCGGTTGTGCGGTTCCGCTCCAGAAGATATCTGCTGACGGGCTGGCTCTGGTTTCTCGGGACCTTGATTCCAGTGATTGGCCTGGTGCAGGTCGGTGACCAGGCGATGGCTGATCGCTACGCCTACATTCCGCTCATTGGAATTGTTGTGATGATCGCGTGGGCAGCGGCCGAACTTGCTGATTCGCTCCAAATTGGTTTTGGCGCTCGCGCGATTGCCGCCGCGTGCGTTCTTCTCGCGCTCTCTTTCGCGACGCACCGCCAACTCGGATACTGGTCGAGCAGTTACGATCTATGGGAGCACGCGCTCGCAGTCACCGATAAAAACTTTATCGCCCAGGACAATCTGGGCGGCGCCCTGCTGCTGCTGGGCAAAGCTGACGAAGCCTATCCCCACTTTCAGACCGCTGCTGACATCAATCCAAAAGATCCCATGAGCCATGCCAACCTGGGTGCCTACCTGCAAGAGCATGGACGCCTGCCCGAGGCGATTGAGCAGCACAACCGCGCTATCAGTCTTACGTCCGATGCCGGCTTGCTGGCCTCGACCTATGCCAATCTCGGAACCGCCTATCGCAAACTCGGAGAAGATGAAAAAGCCCGCGAGAGTTACGATCAGGCGCTTCGCCTGAATCCGAATCAGTCCAATGCATATCTTGGTTTGGGTCAGTTGCTGGAAAAACAGAACCGGGTGGATGAAGCGATCACTAATTATTCAAGAGCAGTCGAATTGCGACCGACAGATACAGGATTTCTGCTTCTCGGGCATGCGCTTGAAAGTACTGGCCGCCGCTCGGAAGCGCTCGCCGCATACGAGTCTGCCTTACAACTGTCGCCCGACATGCCAGAAGCGCAGCATGCGGTGGATGCGCTGTCTGGCAGGCGCTGACTTCCACCGCACGCGTTCATATCTTCAAAAACTACTTCTTCTGGCTGATGTCCACGGTAGCGCGCGTTTTCTCCCAGTCCAGATGCATGGCACAGGCTGAGCCGGTCTGATCGAAACCGATCGTGAAATTTTCCATCGGCGACGACAATGCCGATACCTTCATGTCCACCCTGGTGAAGTCATCGCCTTCGCCAGGATACGGAATGCCCCACTCACCGGTTTTCTTGCTGATGATCAATACCCACTTGTCGGCATTGGGGATGGTGAAAATCGTGTAGCTTCCTGCAGGGACGTCCTTGCCGCCGACGTTAAGGTTCGTGTCTGTGACCAGAGTGGTCGCCTCGTTGGCTCCGGCGCGCCACACCTCGCCGTAGGGCACCAATCCGCCGAAAATCTTGCGGCCTTTAGTGCGCGGACTGGAATAGTCTGACTTAACGGTCTTGCCGTCGCTGAATTTACATTGAGCCTGGGCGGCTGGGCTGGGACGCTTACTCGCATCCTGAGCGCAAGCCAACAAGGCAAATACGGGCAACAACAGAACGACGAGTGCGATGCGCATTTTCATGATTGTCTCCTTAAGTAAGCTTCTAGCTTCGAGCTTCTGGCTCCTAGCTTTTAGCGACAGGCCGTAGCTAGAAGCCAGAAGCTAGTAGCTCTCTTTCCCCTTTGACGTAACCTTCAAAACTTGGACAGCAAACGTCCGCAATTATGCTCCGCTCCACCCACTCGGTACAATTACTCCATGCCGGTATTCGACGAAAAGCAGGAAGAACTGGAGCATTACGAAACAATGATGGGCATCCCCCGAGGACGGCTGGCCGTCACTATGGACATGATCACCGACGCCATGGCCCTCGTAGGCCAGCACGGCGTCTATTGCCAGAGCCAGCGCTGGCCCGGCAAGCCGGTGATGGATATTCAGCTCATCATGAAGGGTCTGACCGACGCAAAGGAATTAATTCAGAGCGTGATGGCGGAGTTGAGCAAACAGGCACAAAAAACGCCTGAGTACATCGCGGAAAGATGGGATTGTCCTGTAGCCACAACCTCACTCCAGCGCAAGGCCCGAGGCGATTAGTCCAGAGAATGAAGCACTTTTTTGAAGAAAAACAAGATCGTTTCAAACACAAGTCGCCTGCCCGCAAGTTTCAACCTGCGCACTGAGGAAAAAGCGGCATGGGAGTTAGCCATGTGCGTCTCCAGGAAGAGGGAGGCATTTGGCGTAACGAAACGACCGGGCGCAGACACCAACTTGGCCCTCTCCGCTCTTGATTTGTTTTTAGTCTTATGGAAACCCTGGTGTCTGCCCGCCAGCGTACGGATTTTGAGGATTATGTCGTCGAAGGCCGTCCTCGCCGATTCATCCGCTGGAATTTCCAGTTCTTAGTCGTCGTCAGAGGGCATGGGTTCGCCGACGATGTTGTAGTAAACCTCTTTGGATTTCTTCGCCTTGGCGGCGACGGTTTTTTGCGAAGGTTGGACTGGCTTGGCCGGCGGGATGACTGCTGCTGGCAGTTCGGGAGCTGGAACCGGTGCCGGCTTCATTTCAAGTGCAGGCTTCTCGATCGGCACAGGATGAGCTGGAGGCGTGACCATTGGGTCAGGAAGGACAACCGGTTCGGCGTTAATTTCAGGCGCAGGCACGACCGGCGGCACATTTTGGGCCACAACATTCTGATTTTGATTTTGTAGAGACGTTTCCCGGAAAACCGGGTGCTGAACCGCTTGAAGAGGGGAGGGTTGGGATACTGAGACCTCGCTTGGAGAGTTAGCCTTCTCTGGCTCTGGGAAGGTTTGCGCCGGACTGGCCACAACCCGTCCCTTCATGCTCTTACTTCTCTGCCCTTGGGGACGCTGGACGAAGTAATTCAATATCGCTGCCACCAGCCCAGCGATACAAACTTCAAAGATCGAAACGAACAATTCAGGATAGTTATAGGGCCGCTGCACGAAAGAGGTGGGCAATC
>Ga0157374_10004573_pt1 | contig 11607 bp, 7 predicted proteins | sample M25metaG_FD_115308 | JGI IMG/M metagenome (GOLD analysis project Ga0157374, IMG submission 115308) | Miscanthus rhizosphere microbial communities from Kellogg Biological Station, Michigan, USA - M2-5 metaG | ecosystem: Host-associated > Plants > Roots > Rhizosphere > Soil | place: USA: Michigan...
CGCCTTCAGTGCAGCTTGGCCCGCTTCGCGTTCGATAGCTTCCAATCGTTGGCGAACCAGTTGCTGATTGCTTAGAAACGCTTCGAATCGCTGTACTCGTTTAGCCTGTTCCTCAACACGCGTTTCACGTACCTTCACAATCTCATCAGCCACCGCCAGCCGCCGCTTAGCACGATTGACCAGTCCCACCGTTTCTACTGTCCGCTGAAGCCTTTGCTGTTGTTGTTCAAGATCGCGTCGTTTCGCCCGCAGAATTTCCGCTCGTTGGTGAATACGATGGTCGATCTGTGCGAGTCGTTTCTGCTCACGTCGCGCTTGCTCATCTAAATTGGCAATGACATTTTTTCCGTCTTTGATGAGCGATTCACGTTCAGCGATCAATTGGGAGCGGCGCGTCTCGGTCTGCATCGTGACGTCGCGTGTGGCAACGATTTTGGCAAGATTGTTCTTTACCAGATCAAGCGCTTCCTGCACTTTTAATTTTTCCTTTCTAGCGGCTTCTGCTTTCGCCCGTGTATCTCCTAAATGACTCCGCTGACGTGCGATGTGCTGTGCTTCCGCCTGCAATCCAGCCATTTCTTGCTTAATCGCCGCAAGCCCTGTTTTAAGTAGCTTGACCGTTTCAGATGCTTTCCGTCCGTATTCCTTGATTTCCTCCAAACCAAGCAAATCGGCCAGCAGCGTTTTGATCTCACTATTTTTATATTTCGATAAATGCCGCTTTCCCTGTGCGGAAAATACCGACGTAAAGAAAGTCTCTGCGCTGCCGAGAATGGATTCGACACAACACAGATAGGTATCGCTCTTGCCGTCCGACACCGTTCCATCAGCAGCGACTACCGGCATCCATTGATCACCATTTTGTACATGCAAATATGCTTCGGTCTTTTTCTTGCCGTTCAATCGGAAAATCAATTGTGACCGGTAGCGCTTTCCTTCATGCTCCCAAACGAGGTCTTTTACACTCTCCGGTAAAAACACATGGTCGTAATAAGAAAAACTGCCTAGCCCATCAGCGCCTGCGTGCGATGGCATCACGGGATACGGTGTCATGTTGTCCATGATAGTCGTCTTTCCACGCCCGTTCTTGCCGACAATCGCAATTAGTTGCGCATCGCCTGCCAGTTGCTGGAAATCCAGTTCAATCGTATCCCGTCCTAATCCTTTGTGAATGCCGCGGAATCCTTTCAGCGTCAGAGAAATCGGTTTCATTTAGTTTCCTTAGGTAGAGTGACGCCTTCAGTTTCCGTCGAAAATCGACTTTCTCAAGTCCTGTCTAAAACAATGTCAGGGCTTCCATGGAATCTTGACTTAAGCCTCGCTCATTACCTCTCGATAACGATTCCTTGCTATCGTGTTTATCGTTCCAGTTATTAGTCGAATGCTGAATAAACCGCGTAGCAATCGCTTCCGGCGTAGAAATTTGTAAGGCTTCTAGGCATGCCAATAATGGTTCCGTCTTCGCCTCCGTTGCTATTGCCCATGTTGCGATCTTGGCTGTGATAGCAGCATCCCGCGAAATACCTGCTGCTCGCGTTCTAACGACAGGAACAATACGGCCTTCCAATTTGACGCTCGCCGCACCGCGTAAGGTTTCCGTGATCGCGGCACGATCCACTTGATGACGGTCTTCTTCCGGCGCGGTCCATCGCACGCGCACATATGCACCTTCGATATCGAGCCGTTCCACCTGCTCCTGCAATACTTCTAAATTGGGCAAGCCGTCGAACGTAATCTCGACCGTTCGTTTGGCTGGTGTATCAACAAGTTTGAATCGCGCCGCTGTAGCGTCCACTTCCCATATCAGAAAACCTTTGTCGCCTTCTTCGCCATAGTGCAATCGCCCAATCGAACCTGGATAGGCAATGACGCGCTCGTTCTCCATCCAAGACTGATGCTTATGAATATGGCCCAGCATGAAAGCGGACGTTTGCGCACTGAATAATGTCGCTGTAGTAAACTCATGATCGAAACCAGCCATCGGCACGCCATGCTCGGTCGTACAGCCGTACACGGTGCCGTGCGATACGCCGATCGTGGGAATTCCTGAATTACGCGCCGCTGCATTGATCGGCGCAAATCCCTTCAGTAAGGACGCCAATTCCTCACCAACGGACTGCGCCGCATTGATAGCGCCAACAGCAGCCGCGATGACCGCCTTATTCACCGTCGGCACACACGAAAACAAAGCCAGTGCGTCAACAGGGATTTCCTCAAAGCACCATCGTTCCGAAGCCAGCCAACTGCCGTCCGGCATCAATGCAATTTGTTGAATGGTATCTGCGACGTGAACCGGATATTTGCCGCCAAGCAGCCGGAATACATTCAACGTTCCCGGCGGCTCATGTGAAAACGTGCCTTGCAGCATCAATACCGGACAGTGGTCTGCCAGTCGCCGGATATTACGAGCCAGTGCGTCGACAGCCGGGGCATGCACGTCGAGCGCATGATCGGTCGAATCCCCCGAAATCACTGCGCATGCTACCCCTTGCTTGATTGCATCATCCACAGCAAAGGTAAAACAACGATCCACTTCTTGCAGTGTGGCGCCTGCATAATGAATATCTGAAAATTGCGCTACTCGAATCATGATGGTTTTCGCTTTCTCTATTGTTCTCAGGCAAATGTATCGACTTCCGCGTTGATCTTGGTTGCCAACGCTCGCGGATCGTGACGGAATCGTTCGATCTCTTCTAATGCACGGCGGCGTCCGCCGGCATTCATCTTCCATCCGGCGCCCCACCGTTTTGCGGCATAAGTTTCATATTTCGAAGACTCGATATCCAATGACACCGCAGCATCGATTACTTGCTCGACGGTCGGCCCTTCGGAATCTGATTTGCTTCTGACTGTCGATGTGGAGGGATGCGCAGCAGTTTCTTGGAATCTTTCTGGTCTTTGCTGAGGAATATCACCGGCAGCCGAAAACGACGGAGCATCTAGCTCAAATGCCGTCGGGATTTGGTTTTGTGTTTGCTCTCTACCAATAAAATCGTGCTCGCAGGCAACAGGCACATTTTCAAATGGCTGTGCCTGCAACGACTGCACGGCATCTCTTGCATTTGCCAACAAGGCATCTTCATCCTCATTAGCACGCAGCAACGCCGAGACATCTACCGGCGCTTCCAATTCAATGATCCAATGTTTGACACGCACCGCACGCCCGTTTTCGTCGATGCGGGGCACCTCCATCAGCTTCTTGGTGATATAAAACGGTGTCGCTCTGCCGTCGAGAAATCCCGAAATACGCCCACCACGCATAAATGCAATCGCCTGGAATTTCTGAATAGCGGCGTTCATCGCATAGAAGCTGTTGGTTGCCAGTTCGAACGCATCAATCGACTTAATGCCGGGAATATAGAAAATGAACCGTCCCGATAGATTGCATTGCCGGTTCTGGTATTCTGGGCATCCTTCAGGATTACATAAGCCGCCGTTTTCAGGGCGCAGCGTTTCTTTCCTGCCGCCGAACTGGCGTATCACGCGTTTGCCGCTTGTATCTTTCGGAATGGGCGCATAGCACTTGCAATAACGCACTTGTCCATCGGCTGAATATTCCGACCAGAACTTCTTATCGTTGGCGCCCCAAGCCACTAATTGATGCGGCATCACGACATGCAACTGATCGGCGGGCCACAAGACAGGAAAACGATAGAGCCTCCTAACACCATCGCCCCGGTCCTCTCCATAGGCATCCATGATCTGTTGCGCCACTTGTGGATTCGGAAAGTCCTGAGCCCGCACGGTAAACCAAGGCACATTGCGCGGCGTCAGTGGATTCTTCAATTCCGGGATGGCTTGCGCAATTTCCCGCTCGATCTCGTCGAACGCTTTATTGGCGGCGCAACCTCGATCATAGATGTCCTTCGCTTTCGAATTGGCAGCGGCCGTTTTCGTCAGCACTTTGATGCCCGCGCGAATCTTTCCCGCAGTAGGAATACGTGGAACACCCTGCCCTAATATCGTCGGCATCGGTGCTTTTCCATTCACAGTTACGATAGTGGTTGTCATCATCAATCTCCTTAATCAGTGATGTCACCCACTTATATTCCCATGCGATAATTTGCCTTCAAGTCCTCGTTTAACGGAACGTGATTTCTTATCTACCGCTTGAATAACCGTAAATGGCGGTAGCCCCGCCAGCAGTCGTTTTCCCCATCGCTTGGTGATGAGACGCTTATCCAGAATAGTCACGGTTCCGTAATCCTGATCGGTTCGCAGCAATCGCCCCACGCCTTGCGCTAAACGAACACCGGCTTCCGGCAAGGTAATTTCCAGAAAAGCTGATTTCCCTTGGCTCTCGATCCATTCGCGACGCGCTTCTTCCAACGGACTATCGGGAATAGAGAACGGCAATTTGGAGATCACGACATGCGTACAGTATTCGAGCGGCAAATCCACCCCTTCCGCAAAACTTGCCAGGCCGAAAATCACGCTTTTCTCTCCACGATCGATCGCGCTGCGGTGTCTAAGGATGATTTCCATTTTCGGCAATGCACCTTGCATCAAAATGATTCGCCGTAACGGTTCCGGTAACTGTGCATATACTTCCCGCATTTGCCGTGCTGAGGCAAAAAGCACCAGCGTTCCGGCTGTGTTCAATAATGCGGGCAGCCGCTTGATCACTTCTTCGGTATGGGAAGACGCATCTTTGGGGTCGGTTTTCATGGCAGGAATGACAAGCTTCGCTTTATTCGCATAATCAAACGGAGAATCAACCTTGAGCAGTTTTTTCTCGCGCATTCTCGATAAACCGGTTTGTTCGAGAAACAAATGGAACGACCCGCATGAGGTTAATGTTGCCGACGTCAGCACGACGGCGCTTGCCTGATTCCACAACAATCTCGCCAGTTTGTCGCCGCCGCTAATAGGCGATGCACAAATCAGATAATCTTGCTGAGTGGATACGCCTTCGTACTTCTCGATCCATCGTGCAGTCGGTGTAGCACCGACTGCATCCTCCCGTAACATCAATTCCCAGGTATCGACAAGGTTTTCCAGCTTGCCGAGATAAAAGCCAAGTTCAGCCAACAATCGCTGGACCAGATGCGCTTCGGATTGCGCTTTGTCTAACATTGCCTCGCGTAATCGCCGCAACGTTTGTTGCAAACGTTTAGCGCTCGCCAATATGTTCTCGCCAATACTCTTTCCCCATGCCGGTAACACACCATTCTTGAATCGACGCGCCCGCTTTTCTTCGAATGCTTTCGTCTCATCGATCGCACGATATAAATCTTCCAGATAACCGACCAAGATGCCGCACTCGGTCTGCGCATCGCGATAATATTGCTGATCTAAAAATAACCCGAGTGAAACGTCCCTGGCCGTCTCTCCTACATCGGAAATCCATTCAATCGCACCGTGGACCGTATGCTTTGCGGCAAAATGATCGACGACTTTTGCCGGGAGGCTATGCGCTTCGTCGAAAACAAACAGCGTTTCGGCAACATCAGGCAATACAGTCCCTGCGGCCATCTCCAACGCTGACAACACCAAATCATGATTTGCGATGACTAAATCCGCTTCCTTGATACGCTGGCGTGCTGCATAGAACGGACATTGCGCAAAATACGGACACCGATTACCCGCGCATCCTTGGCGATCGGTGATCAGTTCTTTCCAAACGCTGTCTGGAACTGGCATCCGCAACTCATCGCGATCGCCGCTCCATTCGCCTGCGTGAAATTGCTTGTTCAACTGCGCGAGTAGCTTGATCGTGAATATCGCTTCGGATGGTTTTGACTTTTCAGAACGTTCTTCGGCAAATGCAAGCGTCTCCTGATTCGCTTCCTCGGCTTTGTCCGACAATTTAGCGATGCAGGCATACCGGCCTCTGCCTTTTGCCACGGCGTAGGTGAAATCGATGGGAAGAAAACGTTGTAATGCCGGAACGTCTTTTTGCAGCAACTGATTTTGCAGCGTCGTTGTTGTCGTGGATACGACCAAACGCTTGTGGCAAGACTTCGCCAGGATCAATGCGGGGATCAAGTAACCGATTGTTTTACCCGTCCCAGTGCCCGCTTCAATAACGGCAATATTGCGACCGTCCCTGTTAGATGCATCCGCTTCATAGCAAACACCGAGGGTATTAGCGACCGTGCCAATCATTTCCAATTGCGGGCGGCGACTCCTGAAATTCGGAATCCCCTCTCGCAAGGCATGCAGACCTTTACGAATCAGTTCTTTTTCATCTTCGCTAAGCATGCCACCACATTACCGGCTGCTTCGCTTACTTCAAGGGCTCGAAAATGCCCATTCGGCCTTGCCATTCTTAAATGAAGTTGGGCTGGTTCTACCTTTCGTCTGCCGTTAGAATTGCCATCGGCCTTCGTTTCAGGCTTCTTTTGAAAAGGATAAACCGCATGAATAAAGCTGAATTTATCGATGCCATTGCAAAGAAGTCCAGCGTCGAAATATCAAAAGCAAAACTGCAATTGATCGTGGACGCTGCGCTGGAAACAATTGTTACGACGGTCGCTAAGGGAGATCCGGTTGCCTTGATTGGCTTTGGAACATTTTCGCAAGGAAAGCGCGCTGCTCGTACCGGCCGCAATCCGCAGACCGGCGCGGCGATCAAAATTCCAGCAGCAAAGACCGTGAAGTTTTCTGCAGGAAAAGCATTTAAGGATACGGTGAATAGCGGCAAAGCGAAGAAGAAAAAATAGCGTTTTTAATGCGAAGGCTTGCTAGATGTGCCTTCGCTTCCAAACAATGACACGAGACGAAAGACATCCAACTTGCCCACTCCAACAGACGAAGCAAAACGCCTTGCGATGAAAGCGTTATCTCAAAGCAGCCTGACGGCTTCGGGGATTGGTTTTGTCTCCTTCCCCAATAGTGGCTTTCGTACACCACAGGCGGCCGCATCGGCGAGTGGAAAGTTACGACGGGAATTGCAGGATGCTGGCCTTATCATTTTCGACTCGGCCAATTCTCTGTATCACCTCTCTCCAACCGGCCGTCAATGGATTGAGAAAAATTTATAGACGTCAGAAAAAATGTAACTGTTAGGTTGAAGGGCATTAACAATATGGGTGCTACGTTTCAGTCATGCTAAGTCACATTAAAGTACATCCATGGATCCTGAGCTTTTAGTCACTCGCGTCATGCCTTACGGTTATTAATTCTATGTTCCGCCTTGTCGCACAGCCGTAGGCGAAGTTGAAGTGTGGTTTGTTGCGAGGTTTGCATGAGGAGTCTCCAGAAAATGTCCGGTTTGTCCTGATAATTGATATACCAAAACGACTTAATATATTGGGTCGATTGAAATTATTCTAGCAGTACACCAGCATGCCGCCTTACAAGCCGACACTTCTGTCGGCCAATAAGCGTTAGCCACACACATACCTCTGGCTCCAAACGATATGAACTCACACTCAAAGGTAACTACTTCTTTCTGGGCATTTGATGCATACGATTGCTTCTCAAAAAAGCTTTATCGGGAGGTGAGTGAAGAGGCAATTTCCCGCATCAATGTCCTGCTAGAGGCTTATTCTCTGTTCGACAAGATTGTTGTTTCGGCCGGGTATTTTTCAAAAAATAGGCGGTTATTTGAATCGATTGATCCTTCCGGCACAATCATAGAAGTTATTCCATCCGATGGATTAGTCCATGCGGAGACGCTGTCTCCTGCCGGTATTACTTTCGAGCGCTCATTATTTGAGCGGTCCGCTGAAGAATTAAAGAAAAATAGTCGAGAGTGGTTTCTTGAGCACCAACCTGGGTTTGGAAAGATTGATCTAGATGATGACCCGGATGGTCGCATTGCTGCCGCCGCCGACTCGTTCTATCTATTCCGCCTGTGGCAATGGGGAGCATGCAAAGAAATCGCCGAACTTAGCGGAGCGACAGTCCTACTTCCAAACTCTCTCCGCGACATTGAAATCTTTGATGAGTACACTCAAACGAACGATTTCATCATTAGAGCGCTTAAGCAGCTTAAAGAACAATTTGGTAACGATATAGCCGAAGTAGCATTCTTTACTGGTGATCCTTTTCAAGATCAGCTTACGGTTATGCCACCGTTGTTTGCGTTGTTCGCAGACATACATAAGAAGGATATTTCACCCCATGAAAGCTTGAGAAGGCTAAGAGAAGAGATGTCGGATCTTCGTGAAATGCGAAGAAAGTTTGAGGCCAAACTTCGAAGCTGTAACAGCTATTCCGAGAAAAAAGAACTGGTTCATGGGTTTAACTCAGATTGGAAGCGCGTTTGTGATTCAGGATTTCAAAAACCAAAACTATTTACTGCGGAGATATCGAGCGTAGAGGTCGCTAAAGCTGCAATTGACGCGATTGATCTTAAAGCCAGTGCAGGGACGTCTGTAATTGCGAAAGTGATCGAGTATGGACAGGTACGCAAAGCCCATAAGCGCTTCAAGGCATATACCCGGCTTTTCGACAAAGCGGGGGAAGCACTCTTGAGCGATGCTTTTTGTAAGAACCTAACTGAGAAATTCGGTGTCCAAACTTTTTATCGTTCTCGCCGCGCAAAATGAATGGTACGAAAGTACATTCGTGGCTACTAATCATTCCACTGGACCTGCGCGAATGTAGCGCAAGCCGGTGAATTAAAACGTTCAAATCTTACTCATGTTGAACGACAGCTTACAATTTCACAGCTGATCAACTTTGCCCAAGCACCACTGACTCTTTTTGCCGATAAGCGTAAGTTGCAATCACGCTTATCGACGTCGTATCAGTTTCCGTGAGCATCCATTTAATTTTGGGATATGGTAGCAATACTTCTTTTTCATTTACCTTGCTCTTGCTCCTAATTGCTTTGGCAATTCCGGCATCTCTTTATCGGCATACCAAACCCAGATATCGCCATCTTGTGTCTTCAGTGCTTTTTCCTTCGCTGCCCTCTCTTTGGGTTCCATAAAACCGCTGACGATATGCAGTGGCACCGGTTTATCACCTGCATCCAAGAGAAGAAGATTCGGATAATGCGCCGCCGATTTCGCGTCATATCGCAACGGCTTCATGAATCGACGCGACTGATCGGTCAGCGTTTGTATGAGTGGCAATTCATACATGCCCTCCACCGGAATCCAGTTTTCTGTAACCAGCATGAATGTAATCGCATTGATCTGATACGTGTATTCCCGTTTCGCGTAAATCAATGCACATAAAACGATCCGCAATTTACCCGGTGTATCGGCATCGCGTGCTTCCAACATCGAACCGAACGTTCGCTCAGCGCGTTCCCATGTCTTTGTCTCAATCAACAGCGGACAATCGGGCATATGCTTTACCAAGATCTTGCGGCCATAGGGGGAGGTTTCAACGGATTTGAATTCGCCAATGACAATCGCCATCTTGTACTGCGCATCGTCTTCAGGGGCATGCAAGACAGCCAGCTTTTCCCGACGCCGTTCCGCAATTTCCGCTTTTCGTTCTTCATTGAATGGCTCTGGAATATAAAGCCGTTCAGATAAGCGAATGCCCTTGGTTTCAACTTCATCGGCAGCTTCCAGTAAATACTTTCGAATGACACCTTGAGAGCGTTTGTTCACCATTGCGGGATACCACCGATTGAAGCCCGCTTTCTCCCATAAAAAATGCAGCAATGCCCGTAAACTCATTCGATGCCGCGGCGCATGGATTTCCGATGGCACCGATTGCTCGCCGCGTGGAACGGATTTACCCGGCATTCTCGCCAATGCAAAATCAACGCGTATCTCGATCGATTCGGGCGAATGTTCGATCACCGCATCCCCCATCAATTCACCAAGGCCGGAATGACTCCATTCCGGTTCGAACGATGGACAGGATGGCAAATGCTGATTGCCGGTGCCGGGCATACGTTTAACGAGATAGGATCGATGTTTAGCTACATACATTTCGACCCCACCCCGCACACATAGGCAACGCGGTCTTTCAGGCGTCTCGTAGATGCTGGCAAGCGCTTCTTGCAAAGTCGTATCCGTCGATAAAAACATGCGGCCTTTGATATAGAACTTTTGTAATTCCATGAATGAAGACTCCGGCTAAACCATTTCACGCACGACTTTTTGCAGTGGCGCGGACGGTTTCTGAATCAGATTTTTGAGAGACTTTTTATCTTTAATGCCCAAGGCTTCGCCGATTTCTTCTAGATCGCATTGCCGTTCATTGAGCTTATTTGCAAACGTGCGTCTCGCGTTCATCGCTGAAATACCTTTCAGCTCTGCACGTTGAAAAATCTTTCGATAAATTTCGAGAATGACGCCGCATAAGTGATGTTTACACTTGCCGTCGGTTTTGACGCGAATGGCCATTTCCCTGCCATCGTCTGTTAGAAAGAGGCGGCTCTTCGGATCGAGTCCTCGATAGTGATCTTTTTCGCCGATACCGAATCCTCTTTGCACGCGCTCATCAAGATAGGCATCGATTGCTGCAATGAGCTTGATGCTGGCAAAGAACAACGGGCGCGATTTGCCGTTCACCGTTACGGCTTCGCGGAATTGCGATTCGTTTTTCACCGAGCCGTCTTCGTTCAGATAATCGAATACTTGCAGACGAGCAATCTCCAATGGCCTGGCGCCTGTCGCAAAGAGCATATAGACCAAGGCGACATCGCGTTTCTTGGAACTGCTTCGCCGCTGCGTTATCGAAACCAAGTGATCGATTTCCTGATCGGTCAAAGGACGTCTCACCTTTCGGGAAATCGTTCTTTCGGCCGGTTGATAACGGCTAATCGCTGCAAGGTAAGCTTCTTTTCTCTTGCGCATCTCACTCACCGCGACAGGCCCATCTCGATTGAGCCCTTCGACGCCGACTGTTCTGCGAATAGCAAGGTCGATGACTTTGATCCGCTTCTCTATGGCTGATCGGGATAAATTCGCTTGAACAGCTATTTCCCGATAGGTCTTGCCGTGTAGCACCTGAATAAGAAGATCGATCGATTTAGCGGCCGAGGTTGAATCCATTGCGCCTATCCTGATTCACATTAATTTGGATAGTGCATCTTGTCTCGGCAACAGAAATGCAGCCACCCGGAAAGCCGTTCTTTTATGCGGCTTTTCCATATCGGCTGCTTGGCAGTAATCATTTACGAGAAGCATTAAAAATAGATTCCACCCAGGATTGTTCCTTGGCACTTCTGCTTTTAGCGTGGAATCCCGCCGGACTATTGCCGCTTTATCGGCACGGTGAAATACTATTTCTCGCTCATCCGATTTTCAAATCGGCGCCCTTCGTCAGAAGGTCCTGGCAATCGTCAGGCGTAGTCAGTCGATACCTGCCTCTTACTCTCTATTGAAACATCGCCGGTGGGAATTTTCGCCAGCGCTCTCTCGCCGTTCGCAAGCTCTTATGCGTCCGGCATCTTCTATATCCCATTGCGGGGAACTTCTCCCGCTTGGGGAGGCGTGTTCTCCGCATTTTCTTTTGGAGGATCACGCCAATGGCTTCGACTTCGATCGAGTCATCTTTATGGCTGCCCGGTTTTGAGCCGGAAGCCGCTGCTTTGCCTGATCTGCTCGTCAGATTGGATACAGCCACTAAAACTCCACGCGTCGTTCGTCGATTACTTCCCTATATCGAACCGATCGTACCGGCCTCTGCAACGCAAAAACATTGGCCAACGCTGACCGATGCGATGTTGGGCGCATTCGGCGGTCC
>Ga0157374_10004574_pt1 | contig 11602 bp, 9 predicted proteins | sample M25metaG_FD_115308 | JGI IMG/M metagenome (GOLD analysis project Ga0157374, IMG submission 115308) | Miscanthus rhizosphere microbial communities from Kellogg Biological Station, Michigan, USA - M2-5 metaG | ecosystem: Host-associated > Plants > Roots > Rhizosphere > Soil | place: USA: Michigan...
CCGACCTCATCCTCGCCATGGGAGGCAATCCGGCCGAGAACCACCCCTGCGGATTCAAGTGGTTCATCGAGGCGAAGAAGACCCGCGGCGCGAAGATCGTCGTCGTCGATCCGCGCTTCACGCGCACGGCCGCCGTCGCCGACTTCTACTGCCCGATCCGGCCAGGCACCGACATCGTCTACCTGCTCGGCATCATCCGCTACGCGATCGAGACCGGCCGCTTCCACGAGGAGTACGTCAAGCTCCACACGAACGCCTCCTACCTCGTCGGCGAGAAGTACGGCTTCGACGACGGCCTCTTCACGGGTTTCGACGAAGCGTCGGGCACCTACGACAAGACCGAGTGGGCCTACGAGGCGGACCCGAAGACCCGCTCCTACGGGATCGATCACACGCTCCAGGACCCGCGCTGCGTCTTCCAGCTGCTGAAGAAGCACGTCGACCGGTACACGCCGGAGATGGTCGAGCGCATCTGCGGCTCCCCGAAGGAAAAGTTCCTGAAGGTGTGCGAGATGGTCACGTCCACCGGCAACGCGCAGCGCTGCGGAACGGTCACCTACGCCCTCGGATGGACGCAGCACTCCACCGGCGTGCAGATGATCCGCGCGGCCGCGATGCTGCAGCTCCTGCTCGGCAACGTCGGGCGGCCGGGCGGCGGCGTGAACGCGTTCCGCGGGCATTCCAACATCCAGGGCGCCACCGACATCGCCGGCACGTTCGAGATCCTGCCGGGATACCTGAAGACGCCGTCGGGGCCTCTCCAGACCCTCGCGGAGTACCTCAAGGACGCGACCCCGACGACCATGAATGGAGCGCAGTGGCCGTCGATGAACTACTGGACCAACTATCCGAAGTTCATGGTCTCGCTGCTCAAGGCGCAGTACGGCGAGAACGCGAAGAAGGAAAACGACTGGGGATACGCCTGGCTCCCCAAGATCGACGGCAACCACTCGTGGATGTACATCTTCGACGACATGTACCGGGGCTCCTCCACCCGCGCCGGCGGGAAGGAGCCGGGCCCGGAGGGACTGATCACCTTCGGCATGAACCCGGTCGGGATCGGACCGAACGTCCCGAAGATGATCGGCGCGCTCTCGAAGCTCAAGTGGCTCGTGGTCGTCGAGAACTACGAGATCGAGACCGCGACGTTCTGGAAGGCGCCGAAGGAGTACGGCACGGACGAGGCGTCGAAGATCCCGACCGAGGTCTACCAGCTGCCGGCGTCCGGCTTCGCCGAAAAGGACGGGACGTTCATCAACTCGGCCCGCTGGATGCAGTGGAAGTGGAAGGCGATCGACCCGCCGGGTCAGGCGAAGACCGACCAGGAGATCATGGCCCGGATCTTTCTCGCCGTTCGGGACCTGTACGCGAAGGACGGCGGCGCGCTGCCGGAGCAGGTCCTGAACGTGACGTGGAACTACACGAATCCGGCGGCCCCGGATCTGACCGAGGTCCTGAAGGAGATCAACGGCAAGGCGCTCGCCGACATCCCGGATCCGAAGGACAAGACGAAGACGGTTCGCCTCGCCGGCCAGCAGATCGAGAACTTCGGCCAGCTCCAGGACGACGGGTCGACGATCTGCGGCAACTGGCTCCACGTCGGCGTCTTCACGGACGCCGGCAACAACGCGGCGCGCCGCTCCACCTCGGATCCGACGGGCCTCGGCATGTTCCCCAACTGGGGCTTCTCGTGGCCGGCGAACCGCCGCATCATGTACAACCGCGCGTCCGCCGACGCCGAAGGGAAACCCTGGGATCCGACCCGCCCCGGCATCGTCTGGAACGGCAAGCTCTGGGTCGGCGACGTGCCCGACATCAAGCCGGACTCGCCGCCCGGCGAGTACGGCGCGTTCATCATGAACGCCGAGGGGGTCGGCCGCCTCTTCGCCGCACAGCTGGCCGACGGGCCGTTCCCGGAGCACTACGAGGCGGTCGAGTCGCCCGTCGAGAATCTGCTCCATCCGAAGGTGAGCACGAACCCGGTCTCCAGGAGGTTCTCGACCGACAAGGACGTCTATGGCAAGCGCGAGGATTTTCCGATCGTCGCCACGACCTACCGCCTGACGGAGCACTACCACTACTGGACCAAGCACACGCAGGTGCTCAACCAGCTGCAGCCCGGGTTCTTCGTCGAGATCCCGGAGGGGCTCGCGAAGGAGAAGGGCATCGCCAACGGATCCCAGGTCCGCGTCACCTCGGCGCGCGGCTCGGTGCAGGGCGTCGCCATGGTCACCAAGCGCCTGCACGCGTTCCGGGTGGGCGACAAGCAGGTCTGGGAGGTCGGCATTCCGCTTCAATGGGGCTACGCCGCGGGGAGCACGGGGCACACCGGGCCGCTCGCGAATCACCTGACGCCGTCGGCGATGGACGCCAACACGTGGACGCCGGAATACAAGGCGTTTCTCGTCAAGGTCGAGAAGGCCTGAGCCGTGGTGGCGCAGTCGCTGGAGATCCGCCGGTCTTCCGCCTCCGTGTGGGGCAGCCTCTCCGGCGCGCGGAGCGTCGCGACCGTCGCCAAGTACATCGACACCACGACCTGCATCGGGTGCAAGGCCTGCGAGGTCGCATGCCAGGAGTGGAACGACCTGCGGCCCCTGGCCACGGAGCAGGTCGGGACGTATCAGACGCTGCCGACGCTCGACGCCCAGTACTGGAACCTGATCCGCTTCAACGAGCTCGACTTCGAGGGCGGCCTCGCCTGGCTCATGCGCAAGGACCAGTGCATGCACTGCGACGATCCCGGGTGCCTGGCCGCGTGCCCGGCGCCCGGCGCGATCGTCCAGTACGAGAACGGGATCGTCGACGTGAACCCGGACCAGTGCATCGGCTGCAAGTACTGCGAGACGGGCTGTCCATTCGACGTGCCGCGCTTCTCCCGGACGACCGGAAAGATGGCCAAGTGCACGCTCTGCGTGGATCGCGTGTCGGTCGGCCTCGAGCCCGCCTGCGTCAAGGCGTGCCCGACCGGCTGCCTCCACTTCGGGACGAAGGAGGACATGCTCGTCATGGGGCAGACCCGGGTCGAGCAGCTCAAGAAGGACGGCTTCGCGCAGGCCGCGGTCTACGATCCGGCCGGCGTTCACGGAACCAGCGTCGTGACGATCCTGGCGCACGGCGATCATCCCGAGTGGTACGGCCTGCCGTCGGATCCGCGCGTCCCTTTCCTCGTGAGGGTCTGGAAGAAATTCCTCCGGCCCTTCGGCGGCATCGCGATCCTGGGGGCCGTCTTCGGCGTCGTCGGGCACTACATGCGCCACGGGCCCAAGAGCGCGTACGGCGCCGACCAGGACGACAGCAACCTTCCCCTCGCATGAGGCTTCGAGAGGCATGAGCACTTCCGCTACGACCCCCGGCCCGCATCTCGCGGGCGATCCGGCGGTCATCGTCGCGCGCCGTTTCGAAGACGTCGTCGTGGGAAACGAGATCTCCCGGCACAATCTCCTGTCGCGCTTGAGTCACTGGGCGGTGGCGGTCTCGTTCGCCGTCGCGATGCTCTCGGGCATGCCGATCTGGACCCCGGTCTTCGGATGGATGGCGCACCTCTTCGGAGGGCTCTCCGTCTGCCGCCTCGTGCACCCGTGGGCGGGCGTGCCCTTCTTCCTCTTCTCGGTCGAGAGATTCTTCCAGTGGCTGCGCGACATGCACTTCCGGGACCCGGACGTCGACTGGTTCCGGCAGCGGGCGACGAAGAAGGGACGCGCGGGGATCGACGATTCGCAGGTCGGAAAGTACAACGGGGGCCAGAAGCTCTACTTCTGGGCGGTCTCCCTGGGCTCGATCGGGCTGCTGGTCTCGGGGCTCGTGATGTGGTTCCCGCTTTCTTTCCCGGCCCTCGTCCGGCAGCTCGCCTTCGTCATCCACGATCTCACCTTCATCTGCTTCGCCGTCTCGCTGGTGATCCACGTCTTCCTGAGCACCGCCGCGGAGCCCGGGACGTTCGTCTCGATGTCGCGCGGAACGGTCACGAGGGCGTGGGCGCGGCTGCATCATCCCCGCTGGTATCGAGAGGTGTTGAGCGGTGAGCGCTCTCGCCCGACCTAGCTCCCCGCCGGCCGCCGCGGAGCTCGCCCGCCGCGCGGCGCGCGCGGAGCGTCTCGCCGTGGAGGCGCCGGGCGCCGCCGCCCCGCTCCGTTTCGCGGCCGGGCTCTACGTGGCGCAGGCCCGGGCGTCCGAGGCGATCGAGGCGCTGCACGTCCGGCGCGCTCTCTCGGGCCGCCTCTACGAGGACGCGGAGCGGATCGCCGGCCCGGCGGCGACGGTTCTGTCCTACGCGGTCGACGCCGGGCCGGCCGGCCTGGCGGCCGCTGCTCGTTCGCGGCGGGACGAGCTTTCCTCCACCGCCGCGAAGCGCCTGCTCGTCTACTGGGTCGGCGGTCGGACCGCGGGCGAGGACTACCTTTCGCGCGCGATCCTGCGGCCGTACGTCGAGACGCTTCGGCGGTGGAACGTCACACCCGACCGCGTTCACCGGCGGGGAGGCTGTCCCTTCTGCGGCGGTCCTCCCGCAATCGCCCTTCGCCGGGACGGCGCCGAGATGGAAGGATCGCGCCGGTTCCTGGGCTGTGCTCTCTGCGGAGGCGAATGGCACTTCAGCCGCATCCTCTGTCCGGCCTGCTTCGAGGAAGATCCCTACAAGCTGCCCGCGTTCCGCGCCGAGACGCACGCGGCCGTCCGGATCGAGGCTTGCGAAACCTGCCGCCGATACGTGAAGTCGATCGACCTCTCGGAAGACGCGCGGCCGATTCCGGAAGTGGACGATCTCGCGTCGCTCTCGATGGATCTCTGGGCCGCCGAGCAGGGCCTCGCGCGGATCGAGCCGGGGCTCGCCGGCGTCTGACCTTTAGCGCTTAGCGTTCAGCGCCCCACCGCGTCAGCGCCTCCGGCGGAAGTCGATCACCCAGTGAATCCGCCAGGTCTCCCCTCCGTCGAGGGACCGGGAGCTCTCCCAGTGCGCGGAGTCGGCCGTGATGTCCGACCACGTCAGCCGCGAGCGGACCCGACGGCCGTCCTCGTCCCACTCGGAGCAGAGGTCGATCCGCCCGTCCACGAAGCTGCCCCTCCAGACGTGGAAGTGTCCCGGCGCGAGGCTGTCGGTCCACGTGTGCTCCCACTCGCCGGATTCGCGGTTGAACGCCCGGAGGCCGAGGCCCTTCAACCGGCCTCCATGGTAGATCCCGTCGAAATGCTCGACGAAGATCGCTCCGTCGAGATCCCGCGCCGCGGTCAGCGTGCCGGGGGCCTCCGCCCAGCCGTCCTCCGTCGGAACGCGGCAGACCGCGTCCCACCGTCCCTCCAGGAAGTCGAACTGCCGTTCGGCCGAAACTGCGAGCGTCTCCGTGATCATCGTGTACCTCCCTGTTCCTCTCGGATCCGCGTATCGGTCGCGATCCAGTTGACCTCCCAGGTCCGGCCGCCGTCGTCCGAGAAGGCCTGCTCGAATCGCCATGAGCTCGCGTCGATGGGCGAGATCACGAAGCGGACGAGGATCGTGCGGCCCCCGTCGACGGTGTCGACGCCGAAGAACTCGCCGTGCCCGTCCCGGAACTCGCCGATCGCGGGCGGGGTCAGCGTCCCGCCCCTCGCGTTGGAGAAGTTGAGGCTCCACTGACGGGCCGACGGAGCATAGAGCCGCAGGCTCAATCCCTCGATGCGGCCGGCCGGGCCGCTCACGTCGAGCTCGACGAGGTTGGCGCGCCCGTCCCAGATCTTTCTCACGACCGACGTCCCCTCGTACTCGACCCACGCGGCCGAGCCGGTCAACGGCTTCTGCAGCCGCTTCAGCCGGGTCTTCCACGTTCCGATCTCCCAGTCGAAGTCGTGTCCGCCGTCGCGCTCGGCGCGAGCGGGAGGCTCGGGAGCCGCTAGAAGCAGAAGCGAGCCGTCCAATCCGCAGAGCAGCAGCCAGGAGACGACGGCGAGGCCTCGCCGGTTCACGGCGCCTTCCGGAAGTCCGTGACCCAGTTCGTCTCCCAGGTCGCTCCGCCGTCGGGAGAGAACGCCTGCTCCCAGTGGGCGGCGGTCGCCGTGATGCCCGACCAGACGAACCGCACGCGGATCGCCTTCCCTCGCAGCGTGTCGTCGGCGTAGAACGTCCCGACGCCGTTCACGAATCGGCCCTTCACCGGCGGCTCGAGGGAGCCGAAGGGGTTTCGTCCGTCGAGCCACCAGATCGCCCACTGCCCGCTCTTCGAGTCGTACGCGCGAAGCGTGACGCCGTGGTACGCGGCGCCGCCCGGCATGTCGAAGACGTTGTCGTCGACGTTCGCGTAGCCGTCCATCGCCTTCCAGAAGGTCTGCGTCCCGTCGAACTCGACCCACTCCGTGCTGCCGGCGAGCCGCTCCTTGAGCCGGCGGTGGTGGGCGGTCCACCGTCCGACGCGCAGGTCGAAATCGTGGAGGCCGGTCAGGTCCGCGGCCACGGGCGTGGGCCTCGGGTTGTCCTGCGGCGCCCGCGCGGAGGCGGTGGAGAGGACCGCGGCGCCGAGAAGCGCGATCGGAAGGGCTCGTTTCATGTCCGGAGTCTGGCGCCGGAAAGCGGTCATCATCAATAGCCATTTGTTTTGAATTCTGAATAGCCACTAAGATCGCCGGATGCGAGGCGCCGGCTCCGGGATCGCCCCCGTTCTTCCCGTCGACCGCCGCTCCTCCGTCCCCGTGTACCGCCAGCTCTACGACGGATTCCGGGCCGCGATCCTCGAGCGGCGCCTGCGCGCGGGACAGCGCATTCCGTCGACCCGCGCCCTCGCGCTCGAGCTGCGCATCTCGCGGCTGCCGCTGCTGAACGCCTACGAGCAGCTCGTGGCGGAGGGCTATCTCGTCAGCCGCACCGGCTCGGGAACCTTCGTCGCGAGCGTGCCGGCGAACACCCCGCCCGCCGATCGGGCGGCGGCCCGCACGAAGCCGGTCCGCGGACGGCGTCCCGTCTCGCGAGACACGGACTTCCTCCTGGCGGGCGGCACGGAGCCGTGGCTCGGCGGCTGGGGCGCGTTCCGCGTGAGCGAGCCGGCGGTCGACCGGTTCCCGCACGAGACGTGGTCGCGGCTCGTGGGACGGCATGCGAGGACGCAGCGCACGCGTCCGGGGAACCTCCGCTACGGAGACGCGATGGGCCACGCCGCGTTCCGCGAGGCCGTCGCCTCCTACCTGAGGACGGCGCGGGCGGTCCGCTGCGAGGCGGACCAGGTCATGGCGGTCAGCGGCTCGCAGCAGGCGCTCCAGCTCATCGCCCGCGTGCTCGTCGACCCCGGCAGCGCGGTGTGGGTCGAGGAGCCCGGCTACGCCGGAGCCCGGGCCGTCCTGCGGCTGCGCGGCGCGAGGCTCGTCCCGGTTCCCGTCGACGACGAGGGCCTCGTCGTCTCCGCGGGGATCGCGCACTGCGAGAAGGCGTCGGCGGCATACGTGACGCCGTCGCACCAGTACCCGCTGGGAATGGTCATGAGCGTGTCGCGCCGCCTGCAGCTCCTCGACTGGGCGCGCCGGAGCGGAGCCTGGATCGTGGAGGACGACTACGACAGCGAGTACCGGTACGGCAGCCCGCCGATCGCGTCTCTGCAGGGCCTCGACTCGGACTCGCGAGTGATCTACGTCGGCACGTTCAGCAAGGTCCTGTTTCCGTCGCTGCGGCTCGGATACGTCGTGGTTCCGCGCGACCTCGTCGGCCGCTTCGCCGCCGTGCGCGACGCGACCGACATCTTCCCGGCGACGCTCCCCCAGGCGGTTCTCGCCGACTTCATCCTCGAGGGCCACTTCGCCCGCCACCTGCGGCGGATGCGGGCGCTGTATGCCGAGCGGCGCGCCGCGCTCGTTTCCGGGCTTCGCGAGGAGCTCGGCGGCGCGCTGGAGCCGGTCGGCGACGAGGCGGGCATGCACCTCGTCGCCCGCCTCGCGAAGGGAATCGACGATCGCGCGGCGGCGGCGCGGGCGGCCCGCCGGGATGTCTGGGCGATGCCGCTGTCGTCGTGTTACCTCGGACGGGCAAAGCGGAGGGGATTCGTGCTCGGGTTCGGCGGCACGTCACGCGCGGAGATCTCCCGCGGCGTCCGGGGCCTCCGGGACGCGCTCGCCCTCTGATCGGCCGTCGTAGGATGGAAGAGGGAAGCGCAACCATTCGCACCGGTGCGGTGTTGAGGAAACGAGAACCGCGATGATCGGATACGCGCTCTTCGAAACCGCGATCGGCGCCTGCGGCGTCGCCTGGGGCGAGCGCGGCGTCGTCGGCCTCTGGCTCCCCGACTCCGGCCGGGACTCTCTCCGCCGGCGCATCGCGCGGCGGATTCCGGACGCGCGGGAGCTGCCGCCGACCCCTCCGATTCGGCAAGCGGTCGAGTCGATCCAGGAGCTCTTCGCGGGACGCCGGCCGGACCTCTCGAGCGTTTCCCTCGACATGACGGGCCTTGCCGACTTCGACCGTCGCGTGTACGAGGCCGCCCGGCGCATTCCCGCCGGCGACACGGCCACCTACGGCGAGATCGCCGCGCGGATCGGCGATCGAGCCCTTGCCCGCGAGGTCGGCCAGGCGCTCGCCCGCAACCCGTTCCCGATCGTCGTCCCCTGCCACCGCGTGCTCGCCGCCGGGGGCCGCAACGGGGGCTTCTCGGCGCCGGGAGGCGTCGCGACCAAGCTCCGCCTACTCGCGATCGAGGGCGCTCGAGCGCCCGGTATCCCGACGCTCTTTCCTTGACCCGGAGTCTTTCGATCCCGGTACAATCCGCGGTCCGAAAGGCCGGTCGCTCTCAGCGAATCGGCGACAAACAGCACCATCGTTCATGGCGCGAACACCGTCCCCTCCGACCCGAAAGCGGCCCCGTGCCGCGCGGGCCGAGCCCCGAGCGCAAGACGTCCGGATCCGGATCGCCGTGGCGATGCCGGTCACGCTGCTGCGTGAGCTCCTCGTGCTTCGGCTCGACCAGGAAGCCGAGCTCGAGCTCGTCGGGTGCGTCGCCGAGCGCGAGGCGCTCGAGAAAATCGTCGCGGGTCGGAATCCGCGCGTCCTTCTCCTCGAGCGTGAGATGCGGGGCGACGCCACGGAGCATTTCATCCGGCAGCTTCGTGCCTCGCACCCGGGAACGCGCGTCCTGCTGCTCTCGGCGCAGTCGTCCGATGACGCGCTCGAGCGCGCGCTGTGCGCCGGCACGGCCGGAGTCGTCCCGACGCAGTGCGAGTACGCGACCCTCCTCCGCGCGATCCGCGCGGTCTCTCGCGGCGAGATCTGGGCGAACCGCCGGCTGACCGCCCAGGCACTCGAACACTCGTTCGGCGCGGGCGCACCCGGCACGAGCCCGGAGGACGCGCTGACCGAGCGCGAGCGCCAGATCGTCGCCCACGTGGGGCGAGGCCTGCGCAACAAGGAGATTGCGAAAAGGTTGCGCATCAGTGAGAAGACCGTGAAAAACCACCTCAGCAACATCTTCCGGAAGCTGAAGGTCGACAACCGCTTCGCGGTGGGCCTGTATTCGCTCGATATCCGAACAAGTACGTAGGTCCTTTGACCCATAGTCACTGGGCCCAACGCACCAGAGACTACCGCCTTTCTTCTCTGTAGTTTACCCGCCGACGACGTTTCGACAAGGCTGGCCCACCGGGAATCTCTTCGGTCCAGCCGTGTCTCGAGCATCGACACGGCCTCGCTTCCAACGAACTTTTCGAGGAAATCATGGACAAGTCTCTCCGCTTCGCCGGGTACGCGACGCGTGCTCTTCGTGTCCTCCGTGGCGTCGCGCCACTCGCCGCTCTGTTCCTGAATCCCGCGACATCCACGGCCGGCCCCTGCACCCCCCCGGTCACGAATCCAATCGTCTGCGAAAACTCGCTGACCGGCAATCCCGCCACCGAGTGGGACGTCACGGGATCCGGCGACGCTACGATCCAGGGATTCGCGACGGACATCAGTGTCGACCACGGCGAGACGGTCCGCTTCAAGGTCTCGACGGACGCGAGCGCCTGGCACGCGGACATCTACCGGCTCGGCTACTACGGCGGCATGGGTGCGCGGCTGGCGCAGGGCAACGTGATTCCGACGGCCACGCTGCCGCAGTCGCAGCCCGCCTGTCTGAACGACCCGGCGACCGGGCTCAACGACTGCGGCAACTGGGCCGAGTCCGCCTCGTGGGCCGTTCCCGCAAACGCGGTCTCGGGCATCTACATCGCGCGGCTCGTCCGGAACGACACCCAGGGCGCGAGCCACGTCGTCTTCATCGTCCGCGACGACGAGGGCCACTCGCCGCTGCTCTTCCAGACTTCCGACACGACCTGGCAGGCCTACAACCAGTACGGCGGCAACAGCCTGTACGCCGGAAACGGACCGGGGACCAATCCGTCGCGCGCCTACAAGGTCAGCTACAACCGGCCGTTCACGACTCGCGGAACCAGCGACGAGGACTGGTTCTTCAATTCCGAGTACCCGATGGTCCGCTGGCTCGAGGCGAACGGATACAACGTCAGCTACTTCACCGGCGTCGACTCGGACCGCCGTGGCGCGCAGATCCTGGACCACCAGGTGTTCCTCTCTGTCGGTCACGACGAGTACTGGTCCGGCGACCAGCGCGCCAACGTCGAGGTCGCGCGCGCGAACGGAAAACACCTCGCGTTCTTCTCCGGCAACGAGATTTTCTGGAAAACCCGGTGGGAGCCGTCGAACGACGGGTCCGGGACGCCCTACCGGACCCTCGTCTGTTACAAGGAGTCGCACGCCAACGCGAAGATCGACCCGAGCCCGGAGTGGACGGGTACGTGGCGCGACAACCGGACCTCGATCAACCCGCAGCCCCGGCCGGAGAACGCGCTCTCCGGCCAGATCTTCACCGTCAACTGCTGCAGCTACCCGATGACGGTCGGAGAGCAGGACGGCAAGATGCGTCTCTGGCGCAACACTCCCGTCGCTAGCCTGACGCCGGAGCAGACGGCCGTCTTTCCCGGGGACACCATCGGCTACGAGTGGGACGAGGACCTCGACAACGGCTCGCGTCCGCCGGGGCTGTTCCGCATGTCCGGGACGACGGTGGACGTCGACCAACGGATTCTCGACCAGGGCTCGACGTACGGACCCGGAACGGCGACGCACAGCCTGACCATGTACCGTCACTCGAGCGGCTCGCTCGTGTTCGGGGCCGGCACCGTCCAGTGGATCTGGGGCCTGGATTCCCACCACGACCGCGGCAGCAACGCGCCCGATCCGAGCATGCAGCAGGCGACGGTCAACCTGTTCGCGGACATGGGCGTGCAGCCGGGAACGCTGCAGAGCGGCCTCGTCGCCGCGTCCGCCTCGACCGACACGACGCCACCCGCGTCGCAGGTCACGGCGCCGAGCACTGGCGCGACCCTTCCGAGCGGACAGCCGTTCCTGATCACCGGCACGGCCGCGGATTCGGGAGGCGGCGTCGTCGGCGGCGTCGAGGTCTCCACGGACGGGGGAACGACGTGGCACCGCGCGACGGGACGCGCGAGCTGGAGCTACGCATGGACGCCCGGCGCCGCGGGCAACACGGCGATCCGGAGCCGCGCCGTCGACGACAGCGGCAACCTCGAGACGCCGACCGCGGGCGTTTCCGTCACGGTCCAGGCATCCGGCGCCTCCTCCTCGATCTGGAACGACTCGTTCACGCCG
>Ga0157374_10004575_pt1 | contig 11601 bp, 13 predicted proteins | sample M25metaG_FD_115308 | JGI IMG/M metagenome (GOLD analysis project Ga0157374, IMG submission 115308) | Miscanthus rhizosphere microbial communities from Kellogg Biological Station, Michigan, USA - M2-5 metaG | ecosystem: Host-associated > Plants > Roots > Rhizosphere > Soil | place: USA: Michigan...
ATCTGCTGCCTGTTAATGCAAGTGATAACTCTGTCTCCTCCGTCGAATAAAAACAGTAAAAATGGAACAATAACACAGGCAGCATCAGTATAATAATATTAAAAGTTTTGCTTCAGGAATGAATCCTCTCAAATCGAGACTAGAAAATTATCAACTCTTCTTGAGGCCGACATGTCTCGTTGTCTCTGATTCCATTCGATTCAACAAAATGTTTATCTGAAATAATAGTTATTTAACAAAACACGGGACTTCATGGGAAGAAAAATTGCATGTCATGTCATGAGACTACATACTATGTTGAGCAAACAATCATTTAGAAAATGAGAAGGAAACATAACCCTTTGGTTATTTCGTTTATTCTTTCTCATTTCAGGACTGTATTGTTGCCTCCTTATCATCAGGAAAGACCGCTTTCTCTCTTCGAAGGAACATTAATGGAGATGCTGTCTCTTGATTAAGTTGCTGACGAATGGAGTACTACATTCATTACAAATTGTGTACTACATACTGTTGTTCAAAGTCATTCTTGATTTGGTTTTTAATCTACTTCACCTTCTTATTTTATTGCTTCCAAGTCTCAGTTGAGTCGTGAAGCATCTGTGAGACAGCCCTTATTGATAAAGATTATCAGGACTATACCTGGTTAAATTATCATCTCTGTCTCCGGATTAAATTCAAGTCTGGACTTTAATCGTACCCCTCATGTGAGTACCTGTACTTCTGAAAAGCTCTTATTGATGTTTGAATGGGTTGGTCAAAAAGTAACATGTCAGACTGAATGAAGGAAAGAATAGAACAATAGACTGGGAAAAGATTTCTAAAAAGAATGAGAGTACAAGGAGGATGAGATGGAAGAAAGACGTTGACGAGAAGCATGATTATAGAGTTTAAGACATGTCTTTCAATCCGATCAATTGTTGTTGAATCTAATGATTGGGTTGTGCACTTCCCTCATCCCTATTCAATTGGATTCCCTGCTAAACACACTGCCTCTTGCTTTCACTGTCAATTACATGCATCGTCTGAGATAACCTGTCTTCTTTTTCATCGCTTCCTCCTCCTTCATGTTCTTGATTCCTCTCTCACTTCATCCAGGTATCTCTCGCATCAACTCAACGCCTTGTCTTGTTTTATTTTTAAAATTTTCTCGGATGATGTGCTGGCCCTCGAGATATAAAGCTAATTCCTCTGCCGGGAGTGTTGATTTGACATGAAACAGGAGAGTGAACATGATTTGTTTTTAACGCATAGTTAATGCACACCTGAATGACGTGGACTCGTCACCCTCTTTAATTTTTCGATAACACGATGAGAGTTAGAACAAGAGGAACCAAGCAAATCATGAGGCAAACAAAACGAAAAAATTAAACGTCTGACTGGTGTTGACTTTGAAGAAGATCCTTGTTCTTCGAGGCTTCTCTTTGCTTTTGGATCCACATTATTAATTACTGCATACATGACGAGTCACGACCACTTGAATGAATCGAAATAAAGAGAAGAGGAAAAAGCAATAGAATTGAAGGAAAGAAAGAGCATCATTACACACTTTTCGTCAAAGAGATGTTTGAGGCAGAAAAAGAAAGACAAAGCAAGCAAGGAATCGAGAAGTAAGATCACGGCTGAAACACCACGTAATTTTCTATTTAAAACAACTATGCTCTTAGTTAAGGAGGAGCAAAGAGATAGACATTCCCTGATCAGGATGGAACCACGAAATTGAGGTCCTGACCCTCTCTCTCTCAAGAAGAGGAAGAAGAGCCAAGAAAAAAGTGGAGAAAAACTCATTTGTCCCTCGAATGCTCATCATCAGCATCTTTCTCTTTCTATTCATTCATTCTTTTCATTTCAGGCTGTCCCTTGTTTTTCATCCGAGTGTTTCAATCTATTTTAATGCAAATTGAAATCGTGAAGTAGTTGGAGACGAAATAAATTACACCATCACAGTCACAGGTAGTCAAGTCTCATTGGAAACATGACCATTTTATCCTGTTTGTGTTGAATTCATGAGGGAATCATCTGCTATCAATCCTCTTCATCTCCTTTTCTTCCATTCTTTTCGTGGCTTCATTTCAACTTCTTGTTATCTCTCACTAAAAGGGGATGAAGACAAACATTGGGGTTCTCTTGTTGCTTCAAAATTGATTCTTCGTTTCCACTTATTCTTTGTTCTTCTCTCGGACTCAAATCTGATCACGAATCACGACCACTTGTCCCTCCCCTTTGCCTTGGACTTGATGCTCAATCATTCCAAGGCATGTTCACCTCTTCCTCCTCCTTGTCTTGCATTGTCTTGACAGCAACTCTGCTCTGCTCTCACTGTCAAAATGTTAAGGAGAGAAGTCAGGAAGTGTAGACATAAGAGAATGAATGCTTCTGTCAGATAATAACTCCCTTCAAGAATCCTGTCCTTTTCAATCAACAGTCAAGACGTGTTCTGTCAGTCAGACACACATGAAGAAGAAGAAGAATGGTTTGCAAAAAACCTGTGGCTAAAAAACATGAAAGAGAAGAGAAGAGGTCTCTGTCGGCTTTAAAGTAAAAAGTGTATCATACTCAACGAAGAAAAGAAAATGTACCTCAAATGATGATGGTAGTTCTGATGATCTCTTTTTTCGAGTCTAAAGTGGAAGTTCATTCTCTTCTTGTCCTGAGAGAGAATGGAGTGAAAGAAAAAGAAAGAAAGAGACCATTCTCTTACAAACATTGAGTCCATTCTCTTAAACATTATGGCCGTCATTTGACTCTCAAAAATCTCTCTTTTCTTTTCACACATAAACACACAGAGACTTGAAACCTGTAATCAAGTGTCGGCCAGTATTTTGAGACTAAAGAGAGAAGACAGTGAAGATTAAATAGACGTCGCCTCAAGAGACACCGACTTGTCTTTTTGTGTGAAGTGTGTGACAGTCTATGTGAGTGTTATTTAATCTCTTTTTGGCACCAACAGCTTCTGGCGAATCTTTATCCTTGGAATGAGTCTTTGTTCCCTTGAAATCCTTGCCTCACAAACATCTCGACTTGTCATTTGAGAGACGGCATCTGGTTTCGAACAAGAGATAAGAAGTATAGGAGTATGTCATCCGGCAAAACAGTTCTCTTGTTATCAGGGATCAATCCTTGACAAGCCATTCACCAGCGGTCTTTTCATTTGATTCAAAATATGAGGAGGAGTGACTTATCAGTTGATTAAATCCATGTCACTTCTTCATTCTCTTGACAATGGTTTCTCTGCATGGGCTTCATGATGATGACAGAATCAAATGAAAATGAAAAGAGACAACAATTTCATTTTAAAACTACTGGTAGTGCTCTTTTGTTGAGATGTATTGTTTTCTATTCCGTCAGCAGTATAGGAAGACAATTGAAATTCCTTGTTCAGTCGAATAGAAAAAGAACCCACTGCCTAAAGGAATACGAGAGGAATGAATTGAAAAATAAGTTATTGACGTGAGTCGTGATCCCTCATGTTTATCTTGAAGCATAATCATGAGGAATCATGCTTCCACTAAATTTCATTATTCCTTCAGACAAGTAGTAGAGGAGTAGGATGATGATGATGAGAACTTGAAGATGCGGGAGATGGACTCCTTCATGCTTGACTATCTCTTATTCAAAAGAATATTATTCTGATTATCATTCAACTGTTGTTGTCGAAGACCAAACTTTAAAGTCATTCATAGCATCATGAGACTTATGACACAAGAAACTCGAGAGATATCACGTCTCGAATGACAGTGCTTTTATGTCAAGTCGAAGAAGACTTCATTAAAAAATGCTCGATATTTTCGACATGAAAAGCTGTATGTATTCAATTCCGTTTCCTGTCAGACTTGTATTCCTTGTCGTGTGTTTTCAAACTTGAAAATGAAAACAGTGACAGTAACGTAACTTGAATTGTCAAGTTCCCTCTTTTCTGTGTCGTCACTGGATTTCAATTCAAAATACTTCTTGTCTTGTCTTGAGTTCCCTTTGATGTCCCAACTTTTATTGTATTCAGACATTCACTTTATTTTTCTAGAAAAGACATATATTTGAATTTTAAAACGGAGTATATTTTAGGTTTTATAGAGTTTGAAAAGAGTTATTGATAAAAGTTAACTGTATAGAGAAACTTCTCCATTAAAAATTGAAGAGACTCAATGATGGACAGGGAACAGACTTCATAGATCACTCTTCATTGACTTGTATGCCTGATGATGATGAGGAGAAGAAAAACTTGTCCCTCCATCTTGTCTTATCTCAAGGAGTAATGAAGTTTGTCATTAACGAACGAGAAAAAAGAACATTCATAAGGAAAAGGATGAGACATTGATTTCTTTCTCTCACACTGTTCTCATGACAATCGGATGTCAAGCAAGAAAGAGGTAATGGCTCTCACCCTCAAAGAGTGAGTCATGATCATCAGACATTGAGTTGCAGACAAAAAGAATCTCTCCCTCACGTCCTACTTTTTCATTTTCTCTAATTAAGACATTTAGACATACACACTCCCTTTATCTTGGACTGGAAATGATGACATCAAAGGGGGTGACGATGTCGGGAAATAAGATGCACGAAAATGTAAAGAGCATGTCCATTCCTTGATCGAAACCAGAGGAACATTTGTCCCTGAGTTTAACTTGAGGATATTTTGATAGCTTTTGCTTTTCCAAAGTTGCTCGCATTTGAATGAATTTTAATAAACTGACTCAAACAATGAGCAGAGAATGGGAAGAAGAGATAACGGAACTGTAGAGAAAGAAGACATATAGTGGTGACAAAATCACTCTCCGATGGATAAACACAAGTTCTGTCACACAAAGAGATGAGAAAAATGGTTTGTTTTCACGGAAGAAGCAGAGGAAGGCATTTCCTCTTCATTTTCGGTCTCATTCAAGAGAAGTGGGCATCTGCACCTTGTTTTGCTTAGTGAGAGAGAATGGCAATATATTGTCATTCAAAAGGAAAGGGATGTGTGTATTGCTTTGTGTTTGCATTTGAGAGAATGGCTTGAGGTGTTGTCTACCCACACACTGCTCATTCATTCATACTCTTTCATTGTCAATTCACTAGTCCTTTATTGCATTCAATGGCCTCTTTCACTGGAGATCGATATTGAAAAAATCATCACCAGTTTCTCAATTCTTTGCTCTCTATTTTACCAAGAATTTGTAAAAAATAAATAATAAAGACGATCAAATAGACTCACTCACTTGAATATCATGTAAGAAAAACGTCATCATCACTCCTCACCCTTCTTTCTTGTGGTTATTCTTTCAAGCGAGAGAGCAAAGAGAGAGTATTCACTCCAAAGCAATATCACTATTATCATCATCAAAGAGTTCGCATTTTCAATCAATTTTACGTTTCATGTGGTTGTACATCAGAGAACCTTACATCACACATGATATAAATTTGAAAGAGTAAGACACACTCGACTGCCTTTTTGGGAGGTTTCTTCTCTACGAATGGATTCAATTTGAGATTGTTTTCTTTCTCTTTCACTTCCTCAATAAACCTCGTGATCTGCAGTGGAAGATGAGAAAAATGATAGAGAAGATGATGAGGAGGATCGAATCAAAAGAAGAAGCACAAAAAGTCTGATATAAAGAGTTTGAAAAAGGAAAGTGTATGCTATCATTTAGATGGTGTGGTAGTAACTATTATACACTTTGAGTCGATCCAATGTCTACATTATTATATTATGCTCTCTTTCACTCTTCTTTTCTTTACAACACAATGAAAATATAAAGACTATCATTATCATCATGAAATTCGATTGACTTGAGATGAAGGCAAAAGTGAATTGAAAACTGAGCAACTTCTTCACACTCACTCAACACCTTTTCAATCTAATTCATAGGACCTGCTTTCATTGCCTTTTCAACAACACCATGGTATTATCCGTATTATTTTCGGAACCAATTCCTAGTGGACTTGGTTCCGAAAATAGGATCCTTCCCTTCTACATCTCAATAAACAAAAGTATTGTAAAAGCTTTTATGGAATGACAAGAGGATACTCTTAAACGACTTGATGACCAAAATCAATCAGAGGATCATTTTGAGCTGCATGTAAGTGAATGGAACGACATATAGACATGTTTTATTGCTGTTTTGGTTTGGTAAGCGATAACTTGAATTCAATCACCATAAACCAAATAAATTGTCTGTTTTATCAACAGGACTAAGAGGATTACAATGAAGTGAATGACTGAGTAATACTTGTATCTTACATTTTTAAGAGACAAGTTGTTGGCCAATTTTCTGAATAAATAAAGACGATGTTTCTTATTGTATGACTCAAATTCATCAGACTTTACTCTCACTTATCGATCCATTGACTATTAAAAATCTTATTATGTCGATGGCCATGGAAATCATTCGAAAACTGGTGGCAGGAGTTAGATAAGAGTGAATCAATACTTGAAAATAGAACGTGATTCATGCAACCAATCTTTTCCTTTTTGTTACTGTGTTTGCATTGTGTCAGATGCAACTTCCTCTCACTCACTTGACAAAGATTGTGTCAAAGACACTGTGGTTCTAGACTACAGTCTTGTTAATCCCTTCACAGACTTCCCTTCTGTAGTGACAATAAGTGGGACAATACATGGAGAACCACACGTGAGAAGAAGCGAGTGAAACCAAGATAAGACAAGATCTTATTGAGATGTGTTTCTACGGCGACAACTTTGATGATGGAGTTGCATTGAATGGAAGGCAAGACTGAAATGAAGTGAACGACAACAGCAGCGGCATCATGAGTCAAGAGATGGAAAGAAGAAGTGTGTCCGACTCATAAAACGGCTATGAATAGGAAGAAGACTACCACTATCATTCTGATTCATGATCCAGTGTATTATTTGTATGACTGGTACCATCATCTTGCACTCCAAGTCAATTTTGATGCTGGTGTTTCCCGTAATTTTGCCTGCTCTTCATGATCTTCTCTTGCAAGAGACGTATATAAAGAAGAATACAATGAAAACCAGTCTAAATAAAAGCATGCAGAGCAAGAGGAAAGAAAAGAAAGCGGATGGAAGAAGAATAAAGAGAGCACTTTAAGTAGAAAAGCAACACGAATGAGAAGGGAGAGGAAATAAAAGAACAGAACAGGACACAATAGAATGGACAGAAACTCGAATGAAAGAAAGAAGTGCACACAAGAAAGAGAGGAGGCAGCGAGACAAAGAGAGAGAACAAACGAAAGAATAAACGAAAAGGAAAGAATAGAAAGAAAAGAACATAGAATGACAGGACAGGAGGGAGGAATACAAGACATGACAATGACAATACTAACAACAATACCAAGAAAAGTGAAAGAAGGAAGTAGTATGAGTATCACCCGAAGCAGCCAAATCGCTAGACAAGAGAACGGAAAAGAATACATTGGAATGAAAAAAGGACTTAAGGACCCTTTCATTCTTTTTGTTAAAAAGATTGAAAGCGAGTTAGAGAAGTGTAAGAATAGAAATAAAGAAAATTTGAGGAGAAAGAAGGTCTCCTTGGAATGAATGAATGACAAGAATTAGCCCTGCTTTCTCTCTCCTTCTGTCACTCTTGCTCTCTGATCTCTGTGTGTGACTTCCCCTCAAACAACAGGTCGGCCTGAGAAACATGGCCCTCCTTTTTGTCACCTGAACTCGGATCCCTTTATTCTCTCTCCTTATCTTTCTTTACATTTGTTTGACAAGAGTTGCTGCGGGAGTGACCTCCTCCTCCTTCTCTTTGATATGCTGCTCAACCCAAGTTAAGATAACAATGGAGGACCCAAGTACTATCAGAGGAAAAGGAGGAGGAGGATGAAGGAAAGAGAAACCTTTCTTTCTTTCACAGATCGATTGTCTGTGGTCTTGACAATGATCTCAAAGACAGTTACGATTCAGCCGTCTTTGCATTCATGATCTCTATTCTCTGTTGATTTTCTATTGTATGTCCCTTGGAATGAAGCAGATGCCTTCTTTCTTTTCTTCGATCTTTTCTTCTTCTTAGTTCTTGTGAACCGTTCACTCGGTTCTTCGATTTCGTTCCCACTAGTTTTTCATGCTTGAGAACCAATGGCTTGAAGGGAAGGCGGAGTAGAAGGAGGATCCTTTGCTACGACTGCTCTTCAAGAAGACAAGTTGTTCAGTTTTAGCATCAGATCAAGTCTTCTCCTGACGAGACAGACACACAACTTTTTCTTTCTGCCGTCAAAACACTGTGACCATGAATTCTATGCGACATCCCTTGATGGGAGAGATTGATCATGTCAAGCGACCCATGAATGCGTTCATGGTGTGGTCTCGGGGTCAGAGAAGGAAGATGGCCCAGGAGAACCCGAAGATGCATAACTCGGAGATCAGTAAGAGGTTGGGGGCAGAATGGAAGCTCCTGACTGAGTACGAGAAGAGACCCTTCATCGATGAAGCCAAACGACTCAGAGCCCTTCACATGAAAGAACATCCAGACTACAAGTACCGACCCCGAAGGAAACCCAAACCAGGGTCCTCTTCTTCCAGTTCTTCTTCCTCTTCCTCTTCTTCACCATCTTCTTCTATCAAGTCCAAGGATTCCAAGCCGATTGACTCGATGGCACCTGCTTTCATGCCCAATCCATTGTCAGAGTACTTGGGTCTGCACAGGTCTCTCTTCCCTCAGCCAGGATTCCACGACAGAAGGATGGATGGATTGGTCGGCAACAATTTTGTTCCAACTGCTCTTGATCAACACAAGACATTCCTCAGTCAGACCCCTACTACTTCCCTACCTGCCTATCAAAACCCTGCCATGGCCTCACTATATTCATCTCTCATGCCATCTAATCCACTTATGTCTGCCTACTCAACCAACACAAATCCTCCAACCGCTCCCTTCAACCATCGTCTACCATGGCAAATGGTTCCGAATTCCTATCAAACCATGGCCTAAGTGTTTTAAATCGTTAGCTTTTGATTCCAAAGATGACTTGATCTCACTTCTTGGTCTGTACGATAAATCCCAAGATATTTATGTTTTGCTCGTCATCTTTCATTCCTGTCTAAATAGAATTGATTCGTCTCGACTACTCGATCTCCTGTGTAAGCTATGAAAAGAGGAATAAATAAAATGTGTGATAATCATTGAATGCCAATTGGATTCCAAATCATCCGGAATTAACTTTAGATAAATCCTTTGAACCTGGTTGTGTGTGAAGCAAAACAGGTGTAGAATTTGTTTTATATCGTGTCATGTCATATATTAGAACCCGGAGGAAGGCATTTCTCGGTAACAAAGACAAGAATGAGCGAAGAAGAAACTGCTTACACACACAAGGAATGCAAACAGACTCACAAGATGAGGTAAAGAAAGAAAGCAAAATGGAATGAAGCAGGAAGTAGTGAATGCAAGAAGAGTTATAAAGAATATAAAGGAAAATGAAGAGAAGGAGGAACAACAACAAGAATGAATGAAGGAAATGGAGAGAAAAGAAAAGCTGTTGAATTCATCTGATTCATCTTCTCTTTTATCTCTTTTCGTGTGACATCAATGGGATGACACAATAGAGCTCCTCTTCTTTTATCCTTCGACTCCTGTTTTCTCTCTTCTCTTGTTCAACTCCATCCTTCCTTCGCTCTCTTTGTTCATCTCGCCATTGAAATCAACTCTGAAGAAGAGACGATGAATACAATGAAAATTTTTCTGAGAAAACATACGCCAATGTTCCCTTCATTATTATCTGCTATTCAAGTGAGGGCATGTCTTTCAAACAAGAGAAAGACCATGTGAGAGATGAGGTCTGGTCTTCGTCCAACGAATTTCAATTGTCTTCTCTAACAATGTCAGAGCAATAGTATTACATCAAAAAGCAAAGACAAAGATGATGACTTTCAAAAGGCCTTACCAACAACGAGATGTGTCAAAGAAAACACAAAATAATGCCAGGATCTTCAATCCGTTGACATGACTTAATCCTGTATTACATTCCACTCCAACAACAACGAGGACAACAAAAGACATGAAGATGAAGAGGAATCTGGTGAAGTAACTGTACTTTGAAGTAACAAGTATTCCTTTCGAGTTAAAGCTGATCAAAGACTGGATGACAATAACATTTCGCAACTAAAGTCACTCACTTGCATCTTAGAAAAGTCAAAGGAAAATGAAGAGGATGCAGGTACTTGACTGCTTATAAGATAAAGACAAGGAGACAACAATGACCAACAAAAGTCAACGAAAAGAAAGCTTTCACGACATCAAACAACGAGAGAGATAACAGACCACAACAACCACCTCATCATTCCATTGACAAAGAGAGGCAGACAATCGGTAGCGAAAGAATCAAAGGATCCCGAGTGAATTCCTCTCACAAATTATCTTGGACAACAAGAGCCGGTCAAGCTCTCAAGCTCTCAAGATGATGATGATGAGAGTGATTGTTGTTGAGGTTTCAAAGAGAGTTTCTTGCCTCCTCCTCATTCCTCATGAATTTCGTGACACAAGAAGGACAAATGATGTACAATCTTCTCTCTACCCCTCCCACACATTCAAGTTCTCTCACATCCGCTTCATAATCATGTCAAGATTCAATCATCAGTGATCGTGTGCCGGACAAGAAAACTCAAAGGCAACATCAGCATGAGATTTGACACCACAAAAACAAGCAAACAAACAACAATCAAGGATGACTCAAGAGAACTTGTGTCCCCGGTGTTCCATCGGTTACGTCTATTGTATCATCACTGTAATCAAACGAAGGGCTTCATATAAACATCTACGATCAAGTTACTCCTATGACTCAGACTCAAGTTGATGTTGAGTAGAACCATAAAAGAGGCTGCCTTAATGAAGGTTTCTTTGTCAGGAAAATAAATATGAAAAGAAGTTGAATCACATCCAAGCCAATGGGACATGAGACGGACAGCAAGAATAATGAAGCGAAGTTGAATACAAAACTACTGAGAAGATGCCACAAAAACTCAACGAAACCTTCTTCTTCATCCCATGACAATGGAAAAATACACGATGAACACGATGAGAGAAAAAGAATAGAAGAAAAGGAAACAGAATGAAAGAGAAGGAGGTTTCAATCCTGAGATTCATTGTAAACACGTGAAAGGAATCCAGAGAAGAATGAAAAGGTGCGTTTCCTTTTGTCAGAGAATACAGAGTTCTCTCTTTTCATCCACAAAAGTATCAAAGACCCTTCTCTTCAAGTCCGAGGTGATACAATGGATGGAAAAGTTTCTTCTTCTTCTTGTGAATCAAAACTCCTTTTGAGTCCAGAGATCTCTCATAGACATCAGCAGCTGTAGCCCCATTGCATTGTACCTTCAATGTTCACTCTACACCTTCTCATTCTTTACGTGTTGTCTCTCATTCTTTTTCTCGCCTTTTCATTCTTTTCTTTTTCTCTGAAGGAACACACAATTCATTCTGCAAAGAGAAGTTGTGTTGGTCCTAAAAAGCAAGTGAAAAAAGAATTTCTTTCAACAAGAAAATAGAGGGAAAAAATCAAGAGAAGATGAAAAGAAGAGCATACAGAGGGTGCGACTTCTATTCAACAGGGATTCTATTTTTCGTCGGATAAAATTCCACTGCAATAATTGCTTCGACTTTGCCAGACAGGAAATAACTTTGCTCTTCAACAAAGAGTTGGAAG
>Ga0157374_10004577_pt1 | contig 11600 bp, 10 predicted proteins | sample M25metaG_FD_115308 | JGI IMG/M metagenome (GOLD analysis project Ga0157374, IMG submission 115308) | Miscanthus rhizosphere microbial communities from Kellogg Biological Station, Michigan, USA - M2-5 metaG | ecosystem: Host-associated > Plants > Roots > Rhizosphere > Soil | place: USA: Michigan...
CTGCCGCTCCGACGAGGGCCCGCAGCGCTTCGCCGCCGTGCTCGACAACGCGCGCTACTGGCACGCCGGGCTGCGCGACCTCGGCCTGCACGTGGGCGGCGGCGCGACGCCGATCGTGCCCGTGCTCGTGGGCGACGACTGGACGGCCGCGTTGCTGTGGCGCGCGCTCTACGACGCCGGGGTCTACGTCAACGTGGCCTTGCACCCGGCCGTGCCGCCGGGCGGCGCGCTGCTGCGCACGAGCGTGATGGCCACCCACGACCGCGCCACGCTGGACCGCGCGCTCTCGGCCTTCGGCGACGTCAAGCGGGCCTTCGAGGGCGAGCACGGCCCGCTTCCGGGACCCGACGCGCAGCCCCCCGCCCAGCCGGCCGAGTAGCCCGGTTCCCGCCCTCGCCCCCGGGTCGAGGGTTCACAACTTTTTTGCGCTCTGAGCGGCAGATGCGCGTATTGGCGGTTGATGGAGCGGGGCGAACTGATCTAGTTTCAGCGGCCTGGTCGCGACGCTGCGGTCGCAGCCGGAGGAGAGGGTCTCGAAGCGGGCGAGTACGTCGCTGGACGCGCGTCGATGGCGTGAGCGGTGGCTTCGTGATGCCTGCGCCCGAGTCCTCCGGTTGTGGCGTGGCTCCGCGCCCGGACGCAGGATCTACAACCCACCATCGGCCAGTCGTCCGCTCCTCGAAGCGGACGAGGGAGGTTTGTTTTCGGATGAGTGCCACCGCCTCGGTTGCCCTGCCCGCGCGCAGCGTCCATGCCCCGCAGCACCTACAGGCCCTGGAGCGCGCCAACCGGGTGAGGCTTGCCCGCGCCGCCCTGAAGCGGCGCGTCGCTCACGGGGACGTGGCGGTCGCGGAAGTGCTCCTCAGCCGGCCGTGGGAAGCCGAGAGCATGGAGGTCTGCGACCTCCTGCTCAGCCAGCGGCGCTGGGGGATGATGCGGGCGCGCAAGGTGCTCGCCGCGATCCCGATTCCCGAGAACAAGCACATCGGCTCGCTGACGGACCGTCAGCGCAATGCCTTGGCGCGGAAGCTCGGGGCGACCGCGGTCGCCACCGTCTAGGGGACGTCGCCAGCCGGGGGCCCTGCGAGGCCGAAGCCGGGCCCCCGGGTGGCAATCTCGACGATGTGACCGTCGGGATCGCGGACGTACAGCGACTTGAACGCGCCGCGGTCGAAGACGTCGGTGGAGTCGGTGCCGCGGCTGCGCAGGTAGTCGCGCCAGGCGGCGAGCTCCTCCGGCGTGTCGACGCTGAAGGCGAAGTGGTGGGTCGAGCCCGTGCCCACCACGCCGGGCGGTAGCGACGGGTACTCGAGGAAGCTGATCAGCGTCCCGGGCGAGCCCGAGGGGTCGCCGAAGAAGAAGTGGCGGGCGTCGGGGTCGTCGTCGTTGGTGGCCTGGTGGACCAGCGCGAGCCCGAGCAGGTCGCGGTAGAACGCCGTGGTCCGGTTGAGGTCGCGGCAGATCAGGGTGATGTGATGCAGCCCGGTCAGCTGCATCCGCCGCCGCGGCGGCTCAGGAGCGGGGGGAGCGCTCATCCCTCGATCATCGCATCGTGTACCCGCCGGAGCGGCGCGCGAAGGCATTGCGCAGGAGGAAGAACGCGAACACGAACAGCGGAACCCCGATCGCGACGATGAGCCAGCGGGGGCCGCCGGCGAAGAAGGCGACCGCCGCCGCGGCGATGGCAACGGCCAGCGAGAGCACGGTCGTGTGCGACTTGAAGCCGGCGAAGTGCTCGCGGATGGCCACCTCGAGCCCGGCCAGCGAGCCGAGCACGGCGGCGCACACGAGCAGGATCGCGCCGCCCTTGCCGGGCGAGAAGAAGCCGATGACGCCGATGATGAGGGCGGCCAGGACCGCGAGCTCGACGAGCGGCACCGGCGCCCACGGGGGCGGCGGCAGCCGGTCGCGGCGGGCCCGCTCCCGCTCCCGGCGAGTCTCGGCCCTGGGCGGCGCGGCCGGCTCGGTCGGGTCGGCCGACCGGGTCGCGGGCGTGGCCTCGACGACGCGCTCGGCGGCGGGCCGTGCACGCTTGCGCGAGCGTCTACCCATCAGCGGGATGTCAGGTGGATAAGGGGCAGCCTGACGAGATTTTCACGTGCCACCACCCCATGAGCATGCCAACGATGCCCAGGCGGGGGCGGACGTGGTAGGCGCCGCAGTCGCCACGGCCGAGCTCGCGGGCGGTCACGCGGACCCACTTGTAGCGGCCGGGCTCGAGCAACATGCGCTCCAGCAGCTCGCGCCTGGCCTCCTCCGCCTCGGCGCGCTCGTGCAGCTGCCGGCGCACGCCGACCAGGCGCTCGGCCAGGTCGTCGCGCACCCGCTCGAGCTCGCCCAGCGAGAGCATGCGCGGGCCGCCCGGGGCGCGGGACGTGCCGAAGCCGAAGTCGATGCCGTGCCGCGGGAAGGCGCCCACGAACGCGGCGGCGAGCTCGCGCTCGAGCTTCGCGATCTGGTCGCGGAGCGAACGCCGCGCAGCTCGCTCGTCGACCTCGACGGGCGACAGCGCGACCGGCGGATGTTCAACGACAGCCATGCCTCCTCGGCGTCGAAGTCTAAACGACTAGCGGGGCTCGACAAGGATCTCCGAGCACTGGAACAACGCCTCCTCAACATGGATCGCCGGTACGCCCGCGACCTGTACCGAGAACAGGCGCATCGACGCTGTGTCGCGGGTCACGCCGTGCCCGGGGGCGAGCTCGCCGAACAGCACCGCGAGCGGCGAGCGGGCGTCGGCCACGACCAAGCGGCCCGCCGGCACCGGCGGCGCGTCCTCGGCACGGCCCAGGTGCTCGCCCTCCGCGGCGACGCGCACGCCGAGCGTCCCGTCCACCTTGGCGGCGTCGAGCGCCCAGATCGGCACCCCGGTCTCCACCAGCGCGACGAGCAGCGCGTCGTCGAGCAGGTTGTCCGACTTGAACCCGCCGTGCATGAGGCGGTCGAGCATGGCCGCCTCGGCCGGGGTGCGGTCGGCGTCGGGGTCGAGCCCGACGTGGCGGTAGAAGACGCGGTAGGCCCACGGGACCGGCTGCTGGCGCTGGGCCACGGCCTGGGGGCCGCGGAAGCGACTGGACAGGTACCGCAGCCGCTCCTGCACCGACCGCGGCGTGCGCCCGGGCCGCGCGTCGACGGCGAGCTCGAACAGCCGCAGCTCCGGGAACTCGTCCGCGACCTCGGCGTCGACCCAGCCGGCCTCGGGCTCGCTCATCGCGGCGGCCTCCAGCCCCGCTTCTCGGACCCGGCGATGAGCTCGCGCAGCGTGGCCTCGAGCTTCTGCTCGTTCAGCAGCCCGAGCGTCGTGCGCAGCGCGGTGCCGCCCGGGTAGGCGAAGGTGACGGTGGGGCACACGGCCACGTCGTACAGGTTGGCAACCGCGCCGTCGGCGTCGTAGCCGACCGGGAAGCCCCACTTGTGCTTGCGGATGTCCGAGCGCAGGTCGTTGCGGCTGCCGCGTATCGCCACGGCGGCGAAGCGCACCTGCGGGAAGCGTGCCCGCACGCGCTCGATGACGTCGAGCTGCTTGGTGCAGTCGCCGCCGCGCGTGGCCAGGAAGGCGATGGCCGACGGCGCGCCGCTGACCACCTGGCACTCGTTGAGCACCCGCGGGCCGCGCACCGAGCAGGCGGGGCGCTGGCCGCTCGCGCCCTCGTCGGGACGGGTGGCGATGTTGGCGTCGCCGTTGAGGTTGGACAGGGCGAGCGGCACGGCGAACGGGGGCAGGTGCTTGCCCGCCGCGATCCCGCGCGAGCCGCCGCCGCTGTTGCGCAGCGTGTTGAAGCCGATGTAGGCGAGGATGAGGACGACGAGCACGCCCAGCCACCATCCGTAGCGCGAGATCCCCGGCGGCTTGGCCGGGGGCGGCGTCTCCGGCTTGCGTTCCGGCGGTGCCTCGGGCTGGCCGCTGGTCTCCGGCTCGTCGTCGAACGAGAGCGGCCCGCTCACGCGGCGGTGGCGCGCCGCCGCCGCGGCAGCACCCGCCGCAGCCGCGCCGCCGCCTCGCGGCCCAGATCGGCCACGTCGGTCTCCTCGGCGAGCGCCAGCACGGCCGGGAGCACGACGAGGACGCCGAGCAGCGACACCGCGAGGTCGACCACGGTGACCAGGCCGAAGTCGCGCAGCATGCGGATGTCGGAGATCACGAGCACGGCGAAGCCGGCCAGTGCCGTCACCGCCGAGGCGGTCACTGCCCGGCCGGTGGATGCGTAGGTGCGAAGGAGCGCCGCCCGCACGCCCAGGCCGCTGTCGCGCTCGGTGCGGTAGCGGGCCGAGAGCAACACGCTGAACTCGGTCGAGAGCGCGATCACGAGCGCGCCCAGGGTCACCGACATCGGGTTGAGCTCCACCGGCCGCCCGAGCAGGAGCCCCAGCGGCGTGTCGTCCGACCACCACGAGAGCAGCCCCGCCCACCCCGTGGCCAGCGCGATCGGCACGAGCGGGATCACCGCGTTCTTGACCCGCCGCCGGACGGCGAAGAGCACGAGCCCGACGAGCACGAGCGCACCCACGCCCAGCAGCAGGCGCCGCCACCACGAGGACACGTCCGCGTTGGCCTGCGCCGCCTCCACCGGCAGGCCGGCCAGCTGCGCGGTCACTCCGGCCGGCGGGTGCAGGCGGCTGCGCATGGTGTCGACCACCTGCTGCTGCTTGTCCAGCGGCATGAGCTTGATCCCGAAGGCCAGCGCCGCGGTGTGGCGGTCGCGCGCGATCACCGCCTGCGAGAAGTAGGGGGGCACGGCGTCGAGCACGCCCTCGATCTGCTGCTTGGTCAGCGCCTGCGGGCTCTTGCTGTCGCCCGAGCCGCGGAACAGGTCGGGCAGCGACAGGGCCGGGCACAGCGTGGCCTCCCCACAGCCGCGCTTGGTCGAGTAGCCGTAGTGGCGCAGCAGCCCCTGCTGGTAGGAGGTCATCCAGTTGACGACCTTGGGGTCGGCGAGGTCGCGCGCCTTGACGGTGACGTCGATCTCGCCCGACACGCCGGTGCTGCGCTGCAGCGTGTTGAGGTCCTGCAGCGCCGGCAGGCTCTGCGGCATGAGCTTCTGGATGTCGGAGACCACGCGGGTGCCGGCGTCGGCGATCCAGCCGATCACCGCCAGCGCCAGCGCGCAGGCCAGCACCGTGCGCGGCCGGGCGATCACGAAGTCGAGCACGCGCTCGAAGACCGGGCGGCGCGCCGGGCGGGGCGTGAGCCCCACGCGCCGGCCGCCCGCCCGCAGCAGGTCGACGGCGCCGCGGCCCGCGGCCGCGAGCTCGCCCCAGGCCGCGGCGAGCACGCGCGGGCCGCGCCCGGCGTAGCGCGCCGACAGCGTCAGCACCGCGATGCCCGCGGTCATCGCGCAGGCGAAGGCGAGCACGATGCCGGCCACGAGCACGAGCCCGAAGCCCTGGACCATCGGCACCGGCGAGAGCAGCAGGACGAGGAAGCCGACCGCGGTGGCGATGGCGGCGGTCAGGATGGTCGGCGCCGCGATCGCGCCGACGCGGGCGGCGGTGGCGACGGGATCGGTGCCCTCGCGCGCTCGGATCTCGTCCCAGCGGGACTGCAGCTGGATGGCGTAGTCGACCGCGAGGCCGATCAGCACCGGCAGCACCGCGATCGAGGCCATGGTCAGCGAGGCCCCCACCAGCGCCATGCCGCCGAACGTCAGCGCCGCCGCGGCCAGCGCGATGCCCAGCGGCAGCAGGCGCGCCCGCGGCGTGCGGAAGATCAGCAGCAGCGTGACCGCCATGACCACGAGCGCGGCCACGAGCAGGAGCACGATCGAGTCCTGCAGCGAGGTCGAGAGATCGGCCACCACCACCGGGGCGCCGGTGACCGTGTAGGTGCCGTGGTTGTGCAGCCGCCACTGGGGCATGGCCACGGCCTTGCGCACGAGCGCGATCGTGGTCCGGCGCTGGTCGTCGGTGAGCTCCGGGCGCAGCCGCACCTGGATCAGGGCCGACTTGGCGTTCGGGAACAGGTAGGCGAAGCGCGCCTTGGGCCGCGCGGTGCCGCCCTGCGGGTCGAAGACCAGCGAGGCGACGAAGTTCGGGTCGTTGAGGCGCGGGATGCTGCGGATCCCGTACTGGAGCGCGAGCTGCAGCGAGTCGCGTACGAACTGCGCGTAGACGAGCTGGCGCGTGTCGTTGGCCGCCTTGCGCTGGGCCGCCGGCGGCAGGCCCTTCGCGGCGGCCAGCTTGCGTGCCGCCGTGGCGGCCTGCTCGGCCTGCGCGGCCTTCTGCTGTTGGCGCTGGGTGAACTGCGCCTGGATCTGGCGTACGGCCTCGTTGATGAACGTCCCCGGGCCGTAGACCACCCGCACCGGCTTGGTCTTGGCCAGCTGCGCGCACGGGCCGCCGGCGCCGCCCGGCGCCTTGACCTTGCTCGGCAGGTTGCCGGAGATGCAGCCCTCGAGCCCGAGCAGCCGCTCGATGTCCGAGGTCAGGACGAGGTGGGCGAGGTCCTCGCGCACGAGCACGATCACCGCGTCGTCGCCGAACCGGCGGTGATAGTCGGCCGTGGCCTTGTACGTGTCGGAGCTGCGCGAGACGAGCGTGCTCGTCCCGGCGCTGGGCTCGAGCGACAGCCCGAGCACGGCGCCGCCGACCGCGAGCACCGCCACCACCGCGAGCACGGGCAGCGGCCGGCGCGCGACGAAGCGGGCGACCCGCTCGAGCGCTCGCGACAGGCTCTCCACGTGCTCAGGCTACCGGCGGCCGCCTCGGTTTCGCGCCGGTGCCGCCTCTAGCTCGTGGGCGGGTTTGCGCGCAGCTGCGGGTACTGCGAGGGCGGGAAGGACGTGTCGCCCGTGGCCGGGAACTTGATCTGCAGCGTGCACGGCGGGGCGGGGACGGCGCTCTCGCTGCCGCCGTACACGAACGTGTTGATCTCGGTGCGCAGGAACGGCGGCAGCAGCGCCGTGATCAGCGGCGTGACCTGGTTGGTCAGCTGCGGGACGCCGTTGCCGCAGCCACGGTTCTCGTAGACGGGCATCACGGCGGTGCCGGACGCGAACGCCCCCGGCAGCGTGTACGGGTTGGGCCGGTTGGAGCCGATGCGGTTCGGATACTGGGCCAGCGACTCGGGGTTGATCGGGTTCGTCGTGCGCAGGTAGTGCACGGGGCCCGACGCCTTCGGCGGCTTGTCGGTGGCCTCGGTCGCGGCGACGGTGTTGGAGAAGAAGGCGTTGACCTCCTTCTGGTACTGCCCGAGGCCGTAGATGATCGGGTTGATCTGGCGCAGGAACGGGCTGAGCTGGCCGAGCAGCGGGCGCAGGTCGTTCAGGAACTGGTCGGTCGCCGGCAGCCCCGCCTTGGAGGCCGTCACCAGTGGCCCCAGGTTGCGGAACAGGTGCACGAGGTCGGGCGAGATCTGCTCGAGCTCGATCAGCGTGGGCGAGATCTCCTGCGCCGCCGGGCGCAGCTCGTTGATCAGCGGGTTGGTGAAGTGGGCGAACTGGTTGAGGCGCTCGAGCGTGATCTGGGACTGGCGTTCGAACGTCGGCAGCACCACGAAGAGCTGTTGGAGCTCGTTGTTGCGCTGCGCCGTCGTCTGGAAGACCTTGTTGGAGTTGGTGATCAGCGAGGCGAGCTGCCCGTCGCGCTCGGTCAGCGCGTCGAACACCACGCCGGTGTCGGCGACCAGCCGCTGCACCGCGCCCTGCTGCGTGTTGAGGATCTGCAGCAGCGTGTTGGTGTCGGTCTCGAATCCGGGCAGGTTGCCGAGGGCGTTGGAGATGTCCGTGCCGCGGCCGGTGATCGCCACGGCCTGGTCCTGCATCCAGACCTGGAACGCCGCCCGCGTGCGCGGGTCGAACGTGCGGAAGATCTCGTCCAGCTGAACCGACGGCGCGACCTGGGTGACCGCGAGCGTGCCCCCCTCGGGCACCTTCGGGCTGCCGGGGTGGCCCGGCGTCAGCTCGACGTAGGTCTCCCCCAGCAGCGTCTTCTGGCGCAGGATGGCTTTCGCGTCCTTGGGGATGGGCGCGAACTTCGGCTCGAGCTGGATCGTCGCCTCGGTCTCGCCGTTCTTCGGCGTGATGCTCTTGACCTTGCCGACGGAAACGCCGGAGATGCGCACGTCGGCCTCCTGGGCCAGCTGCGTCGCATTGGGGAACTCGATCTTGAACTGGTAGCCCTTGGGCTGGAAGGGGATCGGGCCGCCGAAGGCCAGCCAGAGGAACAGCAGCAGCCCGAAGCACGACAGCGCGAAGCCCACCATCACGAGAAGCCGGCCGACTGTGGGAGCTTGCTTCTGCATGGTCTAGGGGGTCGGCACCGGGCCGCCGCCTGCGCCGGGCGCGCCGCCGACGCCGGGGGCGACGCCCGATCCGGCGCCTGCCTGGCCCGGGCAGACCTGCGCCTGCTGCACCGGGTTGAGCAGGTCGAGGATGGTCTTCAGCAGCGGGTTGACCTTGGCGACCTGGGCCAGCACGCCGGCCGAGGTGCACGAGATCAGGAACTGGCCGCGGCGGATCGGGCCGTGGGCGTCCTGGGTCGCGAAGATGGTGGGCCCGAGCTGGTTGAGCCAGGAGAGCCAGAACAGGTAGCCCTCGGTCGCGCCGGGCGGGTTGTAGGCCAGCTCGTTGAGCGCGTAGTTGAGGACGTCGAACGAGGTGCTCAGGTCGGGGGTAAGCGCCGCCAGGTCGTTCGCCGCCGGCTGTAGCGCCTGGACGGTGGGCAGGGCGGCGACCGTGAAGGGCCGGATCTGGTCGCGGATGATCGGCGTTTCCTCGCGCAGGGCCGGGCGCGTGGCGGCCAGCGACGGGCCGAGCGCGCGGGCGCCGGGGCGCAGCGCCTGCAGGGTCGGGCCGAGCGTATTGCCGAGCGTGGTGAGCTTGCGGAGCGTGACCTGGGTGTCGGTCAGCGTCGGCGGCAGCTGCGCGAGCGTCGCCTGGATGTTCTGGTCCTCGGAGGCGAAGGCGCGGAAGACCGCGTCGGTGGAGTCGACGAGCTGGGTGAGCTGCGCGTCCTTGTCGCCCAGCGCGTTGGCCAGCAGCTGGAAGTTGTGGACGGTGCGGCGGATGTTGACCCGCCGTTCCTTGAGCTGGCTGGTGATCTTGGCCAGGTCGCGGCTCGTAGGCGCGAAGCGCCGCAGCGTGCTCGAGAGGTCGGCGGTGTTGTCGCGCAGGCCCTGCCCGGCGCCGCCGAGCAGCAGCCGCAGGTAGGCGCGGGTGTCGGTGTCCAGCGCCGCGAGGATCTCGTCGATGTTGACGTCGGGCAGCGTCTGGTTGACCGGGATCGTCGCCCCGCTCTTGAGCTTCTTGCCCGAGGACGGGTTGCCCGGGTCCATCGAGACGACCATGTCCTTCAGGCCGGTCTTGGGCCGCAGGAGCATGGTCGCGTCGGGGTAGATCGTGTCGTACTTCTCGCGGATGTTCATGGTCACCAGCGCGCGCCCGTTCTTGAGCTGCACGTTCTGGATCTCGCCCACCGCGACGCCGGCGATGTCGACGGTCTGGCCCTGGCCCGGGGTGACGGCCTGCGCGGTGGAGAACTCCGCCTTCAGGGTGAAGAAGTTCTTGCCCAGGATCGGGACCCAGCCGGGCAGGTTGAAGCGCTGCTGGGACAGGATGTAGCCGCCCACGAGCAGCGCGATGAGGATGAGCACGATGACCGCGGTGAACTCGCGTGCCCGCTTGCGGATCGCGTTCATGGGGTCGTGTCCTTGACCGGGTTGCCGGCGTCGGCCGTGGTCTTGGTGCCCTTGGCGCCCTTGCTCGCCGACGTGTCCTGGGCCTCGATCGTCGGCTTGTTGGCGCTGCCGGTCGGCGTGTACGCCCGCTTGTGCTGCTTGCTGCTCGAGAACGGGTTGAGGCCGTCGGCGATCTTGCCGGCGAGGGACTTCTTCTGCTTGGCCCGCTTGTCGAGGGTGACGGGGGTGCCGGGCACGGTCACGGTCGGGAGCGGCACGGTCGGAGCGAGCGGGTTGCTGGGCCCGGTGCCGACGGTTTGGTCGGGCGGCCCCACCGCGGCGGCCGGGCCGTTGAGGTCCGGCGGCGTCTGCTGGTAGCACGGCGCGTCGGGCTTGTACGGCGGGCGCTGCCCGGTGTACGCGGGCCGGGTGCCCAGCGGCGTGGCGATCGCGTTGCCGAACAGCGGGTCGCCGCTGAGCGTCGAGTTGCCGGTCGAGATCGTGGTCGCGCCGCCGCCGGCCTGGAAGCGCACGTACTGCCCGTTGCCGTCGAAGTTCTGGCCCTCGCCGGTCAGCCCGACGAGTGACTCCCAGAACTGCTTGTAGTTCTCCAGCCCGGTGGTGAAGGGCCCGTCGGCGATCTTCACGTCGCCCGTGGGAAGGACCACGTCGGTGACGCAGCGATCGACGAGGTCGACCTTGGGTAGGAGCTGGAGCGTGGCGTTGGCGACGTTGGCGAGGTCGGCGGTGGTCGGGCGGAGCGCGTTGACGAGGCCGCCGAGCTCGCTGGGCGAGACGAGCTTCTGGACCTGCGCGATCCACGGGTAGGCGGCGTCGATGGTGGCGGGCGTCTGCTCGACGCCGGGGATGAGCTCGAGCGCGAAGGCGCGCGTGGGCGGGAAGGCCCGGTTGAGCGCGTCGAAGGCGGTGTTGGCCGCCTGCAGCGTCGGGGGCAGCAGCCGGATGGTCGCCTCGAGGTCGCCCGAGCGCGACGCGAACGCCGCCACGGTCCGGTTGAAGTTGGTGATGAGGTCCTTGAGCTGCTCCTCGTTGCGCCCGAGGCCCTCAGTCGTGCGCTGCAGGCCGACGATGAGCTTGGAGAGGTCCTGCGGCTCGGTGCCGAGCAGCGCCTGGTTGACCTCGGCGACGCCCTGGAAGGCGGCGGCGGCGTAGTTGAAGTTCTTGTTCAGCGCTTCCGCCGCGGTGAGGCCCTGGACGGAGGGGTCCTGGGTCGCGTCGAGCTGGGGCGTGGGCTTGAGCTGCAGCGCGTTGCCGTAGCTCTGAAGGACGGTCTGCAGGTCGTCGCGTGCGTTGGACTGCAGCGAGGTCAGCACCTCGTCGAGCTGGACCGGCGTCGCCGTCTGCGTCATCGGGATCGGCGCGTCGTTGTCCTCGAGCTCGGGCGCGCCCGGGGTGCCGGGCGAGACGTCGACGAAGAAGTTGCCCTCGAGGAAGATGCGCGGGCGGATCTTCAGCGTGGCGTCGCGGTGGATCGGGAGCCCGCTGTCGGAGATCTGCATCTGGACCTCCGCCGCGTTCGTGTCCTTGTAGCGCTCGACGTTGGTGACCTTGCCGACGTTGACGCCGGCGATGCGCACCGGCGAGTTGGTGCGGATGGAGTTGGCCGACTCGAACACGGCGTTGAGCCGGAAGCCGTGCGTGAACGGGATGTGCTTCGAGAACCCGAAGTAGGTGATGAGCACGGCCGCGATCAGCACCAGCGCGCCGACCGTGAACGGGTTGGCACCGGTCCGGTCCTTGCGGGGAACGCGCTTTACGTCGTCGCGGGCCATGGCTACTGGTTCAGGTCCCTCTTCGTCTGATCGTGGTTCGTGCCCTGGTTGCCGGGCACGTTGCCGATCACGTTCTGGCCGGCCAGGTACTTCTCGTTGGCGGCCTCGCACTCGTTCGGCTGACCCGGCGCGCCCACGTTCGGGTACGGGTTGGTGTGGAGGTGGTTGTCGGTCGTCGGGCCGTCGGCCGGGGC
>Ga0157374_10004579_pt1 | contig 11598 bp, 9 predicted proteins | sample M25metaG_FD_115308 | JGI IMG/M metagenome (GOLD analysis project Ga0157374, IMG submission 115308) | Miscanthus rhizosphere microbial communities from Kellogg Biological Station, Michigan, USA - M2-5 metaG | ecosystem: Host-associated > Plants > Roots > Rhizosphere > Soil | place: USA: Michigan...
TCCTGCTCTATGGCGAGGGCAAGGACGTCAACGAGTTCGATCACTGGGGCGCGTTCGCCAAGCGCGCAGGGGTGCGCGAAGTGCGAACCCCGGAGCGACTGCTCGAGCAGGCGAGCTTCTGCCTCCACCGCGACCTCGCGTCCATGCCCGACTCGCACCGAAGCGCGTTGAAGGACCTGCGCGACGCGAACGAGGTGTTGCAGGGCAAGACGGTGATGATCGTCGACGACGACATGCGCAACATCTTCGCGCTGACGTCGCTGCTCGAAGACCGCGGCATGGTGATCGTGTCCCACGACAACGGGCGCGACGCCGTGACGGCGCTGCATGCGCAACCGAACGTCGAGGCGATCCTGATGGACATCATGATGCCGGAGATGGATGGCATCGACACGATTCGCGAGATCCGGCAAATCCCGGCGTGCCGCGACACGCCGATCATTGCGGTGACGGCCAAGGCGATGAAAGGCGACCGCGAGAAGTGCATGGAAGCGGGCGCGTGGGACTACTTGTCGAAGCCCGTGGACACCGAGTTGATGCTGGGCTGCTTGCGCGGCTGGCTCTCGCGTTGATCGCCCCGCCTTGAACGATTCGACCGCACCGGTAGAGGATTCGTCCGCGCCACTCGTGGCGCACGCGCGTGATCGCGCGAACATCCTGATCGTCGACGACCGGCCCGACAAGCTGCTCGTCTACCGGACACTGCTCGAGGAGCTCGATCAGAACCTGTATACGGCGTCGTCGGGCGACGAAGCGCTGCGGCAGGTACTCGAGCGCGAGTTCGCGCTGATCCTGCTCGACGTCAACATGCCGGGCCTTGACGGGCTCGAAACGGCATCGCTGATTCGCAGCCGCAAGAAGTCCGCGCATACGCCGATCATCCTCGTCACCGCCGACTACGGCGACGAGTTGCGAATGACGCAGGCGTATTCGCTCGGCGCCGTCGACTACATCGCATCGCCGGTCGTGCCGGAGATCTTGCGCGCGAAAGTGCGCGTATTCGTCGATTTGTTCCTGCTGGCGGAGCAAGCCAAACGGCAGGCGCGCGAGCGTATTGCCCTCGCCGAGGAAAAGGCCGCGCGCGAAGCAGCCGAGCGTGCATCGCGACGACTGGCGCTACTCGCCGAGGCGAGCGCGACCCTCGCGAGCTCGCTCGATCTCGAGGCGACCGTGCACGAGCTCGCACGGCTGCTCGTGCCGCGGTTCGCCGACGCGTGCCTCGTATCGCTGCGTTCAGGCGATGGACAAACCGAGCGACACGAAATGGCGTGGGCGACACCCGATCCGGAGCATCCACTGCTGAACGGGTCGATCCTCGAGATCGAAGACGTCGAGTTGCGCGACGCGATCGCGCGCGTGCACGCCACCGGCCGACCGGAGACGATCGAGCGCGATGTCGCAGGAACGGACGCTTTACGTATCGCGCTGCCGCGTGGCCTGACGGCCCACAGCGCACTGCTCGCGCCGCTGCTCGTGCGGGGTCGCACGCTGGGTGTGGTAACGCTCGGCATCGATTCGCCCACGCGCCATTTCGACGCCGACACGCATGCGATGGTTGCCGAGCTTGCAACGCGTGCAGCGACCGCCGTCGACAATGCGCTCCTGTTTCGCAAGATCCAGGACGAGGATCAGCGGAAGAATGAGTTCCTCGCAATGCTCGCCAACGAACTCCGCAATCCGTTGGCACCGATCAGCAATGCCGTTCACATCATGCGCGTCAGCGGCGACGATGCGACGAAAGTCGCGTGGGCGCGCGACCTGATCGCGCGACAGCTGAAGCAGCTCGTGCGGCTCGTGGACGATCTGCTCGACGTGTCGCGGATCACTAGCGGCAAGATCGAGCCCAAGATCGGCCCCGGCGAAGTCCAGCAGGTTGGCGCGGCCGCGATCGAGACGAGCCGCCCCAATGTGGATGGGCATCGGCACACGCTGTCGATTCAGTTGCCGACGGAAACGCTGCACGTTCGTGGCGACTTCGCACGCGTGTCGCAGGTGTTGTCGAACCTGATCAACAACGCGGCGAAATACACGCCGCGCGGTGGACGGATCTCGCTATCGGCGGCGGCCGATGGCGACGCCGTCGTGTTTCGAATTCGCGATTCGGGTGTCGGCATACCGCCCGAATACATCACGACGATCTTCGACCCATTCACCCAGGTGGACCGTTCGCTGGCGCGATCCAACGGCGGTCTCGGCATCGGATTGACGCTCGTGCGCCGGCTCGTCGAGATGCAGGGCGGCAGCGTCAGCGCGCGCAGTGAAGGCCGCAACCGCGGCAGCGAATTCACTGTTCGGCTGCCGCTCGCGACCGTCGAACAGGATGACGTGGAGAAGGCGGTATCGATCGAGCCGCTGTCGCCTGCCGGACTGCGCGTGCTCGTCGTCGACGACAACCGGGATGTCGCCGACAGCACGGCGAGCGTCATGCGCATGAATGGCTGCGACGTCCACGTCGCGTACGACGGCAAGGCAGCGATCGAATCGGTGCAGCGGCTGAAGCCCGATGCCGTGCTGCTCGACATCGGGCTGCCGACGTTCGACGGCTATCTCGTCGCCGAGCACATCCGCGCGCAACCCGACAACGTGAAGACGATGATCGTCGCCGTATCGGGCTATGGGCAGGAGCAGGATCGCGAGCGATCGAAAAGCGTCGGGTTCGACTATCACGTCGTGAAGCCAATCGATCCAGCGGTGCTCGCGAGTCTCGTCGGCTCGCTGCGCTTGTTGCGTGAGGAAGCGCGCGTCGATGCATTGGCCGTTCCGGCGGCAGGCGCGAGGACGTGACCGCACCGCTGCCCTCGGGTGCCGTGCCGCTGCGATCGATCCGTTACTCCGCATTCGCGCCGGCGACGCTCGCCGAGCTTGCCGAGCGCGCGTTTGCGCGCGCCGCAGGATCGCCCGCCAGCGAAGGCAACGCGGTCCGCCTGCTGTGCGATGCACGCGAGAATTATCCCGCGTGGCGCGAGGCGATCGCCGCGGCGAAGCGCTACATCCTGTTCGAGTCGTACATCGTCGAGGACGATGCGATCGGCCGCGAATTCGCCGCCTTGCTCGCGGAGCGGGCGCGTGCCGGGGTCGTCGTTCACATCATCATCGATTGGCTTGGCTGCTGGCGCGCGCTGTCGCTGTGGAAGGATGTCCGCGACGCAGGCGGCGACGTGCGCGTATTCAATCCGCCGCGATTGTCGAGCCCGCTCGGCTGGCTGTCGCGCGATCATCGGAAGACGATCGTCGTCGACGGGGAAGTCGGATTTGTCAGCGGACTTTGCGCCAGCGAGCGCTGGCTGGGCAATCCTTCGCGTCGACTCGAGCCTTGGCGCGACACGGGCATCGAGATCCGGGGGCCGGCCGTCGCGGCGCTCGAGCAGGCGTTCGTCAACGTGTTCGCCGTCTGCGGCGACCCGCTCGACGCAACGATTCTCACGCAACCGGAAACGATCGCAGCGGCCGGCTCGATGCGGTTGCACGTCATTGCGAACGAGCCGACCGTTGCCGGCACGTTCCGGATGGACCTCATCGTCGCGTCGATCGCACGCCGACACTTATGGCTCACGGACGCGTATTTCGTAGCAACGTCACCGTACGTGCAGGCGCTGCGCGCCGCTGCGCGCGATGGTGTCGACGTGCGTTTGCTGGTGCCGGGGTCGAGCGACATTCCGGCGCTGTCGCCGCTATCGCGTGCACAGTACCGGCCGCTGCTCGAAGCCGGCGTGCGCGTGTTCGAGTGGTCGGGCACGATGCTGCACGCGAAGACGGCGGTTGCCGATCGGCGTTGGTCACGCGTCGGGTCGACGAACCTGAACCTCGCGAGCTGGATGTCGAATTACGAGCTCGACGTCGCGATCGAAGACCCGGTGTTCTCGGAGCAGATGGCGTCGCAGTACGAGGAGGACCTCACCCGATCGACCGAGATCGTCCTTACGCGACGCAACCGCGTTCGTCGGGCAACCCCGGCGGGCGGTCCGAGTGCAGCCGCGGCACGTCGATCGCGCCGCGCCGTATCCGGCAGTGCCGGCCGTGCCGCAGCGGGGGCGTTCAGCGTGGGAAGCGCACTCGGTGCGGCGCTGACGGATCGCCGGATTCTCGGCCCCGCCGAAGCGGGGTTGCTTTTTTTGATGGCGGGCGTCGCGATCGTCGTCGGCGTGCTCGCGGCCGTGTGGCCCCGCGCGCTCGCGTGGCCGATTGCACTCATTGCGATGTGGTCGGGGATCGCGTGGGCAGCGAAGGGCATCGCCCTGCGGCGCGGCAAGCGCGGCGGTCCGCAGGTCGAGCAGTTGACTGATGAACTGACGCGCGACGGCGAGTTGGCATCCAACAAGGCTGAACCACCCGCGGTGGCGCGGTCGCCGGGTGCAGAAGCGCCGGTTCCTCACGACTTAGCCTGAAATTCAAGTGATGGAGTGCGATCCGCGTGTTTGCGCGGCGATCCAATGATGGGGCCGAACTTGCGGGAGGACGTCGAATGAACACTGCTACTGCCGCGCACGAATCGCGCGCTCGCGCGACACCGCCCTTTCGCGCCGATCACGTCGGAAGTTTTCTTCGACCCAAGGTCTTGCTCGATGCACGCGATCAATACAAAACGGGCGCGATCGACATCGCTCAGCTTCGTCTTATCGAGGACGAAGCGATCCGCGGCATCGTCAAGTTCCAGGAAAACCTGGGGTTGCGCGGTATCACCGACGGCGAATATCGGCGCACCTACTTCCACATCGACTGCCTGACGCAGCTTCAAGGTGTCACCACCAAGGGTGGCATTCACGTTCGTTTTCACAGCGCCAAGGGCGACGTTGATTTCGAGCCGCCCGTGATGCAGGTCACGCAGCGCGTGCGGCACGACAAGGCGATCCAGCGCGCCGATTTCGAATTCCTGCACTCGGTGACTTCGCGCACGCCCAAAGTGACGATTCCTTCACCGACGATGCTGCATTTTCGCGGCGGCCGCGAGGCGATCAGCCGCGACGCGTATCCAGATCTCGACGCGTTCTATGCCGACGTCGCAGACGCGTATGCCGACGAGTTGCAAAGTCTTGCCGACGCCGGCTGCACGTACGTTCAGTTCGACGATACGAATCTCGCCTACCTGTGCGACGAGCGGATGCGTGCAGGCGCACGCCAGCGCGGCGACGATCCCAACGAGCTGCCGCGACGTTACGCGAAGCTCATCAATGCGGCAATCGCGAAACGGCCGCAAGGCATGGCCGTGTGCATCCACCTGTGCCGGGGTAACTTCAAGAGCGCATGGGCAGCGGAAGGCGGATACGAGCCTGTTGCGCAGGTGCTGTTCAACGAGCTCGACGTCGACGGTTATTTCCTCGAGTACGACGATGCGCGGTCGGGCGATTTCTCACCGCTTCGGCACGTGCCCCAAGGCAAGACCGTGGTGCTTGGTCTCGTCAGCACGAAGGTTGGTACGCTCGAGTCGAAGGATGATCTCAAGCGCCGCATCGATGCGGCCGCCAAGCTCGTGCCGATCGAGCAACTGTGCCTGTCGCCGCAATGCGGATTCTCCAGCACCGTGCACGGCAACGACATCGCCGTCGAATCGCAGGCGGCGAAGTTGCGGCTGGTCGTCGACACGGCGCGTGACGTCTGGGGCGGCGTTTAGCGAGTCAATCTCGGGAGACGACGATGGTCGTGCGCAATCTCGATCATGTCACGATCGCGGTGGCTAACGCCGAGAGCGCGATCGAATTTTTCAAGTTGCTCGGGTTCGAGAAGCAGCACGTCGCGATCATTGACGGCGGCACTGCCGCGCAATACATGGGCATGCCGGACATGAGGGCGTAGCACATAACACTTGCACTCGAAGGCTCCGAGCCACGCTTTGAAATTCAGTTGCTTCAGTTCGATCCAAGCCCGCCCATCGATCCCGGTGAGCATCCGACCAACAAGCGGCGGCGGGGCTGCAATCACCTCGCGTTTCGCGTCGACGATATCGCGTCTGTTGCGAAGCACCTCATGGCCAACGGCGTGAAGATGCTGAACGACGAGATGGACTACATCAGCCGGCGGCTTCGCTTCTTCGAAGGCCCCGAGGGCATCACGCTCGAGCTCGTGCAGTGGGACTGATACTGAACGTATTGTGACAAGAGCGTACTCGCCGCACAGGGCTGGCAGGGTTGCTTTACGAGCGCAGGAAGCGCGCGACGCAACTAAGCGTACATCGAGGTCAGGCGATCAGGCCTGGCCTCGTTCGCGCTGGCTCGATCAATCTTCGTCTTCCGCCGGAATCGCGCGCACCGACAGCACGCCCTCGATCGCCGCGATCGAATCGATCAGCTGATCGGGGACGGCGCTGTCGACGTCGACGAGCGTATACGCCATCTCGCCGCGCGACTTGTTCACCATGTTGTGAATGTTGAGGCCGCTTCGCGCCATCGCCGTCGAGATCTGACCGAGCATATTCGGGACGTTCGCGTTGGCGATCGCGACGCGGTACGGTGACTCGCGCGGCATGTCGACGTTCGGGAAGTTGACCGCATTGGCGATCGTGCCGTGCTCGAGGAACGCGCGCAGCTGGTCGACGGCGATTATCGCGCAGTTCTGCTCGGCTTCCTCGGTGGAAGCGCCCAGGTGCGGTAGCGCGACGACCTTCGGTTCGCGCAGTAGCTCTGGCGTCGGGAAATCGCACAGGTAAAACTTGAGGCGGTCCGCTCGTAGCGCGCCAATGACAGCGCTCTCGTCGACGACCGCGTCGCGCGCGAAGTTCAACAGCGATGCCCCGGGACGCATCAACCCCAATCGATCGGCGTTGACGAGGTGGCGGGTGACGTCGAGCAGCGGCACGTGCAGCGTGACGAAGTCCGATTGCTTCAATACCTCTTCAATGGTGTGCGCCTTGCGCACGGTTGATGGCAAGCGCCATGCTGCGTCGACGGTGATCTCCGGATCGAATCCGATCACGTTCATGCCGAGCTTGATCGCGGTGTCGGCGACGAGGCTGCCGATGGCACCGAGACCCACGATGCCGAGCGTGCGCCCGGGTAGCTCAACGCCGGCAAACTGCTTCTTGCCGTCTTCGATACGTTCGTCGAAACCAGCACCACGAACGTCGAGCGACCGAACATAGTCGAGCGCAGGCACGACGTTGCGCGCGGCGAGAAGGAGCGCCGTCAGCACCAACTCCTTCACTGCATTGGCGTTGGCACCAGGCGCGTTGAAGACTGGCGCGCCGCGCGTCGACATTGCGGACACCGGAATGTTGTTCGTACCGGCGCCCGCGCGACTGATCGCGAGCACCGTCTTCGCAATCGGCATCGTGTGCAGGTCGCGCGAGCGAACGAGGATCGCGTGCGGATTTTCGACGTCGTTGCCGATGCGGTATCGCGACGACGGAAAACGGCGCAGCCCGCCGGCCGCAATGGCGTTCAGCGTGAGGATCTCGTAGGTCGACATGCGCCGATGTTACCGAATCGGATCGGGCGATCCGGGATCAGGCCGGCAAATGCAGCGCTTTGCCGCAATGCGGGCAGCTTCCCGACGACGCGAGGCGGGTGTGCCGCATCGTCATTTCCGCCGTCACGATCCCGGTCGGAACGGCGAGGACGCCCCAGCCAATCAGCATCATGATCGTCGCCAGCACCCGTCCAACGGGCGTGTGCGGCGTAATGTCGCCAAAGCCTACCGTCGTCATCGTCGTCACGGCCCAGTAGATCGAGACGGGGAGACTCGTGAATCCATGCTCGGGGCCTTCGGCGACGTACATCAAGGTTCCGCTGATGATCACCGCGGTCAGGACCGCGGTAAGAAACACGAGGATCTTGCGGCGACTGTCGGCGAATGCCTGTGCGAGGAACTGGAATTCGTCCATGTATTCGCCGAGCTTCAGCACCCGGAAGATTCGCAGCAGCCGCAGCACTCTGACGTCGATCAAGAGGCCAAGCTCCGGGTGCAACGCTGCGATGTACGTCGGCAACACCGACAAGAGATCGACGATGCCGAAAAAGCTCAGCGCATACCTGAAAGGGTGGCGGACGGATGAAAGACGCAGCACGTATTCGAGCGTGAACAGAACCGTCACGATCCACTCGAATGCGTTGAACACCGCGCCATAACGCACCGCGAGCGATGGAATGCTGTCCAGCATGACGACGAGCACGCTAATCAGGATGAGCGCCATCAGCGCGACATCGAAGATGCGACCCGCGCGCGTGTCGGACTCGAACACGATGTCGTATAGTCGTCCGCGCCATGGACCGGACGGACGGCCGAGCTCCTTAAAACCGGGTGCAGGCGCAGTAGAGCTCGGGCGCGGCATCGTCATCTCCTCAGGTTTCCAAGGACGCGATGGTAGCGCTCGCATCGCGCAAAGCGCGTCGAAGCGATGCCGTATGCAGTTTGCTGCGACGTTGCGCGCTTATCGACTGATCATGCAGCGAAGCGCGATCGACGACGAACGCCAGGGCGTCGTCGAGCCGGATCGAGCCTGGAGCGAAGGCTGCGCTCCGTAGCGTCAATCATCCGCGCGGCGGCCGCGCGGATGGTGGCGACGGCCGCCCCCGGCGGGGAGTCGAAAACGGGCGCCACCGGGTCTGGGTCCCACCCTTCGATCCGCGAAATGCCGGTACACACACTGACATCGCAGCGGCTTCGTGCAATCGGGAAGCGGCAGACGTGGCGCCTCCGAAGGCAAGAAACGTTTTCCGCGAAGCGACTCGACCAGTGAGCAGCACTCGATCGAACTCACGATCGCCACCGCGTGCCACTGCTCGCTTTGGATAGCGCGCAGCCTTGTCGACGACAGCGGTTTCATTGGTGGGCCCAACAGACGCTCCGTGCTGTGAAAAAAATGCCGCCGCGATCACGACGTCGTGCACTTCCTGCATCAATGCTTTGCGAAGTCATTGATGCGAATGCCATGCACCACTCATACGTGCAAGCGACGCGCCAAGGTTTGGACATCTTCGCCAGTGGAGTGTTGCGGACTACAAGCGCCGACTCGCAGCGCGAGCGGGAAATGACACGTCAGCCGGTAATTGTTGCCGGATCTCTCGTTGCTGCAGATGCACTGACACGTCGCGCAAGGCAAATCGTGCGTCATTCACATGGTATGGAATCTGCTGGACAAACTTCTTCAGCGATCCTCTCCGAACACGATGGCAGACACGGTTTCTGACGCGCTCGTCGAGCGGCTTGCCGTCTGGGGCGTGCGCCGCATCTACGGTTATCCGGGTGACGGTATCAACGGCGTGATCGGTGCGCTCGATCGGGCTCGCGACAAGATCGATTTCATCGAGCCTCGGCATGAGGAAGCCGGCGCGTTCATGGCATGTGGCCATGCCAAATTCAGTGGCGAGGTCGGCATGTGTCTCGCGACGTCGGGACCGGGTGCCGTGCATCTCGTCAATGGACTGTACGACGCAAAGGGCGATCATCAGCCCGTCGTAGCGATCGTTGGGCAGAAGCCACGCGCCGCATTGGGCAGTGATTTCCAGCAGGAGATCGACCTCGTTTCACTGTTCAAGGACGTCGCGAACGAGTATGTGCAGATGGTGAGCACGCCATCGCAGATGCGCCACGTCATCGACCGCGCCTTTCGCACAGCACTCTCGCGTCGTGCGCCTACGTGCGTGATCATTCCGCAGGACGTGCAGGAAGCGGCCGACGAAAAACCCGCGCACAAGCACGGCACCGTGCACTCGGGACCCGGCTACAGCGCCCCGCGCATCGTGCCTACGAATGAGGATCTGCGCCGTGCCGCTGAAGTGCTCAACGTCGGCAAGAAGATCGCGATCCTGATCGGTGCAGGCGCCGACGACGCGGCTGAAGAAGTAATCCAGGTTGCCGACAAGCTCGCTGCCGGTGTGGCCAAGGCGCTGCTCGGCAAGCATGTGCTGCCCGACGACTTGCCGTACGTGACGGGCGGTATCGGCTTTCTCGGCACGCGACCGTCGTATCAGTTGATGCAGAACTGCGATACGTTACTCATGATCGGCTCGACGTTCCCCTACGCCGAATTTCTTCCTGAAGAGGGCAAGGCACGCGGCGTGCAGATCGACATCGACGCGCGGATGCTGAGCCTGCGTTATCCGATGGAAGTGAACCTCGTCGGCGATAGCGCGGCAACGCTGCGCGCGTTGCTGCCGCTGCTCGAGCAGAAGACCGACCGCTCGTTTCGCGACGAAGTCGAAAGCGACGTTCGCAAATGGTGGGAGACGCTCGAGAAGCGCGCCCATCAGGACGCAGACCCCATCAATCCGCAACTCGTGTTCTACGAGCTATCGCCCCGCCTGCCGGATAGCGCGATGCTCGCGTGCGATACGGGATCGACGGTCCACTGGTATTCGCGTGAGCTCAAGATCCGGAAGGGGATGCGTGCGGCTCACTCCGGCAATCTGGCGTCGATGGGTGCAGCAATTCCCTACGCAGTTGCCGCCAAGTTCGCGCATCCCGATCGGCCCGCGCTGTGCTTTGTCGGCGATGGTGCGATGCAGATGAATGGCATCAACGAGCTCATCACCGTTGCGCGCTACTGGAAGCGCTGGAGCGATCCGCGGTTCATTGTGTTCGTGATGAACAATCGCGATCTCAACATGGTGACGTGGGAACAGCGAATCCTCGCCGGCGATCGCAAGTTCGAGGCGTCGCAGGATTTGCCCGACTTTCCTTATTCGACTTATGCGCAGTCGCTCGGACTTGGCGGTTGTCTCCTCGACAATCCCGGCAACGTCGTAACGGCGATCGAGCAGGCGCTCGCGGCCGAGAAGCCGTTCGTTGTCGACGTTCTGTGCGATCCCGAAGTGCCGCCGCTACCGCCGCACGTGTCGGGCCAGCAGGTCATCAATTATTTGAAAGCGATTGCGAAAGGCGATCCTGACGGAATGCGCATGGTGCGCGCGTCGATCAAGCAGCTGTTCGCGTAAAGCGATCGCACGTCTTGCAATCGTGCGTTCGCGATTTGCGGACTACCGGCTGCCTCCGGCTGATCCGAATTTATCGACGCAGATGTAACCGACACCGCAGCGACCGTCGCTTGTATTGACGTAGGAGAACACGGGTCGCTGGTAGAACTGACATTGCGGAACGCTGGGTCCGTAGAACGTGTCCGCCCAGCCTTTCGGCCCGTAGAGAATTGGCAGCGATCCGGTACGTTCGAGTTCGTCTTTCAGCGCCTTGCACGTCATGTTCTGCGCATCGGCGGGGAGAGCGGCGATCGCACTACTTGCGGCGACACGATCGGCAGCGCCAGAGTTCTGTGCGGTCGCATCTTCGGGCGAGACGGTAAGCAGTATTCCGGTCGTAGCGACACCGAATAGCGCCATCCGGCGGCCTGCGCCTTGACGAACGAAGATGTTCATTGCAAGCGTATTGTGCGCTTAAACGAGACTCGTGCTGGTGCGCTCATTTCAGCTGCGGAGCGCTCCGGAGAGGTCGTTTTCACCGTGTTAGAATTCGCGCCTTGCGCCCGTAGCTCAGTTGGATAGAGTACCTGGCTACGAACCAGGGGGTCGTGGGTTCGAATCCTGCCGGGCGCGCCAAATTCTACTGCAAGATCAAGCGCCTGCCGCGACCGGGCAGGCGCTTTTTGCTTCAGCATCACGAGTGTGGGCATCTTGCGGTCACTGCTTTCACGCACGCGATTTGCAGCATCGATCA
>Ga0157374_10004580_pt1 | contig 11597 bp, 7 predicted proteins | sample M25metaG_FD_115308 | JGI IMG/M metagenome (GOLD analysis project Ga0157374, IMG submission 115308) | Miscanthus rhizosphere microbial communities from Kellogg Biological Station, Michigan, USA - M2-5 metaG | ecosystem: Host-associated > Plants > Roots > Rhizosphere > Soil | place: USA: Michigan...
CAGAACACCTGTGAAGCAGCGCTGTTGAGCGGAGCGTGGGACCAGGCGGGCGAGGCCGCGCTCGCCTGGGCGCGGCATCACGAGCGAGGCGTGCCGCGCGATCCGCGTCCGCATTTTGTGCTGAATGTCGTGCATCTTCTCAGGGGACAATTTGCCGAAGCCTGGAACAGCCACGCTCTGTCGCTTCACGAAGCCGACGACATCGCCCGTGTCAAAGCATGGGTTGAAGGCCTGGTCGCCGGCCATCAGGCGCAGGCGGCGGTGCATTTGATCATGGGCCTGTTCTTGTCGCAGTCGGGACAATCGGAAGATTCGATGCAGTCATATCGAACGGCAGCGAAGCTGGCGCCGCAATCGGCCTATCCGCACTATTTCTTGGCCCAAATCCACGAACGGGCGAATCATGTGGAGATGGCGATCAAGGAATATCGCGAAGCGGTCAGACTGGATCCTATGTACGCGCCGGCGAGAACCAACCTCGGCGTTGCCTACCAGGAGCAGGGACGATTGGAAATGGCGATCCCGCAATACCGCGAGGTAATCAAGCTGAACCCTAACGATGCCGTCGCGCATGCGAATCTGGCCTGTGCGCTTGCGGAACAGGGCAAATTGCAAGCGGCGTTACTGGAGTATCAAGAAGCGTTGCGGCTCAATCCGCGGGATGCCGAAGTGCACTTCGCACTCGGGGGCCTCTATGAAAACAAGAATCGGCCGGATCTCGCCATGAAGGAATACCGTGAAGCCGTGGAGGCGAATCGAGACCTGGCACCGGCCCATTCGGCGCTCGGTTGGATGTTGTTTGACCGCGGCAAGCGCGAGGAGGCCATGGAATGTTTCAACCAGGCCCTCCGCGCTGATCCCGAAAATGCGCGAGCCTATCTCGGGGTGGCCAAATGCTATGCGAGTCGGGGAAAAGTGCAATTGGCGATCGAGAACTACACCAAGGCGATCAAGTATGAACAGGACCCGCAAAAGAAAAATGAGATCATGAACAATTTATACAAGGAAGGTGGGACGTGGGATACGTAGAGAAGGGAAGGTTGGGCTAGAAGGAAGTCAGTTCGCGGGTGAACGCCTGCTACAACTCTCTGATCGCTCCTTGAAGGACCGTGATCTGAGTCACCGGATCGCCCGAGCTTTTCAACTCTTTCCGGATCTGATCCTTCAGGTAGGAGGAGTAGCCGACGCGATCGATCAAGAGATCGAGAAACCGCTCGGCCGGAAGCAGACTTTGCGTTTTGAGCTCTTCGACGGTTTCGTCGCTCACCGGCACGTAGGTGCCGCCGAGATGAAACACGACGTTGTAGTAGCGTCCCTGGCCGATGCGTTCAAAGCGAAGTCCCTTCACGATCGTGCCTCTTCATCCGGCGACAAGGCGCCCATTGTAGACAACTTCCTGCCGTGAAGACAAGGGTAGCGGCGCCCGCGATGGGACTCATCGGTCAGGCCGGCTTGCCTTGTTTCGCGAAGTATTCCTGCCGACTTACGGCCACGTCCGCGACGAACATCACGCCTGAATGCCGTTCAAACAGCGGTCGCAGACCGGCTAGAATGGGGTCCACCTTTTCTTGAGGAACGACGGTCATGATCATCTCGAGGCTTTCCTGTTCGCTGAACATGAAATGTGCCTCGCGCACGCCGTGGTGGCCCTTCCCGGATATGTTTCCAATAATGGTGTAACCGGTGGCATTGACGCGGTCCAGCAAATCGGTCACGAAGGACCGGTGCTCCCCGGCCACGTTCACGCGAATCTCTTTCATTGGATGCAATGTCAAACTCATTCACCGACTCCTTTCCCATGCCCACTCAAGCGAGGTAAACGCATTTATGGGATGGCGTTCCATGTCCCCTTCGCATGATACCGATACCATATCCCATCCTCCAAGGCGACGAGATGCACCCACTCATTATGATAGTAATGCTGCAGCACTTCGTGCCGCGAAATCAGCTTGTCGATCCGCTCGCGCGGAGCCTCAATAATGGTGAGCAGCCGCATAGGCTCGTGATACGGCGTTCGGCCATTCATGACCGTTTGCCTCGCCAGGCCGAGTCGCAGGTCGCTCCAAGGTCCTGACATGATGCCCAGGCGCCCCACGACATTGTGATAAATCTTGCTCCCGCTCCCATACACGTCGTTGTCCGTCGTTGAAAAGTAGTGCTCCATATTGATCCACTGTGCCACGACTTGAGGGGCGGTCAACAGCACTTCCAGCAGACGGTTCGTCGGGTCCTCCCGGTAGTCGTACGAATGAAGGAACGTACGCCCGCCCAGATCGAGCCCCATCGTCAGTTCGCGTCGAGCGATAATGAACGCAGCATTCCCCGAGAGTCCCCATTCGGGTCTCACCTGGCTCCAGTCCGTGCTCCGCTTTCGGACGTGAGCTTTCGCCTTGCGTCCGGCGAGCCCGTTCTCGACGTCCGGCAGTCGTGCGCACCGTTCCTGACTCGTCAATTCGGCCGCCTCTCGGAGATCTTCCTGCAAGCGCGTGAGGTCCGCTCGATGCGTCGGAGGGACATCTTCCAGGTCCAGCAACTGCACCTCGTCGGTCGTAGTATCCATCTGAGCGGCGATGAAATGGGTATCGGACGGGATCTCGATCCCGTTCTTGGCGAGCCGAGGCCGCACTTGTAGATTGTTCGCCATCATGGCCAGCACCCGCGCATTGGGCTTGCCCTCATTTCCGCCGCACGCGCCGCAATCGAGCGCCGATTCGTAGGGATTGTTGTCCGACGTACTTCCGTGCGCGCAGAACATCACCAGGCGCGCAAAATTCTTGGTCAGTCCCATCATGCGCAGGGCGGTGTCCACGGTGAGCGCTTGCTCTTCGATGGTGAAGCCGGTCCTGGTGATCCGCTCCTTGTGGCGGGAGGCGGCTCGGGCGTTGAGTTCGTACTGACGGCGCAAGGCGTCGGCGAGGCCAACCAATCCTTCCTTGGAAAGCCCGGCCTCTGCAGCGGAGGCCAGCAGCGGTTGATCCGGCTCGCCTGAGCCGGACAGTGCGTATTGGCGCAACCCTTCGACCAACGCCGGCGTCATGCGGGAGCTGCGCAGCCCGAGCCGTTCGTGGAGCGCTTTGCGCACGACGGCTTGCTGCTCGGTGGTGACCATCTCTGTCGTTTCGCCAGGGGCCAGTTTGTCGACGGTAAGCGTCGTAGCGATGGCGGGCACGAATAGGCGGCGCAGCCATTCCGTCCAGCGACGGTAAAGCGAGGGAACAAGCGTCTTGCCGAAAATGGGTATTCCGTAGAACCACCCGAGCGATTCCACCATGACGTACGGCGTCACGACGTTTTCTTTCAGGTCATGCAAGAGCGTGTGCCCCGCGTGCACCCATTTCGACCTTGTTTGGTGCTTCGCCACCTTGTGGTCGAGATAGCTGCGCGGAATTTCTCTGATCTCGTTCTTGGCGCGCATGATCACCGGAAACTGTTCCGTGTCGTGCTCTTTCCCCCAGGCTCGGTAGCGGATGAAGGCGGCAAAGAAGCCGGCGAAGCCGTAGGTCTCATGGGCGCCGGTCGATTCCAGGTGCCGGCGAAACGGTTCCGATCGCACGTCGATGCAGTAGACGGATTGCGAATAAGGCCTGGAGGGGGCCGTTGTCCCGGCACCCGCTGTCCGGGCGCGCAGCTGCGCCAGCAGCGACTCCTGATAGCTCCCTTCAAGGGCTTTCAGCCAGACCGGACCGTGAGCGGATTCGGGAAAGGCCTCGACCCATTCGACGAGCGTCTTCAACGTTTCGGGAGCGGTTTGCACGAGCAAGTTCCGATCGATGTCCAGCGATTGAGCCAGCGCCAATAGCGTCCTGGCTCCAGCTCGACGGGCCGCCGCCGCCTGTCGAGGGACGACTTCGATCTCGTACCGATTGAGCACCGCCTTCCATCCGGAGCCCTTCTGATGGGCCAGCCGGTCGACCTCCTCGGCGTACAAGGCAGGCAGTCGCCCCGCGACCCGCTGCCGCCGCAAGTAATACTCTTCCCGATGGCTGCGCATATACGCGATCACCGCCTCGTACCGACCTTCGATCCCGAGGTGTTCGCGGCAGGCCTTCTGAACCAGCTCGCGGGCGTACCACAGACGAACGGCCAAAAACTTCACGAGGCCTGCCGGATACGCCTGTTGCCACGGATAGTCCCGTTCCTCTCCCCGCCACTTGATAAAACCGGCCCAACCCGGGAGAGCCGTCAATTGCAGCGAGAGATAGTCCTGGCGGAGATCGGATGGAATGCCGAGAGCGTCGAGACTATCCAGCAGCGCATCTTCAGGATGCTCGGGGAGCGCCGAGATTTTTCGCCTGCTGTCCTCGATGCCGCAAGGGGACCATTCATGAGCGGCAATGATCTTCCAGGCATGATAGAGACCCTTCTCGCGTTCAGGCATGGCCCACGTCCCGTGTCCTTCGTCGAGGAACGCTTCGCACCACTTGATGAGTTGATCGTTGATGTCGCCGACGATGCGGGTGCCCAACGTGTCGTCGCACCAATGCGAAAGGGTAAGCCACCGTCCCAAGGCGGCTTCATCGCCCTCCACGATGGCGCCTATCCGCGTCCGCAGGTCCGGATACGTCAACACAGATTCGAGGCGGGCCGTGAGACTTTTGATCAGGGCGTGCGAAGGATCAGGCAGCTGACTGTCGAGGGGCTCAACGGGCAACCCGATTCCCTCGGTGAGGCAGGCGCGCAGCACCTCTCGGTGTGTGATCGTGCGGGCGCCGATCGCGAGGCGCGTGTCCTGGGCCATTGGAGCCAACACGAGATCGAGGTGTTCCGACCGGATCCTTCCCGACTGCAAATAGTGGCGATACAGCTCGCTAGGCAGATAGCCGCTGCCTCCCATGAATTGTTTGCCGCGGCGGACCGTTTCCTCGAAAGGAAGGTATTCGAGACTGTGGAGAGGATTGTGATGCACAAACGTCCGCATCGGCCAATATTGGGCGATGACTTCTCCGGCGAGACGAACCACGCCGCGCAATTCCATCCGTCTCGATTCGAGGTCGGTCGTGCGCTCTAACGGGTCCACGTGGGTGATTCTCCGGTGGCGGTCAAGAATGGGGTTCCTTCGGAGGCGAAGAGTGTCGTCGGCGCAAGCCCCAAGGCCAGAAGGACCAGCACGACAATCAGCAACGAAGCAAATTCGGCGTGCAGCAGATCGGTGTATCGCAATTCGGGCCGCCGCACGCCGAAGAGCAGCCGTTGAACCATGTGCATGATGTACCAGGAGGCGGCGAGCCATGCGAGGAGCGTGACGAACAGGCCGGCCAAGGAGGGGAAGGGAGAACTCAGCAGCAGGCCCATGAATCCGGCAAAGACACCGAATGGCGGCAGCCCCATTGCGGCCAGTGCCAGCAAGGACAGCAAGACGGCATATTGCGGCATGCCGCTCGCCAAGCCACTGATCGATTGCGGGTCCACGTCGTCGCCGTATCTGGTTCGGACCACCTGCCAGGCAACCAGGAGCCCGCTCGTCGCCAGGCCGACGGTTCCGACCAGGAGCGCGGATCTGGGCGTAACTGCTCGCGAAGCGACCGTGAACCACCAGAGTATGGAAAAGAACGAAAGACTCCCATAGGCAAGGAGGAGACGGACCCTGGATTGCGCTAACGCTTTGAGAGCGCCATAGGACGCGCCGACGAGGGCGAAAAAGCTCACGGTCCAAGCGACAGTGTCAGGGACCGTCGTCATCGCCGCGCCAAGGCCGTGGAGGCCGATAACAGGAAGCAGCACGACGATGAATGAGGGCAGGCTGCCCGGCAATCGCGTGAGCGCCGTCAGGTGTCCGTCGTGGAACGGCACGAGCGGGAGCAACACGGCGCAGGCAAGCAAGGACGCAACTGCGGACAATGGAGCTTCGGCAATGGCCGACAAGGCCGCGCACAGTGCACCCAGAGCGTAAGCGCCGATGCCCCACCAGGACCGTGGCCACAGTGCGCTATGGTGGCGGTAGACCAGTCCCGCAATGAGTCCTAAGAGCAGTGTCAAGCTGAGAAGACTGAAAGGTGGGGGGCTGCTCAGCGCGGATAAACCGAGCCCTAGAAAGAGCAGGGTCAACACCCACGAACGACGATACGGCTCGTGAACCGGCTGCCCCAAGATCGAAATCGCCGCAGCCGCCGGAAGCAGGCACAGCGGCAGGAGGCCTTCGGGCGGAGCCTCGAGCCGCCCCGCAAATCCCCCGATTGAGGCGAGGCTGATCAGAGCCCAGACGACAGAGGACCACTTCAAACGGCCGGGGTCCGCCATGAAGGGCAGACTGGCCAGCACTCCCAACAACGGGATGCCGGCTAACACCCATGAGATCAGTGTGGCGTCCATCATCGCGACCAGCCCCTCTCTCGTTTGTCGAGTTGATGGGCCAGGCGCATGATCGTCTGTCCTGTCAACATGTAGATCTCGTCTGCATACAGCCGGTTCATGAACGGCAGATAGAGCCGGATCCGCAGACGGTCGATCCAAGGCGGCATGCGTAAAGACATCCCATGGGCGCTCATGTACACATAGGACCAACCGGCGACGGTCAGGACGGTCGCCGTGACGATCATGAGATCGAACAGCCAGTCGGGCAAGGCGGCCATTCCGAAGTAAGAGGCCACTTCTTCCGAATTCGGGTACAAGAACTCCGTGAACGACTCGACGGCGAACAGATAGACGAATACGATGAAGAGCAGCGTCACCAGCATCGCGGCGGAAACTTTCCAAGACGCCACTTGGCGCAAACGGGTCAGGGTCAAGATCGCTTGCGAAGAGGTGATCCAGATGAAGAACAGGAAGATCACCGTCCCTTGCGATTCCAGCAAGGGGATGCGTAGCACCCCATGCGTGATCAATAAAATAAGCAGGGGGATGAAGAGGGTGGTCACGAAACCGGTGAACCAGGTGAGACGGGACAAGCGTCGTTCCTCCGTCTGATCGTCGACATGGGGGAAATGCGGTTCCAGGCGCGCCTTATGGATGACATTGCCGCAGTTCAGAAAGACGGTCGCCTTGAACAAGCCGTGCGCGATCAAATGGAAGACTGCGAGGGCAAAGGCGCCCAGGCCGCACTCCATGATCATGTACCCCATTTGGCCGATCGTGGAGAACCCAAGCGTTTTTTTGATGTCGTTCTGGGCCAGCATCATGGAGGCGCCGAGGATCGCGGTCAGCGTGCCGATAAGAAAGGCCACATGCAGCGTAGTCGAGCTCTGTCCGAATAACGGCGCGAGCCGGTTGATCAGAAAGCCGCCGGCATTGATGATGCCCGCGTGGAGCAGCGCATGGACCGGCGTCGGAGCGAAGAGCGACCCTGGAAGCCAGAGATGAATCGGAAACTGGGCCGATTTTCCCATCGCTCCCACGAAGAAAAGCAGTGTGACGGCCGTTGCTCCGCTGATGTCCGTGCCCGGCCAAAGGGACAGCGTGACCGGCGTGTCGGCCGCTCGAACAAAGAGCTCTTGAAATTCGAGCGTGCCGTACAAGTGATAGGTCAGTGTGATGCCGGCGAGAAAGGCCGTGTCGGCCACACGTAAGAGCGTAAAGGTTTTGAACGCCCCTGCCAGTGTTCCGGCATGGGCATGATTGTGCGCGAGCAGGTAAAGAAGATAGCTGAGAATCTGCCAGAACAGAAAGAGCATCATGAGATTGGCGCTGGACACCATGCAGATCAGCACAAAATCGGTGAGACAAATCATGGCAAGATAGCGGCGGGCGTGGCGGTCCTGGTACATGTACCCAATCGAGTAGTTGTAAATAATAACGCTTACGCCGGTGATCAACGTCATCATCACAGCGCTCAGCCGGTCGACGTAAAATCCGATAGGAATTGCGAACGAGGCCACCGAGGACAGATTGTAGAATCGGATTGAAACAGGTCCGTCGGTCGTCACGACATACAACGTCGCAGCAGCACCGAGGAAAGCCGCGCCAACGGGGTAGGCGGCCAGCCTCATCCGCGCATGCTCTGAGTCCCCCCGGCTGGACAGCACGATGCAGGCGGCTGCAAGCAGGAGGAGTGGCACCAGCAGGACCAGCGTCACGACTACCTCATCACAGGGCTAACCATTTATACGGCATCAAGACCGCCGTCAAGCGCCCATCATCGAGTGCGTCCCTGCGCCGGTTCATCGAAACGTCGGATGGCGGCCAACTGAGCCTGCCCCAGGCGGTGCAAACCTTCGTCCACGTAGAGCCGGTTCAAGAAAAGGACATACAGGCGGATGCGGATGCCATCGATCCAGGTCGGCATGGGCAGTGTTCGGCCGTGAGCCTTGATATACACGTAGACCCACCCGATCACGGTGACGAGTGTTGCCGCGCCGATCATCATGTCGAACAGACGGCTCGGCAGTTCCGCGGCCTTGAAGTACGCCGCGACGTCTTCCGGGTTCGGATACAAGAATGCCGTGAATGATTCGACGGCAAACAGGTACACGAACACGACGAACAGGAGCGTCAGCAGCATGGCGGCGGACACTTGCCATGAGGCCACCGCGCGCAGGCGCGTGAGCGTCAGGATGGCCTGTGACGACGTGATCCAGATGAAGAACAGAAAAATTACCGTGCCTTGCGCTTCGAGGAGGGGAATCTGCAACGCGCCATGCGTCACGAAGAGAATCAGCAACGGGATCAGCAGCGTTGTAACGAACCCGGTTGCCCACGTCAGGCCCGAGTAGCTCTCCTCGTCGTCGGGATCGTGTTGAGGAAAATGCGGCTCGTGACGAGCTTTGCCGATGACATTGCCGGAGTATAAGAACACTGTGGCTTTGAACAGGCCGTGCGCGATCAGATGGAACACGGCGAGGGCGAAGGCTCCGAGCCCGCATTCCATGACCATATATCCCATCTGGCCGATCGTCGAAAACCCGAGCATGTTCTTGATGTCGTTTTGAGCCAGCATCATGGAAGCGCCGAGAACCGCCGTCAGCATGCCGATGATGAAGGCAGCATGAAGGGTGGTCGAGCTCGAGCCGAACAGCGGCGCAAGGCGGTTGATCAAGAAGCCGCCGGCGTTGATGATGCCCGCATGCAGGAGCGCCGTCACCGGCGTCGGGGCATACAGGTACCTGGGGAGCCAGATGTGGAACGGAAACTGCGCCGACTTGCTCATGGCTCCGATCAACAGCAAGAGGGTGACTCCTGTGGCCCCGCTGAATTCGACGCCCGGAAGCACCGTGATCATGGGCGTGGATTGCACCGCGGCAGAGAACAGTTCAGGAAACTCGAGCGTGCCGTAAAGCGCATACGCGAGTGCCGTGCCGGCCAAGAAGGCGACGTCCCCCGTCCGCAGCAGCGCAAACGTCCGAAAGGCGCTTTCGAGCGTTCCGGTGTGCGTGTGGTTGTGAATCAGGAGATAGAGCAGATACGACAGAATCTGCCAGAAGACAAACAGCATGAGGAGGTTGGCGCTTGAGACCATGCAGAGGAGAACGGAGATGGTCACCCCGAGCAGGGCGAAATAGCGGCGTTCATGCGGCTCCTGATGCATGTATTCGATGGAGTAGGCATAGATGATCGTGCCGATGGCGGAGATGAGCACCATCATGACGGCACTGAGACGGTCCACATAGAGTCCGAGCGGCACGGGAAACGAGTCAGCCAAGGGATCATAGAACCGGATCGAGATCGGTCCTTGCGTCGCGACGACATAGAGGATGGCTACGGCCCCGCAGAAGGAGAAGCCCAGCGGCCAGACGGCGATCTTGACCCGGTTACGGAGCGCCTCTCCTTCACCGGCAACCACGATGAGTGTGGTCAGCAGCGGCAGCAGCGGAATCAGCAGTACGGCGGACGTCCACATCCAGCATCTCCACAAAACACAAAAGCCAACCGGCACTCTCGACGGTCCGTCGAAGCGTCCGAGTTGGCTTGTACTGTGATCGGCCTCAAGACAGTGCCGATCACCCTACGACCACGTTCTACCGAGACGCTGCGTCCTGTTCATCCTCGAGAACGAGTCGGGACGAGCAGCAGCGCCGTCGAATCGAATGTAATTCATGAATAATACGGCAGCCGGATGGTCGTCAAGCCGACAATGGCCGCTCCGTCCTTTTTCAGCGGGCCTCTCTGGTCCGAAAGACCTATGAAAGGCTTCTCCGGTGAACGAAGGGCTTACCTTTATGCTTGTCCGTCATCCCTGCCGCTCCTATAATCCCCCCGCCGGGAGCGCGCCGTCATGGAAACGTCTATCCGCAACGCCATCATCAAGTTTGAACAGGAATTCATGGGCAGAGGGCCGGACGACGTGCGGGCTTCTATTGTCCGGGATCTGGTCGTCGTGCGGCTCAAGGGTGTGCTCACGCCGGCTGAACGGCAGCTCGCAAAAACCGCCGAAGGTGTCGATATGGTGAGGCGACTGCGGCAGAATTTGATCGCGCAGGGACGGGACAAGCTCTGCGAACAGGTGAGCGAAATTACGGGGGCGAAGGTCTTGGGCGTTTTCACCGACATCGACGTCCAACTGGGAGAGCGCGTGTTCGTGTTTACGATGGATCGGGAACTGCAAAACGGCGGGCGTTGATAGGACGTGAAAAAATGCCTTTGCCGCCGCCTTTTCTGATGGCTGGTTGCAACAGCTCGGTGACCCCTGGCATTCTGGTCCAATGAGCGGTCGTCAACTCGAAACCCTCGCCTTTGACAACACCTATGCGCGGCTGCCTCCGGCGTTCTACGCCAAGCTGAATCCGACGCCGTTTACGTCGAAACCCTACCTGGTTAGTTTCAATCCGGCTGCCGCTGATCTCATCGATTTGGAGCCCAGTGACGCCAAACGACCGGAATTTGTCGCCCTCTTCGGGGGCGGGATGCTCAGTCCCGGCATGGACCCGCTGGCCATGCTCTATTCCGGTCATCAGTTCGGCGTCTACGTGCCGCAGCTCGGAGACGGGCGGGCGATCCTTCTTGGGGAAGCCACCAACGCTAGAGGCGAGCGGTGGGACCTGCACCTCAAGGGCGCAGGCATGACGCCGTTTTCGCGAGACGGCGACGGTCGTGCGGTGTTGCGCTCGACGATCCGGGAATATCTATGCAGCGAGGCAATGCACGCGCTCGGCATTCCAACGACACGGGCACTGTGCATCATCGGCAGCGAGGACAAGGTGTACAGGGAACAGGTGGAAACCGGCGCAATGCTTCTCCGGATGGCGCCCTCGCATGTTCGGTTCGGCACCTTCGAGATCTTCTATTACCGGAAGCAATACGAGTTGTTGAAGCTGCTCGCCGATTTCGTGATCGAGAGTCATTTCACGCACCTTCGAGAGGCCACGGATAGATACCCGCGTTTCTTCGCCGACGTGGTTGGACGAACAGCGAAGCTCATTGCGAAATGGCAAGCGGTGGGTTGGGGGCACGGCGTGATGAATACGGACAACATGTCGATCCTCGGGCTTACCCTCGATTATGGTCCATTTGGCTTCATGGACGACTACGACGCGGGCTTCATCTGCAATCACTCGGACCATAACGGCCGCTATGCCTTTAACCAGCAGCCGTATATCGGACTGTGGAATCTCAGCTGCCTTGCGCAGGCATTGCTGCCGCTTTCCGATAAAGAGCCGTTGAAAGCGGGGCTCGATTCCTACACGTCGACCCTTGAACGGGAGTATCGAGCGCTCATGCGGGCTAAGTTC
>Ga0157374_10004581_pt1 | contig 11594 bp, 5 predicted proteins | sample M25metaG_FD_115308 | JGI IMG/M metagenome (GOLD analysis project Ga0157374, IMG submission 115308) | Miscanthus rhizosphere microbial communities from Kellogg Biological Station, Michigan, USA - M2-5 metaG | ecosystem: Host-associated > Plants > Roots > Rhizosphere > Soil | place: USA: Michigan...
AAGAAACAGGTCAGCACCAAGGAGCCGAAGAGCCTTTCCACCACCATCAACGGCTCTCTTTCTCCGGCTCGTCCTTCGCGTCGTCCAGGCGCAGCTCTTTGTAAATCTTTCCCATCTTCTCTTTCATGTCCTTGTACTTTTGATACTCAGCAAGCTCGCGCTTTGCGTCTTCCGGACGGTTCAGCTTGCGATACACCGCGCTAAGACGATAGTGAGCCTGCACATTCGTCGGGTCCGCCTTCACCACCTGCTCGAGCAATGGCAGCGCCGACGTAGCGTCGCCCTTCTCCGTATACACGCGCGCCAGTCCCTGCAATGCATCCGGATCATTTGGCGCAAGCGTGAGCGCCTCCTTGTAGTACTTCGCAGCGCCATCCATATTTCCCGCGTCCGCCGACAGGTCACCCAGCTTCGTAATGGCCTTCTCATCGGAGGCATTCGCCACAACCGCCAGTTTGTACTCCTTCTCCGCCTCCGCACGCAGCTTCAGGTCCGCCGACAGACGCAACGCCTCCGCCAGCTCATAATGAATTCCCGGCAGATTTGGATTAGCCGCAACCGCCTTGCGCAGGTCTACTATCGCAGCATTCATATCCCGCTGACGCACCAGCTCATGCGCCATCGCCTGATACATCTGCCCCGACTCCGGCGCGGCCACCGATAACCCCAACAGCGCCTCACCCGCGAGATCCGTGTAGATGCGATACGCCGCATAAAGCACCCGAGGATCCGTCGGCGCCCCCTGCCGCAAAGTCTCCACCACCGTTGAAGCCCTGGCAAAGTCCTGCGATGCCGTATCCATCTCAATCAGCTCAAGCCCTACTTCCATCCGGACGTTCGCGTCATCAAGCTTGGACAACACCGCTTCAAGGTCAGCGCGCGCCGCATCTGTCTTACCCAGCCGGCGCTCACATAGTCCCAACAGTGCCTGGATCTTCGTTAGATCCGGCTGCTGCGTCACTGCCGCACGGAGATGAGGCTCCGCGCCGGCATAGTCCTTCTGAAAGTAGAGCAGCACACCCAAATTCGCCTGCGCATCCAGATTACTTGGATCGGCAGCGAGCACCGCAGCGAACTCCTTCGCCGCAAGCTGCGGCTTCTTTTCGCTCAAGAGCTGATGCGCTCTCTGCTGATGAATTCTCACCTGTTCAGCTGCAGAGCCGACACCTGACTGCGCAAGACTCGAGCCAGCAACCCCCGCAACAAGCATCAAAAGCAGTGCCGAAAACCTCATTCCACGACCATACACTCCCACCGGAGTCTAGTTAAAGAAAGCGGGACAGCGGGCAGGCCGCTGTCCCGTCTGGGAATACTAGAACGTGACCTTGCCCAGCAACTGCATCGAGCGGCCGTTGATGGTTGTGGATGTGATGGTCGAAGTCCCGGTTGATATGGCGCCCGACGAGTTCAGAGTCAGGGCCGCATTGGGTAGGTTGAAGCTCGGATGGTTAAAGATGTTGCTGGCATCCGCGCGAAGCTGGAACTTCACATTCTCCCAGATCGAGAACGTCTTGCCGAGGGAGAAGTTGACGTTGCTGAGTCCTGGACCGTTCAGGCTGTTCCTCCTGGAATTGCCAAACGTTCCCGGTGTTGGTTGGGCGAAGGCTGCTTCGTTGAACCACTGCTTTGTTCCGTGGAAAGCGCCCTTGCTGGTGAGGTTCGGGTTCCCGACTACGTTGGGATACCACTTGCCATTGGAGGTCAACGAGTACGAGGACGTGTTATCGGCCATCGTCACGGTATACGGCTGGCCGCTCAGGAGCACCAGGGTGCCAGAGGTCTGCCATCCGCCGATCAGCAGATCGACCAGAGTGTTGTTGTTCAGGAAGTCGCGTCCCTTGCCAAATGGAAGTTGATAGACGGCGCTTGCCTTGAAGGCATTGCGAACGTCAAAGTTCGCATTGCCATAGTTCGCGTGTGGATCATACGCGTCCTGATAGTTCTGGGTGCCGGCTCGGCTACCCCAGCCCGATGAGTCCATATCACTCAGGAAGTGCGACCACACGTAATTGGCATCGAAACTCAGCCCGTGTGTCATACGTTTCTGAATGCTGGCCTGAAGTGCGTTGTAGTTCGAAGTAGCGTTGTTCGTGCTGCCCTGAATTCCCCTGTACTGCGGGAAAGGCCGTAACTGCGCATCCACTGGAGCTAGCTTTTCCTTGGGAACCTGGTTGATGTCCACCGGGAATGGAAGATCATGTCCATGAGTTCCGACATAGGTCAGTTCCGTCACCAGGTTGTTCCCAACCTGCTTCTGCAGACTCAGGTTCCACTGATAGGACCCGCCGACCGGGCTGTGGTACATGTTGTAGCTCACCTGCTGGCCGTTGAATCCTTGCGGTGTGGTCGTGGCTGCAAGATAAGGCAGGTTCGATCCTGATGAGGACAGCTTAACGACCGGGGTGACGTTAGGGGTCTGATCGCTCAGATTTCCTTGGGTTCCAAAAGCAGATCCCATACCGGCCGCGTACGTATCAAGGCTCCAGTTGTACGCATAGAGACCAAAGCCTCCGCGCAGAGTAGTGTCGGGGCGCATAAGCCACGAGAACCCGACTCGAGGAAGGAACGTGTTGTAGACCGGCGACTGAAGCGTGGTTCGCCCGTTCGCCTTGGTTGACCCATACCACATCGCGCCCAGGGTTCCGGTTGCCGGATTCTGGACTGTGGGATCGAAGACCCTCATGTTGCCTTTTACCTCACCCCAGCCTGACTGAATCTGATAACGCAGACCCAGGTTCAACGTGAGGTTGGGCGTGACTTTGAAATCGTCCTGGGCAAACACCTGGGGCAGGCGCATCCGGCCGCCGTACTCCGGCGTTACCTGGGCGCTCCAGTTCTGCGTCTGTCCCAGCATGAAGTCGGCGTACGACAAACCAGTACCGTTGGAGAGGTTAGTGGACGAGGTGTAGATGCCCGTATACCCCATGGTGCCGCCATTGATGTTTCCCCACGCCGTGGAGTTATCACGGAAGAAGAGGTACTCGCCGCCGAAGTGGAGAATGTGCTTGCCCTTGATCAGAGTGACTACGTCCGACGGGTCGTACACGTGCTCTTTGTAAACAGCATTGATAGCTGAAGTGATCCCGTAGAAGTTCGTCACGTTGACGATCGGAAGTACATCCGCTTTCGCAAACTGCCAACCCAGCTTCCCGGGATAGCCTCCGCCAAGCGAGGCCGGAACAAAGTAGTTCATCTGATTGGTGTAACCGACTCGAAGTTCGTTGATCACGGTCGGTGAAATCGTCCACACGTCCGTAATCTGCGCGTTATGCCGGCTGACGTCCTGCGATTGGCAGTTGATCGGGCAGAAGCCCTGGCCGTTTGAGTACGCCGGATTATCGCTGGCCGTTTCTGAAAGCGTCAGGCGGTTATTGGCCCTGATGTCGTAGTCTGCTCGGCCGAAGAACTTCTGGAACGGCTGCGAGTTCGGGACGTTGTAGAAGAAGTTGTTTTGCTGTAGACCGTTGCTGGCGATCGTCGGAGCTGTGTTCGGTCTCGGATAGAGCGTTTGGAAATTCTTGGCTACTGCGTCAATACGGCTTGCCGGAATCCTGTTGCCGTTGCCATACTCGGCAGCGAATGATTGGCGGTCGTAGCACGGGCAGGTTTGAGTCTTTGTTGGATCGCCAGGAAGAGGACGAGTGCCGCTTGCCTGGGTGAGGACGGTAGTCGCCGGGTCATAGATGAGAGGCAGACCGGTGAAATCTCCGTTCAACATGGCATCCGTCGGGACAGTTGCAAAGCCCTGCGAAGCGGCGCCGTGATTGATGATCTTGTCGTAGTTGAAGAAGAAGAACAGTTTCTTCTTCAGAATGGGGCCGCCTACAGAAAATCCGAAATCGTTATAGCGAACTTTGGCTAGCGCAGCTCTCCTAGTCTTTTGAGCAAAAGCGTACGATGCCGCGTTCAATGCGTCGTTCTGGAAGTACTCATAGGCCGAACCGTGGAAGGTGTTCGTTCCACCCTTGCTGATCTGGTTGAACATGATTCCGCCAACGCCATACTGCGCGGAGAAGTTTGACGCGCTGATCTTTACCTCTTGAATTGACTCCAGGATCATGACGTCGGCATTCGCGCTCGACGGCAGGGTGATCGCGGCGCCATCTGCGAGAACCGTGCTGTAAGGAAGATTTCCGTTAACAGCGACTTCTTGTCCAGGGTTCGAAGCACCCTGTGAGCCCTTCGGAGCTCCAGTTGCGCCTTTGATCAAAATCGTAAAGTTCTCCCAGTTTGGAGTACCGACCTGTGGCAACTCTGCCATCGTTTTAGCTTCGAGCGTAGTCGATTGCTCCGAATTTTCTGTCGAAAGAAGAGGGAGATCGGTGTTCACCACCACCTGCTCGCTTACAGAACCTACTGTCAGCTGAGCATTGACAGTCGTGTCTTGTGCCTTGAGCGAGATTCCTGAACGGACTAGTTTTTGAAATCCCTGTTTAGAGAAGGTGATTTCATAGTTTCCGACAACGATGGAGGAGGTGTCGTACAGACCGTCCTGATTCGTCGTCAAGTCCTTGGTGACACCCGTGTCCTTGTTCGTTACGGTCACCGTCGCATCAGGAAGCGCGGCACCGCTGGTGTCTGTGACGATTCCTCGTATATCGCCAGCGTTGGAACTCTGAGCATACGCCGAGGCTCCCGCACAACCGATCCACAATAATGCGCTGAATATCGATCGAATCCTTTTTACATTCATGATGTTGCCTCCAGAAAACTTGCAAATCTACGATGTGCATCAACCCATAATTCCCGACAAGCAGGAAACATTTTCATAAGACAAACGTTTGTCTTTGACAGGTAAATTTTTGCGCCTGCAATTAGGCAACATGGACGCAATATTCGTCAAGCATTTAAATGAGAGAACAATTCCAGCCCTGCATGAACCCGATAGATCTCCCTCGATGCAGCTCGTGGGTTCGCGAACCGCACGTCGTCGGCAGCCGTGTATATGTCTTGCTTTTCGGACAGTTACATAAGTGGTCTGAACACTTCCACGCGGCGCTAAATCGGTGCACGACACTCAATCTCGTGTTAACTCTCTGAGCTCTGTCGCCTGAAATACACTATCGTGAAGCGTCCTCCAGCACGAAGCCCGCCGCCTGAAAATCTCCCCTCAGCACGACGTCCAGACCATGCGACATCCAGTACGCTCCGCTCGCGACCTGGGGAGCTCCGGACGCCTTCGCATCGCGCATCGGACGCAGCTTGTACTGACGCTCCGCATCGAGGCCGCGCAGTTTCACGTTCGGAAACGGATAGCCTTTCTGACTCGAATGCAGGAATGCAAAGACAATGGCTTGCCGCTTGTCCTCTGAGACTGATTCTGTAACGGAATACTCGCTTCCCCCCTGCGGCGAGATCAGCCGATACAACTCGCCATGCTGTACCGTCTCGCGAACCTGCTTGTAGTCGGCGATCATCTCCTTCGCCACCGCAAAGTCTTCCGGCGTCCACGTCGTCAGGTTTGCGCCCACGCCAAGCGAGCCCTGCATCGACGACAGAAAGCGGTACTCCAGCGACGTAGTCCTCTTATTCACCCAGTTCGGCGAATCGGTCACCCAAGCCATCATGATGCCCGGCGTGTACGCGTAGGTGAAGCCGTCCTGCATCGACAGCCGGTCGAACGGGTCCGTATTGTCCGAGGTCCATATCTCGTCGGTGAAGTGCATGATACCCAGGTCCACACGCCCGCCACCGCCCGAGCAAGACTCAATCTCCACCTTTGGATGGCGCGCCCGCAGCTCCCGCAGGATACTGTACAGGTTCTCCACATAGGCTACGTAGACCTTCTTCTGATCTTCCGTCGCGGCAGCATCCCATCCGGGCTCCGCCCAGTTGCGGTTATAGTCCCACTTCAAAAACGCGATATCGTTCTGCTTCAGAATGTCGTCGAGAAACCCGAGCACGTAGTCGCGAACATCGCTGCGCGCCAGGTTCAACACCAGCTGATTCCGCAGTTCGGTCCGTGGCCGGCCCGCAAAGTTCAGAACCCAGTCCGGGTGCTTGCGGTAGAGATCGCTGTCCGGATTCACCATCTCCGGCTCGACCCACAGACCGAAGTCCATCCCCAAGGCGTGCACCTTGTCGATCAGCGGCTTCAGCCCATTGGGAAACTTGTCCTTATTCACGTACCAGTCGCCGAGTCCGGCGTGATCGTCTTTGCGCTGTCCGAACCAGCCATCGTCCATCACGAAGCGCTCTACGCCGATGCTCGCGGCCTTCTCAGCCAGTGCTTCTTGCCCCGGCTCGTTTACTTTGAACTCCGTTGCTTCCCATGAGTTGTAGACCACCGGCCGCGGCCGAGGGTACGGAGCAAGTGGCAGGATTCGCGAAACCTCAAACCGATGCAACAGTCGCGATGCTCCGCCGACGCCATCGTGCGAGTAGCCTCCATAGAACACAGGCGTCGTCAGCTTTTCTCCTGGAGCCAGCCGATAAGCAAAGTCGAACGGATTGAATCCCCCGGTTACGCGAACCTGTCGCAGCTGGTCCTGCTCAACGCTGATGCTCCACGATCCGCTCCACGCCAGCGCACCGAACCACACTTCACCCGTCTCCTCATCTCGTGACTCACCGCGCTCAATCGCAAACCAGGGATTGTTCTGGTGGCCGGTCGATCCTCGTCTGCTCTCCAGCACAGTCTTCCCCGGCGCAACCTTCTGCTCGTTCAGCGTCCACTCCGCCGCCCAGCGCCCCGAGAGATACCTCAGCCGGTAGTCGTTGCCCGGAGGCAAATTCCAACTCGCTGCCGCAGCCTGCTCAATCGTCAGCGGAGCCTTCGTCCGGTTCACGATCACCGCCGACCGCCCCAGCACCCCCGTCGCCGCATCCAAGGAATAATGCAACTCTACAAAAACTTCGCGAGAGATATCCTTCAGCGTCACGACAAAACCATCGTTCCTGATCGTGTGCGAGACATAGTGCAGCACAAGGTCGCGATTGCCATCCGGGAACGTCATTTTGATGGCCGGCTCGGTATACATTCCTTCGCCCCACCCCGCGAACTCCTGCAGCGTCGAGTTATCTGGCGCCTCGAACGACGCGACTCCAACGCCCGCTTTAGCCGCCGGCAACGTATCGCTCTCCTGCAGCCGCCCGCCCCAATAATGCGTCTGCAACTCCTGCCGGTCATTCACGCCAAACGCATACGTAATGTCTGCCGCATCCAGCCTGAAGACGCGATTCGCGGCGTCGTAGCGAACGTGCGCCGAACCATCCGGTGTTGCCGCGGATGCGATACCGGTTACCAGTAGCAAAAAGCAGGCCCACAACTTCAAACGATTCAGGCGATCACGCATTTAGACACAATCCTTCTATTTGCAAACGTTTACATTCTTTGTTCCACCGGCTTCCGGCCAGCACGTCGGTTCACAGTCCATTCCATGAAAGATTTCAATTCAGAAGAATACTACTTCGAAATCGATACTCTGGGCACTCGTCCCACCTGTCAAAACTCTCGATAGATCATTGGCTTAGAGAGGCAAAAACAATGGCGCAACATCAACGTTCGCGCATCTTAGTCTGTAGCGCAGACACATTCCTTCGCGCCTACCAACTCGAGAGATTCCCATTGGAGAGCTTCATGCACACGGAAACCGCTGAACGCCTGATACTGCGAATCCTCTCAGTCTTGACGCTCGTAGTGTTCACCGCGTCGCTTTCGGCGCAAACCTCATCGTCCTCGGCAGCCGAAACCATTCAGGTGGACGCCCGCGCGCAGGGAACACCCTTCCCTCACTTCTGGGAAAAGACCTTTGGCTCAGGCCGCGCCATTCTCGCACTGCGTGACAGCTACCGAAAAGACCTGCATTCGGTAAAACAAATCACCGACTTCGAGGCAGTTCGTTTCCACGGCATCTTCGACGACGAGGTCGGCCTGTACGATCCCGACCGCAAGCCTGTCCAGTTCGCCCAGATGAAGAACGCCATGGCTGCTCCATCAGACAACACCGGCATTTACAACTTCTCTTACGTTGACCAGATCTACGATGGCCTGCTCGAACAGGGCATCCAGCCCTTCGTCGAGCTTAGCTTCATGCCGAAGAAGCTAGCCTCCGATCCCGACTCAATCCACCCCTTCTGGTACCACCCCAATGTCACGCCACCACGCGACTATGCGCAGTGGGACGCGATGATCACCGCCTTCGTCCAGCACCTCGTCGATCGCTACGGTCTCCACGAAGTATCGCACTGGAACTTCGAGGTTTGGAATGAACCCAACATCGACTTCTGGCGTGGAAAACCTGCCCAGGCCTCCTACTTTGAGCTGTACGACCACACCGCGCTCGCCATCAAAAAAGTGAGCTCACGCCTTCGTGTCGGCGGCCCCTCAACCGCGCAGGCCGCGTGGGTCGGGGACTTCCTTCGTCATTGCAAAGAGAAAAATATTCCCGTCGACTTCGCCTCCAGCCACGTCTACGCTAACGACACTGCCAAAGACGTCTTCCAGAGCGACGAAAATATTCCACGCGACAAGATGGTCTGCCGTGCCGTCCGCAAGGTCTACGACGAGATCGCTGCCTCGCCTTTTCCGTCCACGCCTCTCATCTTCAGCGAGTACAACGCCAGCTACGCCAACGAGCCCAACGTTACTGACTCCATCTACATGGGCCCTTGGCTCGCCACCACCATCAGTCAGTGCGACGGCCTCACCCAGGCCATGAGCTACTGGAGCTTCTCCGACGTCTTCGAGGAGCAGGGCGTCGTCCGAACTCCCTTCTACGGCGGTTTCGGACTCATCGCCGCCGACAGCATCCCCAAGCCTGATTTCAATGCTTTCGCCATGCTTCACCAACTCGGCGATAAACGCCTCCCCCTTACGTCCGACTCCGCGCTTGCTACGCGCCGGTCCGACGGCTCCCTCGTCCTCGCGCTCTGGAACTACGCTCCCCCCGACGGCACCGGGGCCTCCTACACAGCACCGCCCGCCACCCGCGGCCCTTCAAAAACCTTCACCCTCAAACTCGCAGGAGTCGCTCCAAACGCCCAGGCAACCATCCTCCGCCTCGATGAAGACCACGGCAATGTAGTCAAGACCTTTGACGCCATGGGTCGACCGGCATTTCCATCGCGCGAACAGATCGTGAAGCTCCGCGAAGCAGGCCGTCCCGCTCCAGCAGAGCGCACATCGCTCAAAGCGGGCAGCCTCATGCTCCAAATTCCTCCTCAGGGACTCGTCGTAGTCACCATCGAAAATAAGGCAGCGCGTTAAACTCAAGTGACAGCTGGTCTTAAATCCATCCTGGTGGCTTGCTCATGAAGGCGATCACGCGGCGCAGTGCGACTCGCTTGCTCGCCGGCTCGCTGTTCTCCGGAGTCGCTCTCCCGCCCCTTACAGAACGGCTCGCCATCGCCGCGCCTCGTCTGCCGGTCCTCAACGACGCCGACACCGCCTTCCTCGACGAAATGGAACGCCAGGCCTGCCTTTACTTCTACGAGCAGGCCGACCCGAATACGGGGCAGGTTCTTGACCGCGCAAACAACCGCGGCGCCACCGGACAAATGGATCCTCGCTTTGCATCCAGCATTGCCGCCACCGGCTTCGGTCTCACCGCGCTCTGCATCGCCGACAGCCGCAAATATCTCCCCGCCGACCGCATCCGCAAGCGTGTCCTCACCACGCTCCAGTTCTACTGGAGACCCATGCCCACCGAGCACGGGTTCTACTACCACTTCAACGACGTAAAAACGGGCCTTCCTCTGCTCAATATCGAGGTCTCGCCCATCGACACAGCCATCCTTCTCTGTGGCATCCTCACCTGCCGCGCCTACTTCAACGACGCCAAAATCTCCGAGCTCGCAACTCAGATCTACAATCGCGTCGACTGGCCCTGGATGCTGAACAAAGGTGACACCTTCTCGCTTGGATGGCTTCCCGCGACCGGCTTCCTCTCTCCCCGATGGGATCATTACGCGGAGATGATGATGCTATACCTGCTCGCCATCGGCTCGTCGACGCACCCGATCGACCCATCCTTCTGGGCCAACTTCTCGCGCCCACGCATGCGCTTCCAGAAGTTCAACTTCATCAGTAACAACGACCCTCTCTTCATCCACCTCTACTCGCACGCATGGTTCGACTTCTATCGCAAGCGCGACGCCTTCACCGACTACTTCAACAACTCCGTCACCGCTGTGCGGGCCCACAAGGCATTCTGCCTCAGCCTCAATCGCGGCTATAGCGATGACTACTGGGGAGTCACCGCCTCCGACTGGCAACATGGATACGCCACCTGGGGTGGTCCGCCGCTTCAGGGCCCCGTCGATGGCTCCGTCGTTCCCTGCGCCACTGCAGGCTCGCTGCCCTTTCTCCCGCAGGAGTGCATGCGCGTCCTTCGCTCACTCAAGGATCAGTATGGCGACAAGGCCTGGGGCCGCTACGGCCCATGCGACGCTTTCCACCCTGCGGTCTCCTGGTACGACGCCGACGTCCTCGGCATCGATCTCGGCATCAGCCTGCTAATGGCCGAAAACTACCGCTCCGGCTTCGTATGGAAGACCTTCATGCAGAACCCCGAAGCCGTAAATGCCATGAAGCTCGCCGGCTTCCGCAGCTACTAAGCGAACTGCGGCTGGGCCTCGTCCTCTTCACCCTGCGCAGGCTTACGTTTCGCCGTCTGCGGCTCCTCCAGCATGCCCTCGGATTCCTTGCTCAGCGGTTTCTCGTGCAGCAGCAGTTCTGCCGCTCTCACCATGGCGTTCGCGTGGAACCATCGCTGGAACGCTCCGTCTCGCAACAGGTTCGTCAGCGCCAGCAGGCTCATTCCCTGGTGATGCGCCATCCACGAGCGCACCATTCTCGCCTCGCCGCCTTCTACGTAGTCTGCTGCTTCGTACAGGCCATAGTCGCCCAGCCAGCCCATCATCTCCATCCGCCGCAGATTATCGATCGCATCATCACGGAGAAACTCCAGCGCAAGAAACGTCGAATACGGGGAGATCACCGGCCCATCATCCGCGCCATACTTCAGCGCCAGTTGGGGAATTCCGAAGGCGTGATAACCGTAACGCCCCGCCGCGTCCGTCTTCGCATGACCCGACTCTGAGATGCCCCATGGAATATTTCGCACGTGATCTCGCTGTATCCGCACCGCCGACTCCAGCGTCCTCGTGATCAATGTATTCGGATACGCCCGCATCCACAGTGCCGGCATCATGTACTCGAACATCGTTCCCGTCCACGACACAAGGCACGCTCGTCCCTTCACCAGCACATGCATACGATCCAGCCGGAACCAGGACTCCTGCGGAATATCTCCCTTCGCCACCGCGAGGAACGACGCCATCCTGGCCTCCGAAGCAAGCAGGTCGTAGCACGCGTTGTACAACTCACCCGTATCGCCGTCATAACCAATTGAAAGCAGCTTGCGCGACTCCACCATCAAGAACCCATACTCCATCGCATCGGCATAGCAATTCGCGCGCTCGGCGATGGCCTCCACATCGGCCCGCAGCTTCATAAGCCGCTCTTTCGTTGCCGATAGCATCAGGTGCAACTCCGCAGCCAACGCTCCGCGTTCTCCGTCGGCAACGCTACCCAGCTTGCCCTCAAGCTCCCCAACATACTTCGCAGCACCAGCCAAAGTAGGCGGCTCCTG
>Ga0157374_10004583_pt1 | contig 11594 bp, 8 predicted proteins | sample M25metaG_FD_115308 | JGI IMG/M metagenome (GOLD analysis project Ga0157374, IMG submission 115308) | Miscanthus rhizosphere microbial communities from Kellogg Biological Station, Michigan, USA - M2-5 metaG | ecosystem: Host-associated > Plants > Roots > Rhizosphere > Soil | place: USA: Michigan...
CCGTGCGCCCTCTCAGGCCGGATACAGATCATCGTCTTGGTGGGCCATTACCCCGCCAACTAACTAATCTGCCGCGAACTCCTCTTCAAGCGCATTGCTGCTTTGACCCGTAGGTGTTATGCGGTATTAGCTGAGATTTCTCCCAGTTATTCCCCACTCGAAGGTAGATAATTCACGTGTTACTCACCCGTGCGCCACTGTACTCAGGTATTGCTACCCTTTCTCGTGCGACTTGCATGTGTTAGGCACGCCGCCAGCGTTGATTCTGAGCCAGGATCAAACTCTCGTTTAATCTTGGTGTGTCCGCTCCCAGGACGGAGGTCCGGGAGTCAGACGCCTTCGCTCGCTCGAAAGGAGCGAAGGATATAACTAGTGAGAATGACTAAACCAAATTCCGTATCATCTCACGACTGGCACGTTCAACTATGTTGTCAAAGATCCGAACTGCATCCGCACTAGGCGGGCAGCTTTGGATCAAGGACCTACCCGGCTCAAAGCCAGGATCGTGTCCTCGAACTTGATGCGCTGTTATTCGTCTTGGTTTTCGCTGCGTTTCAGGCGTTTCCTTCAACCTTACTCTGTACCACTCAGCAGCGTCCGACGTTTTAGCGAACTTTCTGAGATTATCGAAGTTTCAATCTCGTGTCAACCTTTCTTTGAACTTTGTTTGATATTTTTCTCAAACCGTTCCGGGCAGGTTGACTGTCCGCAAGAGCGCAAAATGTCAAAACATCCATGCGGCGCGAAATCTACCGCGAAGCCTAGGCTTCTTCTTTGATTGCAGTGACTTGGGTTTGGATTCGGCTGGCCCTTGGCTCGTTGCCGTGATCAAACGCTTGGACTGCGCTCCGTCTTCCCTTAGCTCTCCTTACGGGGCGAAGGTGCGAAGCTTTGTACTACTCAGTAAGAATACCGCGCTTTCCACTTTCGTGCAAGCCGGCAGCTCACTGCGACTTCCTGAGAGTATCAATGGCCGCAGAATCATGCAACCTGCGCGCCCTGTTAAAAACCTAGGATTTCTGTTGGAAACTGCGATCTAGCCAATAAAGACGCAGCTTCTACTTCACTCGAAAACTTTGGATCATCGACGAAAACAGTGGTTTCAACGTCTGATAGTCGGGTTCTGGCGCCACGAAGATGATGTAGCTCACGGCCCCATCAGGACGTGCCACTGTAACCAGCAGATCGCGCTCAGAGAGTGCTGAGCCTCCATCGGCCACCGGCGAGCGGCCACGAAGCTCGATTGCATTAGCCGGCTGCCCTCCTACCGTCAGTGTTGCGAGATCGCTTCCCTGCTGCATACCACCGTTTTGCTCGCTGAGCTGCCGCGCGATCGCCGAGGTAGCTTGGGCCAGCGAATTTGCATCCTGCACGGCCGTTTTGAACTTGGCCCCATCGACGATAACTCCGTACGCGATCCCCGACTGACCTACACCATTTGGAGGGACGAAGGCGACGCTGCCATTTTTACTCTCGCCCTTCTGCCAGCTAGCCGGGTAACTTATTGAAAATGTGGAACCTTGATAAGCCACCATCTTGTCGTTGAGCCCAAGCGAAGTCTGGCTCAGCCTGCCTGCCGTCTGACCTCCTCCTTGTCCGCCTCCGCCGGCAGCCGCTGGAATGATCTGCGCGGGACCGCCTGCAACGAGCGCGTACTTACCGGTCTGCCGCCATGCACCGGCTTCAACCTCTTTGGAGTTATATGTCTTCTCCCTCTTCGCAAGTTCTCTAGTCTTCGTAAATTCGACCGAAATCACTCGCGGATTTGCTCGCGGAGGAAACGTCGCAATCTCCTGATTTACGTACTGTGTCCTGTTCCCCGGATTTGGGTGATCGCTGAAGATCTGTGCCTGGCCCTCGCCGTACTTTGCCTGAATCGTTTCGAAAAACTGCGGCAACCCACGCGGATCGAAGCCTGCGTCATACAGAATCCCGGCGCCCAAAAGGTCGGCCTGCTTCTCGTAGTCACGCGACATCCGCAGAAAGCCCAGCCCTGTTGCCATCCCGATTCCCTGGCTCGCCATCGATCCCAAAGCTCCATTCCCAAGAGCGATTGCCGCGCCCAACTGGCCCAAAGCCGCCCACGTGCCGATCGACTGCTGCTTGGTCAAATTGCAGGTCGAGTGGCGCATGACTACGTGCGAAAGTTCGTGAGCCATCACGCCAGCGAGTTGAGCTTCTGTCTCTGCAGCCTGGATCGTACCGAGATTCACAAACATTGCTCCGCCAGGCAGAGCAAATGCGTTAATCTCCTCACTCGCGACGACGTGAAAGTTGAATGGCCAGCGATATCCCGGCGTCACCGCTACCAGCTTCGCTCCCAGTTGCTGGATGTACCGCGAGACGGGTGATCCGTCCGGTAGAACAGGCATTTGCTTGAAGACCTCGGCCGCTACCTGCGCTCCTTCGGTCTGCTCCTGCTCTACGGTGAATTTGTTCTTGCACGGCGGAGGAACCTGGAACCGTGCCCATGCCGCGGGTGCCGAGATCACCATCAGCGCCGATCCAGCGACAACTGCCAGTAGAAATCTTCGGATGCTCACAGCCCACCTCCGCCCACACCTTACCACCGGTAAGATGGCCTCTCCAAGATTCAGGGACGATCGCCTTTTGAAATAGCCGGGAACAAATGTCGGACGAACCGTCAGCACCCCAAACGACGCCGGAGTTTAATCGGGGCGTGCAACGGCAAAGCGGACAATTAGGCCTTAGGTTCTTCGCCCCCGGGTTACGACGGCTTGGCGATAACGCCGAGATCAGCCATACCGTTGACGAAATACTGCACAGCCAATGCAACCAGCAGCAGGCCCATGATTCGAACCAGGATACGAATTCCTGTCTCGCCTAGAGCCCGCGCCACCCGGTCTGAGTTCCCCAGCACGAAATAGCAGATCGCCGCAGTGATGAAGATCGATCCAAGGATCGCCGCCATCTGCCACCTAGTCTGTGCCTGCCCTACCAGAACCATCACGCTGGCAATTGCGCCGGGCCCGGCCAGCATAGGAATTCCGAGCGGAACAATTCCCGCATCTTCTTTGCTCGCCGCAGCCTCAGTGTCGCCGCTCGCCTCCTGCGTGGCTGAGCGTTTTGCCTCAAGCATGTCCAGTCCAATCAGCAGCAGAATTACCCCGCCGGCAATCTCGAACGCCGGCAGCGTGATCCCAAACATCTTGAAGATGTACTGACCTGCAACTGCGAAGGCACTCAGAAAGATCAGCGCCGTAAGCGAGGCCTTTCTGGCAATGCGCTTCCGGCGATCAGCGTCCGATCCAGCCGTCACCGCAAGAAAGGTTGGCAGCGCAGCGAATGGGTCGACCAGAAAGAAAATCGAGCTCAAGGCAAGCACAGAAAACCGCACGTAGACCGAGTGCTGCAAGCCGGAGAGGCTCATGGAATGAGGATCGAAAATCACCCCTTATTCTCTCATTCCTCCGTCACAAAACCGCGATGAGCGTCACAACCGGCGCTATCGATAGTGGCTGAGTCGCTCCGCCGCTGGCTATAATGAAACTTCCACGCGAGGAGCACACATGCCTATCCAAACCACCGCGAACATCTGGCACAACGGACAACTGATTCCCTGGGACAAAGCACAGATCCATGTGATGAGCCACGTCGTCCACTATGGCTCCTCTGTCTTCGAGGGTATTCGCTGCTATACGCAGGGAGCTGGAGCCGGTGTCTTCCGCCTGCAGGAACACATGCAGCGCCTGATCGACTCCGCAAAGATCTACCGCATGCCGCTACCCTACAACGTCGAGCAGCTCTCGACCGCAGTCGTCGATGTCATCGAAGCCAACGGCGTCGCGCCTTGTTACATTCGTCCCATCGCGTTCCGTGGCTATGGCGAGGTTGGTGTTAATCCGCTGAAGTCGCCCGTCGAGGTTTATGTAGCGAACTTCCCCTGGGGCAAATATGTCCCCGGCAACGAAGGCGCTGACGTCTGCGTCTCGAGTTGGTCGCGGCTCGCTCCAAACACCATGCCGTCGCTCGCCAAGGCCGGCGCAAATTACATGAACTCGCAGCTCATCCGCATGGAGGCCGAGGTCAACGGCTACTCCGAAGGCATCGCACTGGATGTCAACGGCTACCTCTCCGAGGGCTCAGGCGAGAACCTCTTCCTGGTGCGTAACGGCGTGCTCTATACGACACCGCTGGCCAACTCGGTGCTGAGCGGAATCACGCGAAGCTCAGTCATCACACTTGCTCGTCAGCTTGGCATCGAAGTCGTCGAGCAGGCGTTGCCCCGCGAGCTGCTTTACATCTGCGACGAGGCCTTCTTTACAGGTACTGCAGCCGAGGTAACCCATCTCCGTTCGGTCGACCGCATTATGGTTGGGGATGGCACGATGGGTCCAATCACTACCGCACTCCACAACGAGTTTTTCTCGATCGTCAACGGCCTCAAGCCCGACCGTTACAACTGGCTGACGCCCGTCAACGTCAAGGTTGCGGAAACCGTGGGCGTCTAGACAGAGCCGAGTAACTCATGAAGGGCGGCTTCTAACGGAGCCGCCCTTTTCATTTTGGATCAAAACGAAACCATGATGAATTTGCGTTGGGATTGGCGCTACAACGCCCTCAACTGTAGGCATCAAAGGCAGTAAAGTTTAGGCCCTTTGTAGACGGCGAGATGACACTTTTGACGTAGTGAACACACATATCCACCGCCTTCATCCTACGATAGTCTTAACAGCAGGCAGCCCGATCGCCGCGTGTTTCACCGGAGGCTCATGTCTACTGTTCTTATTACCGGCATTGCCGGCTTTATTGGGTCGAGCATTGCGCGCGCGCTTCTATCAGAAGGGGCTAGCGTTCGCGGCATAGATAATCTTTCCACCGGCTCTTTGTCCAACATCGAGGAGATCCGGTCGCGAATCGATTTCCGTAGCGGAGACATACAGGACGCACAGGCTGTTCGAGAGGCGTCGGAGGGTGTGGACTATGTCTTCCATGAGGCAGCTATCCCATCCGTACCTAAGTCGGTAGACGACCCAATCGGCACCAACGGTCCAAATCTTACCGGAACTCTGAATGTTCTCGAGGCTGCGAGGAATGCCGGAGTGAAGCGCGTGCTCTATGCGGCCTCTTCCGCTGCATATGGCGACTCGCCGGAACTCCCCAAGACCGAGACGATGTGCCCGAGCCCGCTTTCGCCATATGCTGTACAAAAGCTCGCCGGCGAGCACTATCTTGCAAGCTATTTCAGCGTGTATGGGCTTGAGACCGTCTCATTGCGGTACTTCAACATCTTTGGCCCACGGCAGGATCCTTCGTCGCAATATTCCGGAGTGCTCGCGCGGTTCATCTCCCTGATGCTCGCCGGACAAACGCCTACTATCTATGGGGATGGCCTGACCAGTCGTGACTTCACATACATCGACAATGTAGTGAGCGCGAATCTTCTCGCCGCAAAAGCGCCAGCTGAAAAAGTGGCGGGCCGCGTGTTCAACGTCGCGACAGGAAAACGGATTACGCTGCTCGATGCTTTTGCGGAGATCAAACGTATCACCGGCTATAAGGGTGGCGTCAATCACGCGCCCGAGCGCGAGGGCGATATCAAACACTCCGTTGCCGACATCTCGCTTGCTCGTCAGGCTTTCGATTATGAAGTAGTCGCAGACCTTGCTTATGGCTTGGAAAAGACCATCGCGTGGGCTCGCGAGTCCGTGGCTGTTTAGAACGAAGCCTTCGACTCAGATAGCGTGAAGATTTTTGGGCGGGTTGCGCATTCCGAGGACGTGAAAGTCCTTCAATCCGCTCTTGTTGACATACACCAACCGGTTGTTGCCGTTTGGGTCTGTCGGTATCAGAAAGAATCCATCCTCTAGAACGAAGTCGCGCGTGTTACTGATGATGCCCTCGATCATCTCGTTGTCATAAAAATGGACGCGCACCCACAACCCAGGAACGATAGGGGCGTTTTCATGAAAGTGAAGGGCCTTGTGGCGATCATCGCCGTCGAAGGTCTTGACGAAGAAGACCGCCTTCGCTTCGCGAGTGGGAATCTCTTCCACCTCGCCTGTCTCGATAAGGTTGAGTCTGATCGTATCGAGCGGTGAGTGCGGATCATTGCGCATGAGCTGCTCAATCGGTCCGAGCTCACTGACCAACGCAGTCCCGCGAACAGCGCGGTCCTCAAAACGAACAACGATTCGATAGACTCCCTCGGCCGCCGCTGCCGCCACTGCAGCAATCTTTGCGGCTACGCGCGATCTTGCGGAGACAGATCGTACTGCTTGATCTTGTATAGCAGAGCCTTGTAGCTGATCTGCAGATCGTTTGCCGCTGCCTTGCGGTTCCATCCAGTACCCTCCAACACCTGTGCAATCGCAGCCGCCTCGGCGCCTCCCTTAAGGCTTTTTACCAAGGCTTTCAATCCGGCGCCACTCGCTGCCTCTGCAGGTGTGGCTGGCGTCTGTCCAGGAGTGGCCGGTGCCAACTCATCAAGGATAGCCCGCTCATCCGCCAAAACCAGGAAGCGATTGACGACATTCTCAAGCTCGCGAAGGTTGCCTGGCCAGTTATGCTCGGCCAGCGTGTCAAGGAGTCGCGGGGAAAACGGAAGTGGCTCACGACCATATCGGCGTGCGCCCTTGCGCATAAAGTACTCCGCCAGCACCGGAATCTCTTCCCGGCGCTCCCGCAGTGGTGGAATGTTCAATGTGAAACCATTGAGGCGATAGTATAAGTCTTCGCGGAACGACTTGTTCGCCATGGCTTCCTTCATGTTAATGTTGGTGGCCGCGATGACGCGCACGTCTACCTTCATCGGCGAGCGGCTGCCGAGGCGTGAGAAGGTACCATCCTGCAAAACCTGTAGGAGCTTGGCTTGCAGAATCGCCGGCATTTCGCCAATCTCGTCCAGGAAAATCGTTCCGCCCGAACAAATCTCGAACTTGCCGGGCTTAGTCTTTACCGCGCCTGTGAATGCACCCTGCTCGTAGCCAAAGAGTTCGCTCTCCAAAAGGTCTGCCGGAACAGCAGCGCAATTCACCTTGAGGAAGGTGTGCTGGCTTCGAGCCGACATCTTGTGCGTATAGAGCGCCAGGATTTCTTTGCCAGTTCCACTCTCGCCCAGAATCAGCAGCGGGATATCTGCGCGAGCGACAAGGGCAGCCTGCGACTCAAGATCACGCATCCGCTTGCTGGAGCGAACAAACGAGTGACTCTCGTTGAGCGGAATCTCGCGTGGAGAGTCCACCACGACAGCCTTCTTGTCCGGCGTGGAAAGATGCTCCTCGATGGCCTCTTCGATATCGCTGCCCACGAACGGCTTCATCACGATGGCACGCACACCGAGACGGATCACCATCTCCAGGTCGCGCAACTCAGCCGAGCAGGAAAGAACGACCACGGGAAGGTGTGGCCGAGCGCAGCGAATATGCGTCAGCAGCGGCATCGGGTCGCGGCCCGAGTGAAGAGCGAGCAATAGAAGGTCCGGCTCGTCATTCTGGTCCAGGCGATCCAGCAGGGATTGCTCTTCGGAGAAGAGGCTAAGCCCATAACGATCGCCCAGCGTGAGACGGAGATAGTCAAGGACAGCGAGGTCTGGTTCCAGAATCAGAACCTGCGGACGCGTCTTTGAAGCCTTCAAAGCAGATACCGGATAGGACAGCGAAGCGGACATACTACACCCCTAATGTTGCCGGTTCGGATCTTTCGCCCAAACCTTGCGAGACAAGCTGGTATTCAGATTCTTCTTCTGAATCTCCAGCATTTAAATCTATTGACCCATCAGCCGCGAAGTGGGGAGAGGTCTCACGGCTATCCACTAGCGAATTCTAGTTCGAATATGCAAAGTGTGACACAAAAATGTTAATAATTTTGCCGACAAAAGAGAAAAACGTTTACCACTCCCAAGGGAAAGTGCCCTCACTTTACATCCGCTCTGACGATTGCAGAAGAAAAAAGAGTTGTCTGGTCTCTAGGGTTACCACAGTAAGGGTAAAAGTGGTGACCCTAAATATTTACCGTAAATGCCGGGTTACACGACATTTGCCGCGTGAAAATGAATCCACATTCTTCCCTCAGAAGCGATCCCTGTGGAAAAAATAGGCCACTTGGGGAAATTGGTTCTCGACGTGCAATGTGAAGAGTATTGCAACTTTTGCCCTACTCTGCCCTGGACGTCCAAAGACGGGAAAATGACCTTGGTTCATAACGCTGAGTCCGCTACGTCTCTCAATCTGCCGCCGATGGATATCCTTTTCGGCAAAACCGCGGCCATGCAGGCTGTGCGTAACAAAATAGAACGCGTAGCAGAGACCGATGTACCAGTACTAATTCAAGGAGAGAGTGGAACCGGCAAGGAGATTTGTGTGCAGCTACTGCACGCCTTGTCCCTCCGAACCCGAGGTTCCCTGGTTAAGGTGAGCTGTCCCGCGATTCCCCATTCACTTCTTGAAACCGAACTCTTTGGCTACGAGAAGGGGGCTTTTACCGGTGCCATGAACACAAAACTGGGGCGCGTGGAACAGGCGCACCTGGGGACGCTCTTCCTCGATGAAGTAGGCAGCCTTGACCTCAATGTTCAGTCCAAGCTGCTACAGGTTCTTCAGGATGGCACTTTTGTCCGTGTCGGTGGCCACGAGTCACGTTCCATCGCTACCCGCCTCGTCTCGGCTGCCAACGGCGACCTGCGAAATCAGGTAGAGGCTGGAACTTTCCGGCTCGACTTTCTCTTCCGCATCAATGCGGTGACCATTAACCTGCCGCCCTTGCGCGAGAGGATCGCTGACCTGCCGATCCTGATCGACTACTTCATCGATCACTACTCGAGAATCTTCCATCACACCCCGGAGTTGCTCTCCAAGAGCGCCGTGCGTCTGATGCAGAACTACCACTGGCCTGGAAACATCCGCCAGCTCGAGAACCTGATTCGCAGCTACGTTCTCATCGGTAGTGAAGAGGCTCTAGTTGCCGAACTGATGCCAGAACAGCCGCGTGGAGGGATCACCACCGACATTGACCTCAGCGAGCCTATCTCTCTGAAGAACATCACGCGCAAGGCCACCCACGATCTCGAGCGGCAGATCATTCTCAAGGTTCTGCAGGCGAACAGCTGGAACAGGCAAAAGACAGCAAAATGGCTTCAGATTAGCTACCGGTCGTTGCTCTATAAGCTCAGTGAGGCGGGTATGCCTGAGGTTCCTCCGCGTCCACTTCGCGTTCCCGGGACCAGGAAGACTGACGAGCGACAGATGCGTCCCGCAATGCCCACATCTGTAACGCGGACAAGGATCTACTAACGCAGGCCGGGTGGCCGCTGTGTCTGCTTCCAAACCGACATGGCGGCTTTCTTCTTTAACGCTGCGTGGTAGATTTTGCAGATCGTTCGAGGGTAGCCCTGAGAATGGCTTCAACGTCGTCGCTCACGTCGGACCAGCTTCGGCTGTGCCGGCTGGCAATCGCCTCAGGTGACCACGGCTGATGAAGAACTTGATCGAGCGCCAAGGCCAAGGCATGGGCCTCCTTAGCCGGAACAAGCCTGCCGCTGGTGTCATCCATCAGCTCTGGAATGCCCCCGACGCGGGTTGCAACCACAGGCCGACCGGATGCCAGCGCTTCGATAACCACATTGGGACACCCTTCCCGGTAACTTGGCAACGTGATCACATCGGCGGCTGCCATCCAGTTAGCAACCTCTTCGGTAGAACACGATGGCTGCAGCGAAATCTGCTCGGTCGCGTTCTGCGTGGCGATGGTCTCTGCCAACGGCTGCCTAGCCGGACCATCGCCCACGATGTAGCAGCGTAGCCGGGGTCGGCGATCACGCAGACTGCTCACAGCGGAGACCAGTTCTCCGAGCCCCTTCGCCATATCGAGGCGTCCGACGTAGACGATGGCCTCCGTGTCGCCAGGAATACCGAGCGCTACGCGAGCACTCGCACGGTCACGTGGATGAAAAATCCCAGTATCGCATCCATTGAGGATGGCTCGGCTGCGATCTTTAGGAGCCCCAAGGCTTCGTGCCGTGCGCAGTAGATCGCCGCTGACAGTGATCGTAAAGTCGGCTTCACGGAGTACACGTCGCGTCAGCCCTCCACACAGCGGGGGGATGACGTTAAGGTCTGAGCCGATGGCAGTAACTACAAACGGAATGCGAAGTGAGCGCGCCACACGCAGAGCAGCGTAGCCATCCGGGTACACGATGTAGTTCAGGATAATTTCTGGCTGCCAGGCGCGAACCCGATCGAGGATGCTCCGCGCCGCCGACCAACCATTCAGCGGCCGTGAGATGGCAGGAAGAGCTGGGTACGATATGTACTCGACGTCCACCCCTGCCGGGCGATGTTTCAAGTCGATCTGCCGGCCTGCGCGGCTCTTCGGCGTGAGTAACGGCGGATAATGCGACTCCGGGTAGAAGACCTTCAGTTCGCAGCGCTTGGCCAGGAAACGGAGCGTCTGGTAGGCGGAGTGACCGGCCCACGGCTCGTGAGAGGTAGGAAAGTACCGGGTGATCACCGCAACTCTCATCCTCTTGCGGACTCCTGCGTGGTTTTACCGGCAGTGCCGGCAACTTCGCGAAGCAACTCAGCATATCGTCGCGCGAGCGGACGGCGATGAAACGCCGCGATCCGCTCATATTCGGGCGGGGCACCGGACGAGGAACCCTCGATAGCCTCGATGAGCATCTGGCGAATGGCCTGCGGATTATCCGCATCCGCCCAGCGTCCGGCTCGTGTCTCTTCAAGCAGTCGTCGCACGTCGCCCTGCGGATGCACCGCACCGAGAATTGGCTTTCCACCGCCGAGATAGTCGTAGAACTTCGCCGCGACGTTGATGCGGTCATGCGTGATAAGCAGAAGGTAGTCTGTGTCGCGAATCGCCGCCAGGGCCTCCACTTGGGGAACGAAGCCCTTCAACTCAACCGTGTCGCCCAGAGAGAGCAGCAGTTCCCTATAGGCAGGGGTCTCGATGTGCCCGATGAAGCGAACGAGGAGGCGAGACCGCGCCTCCTTCGGCAGTCCGAGGACGGCTTCAACGAAAGCTCCCGGCGCAGTTGAACCATAGACCGTGCCGATATAGGTAAGAACAAGCCTCTCGCGAGGAACAACCGGTGTACCTAAAGCCGACTTTGCTGTGGGTGCGGGAGCATCATAGCCATTGGGCACACAGACGAACCGCTCCTTCGGCACCCCCGGGTAGCGGGACCGAAGCTCGCGGCGTGCGGCCTCGGTTACAAGCACAACCGCAGTTGCATCCCTAACCGCCTCGGCCTCTGCCTTATGAGCGATCATTCGGGCACGGCTGTTGCTGTTGAAACTCACCAGATCAAGGGTTGTGGTGAGCCACTCGTCCCGGAAATCCACCAGAAGCGGAAGTTCGGGAAAGACCTTCCGTAATCGGGATATCAGACGAACACTCGAAAATGGAGGCACAGTAACGATGACCACGTCTATTGCTCGCTCGCGAATAATGCGCTTTGCCGCAGGCAGCGCAAACGGAAGCCAGCCGACCTGAGGATCGGGCAACAGGAGATTTCCGATGAACTGTTTTATCGGATTACCTCCCCGCACCTGCACAGCCGACGGAGCTGCCTTCGCCTTTCCGCCTGTCACGATTCTCTTCACTGATTTACGAAGCCAGAA
>Ga0157374_10004590_pt1 | contig 11579 bp, 8 predicted proteins | sample M25metaG_FD_115308 | JGI IMG/M metagenome (GOLD analysis project Ga0157374, IMG submission 115308) | Miscanthus rhizosphere microbial communities from Kellogg Biological Station, Michigan, USA - M2-5 metaG | ecosystem: Host-associated > Plants > Roots > Rhizosphere > Soil | place: USA: Michigan...
AACATCCGTCGCGGCGACACGACCGACATCATGCTCGATTACGTCGGCTACGATCTCAAAGCCCTGCGCGAGGCCTATCGCGAAAAAATCGACGCGGCGACATTGTCGCCGGCGCACGCGCAAACGATCGCGACGGCACTCGAACAGGGATTGACCGGCTACACGTACCTGGCCGAACACGACGAAGGCTGATTCGGGATGAGTGATCTGAAAGCGGGATTCATCGGACTGGGCGCCATGGGCTACGCGATGGCGGGACATCTGCATCGTGCCGGATTGCTCGCGGCGGTATCGAACCGCACGATGACGAAGGCCGAACAGTTCGCCAAGGACCATGCCGGCGTTTCCGCGCTGTCGCCGACCGATCTGGCCAGGCAATGCAATGTGATCGTGTTGTGCGTCAGCGCCGACAGCGACGTCATCGGTGTCGTGCAGGAAATCGCGAAATCTGCAAAACCCGGCACGATCGTCATCGATCACTCGACCGTGTCGTCGATGACGGCGCAGAAGGCGAGCGAATTGCTGAAGCCCGCGAACATCGAATTCCTCGATGCGCCCGTGTCCGGCGGTGTCGAAGGCGCGAAGAACGGCAAGCTCTCGGAAATGGTCGGCGGCGATGCGAAAACCCTCGAACGCGCCAGGCCCGTGCTCGAAGCGTATGCCGCGCGCATCAGCCACATGGGCGGCGTCGGCGCCGGGCAGAACACGAAATCGGTGAATCAGGTGCTCGTCGCCGGCATCGCGCAGGCCACGTGCGAGGGACTCGCGCTCGGCGAAGCGCTCGGCCTCGATCCCGATCGCCTGCTCCCCACGCTGATGGCGGGCGCGGCGAATTCGTGGTTCCTCGAGAAGCGCGGCGCGACTATGATGAAGGATCAGTTTTCCGTCGGCTTCAAGCTCGCGCTGCTGCACAAGGATCTCGGCATCGTCGATGCGCTGGCCAAGGCGGCGGGCACCGATCGCAGCATCATCGAGAAATCGCTCGCCGATTACGCCGAACTGATGAAGCAAGGCCATGGCGACGACGACATCTCCGCGCTGATCCGGCTCAAGCGCAAGCGTCGCTAGAAATCCGCCATCCGATGGCGTGCACGAGCCACCTGTCGTCGGTCATATTGGTGGAGCCTTTCACAAATTTATCGATAGGTGAATGCTAGGGTGTCGTGCGAAGGGTTCGCGCGCGTTGTTTTTGACAAGGAGTTTCACCATGCGTCATCAGGTTCTCATCAAGTCAGCTCTTGCCGCCTCGATTCTGGCAAGCCTCTCGATCACCGCTCACGCGACGGACTGGCTCCAGTTCGGCGGCGGAGAAGCGCACAGTTCGTTCAATGCCGAGGAAAAAGGCTACTCGACGACGGGCAATCCGACCCTGGTGGCGGGCGCATCGATCAAACTGGCGGGCAGCAACACGACCAAATCGGTAGACAGCACGCCCGTTCTCGCCACCGGCGTCTCCGTTGGCGGCACACCGACCGACATCCTCTATTTCGTCAGCAAGGACGGCACGATCCTCGCCATCAACGCCGCGACGGGAGTGACCATCTGGTCGCACACGCCGGCTTCGACGGGCGGTCAGCCGACATCGGGATCACCGCTGGTCGATGCGGCAAAGCAGTTCGTCTATGCCTATGCGCTGGACGGTAAAATCCACAAATACAACGCTGCCACCGGCGCGGAGACCACCAGCGGCGGCTGGCCCGTTGTGTCGACGCAGAAGCCTTCCGTGGAAAAGGGTGCGGCGGCACTGTCGACGGCTACCACCGGCGGCAAGGTGTATCTGTATTCAGTTACCGACGGCTACATAGGCGACGGCGGCGACTATCAGGGTCACATCACCACGATCGACCTCGCCAACGCCTCGTTCACGGTTTTCAATTCCGAGTGCAGCAATCTCACCTTTCATTTCGCGCAGAATGGCACGACGAGCGGTTCGAATCCGACGGATTGCGCCTCGAAGCAGAACGGCATCTGGGGTCGACCCGGCGCCATCTTCGATGCGGGCACCGGGCGCGTGTTCATCAGCACCGGCAACGGGCCGTTCGATCCGACCGGTACGGCCAAGAACGCCGGCATCGTTTGGGGCGACAGCGTGCTGGCGCTCAATCCGAACGGAACGGGTACAGGAAGCAACGGCATGCCCGTCGACAGCTACACGCCATCGACATTCCAGGCGCTGCAGGATACCGATGCCGACCTTGGATCGGCGTCCGTCGCACTGATCCCGGCGCCTTCGGGCACCTCGGCGCAATACGTACACTTCGGCGCGCAGGTCGGCAAGGATGGCTGCGTACGCCTGATCAACCTGGCCGACATGAGCGGACAAGGCGGCGCCGGACACACGGGCGGCGAACTCGACAAGCTCGATTTCCCCGGCGGCTCCAACTGCTCGAGCGGCAGCGACGGCCCCGAAATCAAACCGCAGCCGGCAGTGTGGGTGAATCCGGCCGACGGCTCGAGCTGGTTCTACGTGATGAGCTACAACAACGGCGGCGCGGCTTACCAGATCACGCTCAACGCGGGCAAACCGCAACTGTCCCAGCAGTGGACGACCTCGTCCAGCGGCAGCTCCGCCGTGGTCGCGAACGGCACCGTCTATTTCATGTCTGGAAATAACGTGATCGCCAAGGACGCGGTCACCGGCACCACGATCTGGACGAGTCCGACCACCAGCGGCGGCCTGCACTGGCAGAGCCTGATCGTCGCCAACGGCCGCATCTACATGTCGGATAACAACAGCAAGTTGTGGGTGTACGGCCTCGACGGTGTTTTCAAGTCGAAGTTCGAATGATCGTCGCGCAGGCGGCGCCTACGGCGTCGCCTGCTTCATCGGAATCGCCTTGACGCCCGCATCCGCGAGCGTCTTCTGCGCGGCTTCGGTGTCGCTGGCGTTGGCGTAAGGCCCGACCATCACGCGATTCCAGGTTTTGCCGTTCACCGACACGCTCTGCACTTTCGCGATGATCCCGAGCATGGCGAGTTTCGCCTTGGCCTCGTCGGCTGTCTTCGCGTCGCCGTAGGAACCGGCGAGCAGGACGTAACGCGCGTTCGCATCGGCGGGCGGCGTTGCCACCGGCGGCGTCGCGGCTGCATTCGGATTCTGTGCCGCAGCCATCGCCTGCTGCTGCCTCTGCTGTTCGGCGCGGGCCTTCGCGGAAAGTTCGGCGTCGGGAATGACCACTTCCATTTCCGGCAGCACGGTGTAGAAGTCGAACGACTTCTTCGGCGCCGCTGGTTTCTTGCTGGCTTCGTCGGCGACGGCCTGTTCGGATTCCTTGGGCGCGGTCGCCTCCGCATTCGGCTGCGGCAGGTTCTTCTTGCGCAGCATCGGCGCCCAATCCTTGATCAGAACGGTCGCGGAGATGGCAAGACCGAGCAGCACGCCGATGCCAAGCCACACCCACGCCGGCCACGCGGTGCGTTCGCGTTCGCGAAAGGCCTGTTTGCTCTGCTTCGCCATCACATGCTCTCCGGAGCGGATACGCCGAGCATATCCAGCCCGTTCTTCAAGACTTGCCGCACCGCCACGATCAGCGCCAGGCGCGCGTCGCGCAAATCCTGATCGTCGACCAGGAACGCGTGCGCGTGGTAGTACGTGTGCAGAGCGTACGCCAACTCGCGCAGGTATTGCGCGACCAGATGCGGTTCGAGATTGGTGCCCGCCGCGTCGATCACTTCCGGATAGCGCGCGAGTTCGGTCACCAGCGCGCTTTCGTGTTCGTTGTCGAGCAGCGCGAGATGTTTCAGGCCGTTGGCCTGATCCCACTTCAGTCCGCGTTCGCCGGCCTGACGCAGAACGCTGCACACACGCGCGTGCGCGTATTGCACGTAGTACACCGGATTGTCGTTGCTCTTCGAGGTCGCCAGATCGATGTCGAACACGAGCTGCGAATCGGATTTGCGCGCGACCAGGAAAAAGCGCGTCGCGTCGCGGCCGGCCTGTTCGATCAAATCACGCAGCGTGACGTAACTACCCGCGCGTTTGGACAGCTTCACTTCCTCGCCGCCGCGCATCACCGTGACCATCTGGTACAGCATGTAATCCGGATAGCCTTTCGGGATGCCGGCATCGAGCGCCTGCAGGCCGGCTTTCACGCGCGCGAGGCTGCCGTGGTGATCCGATCCGAGCACTGTGATCGCGCGCTGATAACCGCGCAGCCATTTGCTTCTGTGGTAAGCGATGTCGGGCACGAAATACGTGAAGGTGCCGTCGGATTTGCGCATCACGCGGTCTTTGTCGTCGCCGTACTCGCTGGTGCGCAGCCACAGCGCGCCGCCGTCTTCGTAGGTGTGGCCGTGCGCAATGAGTTCGCGTACGGTTTCCTCGACTTTGCCGTCACCGTACAACGACGATTCGAGGAAGTAGACGTCGAACTGCACGCCGAACGCCTTCAGATCGAGGTCCTGTTCGTGACGCAGATAGGCCACGGCGAATTCGCGGATCGCTTCGAGATTTTCCGGATCGCGCGCGCCGACCACGATGTGGCCATCCGTGCTCGCCGAGTCGCCGGCGAGATAAGCATTGGCGACATCGGCGATGTAGTCGCCGCGATAACCGTCGGCCGGCCAGTTCGCGGAGTCGGGCGTGAGCCCGCGCGCGCGCGCCTGCACGGACAGCGCGAGGTTGTGGATCTGCACGCCGGCGTCGTTGTAGTAGAACTCGCGGCGCACGTCCCAGCCGCTCGCCGCGAGCAGGCGAGCGATGCAGTCGCCGATCGCCGCGTTGCGGCCGTGGCCGACGTGCAGTGGACCGGTCGGATTGGCCGAAACGAACTCGACGCCCGCCATCTTGCCCGCGCCGTTCTGGTTGCGGCCGTAGTCGGCGCCGTCGTCGAACACGCGCGCGACTTCGGCGTGATACGCCTGCGCGCTCAGGAAAAAGTTGATGAAGCCGGGGCCGGCAATTTCCACTTTGCCGATTTGTGTACTTTGCGGCAGCGCCGCCACCAGTGCCTCGGCGACCGCGCGCGGATTTTTTCGCGCAGGTTTCGCCAGCAGCATCGCGGCATTGGTCGCGAAATCGCCGTGCTCCTTCTGACGCGTGCGCTCGATGACGAACGGCGCGGCCGCGTCGGCGGGCAACGTGCCCTGTTCCCGCAGGCGCTCGATCGCGCCCAGGACAAGTTGGTGGAGAGCTTCTTTCACAAGGAAATCCGGAGGGGGCTGCGTATTGTAGTCAGCGCCGTTTTCAATCAGAAGCTTTCGATCCGAAGCTGGCTACGCAGCGACGCTTTCGGCGCAGATTCCGGCGGCGGAAAACCGCGCCAGAAAGCCGATTTTTCAACGCGTTGCAGCCTGTGGATAACTTTGTGGGTAGAGATGCTTGCCCGACCGATATCGCTGTGCTAGGAAATGACAGAATCGTGCAAACCAGCAAACTGCATTCTCCAACATCATGATTTATATGGCGTTTTTCTCTGACATATATCCGAAATGAAATTTGCACGGATACATTTCCACAAATGCAGCATTGTGTATAACGCTGCACCGCGCACGCGTGAAACCGGGGCGTCAAAAAACCGCAACCGGACGCGGATATTCTTGGGTTCCGGCAGTAGCACGGCTCAGCTTCGAAGGATGCGTAGCGTGCGGGATGCGCACGGTGCGCCGGGTGCAAGGACGCGCCAACTGCCGGATTTCTCTTGCTCGCGTCAGCTCACTTCGGCGACGACGGCGCGGAAAATCTCGATCACCTCGGTGCCGTTGCGCGGCGACTTCACGCGCTCGCGCATGCGCTGTTCCATGCGCCGCATGCGCGGAACGTTGTTTTCCTTCGCCGCCGCGAACGCTTCGCGGCCCGGCGGCGAACTGAAGCGGTGCAAATCGAAGAAATAGTTCTCCTGACCCGTGGTCAGAAAGCCAAAGATCGGCTGCGCGGATTCGGCGCTGTCCGGATCGCGCCGGCTGCGCATCTCGCGTTCCAAGCAAAGCCGCTCGGTGCTCGACATGAAGATCGGGAACGCCTCGGCCACGTTGGCCGTGTCGAGGTCTGCCGCGATGAGCGCCAGATCGAGCGCGTGCACGATGCGCGGATCCTCGCGCCAGCCGGGAGCGTGCTTGTCGAGTTTCTTGTCGAGTTTCTGGGCCAGCGCGCCGCCGGATTCCATCACCATCTCGGCGGAGTTGTATTCCTTGGCCGGCGGCGCCGGACGCGCGTCGAAGGTGCTGCCGGCGATCATCAGTTCGATGCTGAGATACACGTTGGCGTGATCGGTGCGCGAGAAACCCGATACGTCGAGGATGCGGAACGTCTCTTCGATGCTCGCACGCTCGTTGCTGCCGATACCGGCCTCGAACTGCGGTATTTCGCGCTGGCGCAGATCGTGCGCCGCGCCGAACAGCGCGAGCAGGAACCAGTCGAGCACGTCGAGCGCTTCGATGCCGATGGCGTCGAGCAGGCGTTCCAGGCGCGGTCCGAGAATCTCGAAGATGTGGTTTTCGTTGTGGTAGTGATGAAAATCCTTGCCCCAGCTGCCGTGCCGGTAGGCGAGGCGACAGAACGCAATGCGGATGGCATCTTCCGCCGCGGCAAGGGTCTTCGGCTGGATCGCGCCGGTGATCGGCGCGAAGCGCGAGCGACGCTGCACGAGCAACGCCTCCAGTTCCGGCCGGCGCTCGTTGACCAGCCGGCGCGCCGTGGCCGGATCGGGGACGAGGCGTTCGCAGTCGTCCGCCGGGAATTCGATTGGGTAGTTGAAAATCACGGCCGGTGCCTTCCTCCCGGCCGCGAGTATAGCCGGACGCGCCATCCGCACGCGCGGGGCGTGAGTACGTTCAGGGGAACGGCGTTTCGTCCATCAGGCCGCGTTCGGAAAACGACAGCGTTTTGCCAAAGCCGATGATGAAGTGGTCGAGCACCTTCACGTCGATGAGGCTCAGCGCCTTTTTGAGTTTCTGCGTGAGTTCGCGGTCGTCGCGGCTGGCTTCGGCGATGCCGGACGGATGGTTGTGCGCGAAGATCACGCACGCCGCGTTGTGGGCCAGGCAGCGGCGCACCACCTCGCGGATCGGCACGTCGGCGCCGGCGATGGAGCCGCGCGCCAGTTCCTCGAAGGCGATCACGCGATGGCGGATGTCCATGAACAGGCAAGCGAAGACTTCATACGGATATCCGGCCAGCCGCGACTTCAGATAGTCGGCGCACGCCGCCGGATTCAGCGACACCGAGCGCTTGACCTTGGCTTCGAGATAGCGCCGCCCCAATTCGAGCGCCGCGTGCAGGCGTGCCGCTTTGGCGAGTCCCAGACCCGCGTGCGCGGCCAATGCCGGCAATTCCTGATCGAGCAGCGAGCGCAGGTTGCCGCTCTGCAGCAGCAGTTCGCGGCCGATGTCGACGGCGTTCGCGCCGCGGCGCCCGCTGCCGATGAAAAGGGCCAGCAGCTCCGCATCGGAAAGCGCGCCGGCGCCGCGCTCGGCGAGCTTCTCGCGCGGTCGTTCGTTGAGAGGCCAATCACGAATCGTCATGTCGACATGATCGTTATCCAGGATGTGTTGAGCCGCTGGCGATCGCGCAAATTCCGGTAAGCTATCGCCGCTTCGTTGCGTAGCCGACTTCCTACATGACCACCGGTCTGCGTCTGCCTTTACCCAATCTGCGCGTCCTGCTCGGCGTTTCCGGCGGCATTGCCGCGTACAAGGCGTGCGAGTTCACGCGGCGCCTGCGCGATGCGGGTGCGGAAGTGCGCGTGGTGCTGACCGAAAATGCCGCGCGTTTCGTCACGCCACTCACGTTCCAGGCGCTGTCGGGCAATCCGGTGCGGCACGGTTTGTGGGACGAAGCGGCAGAAGCCGCCATGGGTCACATCGAACTGGCGCGCTGGGCCGATCGCATCGTGATCGCGCCGGCGAGCGCGGACATCGTCGCGCGCCTCGCCAACGGCATGGCCGACGATCTGCTGACGACACTGTGTCTGGCCAGCGCGGCTCCCATTGCGATTGCGCCCGCGATGAATCAGCTCATGTGGGCGAAGGCCGCCACGCAGGACAACATCGCGACACTCCGCGCGCGCGGCATTGACGTGCTCGGACCCGCGTCGGGCGGCCAGGCGTGCGGCGAATTCGGCGCGGGCCGGTTGCTCGAAGCCAATCAGCTCGTCGACGCGGTGATCGCCCTGCACGGTCCGCGCGCGCTGAGCGGAACCAGGATTCTGGTCAGCGCCGGCCCGACCTTCGAAGACATCGATCCGGTGCGCTTCATCGGCAACCGCAGTTCCGGCCGCATGGGCTTCGCCATCGCGCAGGCCGCCGCCGAGATGGGCGCGGACGTGCAACTGATCGCCGGTCCGGTGCATTTGCCGACGCCGCCCGGCGTCGCCCGCGAGGATGTGCGCAGCGCGCGCGACATGCGCGCCGCGGTGCTGCTGCATGCGCCGAAGAGCGACGTCTTTTTTTCTGCGGCGGCGGTCGGAGACTATCGATTGAAGACGGTCGCCGATCACAAGCTCAAGAAAAGCGATGGTCCGCTGAAACTCGATCTGATCGAGAATCCCGACATCCTCGCCGAGCTCGGCGCGGCGAAGAAGCGGCCGTTCCTGGTCGGCTTCGCGGCGGAAACGAAGGATGTCGCGAAATACGCGCGCAGCAAATTGCTGGCAAAGAAGATCGACGTGATCGCCGCCAATCAGGTCGGCGGCGGCAAGGGTTTCGACGCTAGCGACAACGAACTCACGCTGTACTGGAAAGACGGCGAGAAGAAACTGCCGCGCTCGGACAAGCTCGATCTGGCGCGCGCGCTGCTGCAACAGATCGTCGAACTGCGCGCTTCGCGGGGACCGAAGAAAATGAAAGACAAGAAAATGGAAAAGAAGAAATCGTGATCGATGTCGAGGTGAAGGTGCTCGACCCGCGGGTCGGCGCCGAATTTCCGCTGCCCGGCGCAGCCACCGCCGGCTCGGCCGGCATGGATTTGCGTGCCGTCATCGACAAACCGCAGGCGCTGGAACCCGGGGGCAGCGCGCTGATTCCGACCGGCATCGCCATCCACATCGGCGATCCCAGCTATTGCGCGGTCATCCTGCCGCGCTCAGGGCTCGGCCATAAGCACGGCATCGTGCTGGGCAACCTGGTCGGACTGATCGACGCCGACTATCAGGGCCCGCTGATGATCTCCTGCTGGAACCGCGGACAGGCCACCTATACCATTGTTCCCGGCGAGCGCATCGCGCAGTTGGTATTCCTGCCGGTGGTTCAGGCTCGGCTGCGCATCGTCGACGACTTCGCGGCTAGCCAGCGCGGCGTCGGCGGATTCGGTCACACCGGCACGGCGTAAGATTCCCGGATGAAGGAAACGGCCAAGAAGAAGCTGTCCGCGCTCGAGCTGTCGCAGTCGCCGGGCGCGCGTGTCTCGCGTTTGAAGAACCTGACAGGTCCGGCTTCGCTGCTGCTCGGCGGCGGCTGCCTGTTTCTGATCGCGGGACTGGTCTGCTTCTGGCAAAGCTGGCTGATGGTGCGCGAACTGACCGGTGCGCACCAGATCGAAAGCTACACGACCGCCGAAGTGCAGGCGCTCGGGCAATTCACCGCCGCCACGCGCATCCGCATTAGCCAAGCGGTCGGTAGCGACGCCGTCACCGCGGTGCTGGCTGCCGGCGGCGATGGTGCGCAAGACGCTGCCCGCGCCGCGCTCAAGCAGGCGCTACCTGATCTGGTCTCGGCGGATTTCTACAAAGCCGATCTGAGCGACGTGCTCAGCGGCGACTTCGCGAAATTCGGCTACGCCAAGGCCGCCATGCTGGTGCGCTCGCACGAGCTCAATCTCGGCGCGCCGCTGCAGTCGCATCTGAAAGCCGACAAGCAGCGCGTACTCGCCTTCGCATTGCCCGCCATCCGCGGTCGCGATGCTGTTGCGTTCGTCTACGTGGAGCTTCCGTTCGAACCGATGCTCGCGGTTTTTCGTCAGGTCGGTATCAGCAACGCGCGCATCGATCTGCGCCAGGGCGACGGCCGCGGCGACTTGCTACTCGATTCGATTGGCGACACTGGTACGCCGAGTTCGTTGAACGATCCGGGCATTCCCGTCGGCGGGAGTGTGTTCCGTGTCGGCGCGGTGACCGAGTCGTTTCCGATTTTCCTGCCGGACAATTTGTGGATCGTGTTGCCGTTAGCGATCGCACTGACGCTGATCGGCGCGTTCCTGCTGTATGCGCGCAACGTGGGCTGGTCGGCCGCCGTCGACCGCCTCGCGCAACGCAAGTCCGCGGCGGTCGATCAAACCACGCTTGCACAAACCTTGGCGAAGGAACCCAAGCCGTCCGCGACTGCGGCCAAACCCAAGGCCGCGCTCGCGCCGCCCGCGCCGGCGAAGATAGAAGTGGACGTGGACCCAAGCATTTTCCGCGCGTACGACATCCGGGGCGTGCTCGGCAAAACGCTGACTGCCGGCGTCGCGCGCCAGATCGGTCGCGCGATCGGCAGCGAAGCGCGCGAACGCGGATTCCACGAAATCGTGGTTGGCCGCGACGGCCGTTTGTCAGGCCCTGAACTTTCCGCCGCGCTCATCGAAGGATTGCGCAGCACCGGTTGCAACGTCATCGACATCGGCGCGGCGCCGACGCCGGTGCTGTATTTCGCCACCTATCATTTGAACGCCGGTTCCGGCATCTCGGTCACCGGCAGCCACAATCCGCCCGACTACAACGGCTTCAAGATCATGCTCGGCGGCGAAACGCTGGCCGAGTCGTCGATCACGTCGCTGTACACGCGCATCAAGGAAAACCGCTTCGTCGACGGCAGCGGAACGCTGCAGAAAATGGACATCAACAACGATTACATCGCGCGCATAACCGACGACGTGGCGATCGAGCACAAGCTCAAGGTCGTGGTCGATTGCGGCAACGGCATTGCCGGCGCAATCGCGCCGGCGGTGCTCGAAGGTGTGGGCTGCGAAGTGCTGCCGCTGTATTGCGACGTCGACGGCACGTTCCCGAATCATCATCCGGATCCGTCGGATCTGCATAACCTGCAGGACCTGATCCTGTCGGTGAAGCAGATGAACGCCGATCTCGGCCTCGCGTTCGACGGCGACGGCGATCGCCTGGGCGTTGTCACCGCGAGCGGCGAAGTGATTTTCCCGGATCGACTGCTCGCGCTGTTCGCGATAGACGTGCTCACGCGCGTGCCGGGCGCGATCATCATCTACGACGTGAAATGCACCGGCAAACTGCAGCCGCTGATCCTGCAGGCCGGCGGTAGTCCGATCATGTGGAAGACCGGGCATTCGCTGATCAAGGCGAAGATGCGCGAAACCGATGCGGCGCTCGCCGGCGAAATGAGCGGCCACTTCTTCTTCGCGGAACGCTGGTATGGCTTCGACGACGGCATCTACGCCGCGGCGCGTCTCGTCGAAATCCTTGCTGCCGACGTTGAAGGCCGCACGCCGCAGCAAATCTTCGACAGCCTGCCAAAAGGCGTCAGCACGCCGGAACTCAAGATTCAGATGACCGAAGGCGAGCACTACCGGTTCATCGAACGCTTCCAGAAAAAGGCGTCGTTCGAAGGCGCGCGCGTCACCACCATCGATGGCGTACGCGCGGACTGGCCGGACGGCTGGGGCCTGGTGCGCGCGTCGAACACCACGCCGGTGC
>Ga0157374_10004592_pt1 | contig 11578 bp, 7 predicted proteins | sample M25metaG_FD_115308 | JGI IMG/M metagenome (GOLD analysis project Ga0157374, IMG submission 115308) | Miscanthus rhizosphere microbial communities from Kellogg Biological Station, Michigan, USA - M2-5 metaG | ecosystem: Host-associated > Plants > Roots > Rhizosphere > Soil | place: USA: Michigan...
CTCAAGTCATGACACACCTGAGTATCAGAGGAATCCCATGTCATGAGGGCAGTCTGATTTAATTCGACTTTCGAGACAGTCTTGAAAAGAGAAACCGAACCATCAGCAAAACCGACGAGAAAGAGGTTCTCGTCGAAGGGATGCAAATCAATGTAAGAAACAGGGGAGGAAACTCCTCCCTTAACCTGCCTGTAACTCACATGAATCACAGAATCTTGATCTGAGTTTCTCAGGCGAGAGACTTGGAATATGAGTCCAATGTCACTCCCAATCAAGAGGCTCGAGTCATGTGTGTTGCTTTTTATCAGATTGAATGATGGGTCTTTTAGTCCCTCAAACTCATCTCCTACACCATCATCATGATCCCTAGGAAATAGCAAGTCAAAGGAGTTGATGAAGAGGAGCGGCATTTTGATGACAACCTCGAGGATCAATTTACTTTTACTTCCAGGAAACATTCCTTCGGACGTGTCATGTTGTTGTAGAGGAGTGTCTTGAATTGATGATGATATGCATGAGTTTGTGGCATCTCCTACGATCCAGAGGCAAATCAACCCTCGTGAATCCAAGGAACTGATGCGACAGCAGTAGGATTCCTGAGCAAAGTCATGCCAACTAAAAGACTGGAATCCTTTATCCTGTCTTTTCATGTCGTGTCCTCTCGTTTCCTCCCCCTGTTGTTCGATCCTCAAAGATTCACCCCCAAAGACAAGTTGATGATCCTCTGTTTTGTTGCCGGAATCTTCTTGTCTTTTTTCTCCTCCAACTATTTGTTGGTTCTTGTGATTTTTGTTGCTTAGAATCTCCTTGTTTTCTCTCCTTCCCCTCCTTCTTCTTGACGTGACATCGATCGAAACGATAGCATCCTTATGAACATCAAGTGAGGCAACACAGGAAGTGGAGAAGGAGGGTTCCCTTGAGGAGACTGAGGATTCTGTACCTCCAACTAAAGATGAAGCTGAAGAGAGAGAACTCCTTCTGCCCATCGAACCTGGGCTTCTGTTTCCTCCAGAAACTGATGACAAACAAGAAGGATGCAGTGGAGAAGAGTGAGAATGATTCCATTGGAATTCCCACATGACCAGGGCTCCATTCTGTGTCCCTGCAATTACTCGCTGATCATCTTCTCCGTCTTCTTGTTCTAAATAAGTCTCTTGTTCAGAATCTGTCTCGAGATCGAGATCGTGTTCTCCTTCTCTTGGACGGCTCTTTTCGAGTAGAAAATGATTCTCTTTTTCTCTACGACTTGTACTCATACTTCTTGTTTCCGGTCTTTTGTTTAAAAAGGAACAGGCTGTTACATGTGCTCTCGTGTGAAGAATAATCTCCGGATGAACTGAATTACCTTCCTTGAGAGACCAAATGGACAAAAAAGACTCAGCAGAAAAAGAACTCGAACCTCGAGTTCTTTGTACTACATCTCGTCCTGTAGTTACATTGTCATGACAAACTTGAACGGAAATCAAATACATTCCGTCAGTTGAGATGGAAACAAGAGAAATGGGTATCTTTTTCAAGTACGACACCCCCATCAATTTGTACATCTGACTGCAAAACTTGTCAGTTCCAGCAGGAAGTTTCATTAGTCGTCGAGTAGTACTCCTCCCAGATGTTGCTGAAGGTGTTGGCGACACTCCATCCCTGACATGGAATTGAGCAGCTCTAGTTGTTGTTGTTCTCTTGTCAACAATCAAACGGACTAGTTTTTCACTTCGAAGAGCAAACTCGAGAAGACTGAATGGGTCTGTACGTCTTGTTCGAGAGATCGTGTTTGATCGGCTATTTCTTTCCTTTTGACTCCTCTTTCTTTGGATGTCATCGCAGTCAACATCATTTCTTTCGATTCTTCTCTCATTCAATCGATATTGAGAGGGTGAGAGATGCTCTCGATGCCACTTTTCAATATCATGATGATGGCCTCTTCCCTCTGTATCTGATGTCCATCCAGAATGAGAGGGAGGGTGTTGTGTCGAGGAATCCCTTAACAAATACTCCTCTGTTTGTGTGGTTTCCTCTTCTCGATCTCTTGTCTGAGTACTGGCCTGTCTATGGTTCTTTCTTCCTTTGAAACGCATGAAGACCTCGTAAGAAATCCCAGGACTGCTGTAAACTTGATACGAAACAGTGTTTAACTTAATTACTGACATTAAATCACGTTGCCTTTGAGTAGCTGTTTTTGACGTCTCCTGCGGCAGATGCTTCCAATGATAGTCCTTGCCTTCCCCTTGTAATGTCCTGTCGAATGTATGCTTATTATTAGCTTTTCCAGAGAATGATGTAATATCTCTAACTTGAGATGATGGAATTTCTTGAGTCAAATAGTCATGTCTTGTAGGAGATGCATGTCGAGCAAAGGAATCTGCTTCCCAGGCATCTCGAATCAAAGTAACACTTGTTTCTGATGCATCCATATCAAGTGTCTCATCCTCAAGAAGATTCATCATCTCTTTGCTCTCCTTATTTCTTGTCTGATCATTTTGCTTCGTCGTCATGTTCTTTTGTTCTTCCGTCTGTACAAGCAATGATTGACTTTCTTCCGCTTCATTTCCTTCGGTGTCAGTTTCTTCCACTTCCACTTCTATGTACTCTTCCTCTCCTTCTTCATCATCTTCTTCTTCAACTTCTTCTTCAACCTCTTCTTCGTATTCGATAACTTCTTCCTCTTGTTCTTCCCGTGAATCTTGCTTGTGCTCTAAATCAGATTCATAGTTTTCCTCCTCATCATCCAAGAGATACTCTTGTTCATCCGTGAGTTTTGCAGCAGAATCACCGTTTGATGCTGTGAATGAAGGAGAAAATCATGTTATGATGCATGAGAAGTGTCGAGAAGATCAATGAATCTGTGAGGAAGGCAACTTACAAAGACATCCTGCTTCCGGTTCTTTACTTCCTTCAGTCACAACCAAATTTGCTTCTGCATGTTCTTCTTGTTGTTTCCTTGCATTATGTTCCGCATCTGGCCATGTATCAAACTAAAATATTCTATTAATATTAATGTCGTGCTACATCTTTCCTAGCGATTTGTTGATTATCATGCATAAATAGACAACAACAAAACTTGTATTGAAATACACAGACATACAGGGACAGGATTCTGATAAGAAGTTGTTGTCAAATGTGTTGTCACCCTCGGATTCGGTCTCAATCTCGTTGCCTTATTGTCCTGCAGGGCAGGAGTAGATCCCACGGATGAAGATGACAGTTTTCCTCCTGACGTGACTCGAGGGGTAGTCGTGAGAGGTTGTCGTAATGTCCTTCCTGATGTAGTTGCCGTCCCTACTCTCGGTCTCAAACCAGAGAAGGTTGTAGCCGTGGATCCTTTGACTTTATTATCAAAAGGTTGACTCGACTGCAGTCTCTTCATTTTATAACAATCAGTCACTCCTTCGATATCCCTTTAATTACTTCGAGCAAATAAGAGCACAGTCGTTTACTCCTTTAGAATCCACTAAATGAGTGTAGAACGGCATACTAAACAGATAAAGGACACATGTCTTTGCTCGACTTCATGGGGAAGACGATCGATAACTGAAAAACACTGGTTGCCTGGAGACCCATTTGCTTGTCTCACCCCCTGATACGAAGGGAGATAATTTATTTGGTCAAATTTTCAATTTCCTTTCTCCCTGTAAAAGAGGAGAATAAAAAAAGAGAGGCAGTATGTATTGTAGTGACAAAGATATACAAGAAGTAGTAAAAAATGGAGGTGTAAAGAACTCCATAAGACTCCAGTTACGACCAGTCTTTAATGTAATAGAATTCCAATTCCAATTCGAATGCGAGTTAATTCCACGGTAAACCAAGGGAAGGAAGGAGAATGGATTATAAGCAACAAAGAAAGAAAAGAAGGAAAATCATTAGTTTCAATATTGCATTGCATTGCATTGGAATGAATGAATGGAAGTTTGTTATTTATGTTTCAAGTTTTAGTCACTCGTCGTTGAGTTTCTACTGCATTTCGACTGTAAAATGGGTTTCAGGTTGATGTTCAACTACACTCTCTATGTATGTCCTCTTGAAACTCAAAAGTCCGTGCGAATCTCATTGCATCTCCCCTTCGTTTAGTGAACCGTTCATGATTACCCATTACCATCATCATAGAGCATCTCTCTCTCAATTTAGACTACATTTCTTCTTGAAAATTTCCTCCTCCATTTGTGTGGAAGAATGGAATAGAATGATAAAAGTGGCACATGAGGTGAGAGAACTATACATACACCTCACTTGAATCGATTCCTTGCGAGAGAGAAGAGCAAAAATATGGTCCAACAAACTATTATGTAATGTATGTGCAATACCTATAGTCTTGCTATCTTTTTCTCCTTTTCTTGCAATTTCTGTAGACGACATCCTCTCTCAGTTCATTTGTCTCGTTTCCGTTACTCCATTTCGAGAAGAAAAGGAAGCACAACATGTTAGACAAGTCTCTTGAGAACTTCTTTCTTTTTCTCGTGATTCTTGTTTGCTAAATGGCCTCTCCCTCAGCTCTCATTCCCACTTTTGTTTTCTCGATAAATAAGATGTGATAAAAGGATATACTAACCGATGGTCTTGTGTGTGAGATGGTTGTTGGCACAGGTTGAGGAGGTTGAAGAGGCAGATGATGGAGTGTAAGAGTGAGTATCATACGTCTTGAGCGAATGGAGAGTCAAGGGTCTTAGAGTACCTGAAGGACCCAAGTTGTTCATGGAAGGACTAGAAGTGGTCAGGCAGTGGTGTTGACTGTTGTTGAGCTCATTATGGTTATGATTAAGAGGTGTATGATTATGATGGTGAAGATGTGTATGATTTAGAGATGGAGGAGGAGGCGGTTGATCACTCATTGTTGGTGAGTTAATACTTCCTCCTCCAGAATTGCCTGAATGAGTGGGAGAAGAGTAGGAGACATTGCTTGATGACAGGGTGGGAGCAGGAGTAGGGAAGGACGAGTGGAGAAGTGACATCGTCATTCCTACTCCTGAAGAAGAGGAGGAGACGGAGGACATGCCTGTCACAGGATCATAGAGACTGCAGTCGTTGACTTGGAAACAGTTCAATTGATGTGAAGCCCCATTTCCTTTACTAAGGGTTCCATGAATGTTGTATGAGGTTCGAGGGTAAACAGGTCTGGAGAGACCATTTGAAGAATCATAGGCAGAGCCTGTTATTGCATGGGAAGCAGTGCTAAGGATTCCCATGGATTCTGCAGGAATCATGATGGGCTTTGCTCTTCCAACCCTTCTGACTGTGGAAGTGCCGTTCGATGGAGGGAAAATGGACAACTGATTCGCTCTGTGTTCTTGACAAGAGGATGCAGGTGACGGAGCATTAATGTCGTCGTACATCGAGTCCGAGTGGACAGAGGTCTTAGTACAGGAAGAGGATGCAACTCCAAGTGAAGTAAGACATGGAGGAGGAGCAGGAGAGACAGACTTGCAGGTCAGAAGGGGGTCCTGGAATGTCCGCAAGACAGGCGTAGGTGTCAAGTCAGTCTCTTGGTTCTTGTCCAAGGACTTCAATTCCAGTTGATCATGATGGATCCAAAGATCAGGGGGATTTAATTCCCGAGAAACTCTCTTGTTCTTATTTCGAGGGGAAGTGGCTGCAGCAGAGTATTTGGCTCCTTTTCTTGACTCACGTCTTGTTCTGCAGAGGATGACGGCCACAACGATTATAAGGATGAGAACAAGGAAGGAGGCTGCGACGATGGCTGTGACAAAGAGAGGCTCCGTAGAAGGATGACCCTTCCTCAAGAGATTCGTGGAGGCAGAGGCCAAGGCAAGGGTCCGGAAAGATATTGGGTCTGAAACAGGTCCTGATCCCTTATCATTCTTTGCTTGAATCTTGAAGAAGTACAGGGTGTCTGGCAACATGTCGTTGATGAGGCTGTTCATTTTGTCTCCAACTAAAGGATGGATACTCCACTCACGATCAGGTCTCGAATCGTCTGTCGAATAAAGAATAATGTACCCTGTAATCTGTCCATTAGGATACTTGGGAGGCTGCCATTGCAGTCTCACGGCAGATGGGTTCTCTTCGTCGGCGACAACAGTCAGGTCTCTCGGAGGACTTGATGGGGAGGCATCGAGAGTGGAATTGATTACAGACATAGACCAGGTCGACTCAGTCTTTCCTTTGATTACTTTGACTGCGAACTCATACTGAGTGGCAGGTCTAAGTCCGTCGATCATGAGACTTGTCCGGCTCGAGTTTCCAACCTTGTATTTGGGAGACTGAGATCGGAAGTTGGAAGTGTATCGGATGACATAATGCCTTCCGTCCGTTGGAGTAGTCTGTCTTGCTGTGACTGCACTGTCTGTCCACTGCAAGACAACTGTAGATGAAGACAAGATGTTAGCTTTGAGACCAACCGGAGGAAATATCTGGGCATCTTCAGTCTCTGCAGCTAAAGTTCTGACCGTCTCTTCAGCCGGTTGTCCATCCCCCATGTTATTGTAAGCCCTCAGGCTGATGACATACTCAACCTGTGGCTTAAGTTCTGTCAGAGTAAAGGACCTCACTTTGGGTTCGAGGACTTTAGAGTAGACGTCAGGAACACCGATTCCCCATCCAATGGTGTATCCCCTGACAACTACCCTTTGATTTCTTGGAGCAGTCCATTGAACAAGTATCGTCGAAGCCGTGGCCTTTACTCTGAGGGATCCAGGGACGTCGGGTGGCTTTTCTTCTTCAGTCCCGAGGGATGATAGGGATGATGACGTAGTCTCTGGTTCTGGATCCTCGTCATCTCCTTCCTCTGGTTCATCCTCCCCCTCCTCCTCTGCATCCATGGATGGAGGAGATGCAACGAGAGAAGAGGATGAGACATGACTTGAGTTATTGAAGATGGATTGTTGATGCAGAAGGAGAGACCTGTCACTCAGATCCTCTCGTGTCGTTGATGGAGATACTTTGTTCAAGAAGTTTAAAATTAAAAGGATGAGGTATACAATAGACTTCGAAGATGGTTTGATTACATGCATATTTGTTTCAGTTGTCTTGGTTGGTTCGTTGGTTGATATCGCTGTAGATGTCTTGAGAGGATGAACACATATATAAATTTTCAATTGAATATCACTAGAAGTATACTATACTTTACTGCAGTCTAGGAAGAGTCCAAGAAAAGAATTTCTTGTCTAACAGACTGGTGTCAAGTTGTTCCCGTGAAACCTCTTGTATGACTGGGAGTGAGTGTTGCTCTCTCTCTCTCTCTCTCTCTCGCTCTCTTTCGAACTTCAAGAGAAAACTACATTCTTTGTGTCAGGGATTCTCTCCTCCCCTCCTTTCCTTCTCCTCATCTCTCTCTCCTCTTGCTTTTGCGCCATTTATTTCGCTTCTTCTCTTGTCTACTCAAACTACACTACATTCTCTCCTGCTGAGATGAAGGGAAATGGCCAGGGATGCCTCGGGCGACTACTTGTCTATCCCTGGGCAAGTTTTTGTTTTCATGCCCCTGCCCTTGAGCTCAAGCTAAAATAGCAACTTTAGTAGTTAAGATGAGGATGATGATGGAAAAAAGATGAGAGAACTCGAGACAAAATGATATTCTGTCATCACATCTTGAACTCATATTCTCTCTCTTTTTCGACAAGTTTTTCCAGCTGCTGTTCTGCTACTGTACTGCTACTGTACTGCAATACTACTGAATTCGACAGTCTTCTTAGAATTTTTTCACTTCTGTATCTGTCTCTGAATGACTTACTCGTTTTCCCATCTGCAGACTATTCTTGATATTCAAAGCAAAGAATCGCTTGAGAGGTTTCGGCATCTTTTTGTCTCCTGTTTCACTCTGTGATCACTTGCATCTCATTTTGTCTTCTTGACTGCAAATACCATTTTCTCCTGAAGAATCAAGAATCAAAAGTTGTGTACAGACTGAGAGAGAAAGGATCTTCTCTTTCTTCACCAGACATTGATGCTTCATGTTTGTATGCAATAAAATCCCATGAGATTTGAACTCTTTTCTCTCGAAAACAAGTCTTGTTTAGGACGGGAAGCAACTCTTCTTGACAAGTCTCTTCAAGTCAAGATGAATGCATGACGAGAGGAAGGAAATAAGAAAGAATGGATCCTTCAAGTCCTTAGCTTTTGTTTGGATCTTCTCTCTTGACTAGAATTTCATTTGGCCTTACAGTTCCAAGATGTTAACACTGTTTGTGGTGTAGAGTATGTCTCATCGAATAAAAGAGAGAGTTCTGTTGCGTTTCTTTCTTGCTTTCATTGTCCAGATCATTTCAAGTGAAAAAGAGAGAAGAAGAAGGATAAAAGAGAGGAAGAGTCAAAGGAAGGATGAACCAAGAGTTGAATACGAATTGCGACTTCATCTGCATTCGGTTTCCTCTTCACGCCTTTAACTGACAGTCCTTGATCTCATCCTCGACCTCATCTTTCCTGCCAATCCTTGGTAATTCCTTTTCTCTTAAAGGTTTACTTATTCAAGACTTATTTACAGGATGGAGTTGTCCTGAGTTCTCTCTCGTTTTGCATGGAAAGGTTCATGTCCTGCCGAGTTAACAGTTCTCTTACCCGACCCTTGTCGTGAATGAATTTATGTTGATGAGATATCCTTTCCGGTTGACAGACAACATCTGCAGTCCTCCTCCTTTATTTCTGTCTTGACAGGATTGAAATTCTGAGGACGAAGGACGATGACTCGTGGGGTTAAATGTGAGTTCCCTGTAAATGAAGGCAGGAAGATACACAACAGAATAACTGGTCTAAATGAAGGGTCCACTTTTCTCATAAAACCAGACCAACTCAAACACTCCTTATCCTGTGCTACTGATGACCAGAGCGAAACCGAGATACTGCCCTCAGTGTTAGACTGTAATAAAATATGTTCATTCAGTCAACGAAAGGGAATGGACAGACAGACGGTATAACAGACGGCAGACAACCCAGAGAAAGAATACAGCAATTTTAGGGAAAAGAAATCTCTCTTCTTTTCACTCGAAAAAGGTGATGTTGGAGTGGAGGAGGGAACAGAGGGGAGCGAATGAGATAAATCATTGATGAGGAAGATGAAGGGAAGGATGTGGGGGAGGCCAGTGATAAAATCACTTGAACATACGATGTCGAGAAAGAAAAGAACAGACAGAAAACTAATCTCAACATCAACTTCAGCATCAACTTCAACACAAACTTTTACTCAACAGAACTCGAATCCAAGATTACTAGACGACCCCTGACTCATGCGCTCAGTCTTTAATGGCTGTTTTGTTGACTCCATTGGATTGAAATACCTTTCTTTTTTGGACATCAATTACATCAACGAATATAATCCATTACTGACATCATCATGACTGAAGAAGCAAAGCACCTCTTGGATTTGAAGGTCACAGAACTGAGAGCAGAGTTGGAAAAGAGAGGACTGGACAAGTCCGGCAACAAACCTGCGTTAATCTTTCGTTTAACGGAAGTGAGTATTTATTTATGGGTTTATTGGGTAGTTATTGAGTATTTATTGGGTATTTATTCAACCAATGTATCACTAATGCATTCATCACGAATCATAGGCCATTCAAGAGGAGGGACACGACCCAGACACTTATATGTTTTCAAAAAATGACCAGATATCAACCCATGGTAACCAAGAAGAGGGTGAGTAGGGTTACACTTTATTTTATCATCGCATTCCTCGCAGTCTATTGAGTCATAATTATATAGCAAAGAACGTCGGCGAATGATTAGCTTTAACATATATAACCATTTGAGAGACTACAAGCAATGTCTGTTGATACAAATTAGCAGAGAATGGATCAGGAATCGTGGAGAATCAAGACCATGACCAGGGACATAACCAGAGACATGACCAGAGACATGATCAGGGACAGAGACATGAAGAGAATGCAATTCCTTTGAAGGAAGAGAACCCTGTGGTGGCTTCACAGTCTTCTTTGGTGGCCAAGCATGTCCAACAGGATTCCTTGATTGTTCATGTCGACGACGATTTGGACGAGGACTTGGACATGGATGCCTCTACCACTACTGCTCCTGCATCTTCTTCATCTAAGAAGTCGAGTCCAAAGAAGAAGGAGACCAAGAGAAAGGATTCCAAGGATGAGACCAAGTCCTCGGAGGACAAGGATGCCATGCCAGAAGGAGCCCCCAAATCGAGGTTTGTGTTGACCACTGGATGATGATGTCTTGATATTTTACAGGAAGAAAGAGTGGAATCTCTATGCCATTGCCTTTCTATCCATTTTATCGTGTTTTTGGTGTGCTATCTCTTTCTGCTGCAGAGATGACTGATTCTCTCAACTGTAACCACCTCAACATGTATTCCCTTCATTAGACTGAGGATGAACTCAATGACTGGAGGAGACCGAGGAAATACTGGATCAAGAGACACGACATGAATCATTAGACAGGAAGAAAAGGATTTTAAGGATAATTAATGATAACTTTTACAGCAAACTTGCCCTTCTCTTGCCTTTGACTCGTAGTTTCCCCTCTAAAACTTGCTTTAGACTTTAGACTTACTTTACTGTTTCCGTTATGTTTGTTCTCGTGATTTTTCTGTCTGCCTCCCAGTCTTTTATCTCAGTTTTTTATCTTGAAACCGAGAATCAAAAGGGACAAGTCAAGTGAAGAGACTTGATTTAAGATTCCACTGATTCAATTCCTTCATTTTTCAACACAAAAGCCAGGAAGGAATGAAGCAAAGAAGGAAGGAAAGAAGCAAAGAGACATCATCATCAAATCAAGATTTTTGAGTTGATGTCGACTTTTTCAAGACATGTCACCATGTCCTCTTGATAAGAGAAATTGGATGAATCCTCTCTTTATTTACACTCACATTCAGACATCATTTTCTGGATAACATTTTCTTTCATCACTGGCTCCGTTGCTTCTTGTCTTCTCCGACATCTCATCCATACAAGACTACTACTACTACTGGTCTCGAAGGAAGATCCACATGTGTTTGAAAACCACTCACTCTTTTTTCATGCTCTGCTTGTTCGGATGAATTCCTTTATTTATTGTGACTTTTGATGCTGTTTCGCGCATCTGTCACGTCTCGTTCTAACATCGATTCTTTATCCTCTCTTTTTGTTGTTGGACAGCAGCAATGCTTCTTCAGGCGAAGGAACCAAGGGACCCAGCAAAGATGGTAAGGAATGATGAACTTGAATGATTGATCTTTATCTCCTCTGTTCTCGAGAGGATTCTTCTTCAATCTCTTCCTCATCCACTTTTACTCATCCATTTCTTAGCTCGACTTTATATCACACATTATATTCATTCTGACATTCTCGTTGTTCTATAGACACTGACCGGAACATATGGGTCTCTGGACTCTCGAAGGATGATCGAGCATCTGACCTCCAGGGAATCTTTAAAAAGTATGGCAAAGTTGTTGGAGCCAAGATTATCACGAACACAAAGATGGCTGGTGGAGCCTACTTCGGGCTGATTACTATGGAGACGACTGGATAGGCTGACGAAAGTATCAAGCAGCTCAACAAAACTAAACTGAATGGCAAGACAATTACTGTCGAGAAGAACCGACCAAATGAGTCAAGTTCAGGCAAAAAGGATGACAAGTCTCGGGACAAAGATAGGAAGTCAAGAGATGGCAAGAAAGGTAACCGAGACA
>Ga0157374_10004598_pt1 | contig 11573 bp, 12 predicted proteins | sample M25metaG_FD_115308 | JGI IMG/M metagenome (GOLD analysis project Ga0157374, IMG submission 115308) | Miscanthus rhizosphere microbial communities from Kellogg Biological Station, Michigan, USA - M2-5 metaG | ecosystem: Host-associated > Plants > Roots > Rhizosphere > Soil | place: USA: Michigan...
CAAGGCGCTGCTGGCGCCGCTGGCCTTGCGTCCGGATGCGCCGGTCGATGTGTTCTCCAGCTACTTGAACGCGATCCGTTTCTTGAGCGAGACGCTGTCGGCGATGGATCGGTCGCACCGCGAGGAATCGATGGCGGAGGCCATTGCGGCCGTGGATGCCGCCCAGCAATTCGCGGCGACGCACCCGGGGCTCAACGAAACCAAGTCCTTCCTCGGCGCCGCGGAGTTCACGCTGGCCATGAAATACCACGGTCAGGAGGCGATGCCGCACTGGCAGAAAGCCGGTGCCGCATATGAGGCGCTGTTAGCCGCCGCGCCCGACGATGCGATGTGGCAGCGAAACGTTGCGCTCGTCGAGAAATATGTCGGCGCCGCATTCGAACACGACAGGAATTACTCCGCCGCACTGGCTCACCATCAGCGGGCGCTCGAACTCGATCGGAAGCGCTTCGAGCGCACACCCGACAACCGCATCGTCCAGTTCGACGTAGCGATCGACCTCAGCAACCTGGCGTATGCCGAGTGGCAACAGCATCGACTGCCCGAAGCCATCGTGCTGTACTCCCAAAGTCTCGACATGCGCGAGCGTCTGCTGGCCAGCGATCCGAAGGATGCGCTGTCACGTGAGAAGGTGCCGTACATCCACCGGCAGCTCGGGTCGATTTATGAAGAGCAGCGGGACGCGCCGCGTGCGTTGAGCCACTATCACCTCGCCATCGAGGGCTACCAGGCCCTCAAGGCGAAGACCGCAGAGGGCACAATTCACACGGCCAACTCGTGGATGGGGATCGCGCGTTTGGAGCGAAACCGGCCCGAAGCCGCGTGCGATGCCTACCGTCACGCGTTCGACCTGTTCCGCATTACCACGGAGATCGACCGTCGTAATCAGCTGGATGGAGACGCCGATCCGATGCCTTACGTCGCCCGTGCGGCCGCGCGCTGCGGTCACGCGGCTGCAGCAACCTGGACCGCCGACCCCATCCGCGACGTCAACCGCTGAGCTGAGTGTCTACTCAGCTGTGCGATGAGGGGACACCTCAACCCTCAAATACGCCAGATCGTTATGTTTTCACGTGGTACGGATGCTGCGATGGGTATGGGTATGCCAATCACCTATTCGCGTGTCCGTAACTCGGCCGGTGCGTTCCTCGTCGCGTTGTCTCTGGCGATTCCTGTCGCGGCGGCTCCAGATGGGCGTGCCGCGGGAACGCCGGCTGTTCGAATCGACAACTTCGGCCGTGTGGATGCGAGTCTGTACCGCGGCGCGCAGCAGGAGGGCCGCGACTACGCGGATCTCAAGTCTCTCGGTGTGAAAACGATCGTCAATCTGACGAGCGACGACGCGCAGCAGGATGAGAAGAGCATGACGGAAAGCGCCGGCATGTCGTACTTCCAGATTCCGATGACGACGCATACGCCGCCCACCGCGGCGCAACTGAGCGAGTTCCTGCGAATCGTGAACGATCCCGCGAACCAGCCGGTTTACGTGCATTGCGTCGGCGGGCGCCATCGTACCGGCGTGATGACGGCGACCTATCGCATGACGCACGAGGGATGGACGCCGGATCAGGCGTTCAGGGAGATGAAGCAGTACAAGTTCGGCGCGGACATGCTCCATCCCGAGTTCAAGGACTTCGTCTACCACTATCGTCCGGAAACCACCGCTCCGCTGGTGGCTGCGGCTGCGACGACCGGCAACAAGCAGTAGTCGAACGGCCCGCGTTCCCCTCGAATCCGATCGCTGGACTCCTCCGTAGAACATGGTGAACGGACGACACGTCGTCCACCATGTCGCGGAGGAGTGAATGAGAAAGCAACTGCTCGGAGGTTGTCTGATCGCGGGCCTGCTGGTGTTGGTGTCGTCGGCGCCGCTGCTCGGCCAGATGAAAGAGAAGTCGCTCTACGAGCGGCTCGGGAAGAGGAAAGCGATTGCGGCCGTCGTCGACGAATTCGTCTCCCGCGTGGCCGCGGACAATCGGATCAACAAGTTCTTCGCGGCGACGGCCGGCGACCTCAGCCCTGAGCCCTGAGCCCTCAGCCCTCAGCCCTCAGCCCTTACTGAATAGTAATAGTCGCCTTCAGTGAAGCGGTGTCGGGCGAACTGTGATCGTGCATCCCGCACTTGCGCGCGGTGTTCAGGTTTCCGCTGATGCGGCTTTGCCCGGGGTTGAGAAAACCGATCTGGTTCAGCTCCGGGCAATCGGTGTGTTCGGGATGAGGATCGGAATCCATCTCGTGAGTCCGCGAGTCAGAATTCAGGATCGTGAGCTGCGATCCCCGCGACACCGTGATGGTCTGCGGGCAGATGATGTTGTTCTGGATGACCAGCGTGTTCGCGTTCGAGCTCGGCGTGCATCCGGTGCTCGGACCCGTGGTGGCCGACGAGGAGTCGCTACCGCACGCGGCAGCCATAGCCAGCCCGCACGCCAGCCCGATCCCGACCATCCACATCGCCTGCTTCTGCATGCTGTTCGCTCCTGCACCCTGAACCATGAACCTGCAACCCGGAACCCCTTTTACGACTCGAGTCGGTATTTCGCCAGGTAATACGATAAGGCGCGCTGGCTGATTCCCATCAGCTCCGCCGCATCCTTCTTCACGCCGCCGGCGTTTTCGAGCGACCGCCGAATCGTCTCGCGCTCGACCCACTCGATATTCTGCCGCAGCTTCATCGAAGGAAGGCCCGCCGGCTGTTGCGCCGGCCCTCCGAGCACCGACACGGCGCGGGATGTGATCACCGGTCCGGGTGACAGGACCACCGCGCGCTCGATGGTGTTCTCGAGCTCGCGGACATTGCCGGGCCAGTCGTACTGCTGCAAGCCGGTCAGCACGCCTTCGTCCATCTTCTCGAAGCGCCGGCCGGTGCGCTGCGAGTGCTTCTTGACGAAGTGTTCCACCAGCGCCGGGATGTCGTCGCGGCGCTCGCGGAGCGGAGGAATCTCGATCGGGATCACGTTCAGCCGATAGAAGAGATCCTCCTGGAACTTGCCGTCGGCCACCATCTGGCGCAGGTCGCGATTCGTCGCCGCGATGACCCGGACGTCGATCTTCTCGGTCCGCTCCGAGCCGAGCGGCTCGACCTCGCGCTCTTGCAGCACGCGCAGCAGCTTCGACTGAAGCGTCGGGCTCATCGTCCCGATCTCGTCCAGGAAGATGGTGCCGCCGTCGGCCAGGGCGAACTTGCCTTTCTTGCTCGTCGACGCGCCGGTGAACGCCCCCCGCACGTGGCCGAACAATTCGGACTCCAGCAGCGTCTCGGGGATAGCCGCGCAATTCACCTTGATGAGCGGCATGTCGCGCTGCGCACTGCGATCGTGAATCGCGCGCGCCACCAGTTCCTTGCCCGTTCCGGTTTCTCCCGTGATGAGCACCGTGCTCTTGGTCTCGGCCACCAGCTCGGCGCGCTTGATCACTTCCTCCATCGCGCGGCTGCGCCCAACGATGCCGTAGTGGTCGAAGTGCTCGTCGCGCTCGTTGACGAGGTACCGGTATTCGGTGCGCAGACGCTGGTGCTCCAGCGCCCGCCTGACAACGACCAGCAGCTCGTCGATCTCGAACGGCTTCTGCAGGTAGTCGAGCGCGCCGAGCTTCATCGCCTCGATCGCGCTCTCGACGGTCGCGTGCGCCGTCATCATCAGGATCTGCGGGCGCTCGCCTTCGGGCGTCGACGCGACGAACTCGCGAATCAGATCGAGGCCGCTCAGCTCCGGCATCATGTTGTCGACGACGACGACGTCGAATGTGCGCTCGCCGAGGAGCCGCTGCGCCTGACGCGGGCTCGCGGTCTCCACGACGGCATGGCCTGCGTCGCGTAACGCCCGCCCGAGCGCCTTGAGGATTTTTTCTTCGTCGTCTACGAGGAGAATCGAGCCGCGGTGGGTCATGTCGTTGATCTGCCTTGGTCGTCGTCGACGCGCCCACGCTGGGACTCGTCGAGGGGAAATTCGATCACGAACCGGGTGCCATCGCCGGGAGTGCTCGACACGGCGATCGTGCCGCCCAGCCCTTCGACGATGTTCTTGACGATCGGCAGGCCGAGGCCGGTGCCGCCGCGCTTGGTCGTGAAATACGGATCGAAGATCTGCGCGAGATCCGGCTGAGCGATCCCCGGTCCGCGATCCGCCACGACGATGCGCATGCTGTCGCCCGCCGCGGCGGTCTTCAAGGTGACCGCCGCTCCATTGGTGGAAGCTCCGGGCATGTGGTGCCCGCCGTCGGCGTTCTTCGACTGGGCGCCGTTGCCATTGACGACGGCATCGCGTGCGTTCACCAGAAGATTGATCAAGGCGATTCGCAGCCGCTCCGGATCGGTGTGCAGCATGCCGAGATCGGGATCGAGGTCGCAGGCGATGGCCGCGCCGTCGCTGGCCGCCAGCGCCGCGGTCGCCGATTCGCGGCACAGCGCGTTGATGCTCACGGCCGACAGCTCGAAGCGGATCGGCCGGGCGAAATCGAGGACGTCGTTGACCAGCCGGTTCAGTCGCCCGACTTCGCCGTCGATGTCCGCCGCGGCTTCGCGAACGGCGCTGGAACTGGCGTCGGGCCGCGCGAGCGAGTGCAGCGCGGCCTTGATGATCATGAGCGGGTTGCGCACTTCGTGCGCGATGACGGTCGACAGGCGCCCAAGCGACGTGAGCCGCTCCTTCTGGGAGATCTCCCGCTGGAACCGCGCGATCGAATCGGTGAGCCTGTTGAACGTCGTGGCAAGCAGGCGGGCGTCGTCGTCGCCCCATCGGTTGTCGTAGCGAAGCGCGATCTTGCGGGTGAGGTCGCCGGTGGTGGCCACCTCGCGCATCACGTCCGTGATCGCCGCGAGCGGCCGGGCGATCGTCCGCGCGACCGCGAAGCTGAGGAGGGTCGCAAGCGCCACGGCGAGCACGGCTGTCAACGCGAGACCGGCGTGGATCGATTGGAGCGACTGCAGCTGCACGGTCCGCGATCGCAGGATCAGCGCGACCGGGCCGGATTCCATGCCGGCGTGTTCATCGCCTGCCGACAGCGGCCGTGAGAGCGACTCGTATTCCTCCGCGCCGATGAACACTCGTGAGATGCCGGCCGCACGCAGGCGTCCGGCAAGCGCGGGGTTCGCCTCCGGCGGCAGCGTCGACGCGAGAATCTGTCCGTCCATGCCGAACGCGACATCGCTGCCGGTGATTTTCTTCAGCTGCTCCGCGAGCGTGTTGTCGAGGAGAAAGCCCACGCTGAGCGTACCGAAAATCTCGTGGCTGGGACGATCGACCTGGATCGGCACCGTGATGACCTGGAGGACGCCGTTCGGCTGCGGCAGCAGGCTGACGCTGTCGTGACCCGCCAGCGCGTTGCGGATCGCGGGCTGATTGGCCGCAATCGCCGCCGCGCGCGGCGATCCGCCCACCGCGTAGAGCAGCGCACCCGACCGGTTCGTGAGCAGCACCATGTTCGCATCGAGCTTCAGCTGCGCCTGGTAGCCGCCGGCAATGTCCTTCACCGTCGGCGGATCGTTGGTTTCGACGGCGGCAATCAGCTTCGGCAGATCGGCGATGAGCCGCGCCATCAGCGTGAAGTTCTGTGTGCGCTCGGCGCGCAGTTGATCGACCTGCGCGCCGGTCGCGATGATCTCCCGCTCGAGCGTCCGCTCGGCTTCCTTCGTCACCGTCACGTTGACCAGCGAAATGGCGACGGCGATGCACAGCACCGCCAGCAGCGCGCTCGCGAGAAAAATCCGGCCCTGGAGTGACGACAGGATCCTCATCGCAATGTGAAGTCGAGCTCGGCGACGCCCCCGTCGGGAACCGTGATCGGCCGCGTATCGGACGAGGTGCCCTCGTTCCACGCGATGACGCCGTACGTGCCGGGCGGCACGTTCTCGATGCGATAGCGCCCCTCGGTGTCCGTCATGGCGAAGAACGGGTGGCTGAACACGATGATGTACGCGTTCATGTGCGAGTGGATGTCGCAGAAGACGCGGACGATCCCGGCACGATCGAATCGGACGGGACGCGAGTTGCCGGCGGCGTAGCGTCCGAGATCGAACTGGCGCGTCTTCGAGAGCGAAAACACGTTGTGGTAGAACTTGTCCGAGTTCGGGAAGTCGACCGTCGTGCCGGTCATGATCGCGAGGACGTGCGGCACGAACGTCTCGTTCCGCTGATCCATCACCGCGTGACCGCCCTCGTTGCTGTCAAACGCGCCGCGCGGCGCCGATTCCAGATAGACCACCGATCGGAGCAGGTCGGGCATGTCGCGCGCGATCGGTGTGCCGAGATCGGCGACGCCAGGCCGCCGCTCGGCCGCCGCGGGCGGGCGGCGCAACTCAACACGTCCGCGAATCGCGCCGGGCCGCGCGGCGATCGCGCGGCCGGGCGTCGAGGACACAGAAGCAACAAAGGACACAAAGACCAACGCGACGCGCACTGCCGTCGCTATCCCCCTCTGTGTCCTTTGTTCCCTTTGTGCCCTTGAAACGATCATCCCTAAAACCAGAACACCAGTTGCACCGCGGGTAGATGCGCGACCGGCTGGAGCCGGCCGCCGTCCCGGCGATCGTATTGAAAAGAGGCCTTGAGCAGCAGGTTGCGCTGAATCGAGTAGCCGCCGCCGACTTCGACACGGTTGACCACCGCGTCCCACGGGAGCGTTCCGCCCGCCGCGGTCTCGTCGCTGAATCCCAGCCGATCGTAGCGCGCCGCGATGTAGAAGTCCGGACGCAGCTTGTACCGGCCTTCGGTCGACAGCGACACCGCGGTCAGCGGCACCTGCAGCGCGACCAGCGGCGCCGGCACCGGCTCGTTGGGGAGGACCCAGCGGGAGACGATCGCCTCGAAGCGAAGGAGATAGTGGTTGCGCGAGTACTCGGTGTCGGCGCCCCACGCCGTCTGCGTGAAGTCCGGCACGTGGGCGTCTCCCACTGCGGCTTCGGCCGCGCTCTGGCTGACGAACGGTCCGCGGGCGAACGAAGTGCCGACGATCAGGCCGACGACAGGACGAAGCTCGGCGCGAGTCGCGATCTGGCGGCCGTGATTGTCGTCGGTGAACAGCGGATTCGAGACGGTTCCGGCCGTGACTGCTGCCGCCACGCTCAGGATGCCGACCGTCGCATGCGCCTGCACGCCGGTGTCCCAGCGAAACGCGCTGACGAGCGGAACGCCCGGGCCGAACGATTGATCGCCGACCGTGTAGTGCACGAGCCAGCCGCCGCCGCGCTTTGCGAGCAGTTCGTCGGCGCTAGCGGGCACGGCGTCGGGGCGCAGCGTCGTGAGGTACTGGTAGCCGAGCGGGTAGCCGATGAGCGGGTTGTCGTTCGCATACGTGCGCCGCGCAAAGGCGCCGAAGGTCGGCGGCACGCGTCCGACCTGTATATCGAAATCACGCGTCGTCCAGGGGCGGATCCGCAGGAACAGCGCGTAAGGCTGGACGGCACCGAGATTCTCCGTACGGATTTCGCCAAGCAGCGTGAAATGAGGGCCGGCCTTCACGGCCGCGGCCACATCCACGCGGAACAACCGCAGCGCCGAGTGCTCGTAGTCGGTGTAATTGAAGAAGCCGGGATCTTCGCGGCCGTAGCCGGCGGTGATGTCGCCGCTGACGGTCACGCGTCCGTCGGCCAGGGCAATCGGCTCGGACGGCCACAGCTGCGCCTGCGCCAGGTGCACGGCGCAGATCACGAACACACACGTCAGCCGCGCGACCCTGAAGATCATGCCTATGGAGAAAGTATAGCGATGAAGCGAACCTCGAGAGTGCCCGGCTGGAGGTGCGTAAGCGTCGCGTCAGGATACGGCGACAGGCGAGTGATCGATTCGAACCGGTTGCCCTCCAGCGTCCAGCCGCGCGCGACCTGCACGCGGGTTCCACCGTACAGCCGCGACAAGGCGGGACGGTCGTAGGTCCCGGCCGCGCCGAAGGCGTCGAGTGCCTCGAGCGCCTGAATGGGTCCGCCGTTGAGCGGCTGGATTGGGTCGTCCGACGCGCACACCTCGTATCGTCCCAGCCGGGGATGGGCCGGGGTGAACAGCCGCAGGAGGGCCGGATCGCACGACACTAGTATCATTAGTCCAATGGCGTATATCATTTGCGAGCCATGCATCGGGACCAAGGATACCGCGTGCGTGGACGTGTGTCCGGTCGACTGCATTCATCCTCGGAAAGACGAGCCGGAATTCGCCGCGGCTGAGATGCTTTATATTCATCCCGACGAGTGCATCGACTGCGGAGCGTGTGTGCCGGCGTGTCCTGTCGAGGCAATTTTTTCGCTCGATGAAACGCCTAGACAGTGGGACGCCTTCATCAACCGGAACGCGGAGTACTATTCTAGATAGAGCTAAGGGCTTAAACAGGGCTGAGGGCTAACAGGGCTAAGAGCTAAGAGGGCTGAGGGCTGAACCGTCGAAGCCCTAAGCCCCAAGCCCTAAGCCCTTTGAGGATCACGGACATGGGTCTCATCGATCACCAGTTCGAGGACAACTTCATCACGACGAGCATTGATCGCGTCCTGAATTGGGCACGCGAATCGTCCATCTGGCCGATGGGGTTCGGCCTGGCGTGCTGTGCGATCGAGATGATGGCCGCGTCGGCCTCGCGCTTCGACATCGCGCGCTTTGGCGCGGAAGTGTTCCGAGCGTCGCCACGGCAATCGGATCTCATGATCGTCGCGGGCACGGTGACCAAGAAGATGGCGCCCGTGCTGCGGCGCCTCTACGATCAGATGCCGGAGCCGAAGTGGGTCATCTCGATGGGCAGCTGCTCGAACGCCGGCGGCCCGTTCCCGACCTACAGCGTGCTACAGGGTGTGGACAAGGTCGTGCCCGTCGACGTCTACGTCTCCGGCTGCCCGCCCCGCCCCGAGGCGCTGCTCTACGGTCTGATGCGCCTGCAGGACAAGATTCGTAAGGAAGGCACCGTGCTTCGTAAGGAGCGCACGATCATGGCCGGCGACACGGAGCCGACACTCAACAGCCAGCGGTTCGACGCCAACGGCGATCGGACGTAGCGCGGATACCAACCTCCATGCAGACCATCATCAAGTTCCTGAAGACCATCTTCCTCGTCGATTTGATGAAGGGGTTGTGGCTGACGATGAAGTACACGCCGCAGCCGGCGTTTACGTTTCAGTACCCGGCGGAACGGCGTCCGACGGCGCCGCGGTTCCGCGGCGTCCTGCGGCTGCAGACCGAGCCTGCCACAGGCGCGCAGACCTGCATCGTCTGCGACCAGTGCGCGAAGGCCTGCCCGGACGACCTGATTGCGCTCGGCGGTCACCGCGAGCCGGGAGCGAAGATCAAGGTTCTCGACTACTTCGATTTCAACCTGTCACGCTGCAGCTTCTGCGGCCTGTGCAGCGAGGTCTGCCCGACCAAGCCGATCAAAGCCCTCATCATGAGCGAGGACTACGAACTGGGTAGCTACAGCCGCGACACCCAGATCCTGCGCGTCGATCAGATGTATGACGGGGTCGAGATCGAGCAGTACACCCACTGAAACATTTTTCGCTTCTCGAAAGACCCCTCTGGGGTGCATCATCCCTCCACGCCTTGACAGCCGTCCGGATCGATTCTTGTAAGCCCGAGCGTTTGCGGTAAGGAAGCACTAGGGAAGTCGTAAGGGATCACGTGCCTGGAGGGGTCATGCGTTGCGTGTACCGTGCGGTCGCGGTGTCGGCCATCCTGGTGGCGGCTTCGCTGATTATTCGCGCCGACGTCACCCCGCCCTCCCAGGCGGCCGAAGTTCAGCTTCAGCTTGCCGATATCCTCTTCTCCGAAGGCAGGTTCCTCGATTCGCTCGACGCATACCGCAACGCGCTGAAGGTGGCGCCAGCCGACAGCCTCCGCCGGTCGCGGATGGGCGTGGTCGCGTCGGCGCTGCGGGTCGCGGAGTTCGACCTCGCACGCGACGAAGCGGAAAAGCTCTTCACCTCGGATCCTCAAGCGCCGGAAGCGATGTCGCTGTACGGCGATGCGCTGTGGTCGATGGGTCTCTTCCAGGAGGCGGAGCAGAAATACAAGGACGCCCTTGCTGCAGCGCCCGAACTGGCGCGCGGCCATCACGGCATGGCGAAGGCGCTCGCGGCGCGCAGCCACCTCGACGATGCAATGAACGAGGCGCAGGCGGCGCTGCGGCTGTCGCCCCGCGACCTCGAGATTCACCACACCGTCGGGACCATCTACGAGCGGCTCCACAAGTACGAGGAAGCGGCCGGCGCATACTCGAACTACGTGAATCTGCTGCCGAACAAGGATCACAGCGAGAAGGCCGACTGGTCGCGCGCGGAAATCCGATTCCTGCGGTCGTTCGGACAGCGCGTGCCGTTTGAAACCGATCCCGGCGCGGACGATCGCCTTTACACCGTCGACTTCCGCCTCGTGAACGACAAGGTCGTGGTTCGCGCGAAGGTCAACGACGCCGCCGCTCAGGATTTCGTCGTCGACACCGGCTCCGAGAACACGGTGATCACCCGCCCGACGGCGCAGCGGCTCGGTATCACGCCGGTGACCTATACGCTGAGCGCCGGAGTCGGGCGCGTGGGCCTGCGCGGACTGCAGCTGGCGCGGATCGACACCCTCGAGATCGGCTCGCTCAAAATGCGCAACGTGCCGTGCCTCATCAAGAATCCGCCGCTGCGCGACATTCCGGTGAAAGAAACCGAGGGGCTGTCACCGCTGGCGCTCGGGTATTCGATGGTCATCGACTACAAGACGCACAAGCTGACGTTTGGCAAGCACCTGCCGGAAGAGCCGAAGGACTTCGAGCTGCCGCTGCGGCTGCACCGGCTGGCGACGGTGCGCGGCACCGTCGATGGCAGTCACCAGGCGAACTTCGTCGTCGACACCGGCGGCGAAGTGATCTCGATCAGCTCGGCGACTGCGACGTCACTGCAGCATCCCGAATCGGGCCGCCGGATCGCGCTGAAGGTTTACGGCACGTCGGGTTGGGATCCCGACGCGTTCCTCATGCCCGGCGTGGACCTGATGTTCGACACGATCAGCTACAAGAACTTCCCGGTCGTCGTGCTGAACCTGAACGCGCCGAGCGCGCTGCTCGGCTTCCAGCTCGGTGGGATCGTCGGGCACAAGTTCCTGAGCAAGTACCGCGTCGGCATCGATCTCGAACGTTCGGTGCTCCGCCTCAAGAACGTGTCGTAAGTCAGCTCTTCACTCTCAGCGGTTCAGCTTTGGCCTTGCGTTCGAGCCGCGCGGCGCGCCTGCGGTGCGCCTCTTCACACTCGGTCCGCTCTTCATCCGTTTCAATCAGCAGCGGCGGAATGTGAACCTTGGCGCCATCGCGGTCGATGGCGACGAAGGTGAGGAAGGCGCGGCTGGTCAGCTGACGGGCGCCCGTCAAGATCTCCTCAGAGAACACGTCCACTTGCACTTCGAGCGACGTCGTGAAGGTACACGTGACGCGTGCCTTCAGGATGATCAGGTCGCCGACCTTGATCGAGTGGAGGAACTGCAAATCGTCGACGGCGGCCGTTACGAGCAGCGTGCGCGTGTGGCGATGGCAGGCGATGGCGCCGGCGATGTCGATGAGGTGCATGACCGTCCCGCCGAGGATGAAGCCGAGCGGGTTGGCGTCGTTGGGGAGCACCACCTGCACCA